>Ga0187879_10002199_pt1 | contig 13296 bp, 7 predicted proteins | sample June2016WEW_19_1_FD_132423 | JGI IMG/M metagenome (GOLD analysis project Ga0187879, IMG submission 132423) | Peatland microbial communities from SPRUCE experiment site at the Marcell Experimental Forest, Minnesota, USA - June2016WEW_19_10 | ecosystem: Environmental > Terrestrial > Soil >... | reverse complement strand
GGGTGTTCCTGCCTGACCACTGGCACGCCATTTTCTATCCCCGGCATCCGCTGACGATCTCCAGGGTGATGGAGGCCATCAAGGACGGAGCCACGAAACGCATCAACCGTCGGCGACGGGAATTGGGGATGCTGTGGCAGCTTCGCTTCTTTGATCGCGCCCTGCGCACGGTGCGAGAGTACAACGAGAAGGTTGAGTATATCCACCTGAACCCGGTGCGGGCCGGGTTGGCGAGCTGTGCGGAAGAGTGGCCGTGGTCAAGCGTGCATGACTACACGGGCAGCGTCGAGCGCCGCGTAGCCACGCCGAGCGGGCTCGAAATCGACCGGGTGTTGTTGCCCGCCGATGAACACACCCGGATCTGAGGCCTCGATGACCGTCAGGGAAGAGCCGCAGAGGAACGCAAAGGGCGCGTACCTCTGCGCTACCTGTTTTTCTTGCGAGGAAATACAGTGCGCTGGAATCCCACGATGGGCGTATACTGGGGCTCGTCGGGAGCTAAAGACTGAATTCTCGCTGGCCGGGCGGTGGCGCATGAAGGCGACCAAATTCCGAGCAATTGCTTCTAGAACGATTTCCATCAAGTGTTGCAGATTGAGGCTTGGTTCGACCCTTAGTCTCATCATTACGGCGACTGCCGTCTGCGGATTAATGTTAGTGCTTGGTAGCAAGGGTCTTGCCAATCCAGCGGATGACGATGACTCATGCAGTATAGCGGGCAAATGGATTGGCGAGTTTAAGAATGAGACAGGATGGTCGGGGCAAGTCCAGTTTTCAATCGAGTATAAGGGCGACAACGAGATACTAACGAAGGGTACCAAGGGAGACGAGACAAGATCGGAGAACCCCTGTCCTGGAGCCAAAGATGAGGGCGCATTCTCCAGGATCTCAGCGACGACTTATGTTTATAAGAGTGGGCCTGGCGAGATGGTTGGTTCCACATATTGCGAGCAGACCGAGTCAAAGTTGGTACGAGAAAACACGCACCTGCGATTCTATTCTACGTCGTATGATATGAAAGGAAACGCTAACCCTTCTCTTACCGTATCCGGCCTCGCTCACCGAGACATTGGGGACGTCGAGGGCAGGATCGAACCTGGTGATTTGGGCAATATCCTATATAAAGCCGCCGAAGGACTAAGCCAGTATAAGGCCAGTCACGATTTGGATCCGCGTGTCCGTAAGGGCCCCCTGCGCAAAGGCCCGATACCTGCGGACTGGAAGAATCTAAGTGAGGAAGACCTAAAGGAACATCTTGAGAGCCTGAATTGTCAGTTCTTCTTTAGGCAAGTCGGGAAGGAGCTTCAGCAACGCCTTCAGGAAAAGGGATCCACACTAGGGGACGAATGGACCAACCCTGACATCCAAGCCAACGATATCGCATCGTTGATCTCTCGTAGCGAAAACTGGAAAGCCGTTGGTGCCGATGAAGCGCAAGAATACGCGGACCGCGGTGCTTTCGTTGAAGGCGTACAAATCCATCAGCCGAACGGGCACCTTGCGACCGTATCTCCCGCTCCACCAGGGGTGGATCCCTGCAAGTTTGATGGTCACGGACCGCTAATTCAAGACGGGAACGAACACTATGTACCTGCCGCACGTGCGGACGGAGCAAAACAAGACTTCCCCAGCTCATGGGGAGTCGTTAAGGCGAGTAAAGCTTTTTCCGGGACTCCCACCTACTACGTATGGGTACCTTCGGTCAAATGATGCACACAGCGTGTAGCTCAGCGCGGCAGAGCCGCAACCAAAACGCTCCATGACGGCCCTCCGCACGACGTTTCCCCAAAAACAACATGACGGAAACCGCCATGGAGCGTCATTCGTTTTGGTTGCGGCTCTGCCGCGCTGAGCTACCTGCTACTTCGACGTCGGGACGGCCTGCCTCGGTGGCGCCGGCGTCACCGCGTCCCAGCGTGAGTCGCCCGTCTGCCTGTATCCTTTCGGCAGAGTGTTCCAATCGGGACGCGTGATTCCATTAAGGTCGTAGACTACCTTGCCGTCGCGTACGGTAAGTTCGCAGGTCAGTTTCTTGGTACTTCGCAACCGCGCACCGTACATATCCGTGAAACCGAAGTCGCCAGTTTCCAGTCGCAGCACTGCCACGTCTGCCGACGCGCCTACGGAGAGGTTGCCCAATTCCTGGTGTTGGATCTCGCGGGCAGGATTCCAGGTGGACCGCAGGATCACATCGTCCAGCGAGAGACCCATCGCCAGGAATTTATCCATGACATTCAACATATCTTTCATCCCGGCATTCATGCTGCCGATGTGGAGGTCCGTGGAGATCGAATCCGGATAGAAACCCTCCTTGATCGCCTCTGTGGCGACGGGCCAGGCAAAACTGCCGCCGCCATGCCCCACGTCGAAAATCACTCCTCGCTTGCGTCCCGCCGACATCGCAGGATTCAAGCGCCCGGAATCGTCGAGCTCATTGCGGATGCCGGAGAAGCAGTGAGTGTAAATGTCACCGGGCCGCAATTTCTCGGTCCAGAGGATACTCGTGGGACGCTCCGGGCGGTTCGCTCCGAAATCAACCATTACCGGAATACCCACTTTCGAGCCGACCTCGACGGCGCGCTCGACCGGCGTCCACTCCGGGCCGGCGTAATGTGCAGTTTTGATCCCGACGATCAGATCCTTATGGCGCAGGCACATGTCCGCAGTTGGCGCAACCTCCATATCCGCGAGATTGTTTTCAAATTTCGGCCCGCGCATGCCCGCTCCAACGATGTTAAGGAACGCCAGCACCCGCGTGTGTGAGCGGCTGATGATGTGTTCCTTGAAGTCCTCGAAATTCCGCCAGCCCGCGCATCCCGCGTCGGCCACGGTGGTCACACCCACTCTGAAGGTGAAGCCGTCAGGAAACACGCTGTTGTCCCCGGCGTAGGAATTGCGCTCGCCCGTGCTGGCGTAAACGTGCACGTGAATATCCACGAGGCCCGGCGTGACGTACAAGCCCGAAACATCCACTGTCTTCACAGCGATTGAGGCATCAAGGTGCTTCGCCACAACCGCGATGCGGCCATTGAGGATCGCCACATCGCGAACACCACTAATGCTGTTCTTGGGGTCGATGACGTGGCCGCCCTGGAGCAGCAAGTCGTATTGCGTCTGGCTTAACCCGAACGGCGTAACGAACGTTGAGATAATTAGCATAGCTAAAGCGTAAAAACAGACGATGCGCTTATTCATAAATCAAACTCTAATCTCCCGGCTTTTGTACCGTCAAGTTGTGAGGTGACGCGGTAGTGTTACCTTAAGGTGCCGGGACGTCGGTAGCCGCGGAGCGGCGCCAGAAAGTAGCCCACGGTGTGAGCCGTGGGATGGAATGCGGCGTTAATATTCAGAGCCCCGGAAGGGGCGACAGATCTCGCGCGGGAGCCGCTGCCGCCCCTGCGGGGCTGATACAACCGTGGGTGACTCCTCGGTCCCACGGCTCAGAACGTGTGAAGAAAATCGGAATGTGTCATCCTGAGCGCAGCGAAGGATCTCTGCAGTTGTTCGTGAGTTATTAAACCACAGGAAACTGCGGGGATCCTTCGCTACGCTCAGGATGACACGCGGGGTAGCGCGGACCGCCGCTTTCGCGGTCCGCGGTTCTTCGTTTGAAAAAGCCGCGGACCACAAGACCGGTGGTCCGCGCTACCAGTTACTGGGAAGGCAGTGTTGACGGCGGGAGATTCGTCCGCGCCCAGTTGCTGGGGGTCTTGCCCAGGGTCAACACCAGCCGGCCGCCGGAAATAATTTCGCCATGGCGCAACCAGGAGCGGTCAAGGGGCTTCCCATTCAGGCTCGCTGCGGTGACGTACAGGTTTTCCGCCGATAGGTTCCTGGCCTCAATCACGAAATTCTTCCCGCCCGCCAAGTGGATCGTGGTCTTGGGATAAGCGGGGCTGCCAATCAGGTACACATCCTGCCCGGCGTTGGGGAAAATGCCCATCTGTCCAAAGGCATACCAGGAGGACATCGCTCCGGAATCATCGTTGCCCGGCAAGCCATTCCGCCCGGCGTGATAACTCTTGGCGATGATGGCGCGCACGTGTTCCGCCGTCTTATCCGGCCGGCCAGCCCAGTTATAGAGGTAGGGCGAGAGGAATCCCGGCTCGTTTCCGACGTCATAGCGGCGCGGCACCTGGAAGAATGCATCCAGCCTCTCGACGAATGTCTCCGGACCCCCGCTCACCTCGATCAGCGAAGCGACGTCCTGGGGAACGAAAGTGGAATAAGTCCAGGAATTGCCTTCGTAAAAGGTGGGGCCGCCCCACGAGCATTCCATCATGGCGGTGAAAGGGGTAAGCCAGCTCCCGTCGCGGTGCCGGGGCCGGATGAAACCCGTAAAGCCTCCTTCTCGAAAGCGGCTGTCCCAGAGGTTTTTCCAACTGCCGGAGCGCGCGAGGTACTTCCGATAGTCGGCGGTTTTTCCCAAGCCTTTGGCCAACAGGGCGACTTCGAAATCGTCGGCGGCATACTCCATCGCGACCGAGCCCGGGCGGTCAAAGCCTTCGATGGACACGTAGCCTAGCTTGAGCCAATCTTCGAGGCCGCCACGCCCTTCTTTAACCGGGTCCGGGGGCACAACCTCCGCGTCGGTCACTTCGGCTTTGTACGCGGTTTCCCAGTCAACGTTCGCCATGCCTTTCACATAGGCGTCGGTGATCATGAATTCCGCATTACTTCCGCCCTGGGTGCGCCCGGTGGAGTTGCCGGAGCGCGCGTCGGGCAGCCAGCCCTCGTGACGGTAGATATCCACGAGCGAGCGCACGATGCCTTCTTCACGCTCGGGAGCGATCAGCGTCAGCAGCGGGCCGGAGGTGCGGAAGATGTCCCAGATGGCATAGTAATCGTCGTAGTAAGGTTCGGCCGATTTCCACAACGGATTCTCGCCCGTGCGGTCGGTCGGCATCAGCATGGTGTGATAGAGCGCGGTGTAGAAGATCTGCGCCTGCTGGGGCGTTTCGCCCTGGAGTTCGACCTTCCCCAGCGCCTTGTCCCACGCGGCGACGGTCGCGTTGTGAACGGCCTCAAAATCGAAGCGGGGAATCTCCCGTTCCACGTTCTGCCGTGCCTGCGCGATGCTGATGAACGAAATCCCGATTTTCATCAGCACCTGCTGACCGGCGTGGGTCGGGAATGCGAGCCACGCGCCGGCGGGCTGGTCTTCGTGGCTACTGGCTTGCTTACTTCCCGCCCGGAGTTGGCGGTTGAGCCACGTTCCTGACGCCGTGGCGGCGGTGTCCGTTTGAGCATAGAAAAACACGGTGTAGGGTTTTACTTGCATGTTCCACCCGCCCGCTACGCTCGAGGATCCCTCAACCTGCGTCAGGGAGATGACATGGACCTCCGACACGGTCACGAATTGCGACTCATGATACTTCTTGGCGCCCCGCAAACAATTTGCAACGTCGAAGAGAAGATTCGCCTGGCGGCTCTCGGGGTAGGTGAGCCGGTAAATCGCCGCCCTGACGCCGGTCGTGATCTCAACCTTGATGCCGTAGCGGGCGAGCGCGACGGCGTAATATCCCACTGAGGCTTTCTCGTCCCGGTGCGCCGATTGCGATCCGAGGGGCGCGGGCTCACCAGTGGTCGGCATCAACATAATGTTGCCGTACTTCGGTCCGCCGCCCGTGCCGCTCACGTGCGTCTGGCTGAAACCGCGAATGTCGCCCGTCGCCCTCCATCCCGCATTGGCGTCGTCGGTTCTTTCCGGCATCATGTCGGGGCCGGGCCGGATCATTCCAAAGGGCGCGGCCGGGCCGGGAATCACATTGCCGTCTCCCGTCGTGCCCAGAAAGGGATCAACCAGCCGCGCGTATTGCGCGTAGGAAGAGGGACCAACGGACAAAGTCAGAAAAAGTACTGAGAAAACGCGAACCCGGGGTTTCATGAGTCTCCTTATTGCCAGTTCGTTCACCGCAGCCGGGATTCAACCGGCGCCAAGCATTAAAGCCAGAAAGGATTTCTCAGTCAATATGCTGGAGGACTTTGGGGAGATTCTGACACCGGAACTCAGAGCGCAGAACGAGCATGTGCGCGCGGAAGCGGACACAAACATTTAAAGGGGCGATGTCGATTTGCCGCTTCGCTGGCCGACTAGCCAGTAGGCTTCCGTAACGGAAGCCATGTTTCGCTTGGTTTTACGTGATCTCTCGTAAGCCACGTTAGTCCGGGAAAACAACATACGCGTCGCTTTCCCGAGGCAAGCATATCACACGCGTTCTCGATCCGGCGCGTGCGCGTTTCCGGTTGCCTTGCTGTGGTTATCCAGAGAATCCAGTTCTGGCGCGCCGTTGGCGTGATATCCGCCCACGATGCCTGCGCCCGTGGGGCAACTCTCAGGGCTTTCGACAGCTCCATGGGCATCCTGGTCTCCGGTTCTTCTCCAACCCGCGTAATCTCTACCGCTACCGTGTCTCCCGGATCCGCGCCTGAAGCATCGCACAGGGCTTCGTTCAACTTGAGCCAGTGACCTCCTTTGCCGATGGGTTCGAGAGCGGCTCGAAAAGGGAAGCTATTGATAGTTCCCTCAACCATGATCGTGCTTCGGGATGAGAGTTTCGCACTCGCGTTCTTGGGCAGAGTGAGAAGCGCCCACGGTCCAATTTTTTCGCTTTCCTCGGGCCGAAATAAGTTGGCGCTAAAACGAATCGTGGTTTGGTTTTTTGGCAACCTCACCAGTTTCATGTTTGCATTTTAGCGCGATTTTCATACCCTGGCAGATCTGATCAGCGCTTGCCAGTACCCAGATCGTCGGAGCATCCGGCTTCGAGTCGCGGCCACTGGGCGATGGGGCGTCCGCCCGGCCACACTGGTTCCCAAGTCGGCGAGCCGCTGCTAGTCCGCGTGTAGATACACTGTTGCGGCCAGCCGGCCGGCGAATCCTCCCAGGTCTCCTGCCGTCCGTAGACGGTCAAGTCGAGCAAGTGATAGTTGTTATCCATCACCTCGACGCCGCGACTGGTCGTCCAGTAAGTCTCGAAGACTTTGGATTCTTGTCGCAGGTAACAAACGATGTGCATCCTGCCCACCCGGCGTCCAAACAGCAGGGTTTCGAGCGAGTGCTGAGGGGCCGAGTACCAAGGCATCTCCCAGCCCATAAAGCCGCGGTACCGGACGCTCTCTTCGTAAGGGCCCTGGCAAAACGTGGCGTAGGTAACGTCGCGAGAGTGAATATAGGACAGCTCGCGGACCTGCGACGTAACCCAGGTGCAGCCCTCGCACTGCTCCGGCGCAGGGTGGCCGGCGTGCCACATGAAATAGTAGGTGATCAGCTGTCGACGGCCCTCGAACACTTCGAGAAGCGTCAGGGGGCCCTGCGGGCCAATCAGCGTGACGGTCGAGTCCACCTCTACCATCGGCAGCCGCCGGCGGGCCGCCGCGATCGCGTCACCCTCGCGCGTGTGCGCCTTCTCCCGAACCCGCAATGCGTCCAGTTCCGCCTGGAAGGTGCTCCGGTCGACTATTTTGGGTGCCGCAAGTTCATCTCTCATGATGTTCTTCATCGTTCCCTCCTTTGCTGCACAGGCCTCGGGCGGAGATGCCGCGCTCTCCTGAAAATCCGCCATTCCCGCGAAAGCGGGAATCCATTCTCTTCCGGAGCAACGATGGACGCCCGCTTTCGCGAAGGTGACGACATATGTCATTTTGATTCCATTGGGTGGGTCGCAGACCCATGACCCTCACGGGCATTTGCATGCTTTCTCCTCCGCCTCGCGCCTTCGCAGGGCGGCTCCTTGAGGATCGGTAAGTATATCGACCCACAGCGGGTGGGGCGAGGTCTCGGCCTCGTAGTTGTCGTGCCAGTTCCACCACTTGTACGGCGGGTCCTGGGGGTAACCCTCGGGCGAGTCCTCCCAAGTCTCCTGACGGCCGAGCGCCGTGATATCGAGGTAGCTCCAGGTGCTGCCCATCGCCTCATCGCCGCGGCTGTTGATGAAGTAGGTGCGGAACACCTTGTCGCCATCGTGGATGAATACATTGTGGCCGTGCCATTCATTCACCCCGAAGTCAGCGTCGAAGCTGTCGGTGATGGTGTACCAGGGCATTTCCCAGCCCATCCGCGCCTTCAGGCGTGCGATGTCGGCCTGCGGCGCCCGCGAGGCCCACACCAGGGTCGTGTCGCGCGCGTTCAGGTGGGCGAGGTGGGCGACCTGATCGGCCCCCAGAGAGCAGCCGCGGCAGGCATGCTCCGGCCACCCGAACACCCCCGGTTCGAAGAAGGCACGGTAGACGATGAGCTGACGGCGCCCCTCGAACAAGTCAAGGAGGCTCGCCTTGCCCTTAGGCCCGTCGAAACTGTACCCCTTCTCGATGGCCATCCACGGCATCCGGCGGCGCTGGGCGGCCAGGGCGTCACGGGCGCGAGTTAATTCCTTCTCTTTGACCAGCAGTTGCTGGCGCGCCGCCTCCCACTCCTGCTGCGACACGATTGGGGGTGTGCTCATCGCGAGATGCCCTTTCGGTTGCTCCTTGTCTCTCTCTTTGCTCGTTGCCATGTGATTCCTCCTTTGTTTTTTTGATGCAGGCTGAGACCGCCCGCCCTGAAACATTTTCCGAACTTGCCCAGGCTGGCGCAGCGCGAATCTCCGCGGTCTTGGTGTGCCAAGGCTCAGCAATACGCACAGCTTCGCTGTACGCCAACCGAACCCACGGCAACAGCCCTCTCCCCAGGGGAGAGGGTGTCATGCTCCGGCGCTGTGATCAGCCGGAGCGTGACGGGTGAGGGGTCGTTTGCGGAATCGTCAGAACCAGTCGAGTGTCAAAACGGAATCCGCAAAGCTAACGGCAACTCAAATGCCTCCGGATTCGGAGAATCGACAAATGGCATACCGTTTGGGTTCTTCCATTTGCCGCTTGAAAATCGCTGCTCTCGACGGTTACGAGCGAGCAAGTGACCCCTCACCCGTTCGGCGACGGCTGATGACGGCGCCGTCGCCGGACACCCTCTCCCCAAGGGAGAGGGCAGTCTCGTCAGGGGGCCGCGGGTGGCGCGAACGTGCCGTTCGTTGGCATGTCTGCGCTCCTCTGATACTCAAGAGGCGCATACATACCGACGACAAGCGTAGGGACGTATGTGCACCCGCGATTTTTATGTCGTGGGTCCTTGGAAGCGTTGGTCAACTGCGGAGCGGTGCTAGGCAGCACTGGCGAAGGCTGTCTCCGGAACCACAGATGCAGGGGTCATCCTTGCCGATCCCGCGCTCCTTGCAGAGTGCGAGGAGCAATGACCTGGACTTGGCACGCCAAAAAGCCGTCGTGTCGTCCGAGTTGCGCGAGTTTCCCCATACCGCAGGTGTGGGCGTGGCCAACGGCCTGGCCGTCAGAAGTGACGAGAGCCTATCGCGAGCTTTCTGCAGAATCGCCAACGGGATATTTCTTCTCAAACCGGCATCGATAGACGCGTTAAACTCTGCGCCGCCGTCTCCGAGGAGCTTGTCATGAACTTCTCGCCTGAAGCTCTCTCCCTCCTGTGTTTCCCGGAATCGCACTATGCCCCGCAAAATTCCCGGCTGTTGGAATACTAGAGCCCCAACGTCCGTATTGAACGTCCCGGAAATAACGTAGCTGGCGTAGCGTTCGGCCAACTCGGATGCGACCTGGATACCAAACGCAGCCGTAGCAAGCTGCGGCCCTCCGAACGGGATCTTCGCCGCTTGGATACCAAGGCTGTCACAAACAAGCCCCACATGGATAAGGTGGGCCATCCGGAGCACGGGAAAGGCAAGCCATCTCGGCACTTGGGTGGGCGTGATTGCCTCGCCGATGCCAAGCAGTCTGGCAACCCGCGGCATTAGGAAGGAACCCCGCACCCGCGACGGGGCTCCGACACTCGCCTCCTCGGAGAAGATCGTCACTGTCTTCTCGAGGTCTTCGAAGAGCCTCTCGGCCTCGCTTTCCTTGCCGGGAGCGGCTTTAATCTGGCGCCTGATATACTCGCCGACGGGGAGTGGCCCGATACCGTCCTTGTCCCGGACGGCGACCGCCCCCACGTCACCCAGTACTCCTCCGGCCGGGAAAATAGCAGCAATCTGGTGCTCCATGTGGATGAACCGCAGAAGGTCGGTCCGCACCAATTCCCAGAACGTCTCACTGCCCAGCATCTCGTGTGCCGGGGCGAGCGCAGCCGCAGGCAGGAAGACGTGATCGAAACAGATCATCCCGACGATCAAGTCGTGGAGTGCCGTCGACTCGCGAAAGGGGACTTCTGTGTTCGTGAAACCAAGGCCGACGATAAACTCCCCCGCAGGCTGCCCAGTGGTTTTATCGGCGAAGCCTACAGTCTGGCCCGTCGTCCATGTGCCGGCTGGCTTCAAATCCGAGATGAAGTATCCGGTACGGGCAGGCGATACCGAGTGGCCCATTGTCCGCGTAGGGATCTCCACCGCTACGTGACCCCGCTCTTCAACGCCTTTGATGAGTTGGAGTATGTAGTCCAAAACGCATACCGCTGCCCTGTGGTCGGGATGCCGACGCAGCTCGTATCTGATTCGGCGGATACTTCCCAGTGGCATTCTACCTTCCGAACTAACCACAAAATGGGGTCCGGCGCCGAACAGCGAGTTCGCTTCAGCATTCCGCGTCAATAAGCCGATGAGGTATTTGTCTTGAATCCCGTACCCCAAGAAGACGACGCTGGCAGTTGCAAATAGCGCACGCAGGGCGTCAACGTACCGCACGTCCGTCGTGAGTCGCTCGTAGTCGTCTGCGGCAAACACAGCAGACTCCACCGCACTGCGAGAACCGTGCAGCTTGGCGATGAAGGAATCATCGCCGCGCAACAGTTGGACGCAGCGGGGGAAATCGGTCGTTTGGAACACTGCTGCGGACGCTAGTCGCTGCTCCATCGCCTCATCGATGTTGGTTGTTACCACCCTTAAAGGAGTAATCTGGCCGATTTTTTCGATGAACCTAGCATAAAGTGGAGTCTCGGGAAGCGGGCGAAAAGTATCGCTTAGGAAACGGAAATAGCGCTGGCCGTCCGCAGCCTTGCACATTTGGAAAAGCTGTGGGAACTGACTGCGCCCCAATAATCGCAGAGCCTTATCATTGTCAAAGCCTGGGACGGAGCGGAAGAAGTCGCTCCGCATCAGCTTGGCAGTGTCGCTCCAAGAGGGGTATCCAAGCCACCTGCTTGCTCCTGCCCCGACCCACAAAACAATGGGTACGCTAGCCCTCTCAACAGTCTGTTTCAGGAAGCGCAGCGAATACACGGTTTCAGGGTCGTCGGCATTCAGCATCGATCGGGTCGAGCGGTTTCTGCGTGACTTTAGTCTAGCACTGCGACAGCGGGTAGCCAAGACACGATTTTCGAGTCGTGGGCTTTTGGGGAAAAACGTGGCTGGAATCAGAGCGCAGCTCTGCGTCTTGGCATCAATCGAATCAATGGAAACCGCAGAGCTCCGCTCTGCGCCAGCCGATTTACTTAAGTAAAGGCATCTGTGACGCACTACGCTAGAAGCGTCTGAGCGCCTGCTCCCGACAGTCAGCGGCTTCCGTTACGTATTCCTTCTGTCACCTCCTACCTGGGCCTGAAATACTGGTTGGGCGCGCCGGGCGAGGGAAGGTCGCCGGTGACTGGCGCGGCGCTCGAATGCGCCCGGGTTAATGGAGCGGTCAGGGCGATGCCGGTGCCCGACACCTGTCGACCGGCTGAGTGCGCATGAGCGAGCGGCGCGGCAACGGTAATTGAGGTCCCGCCGAACCTCCTAATGGAGGCGACTACCGCTGTCTCCGAGTTCGCGCCATCGTCAATGGTGACGGTCTGGCCGTTGCTAAAGCCAATCGCACTGGCTACGGGGATAACGGTCGCGCCCATACGGGTGTCGGAGCCGACCGTGGTGGCGCCTGCCGTGCCCACCGAGGCGATGACGGCGGTCTCGAGGTTCTCGCCCCTATCAATCATGATCTTCTGGCCGTCGCCAAAGCCTTCGACGCTCGAGACTTTGATATTGGTCTGACCGGCCGTCGAAGCGGCCGACAGGGTGGTGGAGGGCGCGGTCACGAAATCGGCGCAGTTGCTGCCGGTATCGCGGCCGTCCGGGAAGCGGCCCGCGCTCGTATTGGACAGAGTAGCGACCGGAGCGAACGGCCCGAAGCCGCTGGGCGGGCCGGGCGTAGTCACATAGCAGCCACTCTCCCCGGCTCCGGAGGTGGCTTGGTAACCCTCGGCGGCCCATGGGTCGACGAGGCCGCCGTAGTTGAGGCTGTCGACAACCAGGCCAGAGGCGTCCCGAAGCACCATGCTACCTTCCCGGACGATGATGGTGCGCCCGAAGCTCGGAGCGCTCGTGGTCAGCTCGGGGCCGCCGAACCACTGGTTCGGCGCCGGCGTCCCCTGGTAGCCTGCGGTCGAGACGGCGGCGTCGCGCACAACCGCGTGGATCAGGTGGTTCTTGGCCAGTGGCTTGTCGAGCGTGATGCCGGTGCCGAGCGCCTGGACGGGCTCGTTGCTCGAATGGGCAAAGGCCGTCGCCGGCTCAAAGCTGATCCCCGTTCCCCGATCGCTAAACGGGAGGTTGGCCGCGTGGCTGAACTTGAGCGGGGCGGCCAGGTCGAGGCCCGTTCCCGGAGCGACCACATTCTCGTCGCTGATGTGATCCTCGGCCAGCGCCGGCGTAAAGTCGATGCCGGCGCCGTTCGGACCCGCGCTGCCGACGGCAACGACGCTGACCACTTCCCTGTTCGCGGGTGTGCCAACCGTGATCTTGTCGCCCACCGCAAAACCGTTGGCGTTGCGGACTTTGATATTGGACGCGCCGGCGCTCGCCATCGCCGTGAGCAACGTATGGCTCGCCTGCGTGCCGACGCGCGCGACCGTGACGGTCTCGATTCCGTGGCCGACGCTCGCGATATCCAGCCGGATCTTGTCACCCACCGAGATGCCGGAGGCGGACGTCACTTTGATGTTGGTCGCTCCGGCCGCCGAGTCCGCCGCCAGGTAGGCCTGCGTGCGCGCCTTGCCGACCGCGGTGACCGTGGCCACCTCGTACCGCTCCATGTCTCTTGCCACGGCGGGGTAAGTGGCGCCAAACCCAAGAGCGATCTTCTGGCCAACCACAAATCCGGCGGTGTCCATCACCGGCACGTTCCTCGAGTGGGCGGGGATCGAGATCACCGGACCCTCGGGCAGCGGTTGCCACAGAGTCGTGTGGTTACTCGCCGCCGTACCGAGGCTCGCGATCTTGCGCGTCTCCAGGTTGGAGCCGGTGTCGATGCTAATCGTGTCGCCAACCGTCATTCCCGCGGCGCTCCTTACGTAGATGGCGCCGTCCCCCGCGCGCGCCGCTACCGCCAGTC
>Ga0187879_10002196_pt1 | contig 13305 bp, 14 predicted proteins | sample June2016WEW_19_1_FD_132423 | JGI IMG/M metagenome (GOLD analysis project Ga0187879, IMG submission 132423) | Peatland microbial communities from SPRUCE experiment site at the Marcell Experimental Forest, Minnesota, USA - June2016WEW_19_10 | ecosystem: Environmental > Terrestrial > Soil >... | reverse complement strand
GTTTATCGCTTGCCGGGTTTGGAGGAAGTGGAGCGGCGCATGGCGCGGCGGAAGCTGCGCTTTCCGTACGTTCCCGGGCTGCTGTCCTTCCGCGAGTGCCCTGTCCTGCTGGCGGCTTTTGCCAGGCTCAAGGCCGAGCCGGACCTTATCCTGATCGATGGCCAGGGGTACGCCCACCCGCGACGCCTTGGCATTGCATGCCACATCGGTATACTTTTTGACAAACCGACGATTGGATGCGCCAAGTCGCGGCTGGTGGGCGAACACGATGAGCCCTCCCGCAGCGCCGGCTCGACAGCCCCGTTGATGCTGGACGGCGAGCAGATCGGAGTGGTGTTGCGGACGCGGGACGGCGTGCGACCCATCTACGTCAGTACGGGGCATAGGGTGTCGATCGATTCCGCCGTCCGTCTGGTCGAGCAGTGCACGGATGGCTTCCGCATCCCCAAGCCTACGCGCGAGGCGGACCACTACGTGCGCGATCTGCGCCGGTCGTATCAGAGGAGTCGGGAGTCGATAGTCGGGAGTCGAGAGTAAAGGAGCACCACCCGTTAGAGTCCTCCTTTGGGAAGGTGCAAAAGAACCAGCAGTCTGTCGTCCTGGGCAGAGACTTCATGATCCTTCGGCTCACTGCCGGTGACGAAAATGCCCTCTCCCCCTTGGGGGAGAGGGTGGCTCGCGACGGCGCATTCACCAGCCGGCGCGAGTCGGGTGAGGGGGCCCGGGTTCGCCAACTTCCTGGCAGTGAAATATCTCCGCAGTTTCGTAAGGTGCAGCGACTTACGAACAACTGCAGCGATCCTTCGCTGCGCTCAGGATGACACCTCTCGAGTTCCTTTCCGCCCACCCTGAGGAGGGGAATTAACCGGGGGAGCATTTTCAAGCGCTTCAAAATGCGGTAAGGTTAACCAAGAGGCGGCTTTGCGCCGATATGGGCCAAGATAAACTGCAACCCATCTGGTAAGGCAGGTTCGCCGCCACCAAGGGCGTTTGGGAGCTTGAGATGGAAAATGGCGTCAGCGTTCAATTCAATACTGCGGCGGTTCGCGAGAAGTCCCAATTGATGTCGGCCTCAGAGATCGACCGTACGGTGGTGCGCCTGGCCCATGAAATCCTGGAGCGCAACAACGGCCTGGATGGGTTGGTTCTGGTCGGAATCCGGCGCCGTGGAGTACCGCTCGCCGAGCGTTTGGCGCGCAAGATGGCGGAGATTGAGAGGAGCACGCCGCCGGTTGAAACACTGGATATCACTCTATACCGTGACGACCTGTCAAGTGTGGATCAGAAGCCCGTGGTTCAGCCCTCCGCGCCGTTTTCGGTGGAGGCCAAGACCGCAATCCTTGTGGACGACGTGCTTTACACAGGCCGAACCACGCGCGCCGCGCTGGATGCGCTTCTCGAACACGGGCGGCCTCGGCGAGTGGAATTGTGCGTCTTGATCGACCGGGGACATCGGGAGCTGCCCATTCAGGCGAATTACGTGGGCCGGGTGGTGCAAACAACCGACAACGAAATCATCGAAGTCCGCCTTCGCGAAGTGGACAACCAGGACCGCGTCATGCTTTGCGAGCGCGCTTAGCGAAGCATGCTATCCACAGATTTCGCAGATTTCACAGAGGTGGAAAAGCAGTGGCTAGTGCCTAGTGACGGATGTGGTGCGGGCGTCCCGCCCGCAGTCGCGGGAGCGTCCCGCTCCCGCGCACGGGCAGAGCCTGTCCTGAGCGTAGCGAAGGAATCCCCGCGCCACGATTTTCAGAGCGAAGGATCTGTGCAGTTCGTCTCAGCGTGCAACATCCGTAGCGAGGGAGTGCTATGCAATATCCCGTTAGACCCGAAGATGTGAAGCTGATTCAGGGGCGCAGCAAGGGGCTGCAAATCATGTGCGACTGCGGCTGCGTCAACTTCAATTATCTTGACCCGCAGGATCCCGTGTGGCGCTGTCGCAACTGCCAGCGAGTTTTAAGCCTCGATTTCCCCCGCCTGATGGAGAAGGCGCTCAAGGCAGTGCCTAGTGCTTAGTGGCTAGTTGGCGAAGCCCGCAGTTGGGGTTCCATTAGAAGTCGGTCGGTTGTTGTTGGGGAGTGCTGAACAGCGCCAGTAAGCCAATGGACAGTCTAAGGATTAGAAGCTGATTCGAAACCCTCTGTACACGATCGCTTCGAGTATGGGCGACCGCGCGTGAAGCCGTGCTCCCCGGAGGGGAGCGAATTGAGTAGCCGGGGGTGAAACCCCCGGACAAGGCCCCACACCCCGCCTTCGGCACCCCTCTCCCCGCCGGCGGGGAGAGGGGAAAGGGGGTGAGGGGGCGGCGTTTCCGGGGGCGTTGCCCCCGGCTACTCGTGTCCAGCCCCTGCGGGGCTGATCCCTCTGGCAGTGGCCGGAGATCCCAGGCAACGTTCAGTAATCGCACCTCTGACAGGTGGTTTTGAAACAGCTTCTAGGCACTTACCACTCGCCACTGGTCTTCAAGGAGTCAACCATGCCCTACGCAAAGCCTTCCCGGCGCTCCTGGGCGGAGCCCTGGAAGATCAAGATGGTCGAGCCCATCCGCATGACCACCCGCCCACAGCGCGAGAGGTTTATCGTCGAGGCGGGGTTCAACACTTTTCTGCTGCGCTCCGAGGATGTTTATATCGACCTGCTTACGGACAGCGGCACCAATGCCATGAGTGATATTCAGTGGGCTGGCATGATGCGGGGCGACGAAGCCTACGCGGGCAGCCGCAACTTCTACCATCTGGCTGACGCGGTGAGCAAGTACTATGGATACAAGCACCTGGTTCCCACCCACCAGGGGCGCGGGGCGGAGCATATCCTTTCGAAGATCATGATTGAACCGGGCGACCTTATCCCCGGCAACATGTATTTCACCACCACGCGCCTCCACCAGGAGTTGGCCGGCGGGACTTTTGTGGACGTCATCATCGACGAGGCGCACGACCCGGCCAGCGAGCATCCCTTCAAAGGCAACGTCGACCTGGCAAAACTCGAAAAACTGATCCAGGAGGTAGGGGCGGGGAAAATTCCTTACGTCTCCGTGGCGGGAACCGTCAACATGGCCGGGGGCCAGCCGCAATCCATGGCGAATATGCGCGCCCTCCGGGAGCTCTGCGACCGGCACGGCATTCCCGTCGTGCTCGATGCCACGCGCGCCGTCGAAAACTCCTACTTCATCCAGCAGCGCGAGCCGGGCTACAGCTCGAAGCCCGTAGCGGAGATCCTGAAAGAATACTGCTCCTACACCCAGAGTTGTACCATGAGCGCCAAGAAAGACGCACTGGTGAATATCGGCGGCTGGCTGGCCACCAATGACGATGGGCTTTTCGAAGAAGCACGCAACATGGTGGTAGTCTATGAAGGGCTACACACCTACGGCGGGCTGGCCGGACGCGACATGGAAGCTATGGCGCGCGGCATCCAGGAGAGCGTTGAGGACGACCACATCCGCGCCCGGGTCGGCCAAGTCGAGTACCTGGGCCGGCACCTGCTGGACTGGGGCCTCCCCGTGGTCAAGCCGATTGGCGGCCACGCGGTTTTCCTCGACGCCAGGGGCTTCTATCCTCACATTCCGCAAGAGCAATATCCCGCCCAGGCGCTTGCCGGCAACATCTATGTCGATTCCGGCGTCCGCACCATGGAGCGCGGCATCGTATCCGCAGGGCGCGATCCCAAAACGGGGCAGGAGCATCATCCCCGCCTCGAACTGGTGCGCGTCACCATTCCACGCCGCGTCTATACGCAGGCGCACATGGATGTGGTGGCGGAATCGATCCTGGAGGTGTACGAGCAGCGCGAACAGGCGCGCGGCTTGAAGATGGTGTACGAGCCTAAGTACCTGCGCTTCTTCCAGGCCCGGTTTGAGAAGTTGGAATAGGCAGAAGGCAGGACGTAGCTGTGGCGCGGGCGTCTCGCCCGCGGTCGTGGGGGCGTCCCACCCCCGCAAGAACTCGCGGGCAGAATGTCCGTGCCACGGCGGGCGAGACTTCCGCACTTCCTTTCCAGCCCCTGTGAATCACCCCACACCAGCCCCCGGACTTCACTCTTAAGCCACAAGTAACGAAGTAGATACGCCGCGCTAGTTTCTCTAAAGCGATCGCAGGCCGTTGCCGATAAGGACTACGACCGAATTGTAGATCAATGCAGGCTGGGCAATGAACGACAACAGGCCCGAATGCGCGAGGTTACTGTGAGCTACTTAGTTTATTGCATCTTTCGCGGGCCGCTTCCGGCAGCCCTGGAGATCCCCGATGGTGTGGGGGGGTATCGGGTCTTCACGGCGAATTACGATGGCTTGGGCGTCGCGCTTTCCAAGCTTCCCGAACCAGACCCACCCTTTGATATGTCGAACCGCCTCGCCTATGAGCGGGTGGTCGAGTCGTTCTACTGTCATCTGACGGTGGTTCCGATTCGATTCGGCTGTCGGGTTGAGTGCCCCTACGATGCAGTGGCTTTGCTTCGGGAAAATGCGGACGCCTACCGCACGCATCTCCGCGAACTCGATGGGTTTGCAGAAGTCGGTATCCAAGTTTGTCTCGGCAGCCCAGTCGCCGGGGCGGAAACATCTCGGCGCCGGATTCTGCCAGATTGGCTTTCACTTCGTTCGCTCCTCTCGACGGCCGCCGGCCCGAATGCAAAGCAGAGCAGCGACCTGGGTGCTGAGCCTGATGCCACGGCTCCGAATGCTCTGATTGAGAACCTCTGCGATTCGCTGCATGGCTCGTTCGTCCGCCATAAGGTGGAGTTACCTTCCTCTCGCAAGAGCGGCCTTCTATCCCTCCATTTCCTGGTGCCGCGCGATTCCGTGGAAACGTTTCGCTCCGCGGCGCGTCACCTCCCCGCGAACCCGTCACTTCAGTTGCAATTGAGCGGTCCCTGGCCGCCCTACAACTTTGTTGACGCTTTGCAGCGGTAAGGGAAACAAATAGCGTGAACCCATAGACAGCGAGCCTGCGACGGCGTCGCAGCCCTGCCGTAGAGGTGGCCTTTACGCGCGCGGAAGAACTTAACCCGAATTCCGAAGTTGAATTTGGCGCTTCCAGAACAACTCTTTGAATCTGAATTGCCTGCCTTGATAACCTCGAGAACGGAACGGGTGTTTGGATTCTTCGGAAGCAACCCCTCACCCGTCCCGCACCGGCTGATGACTACGCCGGGCTGCGGGCCACCCTCTCCCCGAGGGAGAGGGTGGTCAACGATGATTGATGTCAGCCCTCTCCCGTGGGGAGAGGGTGGCGAGAGTAGCGAGCCAGGTGAGGGGTTTCTTCCCACAGATCCTCGCAACTTCGGAATTCGGGCTTAACTGTCATCCTCACGAGTTTCCATGGGCCTCTGGCCCATTTGAGGCAATGAAAATCAGCGTCGTCGTCCCCGCGAAAGCGAGGACCCATTGTGGGGTCGGGAGCAGATGCTTCGCTTCGCTCAGCATGACAGCGCGATTTTTTCGCACCTTCGGACAACCTGTAGGCGTCCAGCGTTAGACGAACCTGCGGGTACCGATGCCGTCGGTATTTCTGACTTAATGGCAACTTGACAAATCGGACGAAATAGGCTAGAGTTGCTCTGTGGGGTTGGGCAGGCGGTTCGTCCCTGCCGGTACGCTATGCCAGGAAGTCCTCTTTTGTACTCGTCTGTAGTCCCCGTCTGTGGTTTCTGCCTCCAAATTGCAGTCAAGAAGTCGAGGAGTCAAAAAGTCCAGGAGTGGGAGGCCAAAAGCCGGCCACATGGCACGGGCCACAGTGCGGAAGGCGGCGCACGGCTCCTCTGCTTCTCGACTCCCCAACTTCTTGACCAAAAAACCGAGGGAACAAAGCGAGAATGTCTATGAAAACAAAGGGAAAGTACAAAACGTCGCTGAGCCGTGGAGTGGCAGACCACACGCCGGCCGCACGTCCTCGGGCCGCAGGCCGGAAGGCGGCGGCTGACTCCTCGGGTTCTGGACTCCTCTACTTGTCGATCGCTAAAATCGGGGGAACAAAGCGAGAATGTCTATGAAAACAAAGGACGAGGTCCAATAAGTCGAGTCGCCAACCGCAGTCTCTAATATTGACCGACCCCTCACCCGGCTCGCTACTCTCGCCACCCTTCCAGCATCAGACTGTGGCGGTTGGCGTATACTAGATGGGTCGGGGAAACTCAAAACGGAAATCGCGGTTGAAATAACCAGGGGAGTGCGCATGCAGACTCTCGAGGTCCGCACGTCCGCACCTCCCTCGCCGATGCGATCGCCAATCCCATCGAACTGACCGGCATCGGCTTTAGCGTGCATCTCGATCCGATGGAGGACGGTTACAAAGCAGCTATAACCATCGATCCGCGCAACATCGCGCTGGAACCCAGGGACGGCAAGTGGACCGGCTCGCTTCAGTTTCTGGTCGTGGTGGGAAAGGTGGAGCAACTTACGACCCTTCCGTTGAATTTCACCGAGGCGGTTTTTCACGAGATTCAGGACAAGGGCCTGATCCTGGGCGCGCACATCAAGACCCCGCCGGGGGCAACCGGCTTCAGCGTGGGATTCCGGGATGTGCCGTCCGGGATGGTGGGAACCTTGCATGTCGCACTCTGAAACGCCAGGCAGAGAAGGCAGAGGCGACCTAACATACTTATGTGTAGTCTCTATATCTAGCCTCTCGCAGGGCGGCGAGATGGACCGATCCGAATCCACCATTACGAAGCTACTGAGGCAGCCTATGAACCGTCTCGCGATTCTGCTCTCGGGGCTGTTATTAGCGCAACTCTGCCTCCCCGCCATAGCAGGAGCCGCCCAGGAAGTCCCGGCAGCCGCCCAACCTATGCAGGCCCCGGAAGCCACGTTCCATAGTTCATCCAACCTGGTCTTGGTTAATGTGATCGCCCTGAGTGCCGGGAGTGGCCTTCCGGACAAGACTTTGAAGCGAGGCGACTTTCAAGTTTTCGACAACGGTCGTCCGGTTTCGGTCAAGACGTTTGCGCGTGCTCCAGGAACGCGAATTCGAGCGCGTGGGGAACAACCAACCGATTGCCGTCGACGTACGGGTTCTGGCTGCCACCAATCGCAATCTGAAATCCGCCGTCGCAGCGGGCACGTTCCGCCAGGACCTGTTCTACCGGCTCAATGTATTCCCCATCCAGATTCCTCCCTTACGGGAGCGCCGGGAAGACATTCCATCGCTCGTTGCGTACTTCATCGGGCGCTACGCGCAGAAGGTGGCCAAGAGCTTCAAGAGCATCAGCAGGAGAAAGCTTGAGGTCTTTCAGCAGTACGACTGGCCAGGAAACATTCGCGAGCTCCAGAACGTTGTGGAGCGCGCCGTGATCCTGTGCGATGGCGACACATTCTCGGTTGACGAAAGCTGGCTTGCGCCGGAATTGCCGCGGCGGTCGGGCCCGCTCGTTCCCTTGACTTCGGGAGTAGCCGACCGCGAGCGAGAACTGATCGAGGCTGCTCTGGCAGAGTCCGAGGGAAAAGTGGCAGGTCCTTCGGGAGCTGCCGCCAAGCTCGGAATACCCCGCCAGACGCTCGACTCAAAGATTGCATACCTTGGAATCGATAAGCGGCAGTTCAAGCCGCGGCCCGTCGATTGATCGGCCCGACCATGCGTAAACGCCCCGCACGATAAACGCGTTCAAAAGGATTGAGATCAACGACGCGGCGATGACGGCGCTGAAGACCTCTTCGTTGACCAAACCCGCCGATCGCCCGACCTGCACTACGACGAAGGAGAGTTCGCCAATCTGCGTTAACCCGGCGGCCACGTTGATGGCGGTCTTCCAGGGATAACGGAACAGTCGAACCACCGCGGTCCATACCATAAGTTTGCCGGCTACAATCAGCAGCAGCAGCAATCCCAGCAGCGGCAAGGTGCCCAGCAGTAGCCTGGGATCAATCAGCGTGCCCAGCGAGATGAAGAAGAGCGCCACGAAGGCGTCGCGCAGCGGCACGAGCTGATTGTGCGCGTCGTGAAGATCCTCGGACCCGCTGATGGTAAGTCCGGCGAGAAATGCGCCGAGGGCCAGCGAAAATCCCACCGCTTGCGCGAGCGCCGCCGTGCCGAGACAAACGGAGATCGCGACCAGCAGGAAAAGTTCAGGATTGCACGTACGCTTGACCCAGCGCAGCAGGCGAGGGATGAGCTTAGCCGCGAAGAGAACTAGAGGAACCAGCAGCACCAACGCCTTGCCCAGTGTCCAGGCAGCCTGTAACGCCGTCCCCTGGCCCGAGCCCCCGAATACCGGAAGGACCACGATCATGCAGATGACGGCGAGGTCTTCGACGAGCGTGATCCCGATCATCACGCGACCGGGGACGGTTGTGGTTCTGCCGGAGTCGCTCAAGAGGCGCGCCAGCACCATGGTGCTGGCCACCGATACCGCCGCGCCGATCACCAGCCATTCCTTGCCGCTCGAGCCGGCGAGTCTTCCCGCTGCGCTTGAGAGACCCACCATAAGCAGGATGCCGAGCGGCCCGCCGATAAGCGCCACCGACTTTACCCGGAGCAGATCGGGAATGGAGAATTCGACCCCAATCGAGAACATCAGCAGTACCACGCCCACTTCCGCGAACACCTCGAAGGAGTGCATGTTCGAAATGCGAGGCCCGGGCGTGAAGGGGCTGACCACGATGCCGCCCAGGACAAATCCTAAGATGAGCGGAAGCCGCAGCCGCCACGCCACGAGGCCCCCAAGCAAAGCGGCCAGGAAGATGTACGTCAGATCACGGAAAAGTAACGGATTCGCGTCCATGTTTTACCTCGCAGTGAATCGTTATTGATTACGTTCGCCGTTGAGCCAGGCTCCGGCCGAACTTGCCCGTTAAAACAGGCGGGGCCCGAAGGAACCCAATATCATTAGCCGTGGGCGAACTCTACGGGGGGCGCGAGCGCAAGCCATCAACCGACCCCGCAGGGGTTGAACTCGGCCCTATTCGACCCCTCCGGGTTCGTCACGAACTTTGGGGCTGATTCCTGGTCCGTAGGTTCCACCTACGGCTAATGATCTTGATGCCCTTCGGGCATTCAGGACCTACAACCGCCAAGATAGAAGTGGCCCGGCCGCTGTTCACGCCAACCGGGCCACTATGCGGCTATCGAACGGCGAAGCTTCGCCGAAGAGTTGTCAACCCCAGGGCTGATACGACGGCAAGGGAGCTGATGGTTCGAGAGTAGGCTTCGTTCAGGGCTTCGAATTTCGCGATGGCGGACTTCGCTTGGAATCGGCTGTAAAGCCGGGAGCCGCCGTAGATCGCCAGCAGGGTCACTCCGCAGAGGAAAAGCGCGATTTCTGCGACGATCCAGATTGTCCGGCCGCGTATCATGCTCTCACTGAGGTACCGTAAGAAAGCGGCCGCGCGGGTTGCGAGTCTCCGTTTCGGTGACATAGGTTGTCTCCCCATCTCCGTTTCCAAATCGAAGTCCGCGTCACGTTGCTCGTGCTGCGGTTACTTGGCGGGCACCCAGACCGAATCCGCGACCGCCAGTTCAACGCCTGCGATTTCGGTGTTCACCCTGATGTACCGTCGGCCGGCCTTCGTGCCGGGTGCAGCGGTGAAGCTCAGCAGGTACTGGTTGTCGAAGATCTTCTGCAGGCTGTCGAGATAGGGCTTGAAGCTCACAGGACGCTGCAGACCCAAATAGAACGACTCACCGCCCGTCTCTTCCGCCAGCTTGGAAATGAACATCTGACCGTTGAGGGCCTCCCAGTAGTTGCGGTGATAGCGGCCCACGCCCGGCGAATAGAGTGCGTAAATGGTGGTTCCGGTGCGCTGCGCGACGGCGCTAGCCGAATCAACGTCAGGGTTGACTCCCAGGCCGTGACGGAACGGTCCGCGGCGGGCGCGGTCGACACCATCGGTTACGATCAACAACTCGCGCCGGTTGGGGTGCTCAGGCCAGCGCTTCATCAGATCGATAGCAGACAGATACGGACTGCCGTAAGCTCCCGGCGTGCCGAGCGGCAGGCGAATCGCTTTGGCGGTCGCCTCGTGGTCCGTGGTAAAGTTTTGCGCAATCTGAACCGTCGCATTGCGCATGTAGCCGATACCGACCGAAGTCGTGGGTGCCTGCGCTTTCACGAAATTGCGCAGGTCGTCGAGCTGCGAGCCGAGCCTGGTGTCTGACGCGTCGTCAATCAGGATGAATAGATCGAGGCCGGCGCGTTCGCCCTGGGCCGGCACCCACTCGGAGACCTGCAGGCGGTTCTTGCCTTGCTTGACGACAATGTCGGCTGGATTGATCTCCGGCATGCGCTTGCCGTCGGGCACGCTTGCCGTAACCGTCATCCTCACCTCGACACTGTCCGGCGAGGTCTTGTCCGCGGCGCGTGCGAAGGGGCTCACGAGCGCCGCCGCACAAGCCAGGAACGCTACTGATCGAAACATCGAACGGAAATTCATTCTTAATTTCATGATTGTCTCCTCTACGGCGCCGTGGCGCCTATCGACGATTGAAGTTGCTTTCGCGGGACCTTGGCGAACCCCTCATCTGCCATCAGCTTTACGGGAGCCCTGATCCCGACGCCTCTAGGAAGAGCAACTCGGCGGCCAATTGAAATCGTTGGATTATTTGGGCTTAGTTCAGGAAGGGATGCCGACCTATCAGAATTTCTGACCTTTCAGCACGCGCGAGCTACGGGGAACCTGCCCGCTCCCCAGGCATGCCTCGAAGACCGGCCCAGGGGCGAGATGATGTGCGGGGCACGTCCTGAAAAATCGAATCATGAGCGTGCACCAGGGCAGTCAATTTAGAGACCGACAGATCTTTAGATACCCTCTGACCATCGCCTTTAGAGGTGTCGATTTCTTATGGAACAAAGCGCGCAAAATAACAGGCACGGCATCCGCCTGCCACTAGGTTTTGTCGAAATCGGCGGTCAGGAAGAAATAGGTTTCATCCAGCATCATCGGGTAAACTACGAGCCCAGCAATAGGAAAGAGCGCGCCCAGAATGAGAAAGAAGGCCTTAATAGCGTTCACCACCGCAACCTACATCCTGCAGTCCGCCATGAGGCCTGCCGATAAGGCCGCCGACGCCTAACTTCGCGGCGACCCACGGCTTAGAAATCTGACTAAATAGGGGCATCTCGTTGACTCTGCGGCACGGTTGGCAATCCCAAATAATTGAAAAAAGCCCAATTTGTGCCCATCTTGTACTCGAGAGATTGTCACCTGCGAACAGGGTGTTCCGTATGGAGATATCATACCTACTCCTAAGCAGAATTCTGCTTCCATTCACGCCAGACCTCCGCGGGGAACTGCCACTGATTCGTCTGATCAGCGGCAAGAATTCCGATCGCCAGGCATCTTGCTCACATTGCAGTGAGGCTAATGCGATCTTGTGTGCCACCTGTGTGCGCGTGAACGTCATGGACTATTATTTAGCCATAGCCGACATTTTTTGCTCCGCGGACAAGATCCGACCGATGAAGTTGGCTTCTACCTCTGCCAGTGAAGGCGCAACGCACAGATCGGCACGGGCCCGCGATCCCGATTGTAGGCCAGATTCACGACGTACTGAAAGTTTGGTGCGAGCGCAAATCCATGCTTCAAGGCAATCGAGTAGTATGTTTCCAATACCTTCTCGCGTCCGTAATTCAGTTTTCCGTCCCCGATGATGAAACCGTTGCCTCCCAGGCTCAGGTGCTCTTCGTGATCGTGTGACAGGCCGTTCTCTACAAACGCCAGCCGGAAGTGATCCGAGGGCCTGCTCCAGCGGCGGCCGCTAAGGCTGAATCCACCGCTGCCCGTGCGATCGATTTCGGTAAACGCCCACGTTTCGGTGTGGCCGTCGTCCAAGCCATAGCGAAAGAATACTCCGAGGTCTTTAGCGATCTCCTGCTCCAGATTAATCCCGGCACCATACTTCGCCCGATACGCGCGAGACTTGGTGATGTCCATCCCGAACACCGGGGTATCGATGGTCTCGCGGTAGCTGCCCATGTGGGCGTGGTTCACATACGCCATCAGGCGCACCGCGCCTGCATGCAAATGCAGGGCGTGGCGGCGCTCACCTTCGAAATACTCCGAACGTGCCTGGGCAATTTGCGTGTCCATTTGCATACCATTGGCGTATTTGGGCACCATGACGCTGGCCACCCTCCAGGCCCAGCGCTTCCGGTAAGCCTCAAGCGCTACGCCGTAAGTGCAGCCGCGTGTGTCGGACGCGAAGTCCCACGCGCCGTTGTCCATCAGGGCCCAGTTCATGAATTGCGTACGCGCATCGTGGCTGCAGGCATTGTCGTCAAACAGATCAACCAGCGAGAACTTGCCCGCGGTCAAAGTGATGCGGGAGGCACAAAGATATCCGGAAACCTGATTCTGACCGCTTGCCACAAACTCGTCAGAGTCACCCTGTCCCCACGTCTGTAAAACTAGCATTCAACGGGCGGTGTGCGATGGTGCGGTTGTGGTTCGACTTCCGGCGGCCAGTGCCCTGTTCGAGCGCGATCCGCACGTGCTGAGTGAGGGCCTTTTCCGTTGATGGCAAGCGAAAAAGGGCAAACACATCCCGACTAATTGTGGTTAGTCCAGGTCGAACCGAATACCGAGTAAGCTACCGATCGGCCTGCTGGAAGACGGCGCGGCAGGTGGTATGATTAGCGACAGACTCAATGGTGGAACCTGAAATTGGGGTGAGTTCCCGGTTTGGACGAGCATGATGGCTGCGGTGCAAATCACGCCCCCCAACGAATCCTGCGCACCCCAACTCGCCATGCGGCTTTCCCTTGCGGTCGGCTTCCTCATGCTCGGGACGAAAGTATTCGCCTACTGGATGACCGGATCCGCGGCGATTCTCTCCGACGCTGCCGAATCGGTCGTTCACGTTGTGGCTGTTTCCTTTGCCGCTTAAAGCCTCTGGTTGAGCCGAAAGCCTCCTGACCCCAGCCATCTTTACGGTCATGACAAGATCGCATTCTTTTCGGCGGGGTTCGAAGGCGCCATGATTGTTCTGGCGGCGGTCTATATCGTCTATGAGTCAATTCGCAGGTTGATCGCGGGGCCCAAACTGGAGAGTCTGAGGGCGGGGCTTTGCTGGTTCTCGCCGCGGGTCTCATCAATGGCGCTTTGGGCGGCTATCTGGTATGGGTTGGGAAAAGGCATCGGTCTTTGATTCTGGAGGCCGATGGTAGACACGTACTTACCGACTGCCTGACCAGTTTCGGCGTCCTCGTGGGTCTGAGTTTGACCATGCTCACGGGCTGGGTGCGTTTCGATCCTATGGTTGCGATTCTTGTGGCCGTGGACATCCTTTGGATGGGGAGCAAGTTGATTCGCCAATCCATCGGCGGATTGATGGATGAAGTCGATCCGATAACTCAAGCTCAAATCCGGCGACT
>Ga0187879_10002195_pt1 | contig 13307 bp, 7 predicted proteins | sample June2016WEW_19_1_FD_132423 | JGI IMG/M metagenome (GOLD analysis project Ga0187879, IMG submission 132423) | Peatland microbial communities from SPRUCE experiment site at the Marcell Experimental Forest, Minnesota, USA - June2016WEW_19_10 | ecosystem: Environmental > Terrestrial > Soil >... | reverse complement strand
CGCGAACATCGTCGACCATTGCTGCTATGCCTGGAACAAACTGGTCGACCAGCCATGGCTGATCATGTCCATCGGAGGTCGCCAGTGGGCAAACTGGTCATGCTCATGAAGACTTGGTATTAGAAGAATAATTCTGCCAATGTAGTGCTAATATATAAGGCGGTTCGCAAATAAATTCTGCGATCCGTGACGACCGTCACGGTACCCGCGTCATGGAAGGCGATAAGATTCCTCTCAATTGGATTAATGCCGGTCTAGTTCGTCAGACATCAAGGAGTACAAACGATGGAAACGAATGTGAAGCAACGGTTGCTCAAAGCGACTCCCTCAGCGAGCCACTTCTTGGGCCGTCTTACGCGTTATGGCCGAGGCGCCCTTGGACCTCCGTGACAAGCCCCCGAGTAAAGTCTTTTCGACTGCGCTGGTGCGCTATCGCATGAACGATTAATCCACCAGCCTATAGCTTTCGCGACGTCCCGGTGAAGGACTTCGTAGATAGGTAGCTATCATCAGTAACCTGAGCGAGATCCAGTAAAATTGGGCCTAAAGGCGGGTTTACTCAGTATCGTCGGAGTTGAACGAATGCAAATAATCGCGTCCCGTGGCAACCGCGTTTTTCTCGATGATCTGTTCACCGAATATATGATACAAGTGGAATTGCTGGGAAATCTAATAGCGAGTGCAGGCTTTGGTTTGGTTCTTGTCACTGCAAATCAACGAATTGTTTGTGCAAATGATGTTGCTGAAAAATTAATGCGAGCGAGCAGCGGACTTCGCTGCGAACATGGCTGCATCAGTGCTCCGGATTTCAAGACTGCTCGAAAATTGCAATTGCTGATATCTATCTCCTCGCGAACAATGGACGAGGCGTTGCCGGGAGGATCGATCCTTCTGCGCAACAAAGATGGGCTGGCGTCGCTCGTTTTGCATGTCGTATCTTGTTCACCACCTTCTACAGTTCAACTACCTGACAATGAACGACCTGTAGCCGGCCTTCTCATGGTCGATTGCCAGCGTGGTATCGCGGATCGAGTTGATGTGTTTGCGGATCTCTTCGATTTGACTTCGGCAGAGGCGCGCGTACTCGCCCAAATGATGTCAGGAGAAGGCCTCACAATTGCGGCCAGGCGGCTCAATATTGCTCGATCTACAGCGCGATCACATCTCGACCATATCTTCCAAAAAACCGGCACGCATCGACAGGCAGAACTTGTCCGGGTTTTTTTTGAGACGACGATCCCTTGGAACAGCTCTGTCACAGCATGCAACAAATCTCCTGAAACGATGATCTGGCGTGCTCGACCCGCGCCGCCAGATGGTCGTGCCCTAGAGCGCGCCGGATTTGTCGCAATTTAGACCGCATCGGTTCGCCTCCGAGACACAGCGTCGCGAGCGAATGATAAATATAACTGCAAACGAATGCAATTCGTCACTGTATTTCTCAAGGTGCCGCTAAACATACGCGCATCCGGCAAGAGAGCTACGAGGGGTCGAACTTCATGGCTGAGGAAAATAAATCTGGAGCATTCGCCAGTAGTGGGGCAGTCGTCGCCGCCTTTGCCGCTATGGGGGTCTATTATTTCCATCGGGAAGCGCCGCTGGTGGACTTGCGACCGCTGACGGGCGCGTCGATACAAGAGTCAGCGACTCAAACCGTGGAGGCCCGCCTATGGCAAGACCCGCTCGCTGCCGTCGAACGATCGGCCTCTGGGTCTGACAAGCAAAGTCCCGAGCAAAGATGCAAAACTGCGTCCGATGGCAACAACTGCAGGCCGCCAAGTCTAGGAGGCGATGATGCCGTGCTTGCCGTCACCGTGCGCGGCGGATCTTACCAGGAAGACGCCGAGCAGCGCCGACGTACGCGCTACTCTGTTCTCGCGGGTCTCGAGCGAACGAATTTCTGGCCCACGGACGCCTTCCATATTGATTATTTTCTTTGGAAAAATGGACCGGGAGACTTCATCGGACCGGAGTTACCGGCCCAATTGGCGTCCCACATCTCGATTAAAGAGCACAAACCCGTCATCGTGCCTTATGAAAAATTTACAAACAAAGAGGATAAAACCGTCCATGTGCTTTGGCTAAGGGAAGAATTTTTAAAGGATCATCCTTTCAAAAACCTCAGCTCATTGGCTAGTTCTCTTAGTCTGGACACCAGCCACTTCAAAATCGTTGGTCCTTTGTCATCGGGCAGTCTTCAAGATATGGCAAAGGAGGCCGCCGGGAGAGGTCACCTCACGCCAAATTGTGACGCTGACGGAGGTGACGATGGCGTGAATGACCTTAGCGGTATAGAGTTCTTTGCCTACGGTGCAAACGCCACAGATGAAGAGATTCTCGGCGTCCCCGATTGTACAATCCATCAGTATTTTCGCCACTTCGGTATTGATGTCCGCAGAACAACAGCCACCAATGATGTTCTTGCCGAGGGGATTGTTCATGAACTCAACCGGCGCGGTGTTAGGGCCGGCCAACCTGTCGCGCTGATTTCAGAATGGGATACCGCATATGGCCGAGAGCTACCGGAAATTGTCAGAAATAAATTTCATGAATCATGGCGGAGCACAAAGGACAAACTCGACAAGGAAACACAGGAGAAGGAAGAAGCTCAGCTCGTCCAGAAATGGCTCTATAAATTCACCTATTTGAGAGGGCTCGACGGTCTGTTGCCTCCATTACCGGGCAAGGATGTCGCGAAACAAAATGAGTCTTCGACAGACGGCAAAGCCTCGGGCCATGATAGACAATTAGCTTCAACCGATTTTTTCAAAGTCGAACAGGATACCCAAAGCCTCGAGCGTCCCATTGGACAAAGCCAGTATGATTACCTCCGGCGGATCGGTGCGCAGCTCCAGGAAATTGATAACCATTACCGAAAAAAGGACAAACGGATCGTAGCGATAGGTATTCTCGGCAATGACGCATTTGACAAATTGCTGATACTAAGGGCGCTGCGGCCGGAATTCCCTGACGCCCTCTTTTTCACAACCGATTTTGACGAGGCATTTACCATCAAAAGTGAGCTTCCTTTTACGCGCAATCTGCTCATTGCATCGAGCTTTGGCCCCTATCTCAGCAATTGGCTGCAAGGCGATATTCCCTATTTCCGGGACACCTATCAGACATCGGCTTTTCTAGCGACACAGCTCGCGCTGGGGAGTTTACGCGGCGATAATAATGCCGATAAAAGTAAAGATAACTATAAACTCAACTATTTATCGAACAAATTATATGGCCAGCTGGCCGCTTCCCGCGTATTTGAAATCAAGCGGAACGGTGAAATTTTGTCATTCGTGTGGGTGCCACCGTCTTCTCAAAGGATCAAAGACCCAGAAATTTACGAAGAACTGCCTGCGCGGCAGCTCATAGCTCGCAAAAAAAATAATTTGAACACGGGATTCTCTGAGGCCGAGCTCCGATGGCCATGTGCATTCGCCAATAGCGTGGTTTCATGCGGCAACATTCATCCCGTGGATGCCGACTGGAAAGACGATCACAATCCTGATGCACCAAAACCTGTCGAAAAACTCTATCCGACATTCACAGAACGCGGCGGTTTTTGGTTGCCAAAAGTGCTCACAATCGGAGCCTTTGTCACCTTCTTAGCATGCTTGCGAGGTTGGGTTCCTGGCAAGCGTTTGGAGATTGGGTTCATCAGTTTCAGTTTGATGCTGGCGGCTTCAGCTGGCATCTATTGGGAGCCTTTGGCAAATTGGCTGACAAGCTCAGGTGAAGGAGAGCCGATTACCTTCCTCGATGGCGTCAGCATCTGGCCAACCATCTTGCTGCGCATTGTAGGCATTCTCCTGGCCATCTATTTCATCTGGCGGACACAACGCGAACTCAATGACAATCTTAAATGTATCTTCAAAGAGATGAACATTGAACTCGAGCGTCCTCCTTTATTAGTGCAGTTAAAGAGCTTATCAAAATCACACCCTTTCGTTCTTTTGCGCCCTTCCCCCAAGGTTGAAACTCTGGACAGCTCGCCACAAAAAGTCAAAGCCATTTGGCAGGCATATGGGGATCAACAGCTGTTTTTGTACCGACTGTTTCGCGCAGCATTTTTTACTATTCTTATGTTCATTTTCAATAAATTTGTACTTTTACCCGTTTTTGGCATGCCGAGCTTACCACACCGCAGCGAACTCGCTGACAAGGTTTATGTCGCAAGTGCATGGGTCGATTGGTTACTTATGCAGTTCCTAATTTTTATTGTTTTTGACGTGACTTTGTCGTGCCTTGTCTTTGTCAAAAAAATAGGCCGGGAAACTGAATGGCCCGAGAAGACTTTAATCGCTTACAATGGGCGCCTGCGGCTCAACCCATCGAAACATGTTTACGAGTGGATCGACCTCGACTTCGTCGCTAAACGGACGCGTTGCATCAGCTCGCTCATCTACTTTCCTTTCGTGCTCCTTGCCTTGCTTGTCGTATCGCGCAGTACTCTCTTTGCCAACTACCCGCCAAGTATCGTCATCATCGTTTCGCAGGTGATTAGTCTTTCCATAGTCTTCTCCTGTGCTTTCATGTTGTGGCGAACAGCAAATTCAACACGGGAAGCCGCCAGAGAGAAGTTGCGGGAAGGGATCATCCGGGCACAGAACTCAGAGTCAACGAAGTATTTTGCAAAGCAGCTGGAATCTCTTCTAGCCCGCATTGATCAACTCAACGAGGGTGCTTTTAGCCCGCTTGCACAGCAGCCGCTCGTAAAAGCATTGCTATTCCCCTTGAGCAGTGCAGGATGGATCGCTCTCGTAGAAAGCGGAATGCTACCGGGTTGGTAGTGTCGGCAACTGGGAGTCCTGGCAGGCCTGGTAGTGGGAGAAGGACGGACGCAAGGTCACGGGACCGAATCTTTTAAAGAGAACAATTTTCTACAAGGTTGGACACCACGGAAGCCACAACGCCAACCTGAAGGAACATGGCGTCGACCAGATGGATGCGCTGAAGGCTCGGCTCGAAGAACTGGCAGGATCATAGGAGCGCCAAGATGTCGCTTAAGTTGGAGGTGGTCGCAGACGGCCTAGGTTTTCCCGAAGGGCCCGTGGCGATGGCCGACGGAACCGTGCTCTTCGTTGATATAATGAAGCAGACGCTCTCGCGACTGACGGCGGATGGACAGATCGAAGTTGTGGCCAAGATCGCGGGAGGACCGAACGGCGCTGCGGTCGGACCCGATGGCGCGATCTATATCTGCAACAATGGCGGCGTCTATAGTTTCGTTCCGTGGAATGGCGTGACAATTCCCGGTGGCCGGCCCAAAGACTACAGGGGCGGCTCGATCCAGCGTGTCGATCTGGCGACAGGAAAGGTCACGACGCTCTACGACCAGTACGATGGCGCCCGGCTGCTTTCGCCGGATGATCTGGTCTTCGATAATGCAGGCGGATTCTGGTTCACGGATATTGGAATTCAGGACCCCGACAGCACCCAGATTGGAGCCCTGTACTACGCAACGATCGACGGCCGATCGATCGTCAGGGCGTCAAGACTGCCGACGCCCAACGGCGTCGGCCTTTCGCCTGATGGCAGTACGGTCTACGTGGCGGACACGGCTTTCGGGCGGCTCTGGGCAATGGATATCCTGGGTCCTGGGAAAGTGAAGCCAGGACCGTTGCCGATCATGCCGGGCCGGGTCGTACAAACCCTTCCCGGGTTTCAGTATCTGGACAGCCTGAAGGTCGAGGCGAGCGGGCGCATATGCGTGGGTACGATTTTCAACGGGGGCATCACTGTTTTCACTCCCGATGGCGAGACCGACCATCTGGCCGTTCCTGACCTTTTCTCAACCAACATGTGCTTTGGGGGTGAGGACATGCAGGACGCGTGGATTACGGCATCGAGTACGGGGAAGCTCTACAAGACCCGTTGGCCGCGACCTGGCCTCAAGCTGGCGTTCAACTTATGACGTTGGCTAAGCGGGCCGAGCCTTCTTTTTTGCGAGAGATATTCCCGCGGCGCCTGACGGCCCTTGCACCGAACTCGCGGCGCCCCGGGAAAAAACCATGGAGACGGCGCCCCTGATTCGTGTTTAGATTATGAAACTTGACCTTGGGATTACACTAACCCAAGGTTGTGAAAATTTCGAGGAAACAAACTGAGGCGTGGCTTCGAACCGTGGCCCCGGAGGAGGCGGTTCGGCCCGGAAAGGACAGCGATGGACGATACTGACGTGGCCAAGGAACTGGTCGACGCGCTCGTTCTTCCCGACGGCAGACCCGACCTGCGCCCTGTGCACGCGATCGGCGTCGGCGCGACCGGCTATTTCGAGGCGTCCGACGTCGCGCGCGACTACTGCATCGCCGAGCATTTTCAGGGAGACCGAATTCCAATCACGGTGCGGTTCTCGAACGGATTGGGCAAAGCGGTTGAACACGACGGCTGGTCCGACGTCCGCGGAATGGCGACCCGCTTTCATCTGGCGAACGACGCCGAGCATGATCTCATCGCGATGACGCTGCCCGAGTTCTTCGCGCCGACCCCGGAAACATTTCTGAGTTTCGCCAAGGCCGCCAAACCGGCCCCGGTAACCCGCGAGTCGCCTTGGCGAAAACTCCTCGACATGTTGCGGCTGACGGAGCCCCTGCCCGATCCCTATCCCGGTCAGAACGACAGCCCCAATGCCGGCGCGATCCGATTCGCGGATCGAAACGACTACGCTAAGGTCGCCGTGTCCCAGGCGGCCACGATCGGCGCGCCGACGAGTTATGCTCGCGCGGATTATCACGCCGTGCATACGTTCGTTATCGTGGCGCCGGACGGGGCGCGCCGCTGGGTTCGCTTCAGTTGGCAACCCGTCGCCGGCGTTCTGAACACCGATCCCAAAGCGCCGGCGGTCGATCGATATCTGCAAGAGGAACTGCGCGAGCGCCTGAATCAAGGGCCCGTGCAATTCACTCTGATGATGACGATCGGCGAGGCCGGCGACGATTTCAACGATCCCTCTCGCCCGTGGCCGCCGCATCGGGTTCGGGTCATGATGGGAATGCTGACGCTCGACGCCGTTCCCGAAGACCAGGTCGCGAATTGCGAACGCCTAAGCTTCAATCCCTGGCCTCTGATCCGGGGGATCGAGCCCTCCGACGATCCGGTGCTTCGCGTGCGTCGAGATGCCTACAAAATCTCCGCCGAACGCCGCCTCGCAGCCGTATGCCCATTTTCAGGGAACATTGCTGAGCCATCCGCGAACGGGCGCGGTTGGTTCGATCGGTTCGTCGACTGGCTGCCCTCGACGGCGGTGTTCCGATTCCTGTCGAAATGGATTCTCGTCCCCTACTGGGCCTGGCGAACGCCGAGGTCCCCTTTGCCCGGTGGCCCACGGCTCTCGGTTCAGCCCGGCGAAAACGTTCAGCGGATGATGAACCTCGTGATGCCGCTTAAGGACAAATCGGCGATCGGGCGCGCGAGGGCCGCTTTGGCAATCGCGCAGAACGTCGACGAGATTTTCGCCGGTCTCGACAATGTCGGGACCGTCCATTTCGCCCGCTTCGTGCTGATAGGCGACTACCTCTGCATGATTTCGGTCTACGACGGCGACTTCAGCAATTACATTCGGGATTTCATCGCCACGATCGGCAGCGTCTTCGACGCAGTCGTGGCTTTGGTGGAGGGCGGCGAGGCGATCACCCCCTCAGCGACCCACATTGAAGCATTCATCGACTGGGTGCACGCGCACGACCTTTTCCAGGCGCCGGACTTCCCGACGGATCTGTTCGCGTTGAACGAGGAGGCGCGCGGGAATCCGCGCAAGGGCAAGCCCGCCGACGTGCGATCACTACCGCGCGAGTTCATTTTGCAATTGCACGCCAATCCCAATATTTCGCTCGGCGGCGGGTATCGCGGCTATCCCGGTTTTTCCGCGGCGCAGGTGCGCCAGAAGTTTGGAGTCGGCTGGTGAGCCCCGAGTTCAATCGCCAGGACGTTCAGGGCAACATCCTGCGCGGCTATCGCAGGAACTTCGTGCGTCATCTCATCCTCGAGATCACGGACCGCGGAACGGCGCGAAAATTCCTCGGCATATCGGTCGCGGGTGGAAACGCCGACGTTCCCGGGATCACCAGCGAGGCGCCATGGAGCGAGAAGCCGGCCGTCTGTTTCAACATCGGCCTGACTTACGAGGGGTTGCGCGCGCTCGGAACGCCTAACAACTCGCTGGCGACGTTCCCGACCGAGTTCAAAGAGGGGATGACGAGCCGGGCGTTGAAGCTCGGCGATTTCGGATTGAGCGCGCCGTCGAATTGGCCGGCGCCGTTCGACAAGCCGGCGCGCGTCCATATCATTGCCTCGATCTACGCCGACGACAAGGCGCATCTCGATCTTGTCCAGGCGCAGGTCGCCCGGGCGCTCAACGTGCTTGGCGTCCGAGACGGGCGCAATCTCGCCGGCAACAAAGTGTTCTTCGGCTACGTCGACAATATCTCGCAGCCGCGCTTCGCCGGGATACGCGACCCCGGTCAGAACAAGGTCGACGAGCCGCTCGATCCGCTCGGCACGGCTCTGCTCGGCTATCCCACGCGTCTCGCGGGGCTCTTCTTTCGCGTGCCGACGCCCCCGGTGCTCGGGCATAACGGGAGTTTCAACGCCTTCCGCATCCTCAAGCAGGACGTCGCCGGGTTCGAGACCTATCTCGACAAGGCGGCGAACGAACTCGAGGCCCATCCCGACGTCGACCAGTTGCTGGCGCCAGGCGATGAGGCCCGGATCGGCAAAGGGCTGGACCGTTTGGGAGCTTTGCGCGAAATCGTCGCGGCGCAGATGTGCGGACGCTGGCGCAACGGCGTTCCCTATGGCGTCTCGCCCGACGCGCAATGTCCCGTTCCGGAGGTTTCCTTGACCAATTTCAATTACGATCGCACTTCGCGATGCCCCGCAGGGTCGCACATGCGGCGCGTCAATCCGCGCAGCGGGACGATCGTCCAACGGATCGCCAACCACACGCGGCGGCTGGTGCGGCGCGGCATGTCCTACGGCCCGGATTACAATCCCGACCATCCCGACGATGAGGAGCGCGGCCTGCTTGGCAATTTCATCGGCGCGAGCCTCGGCGCGCAGTACGAGGCGATCATGTGCGATTGGCTGAACCTCGGCCTGCAAGATCCCGACATCACCGGAGCCAACGATCCATTGATCGGCGCGAACACGCCGGAGACGAGCTGGTTCGATCTGTCGCTCCAGAACGGAGGCAGCATCCGCCTTCGCGGATTCCCGCGCTTCGTGATCGCTCGCGGCGGAGCTTATACGTTCCTGCCGAGCCTGACGGCGATCGAGTACTTGTCGAAACTGACGGCTTGAGCGGCCGCGTTCGAGGCGAGAACGGGGCGCGCCTCATGTCGGAAAGCTGGTTAGCTCGGCCAGCTCGGCCTCGATTCGCGTCAGCATGGGAGATGGGCCGAACGCGCTGACGATGCGGCGCGCTTCCGTCAAATGGCTCGCCGCGAGCGCCTTTTTCTTCTTCACCTTATACAAGAGGCCCAGGATCATTTCCGCGCGACCGACGTAGTGTCCGTCCCGATCGAACTGCGGGTTGGACCGCACTTGTTCGATCAACACGAAGATACGCTTCGCTCCGAACGTCAACACCCAAGCCAACGACCGGAAATTCCCCAGGAACAGCCCGAGTGACGGCTTCCCCTTGCCCGAAAGTATATCGAGGTAGACTTCGCACAGGAACAGCCGGCACCAGTCCGCCGAGGCCCGATAGCCCTCCTTGTCTCGCCGGGAGATCGTCTGCTCGATGTACTTGAGCCCTTCGTCGATCCGCCCGTTCATGGCGAGTCCGACGCCCCAAAGATTGTCCGGGCCCAAGAGAAACAAGGTCCAACCGTTCTCGGCGCATTTGGCGATGTATCCGCCGACTTCGTCGAGCGCGCCCGGTTTGTTGAGCAACACCAGCGCGATGTTTCGCGCCGATGCCGCGATCGCCCTTTCAAACGGGGCACGGGATGTGCTTATCCCGAGGTCCGCGATCTCCAGCCCCGCCTCATAATTGTCGCTGAGGATGGCGATCAGAGCCCTCATCGCGGTTGCGTAACCGACGGATCTCGGGTCGTTCATCGAAACGCCGATAACCATCAGTCGCTCCAAGGCCGCACGGGCCTCCATGATCCGGCCGCGGTTCACCTCGTCCCATGCCAAAATGGCCAAATAGAAATTCTTGAGGTACGCGTCGTCGACGTTCGCCATGGCGGCCTCGGCTTCGCGACGCCGGGCCTGGAAGACCTCGATCGAGATTGGGGCGCAATAGGTCGACACCGACAATTCGCTGACCAACGCGTAAGCCATAGATTTCGGGTCGCCCAGGCGGCGCGCCATCGCGGACAGTTCTTGTTGGACGCTCAATGCCTCGCGAAACCTCGCGGTCCAGACCAGACTCGAGATGTAGTGATGCAATATCAAGACGTGATGGTGGCTGTCTCCCGATCTATTCAGGTTCGGCCTGAATCTAGTCGTCACCTCGATGATCGTCTTCAGGCGCAAGGAGATGTTCGAGCATAGGGCGTAGTTGGCGAGCAGCTCGGCGAGCCGTTCGTCGCTGGCACAACTGGGATCGCGCTCGAAGAGCGCGAGCGCCGACGAGAAATATCGATCCGCCTCGTCGAGCGAATAGATGCCCAGACTCTTCGCGCCGGCCATGGCGAGATAGGTAAAAGCGAGATCGTTGTGATCGGTGAGAACGTAGTGGTGAGCGAGCATTTCTGCGGCCTCGGCGAGCCGACCTTCACTGCGCTGTTCCAGCGCCTGGGCGATCTTCAGATGCAGCTCGGCCCTGCGCCCCGTGAGCAGGCTCTGATACAGGGTGTCTCTCAAGAGCATGTGCTTGAAAGCGTAGTCCGAGGAATCGGCTTCTGGATAGACGATATCCAGCGCGTGCAGTCTATGTAGCGCTGCGCCGACGTCGTCTTCGGTCTCGACGACGAGAGCAAGCAGATTCGTGTCGAATCGTCGGCCGATCGTCGCCGCGGCCTGCAACAGCGCGCGATCTTCTCGGGGCAGCCGATCCGCTCTGGCCGCCAGCAGACTCTGCAAGCTCGCCGGCAGGCCACTTTCCCCCATCGCGGCGTCGAAATCCGCCTTGCCCGAAGCGACGCGCAATGCGCCACGTTCGATCAGGAAGCTCAGGATCTCCTCGCCGAACAGAGGATTGCCCTCGGCGCGCTCCGTCACTTGCCGGATCAGCGCGTCGGGCAGAGAGGCGACACCGAGTCGCGTCTCCAAAAGACGCCTGATGTCGCTCGCGGTAAGCGGCTCCAGCGCGAGGATCGTCACGCCGGGACCTTCGCGCCAGTCGGGAATGTATTCGGGTCGCCGCGTGTGAATGACGAGCAGGTCGGACTGCGCGCCGCCCTCGATCAGTTTGCTGAGCATCTCTTTGGATGCGCCGTCGATCCAGTGAATGTCCTCAAGCAACAGAACGACCGCGGACGCGAGGCATTGCGCCTTCAGCAGGACCGGCAACAAATCGCGCGTGCGCAAGCCGATCAAGACGCCGTCGAGTCCCGCCAACGAGGCTTCCGGTGGTTCGAGACCCAGCAGATTGAGCAGGAGGCCCAAATTCTCTGTCGTATGCAATTCCAACCCGCGAAGGCCCGTCTCGAGCTTCCGCGTGATTTCGGCCGGATCGTCCTCGGGTCGGATGCGGAACGTGCCGCGCACGACCTCGAGGAAAGGCAAAAAAGGAATCCGTTGCCCGTCGGCCGTGCATTGTCCCGTAACGACGAAGGCCTCGTCGGCTTTCAGGCGTTGTCGAAATTCAAAGACGAGGCGCGTCTTGCCCAGACCCGGCTCGGCTACGATGTCGATCACGTGAAGCCCGTCCCGCGCCCGCCGGAGCGCGTCTCGCAACATCGCCAGTTCGTTCTCGCGACCGATATACGGGCTCAGGCCCCGGCCAAGCGAGGCGTCGAAGCGCGTGACCCCCTCGCGAACAGACTTGAGCCGCCAGACCTTCTGCGGTTTGGCCTTGCCCTTGATCGGGTGTTCCCCGTCGAAGCTCATGTCGACGAGCCATTCGACGAGTCGTCGTGTCGCGTCGCAGGTCAGGGAGGCTCCGGCTGGCGCCAAGGCCTGAAGGCGTGAGGCTAGATTCACCGTGTCGCCGACGGCGGATACTGCGGCGCTTTCGTCCTCAACCCGCGCCATCACGGCGATTCCCGAGCTCACGCCCACGCGCATGATCGGACGCACGCCGAATTGGGCCTCAATCTCGCCGGCCGCCGCCGCAAAGGTAGCGTGGATCGACAAGGCCGTGCGGCAGGCCCGGAGCGCAGCGTCCTCCTGCGCCTCGGGAACGCCGAACAGAGCCATGATGCTATCGCCGGCGAAGCCGCGCACCGATCCGCCCTGTTCGCGAACGACGCCGGTCAGCTTATCGTAGATCAGTCGGACGAAGGCGAAGGTTCTTTCCTCGCCGAGCCGTTCGGCGATCGCGGTGAATCCAACCATGTCCGCGAACAGTACGGAGACCTGACGCCGTTCACCATGATCTCGGCAAGTCCTCGTGGTTTCGTTCATTCATCTCCCCAAACTGGGGTTAGCTTAGCACGACGGCGTTGTGGGGCGAACGGCGGCTTCGCTCCGGACTCCGGGCCTACCCTGGCGACCCTGTCATTGTCGGAAATCAAATCCGAACATAGTGATGGTGTAATCCTCCGAGAATTGGCGTCGGGAGAATGCGCCCGACAGCCTGAACAGCCCGCGGTACCGGCGCATCCTTGTTCAGGGAAAGGTGTGTTCTCGCGCTGTTGTAATAGTGCATGTAAGAAAGGAGCACTTGGCGCAGGTGCCGCTCGCCAAAGACGACGACATGGTCAAGACATTCCCGCCGGATCGAGCCAATCAATCGTTCCGTATGGCCATTCTGCCATGGCGACTGAGGCGCGGTTGGCCGGTCGCGGATGCCCATGGCACGAAGCCGCCGGGTGAAAATTTCGCCATAGACAGAATCGCGATCGCGGATTATGTACGTCGGTGGGCGTTCCCAGCCGCAGGCTTCCATGAGTTGCCGGGCCATCCATTCGGCGCTCGGGTGTGCCGTCACCCCCAGCCATAAGATTTGGCGTCGGCCTTGGCATGGAATGAGCAAGCCATAAAGCAGTCGAAACGAGAGGGTTGGAACGACGAAGAGATCCATTGAGGCGATCCCATCGGCGTGGTTGCGAAGGAATGTCTTCCAGCCTTGGGATGGGGGCCTCCTGTGCCTTGCCATATATTTGGTAACCGAGGTTTGCCCCACGTCGATGCCGAGTTTGAGAAGTTCGCCATGGATCCGGGGAGCGCCCCACAGCGGGTTGGCGCCCACGTCGATG
>Ga0187879_10002177_pt1 | contig 13376 bp, 9 predicted proteins | sample June2016WEW_19_1_FD_132423 | JGI IMG/M metagenome (GOLD analysis project Ga0187879, IMG submission 132423) | Peatland microbial communities from SPRUCE experiment site at the Marcell Experimental Forest, Minnesota, USA - June2016WEW_19_10 | ecosystem: Environmental > Terrestrial > Soil >... | reverse complement strand
TTCACCCTAAAGGGGTCGGTGATCAGAACGACGATTTTCGACGGAGCCCTTCGCTTGTCATTCTGAGCGGAGCGAAGAATCTCGCTCTGCCGCTCAGGGTAAACTCCGCGAAGAGCCTGTCCTCAACGAAGTGAAGGAATCTCGCTCTGGCCTTGCACTTGGGGCACGATCGCGCAAACCAGGGCGAGATTCCTCGCTCCGCTCGGAATGACATCCCCCTACGGGATCCATCGAATTAAGACGCTACTACGAGTAGAGTCAATCCCTCGAGAACGACGTGCAGCCACGCCACCGACCGGCTTCGACGGCGAGGTGTGGGGCTAGTGTAGCCGACTGTCTGTCATTGTCCCGATCCCGCATACCGACTCCCAAGCCTTGGCTTCGTTTTCGCAAAATGCGCTGTTTTTTGCTCCTTTCAGCCTCCAAACGGTGCTAATTTGCGCGCAAAACACGCAAAATTTGCACCACTCAAAACAGTGACTTCCTTTGTTTTCAAGCACTTCTTAGCTTCGTTCCCACTATTTTTCATTTTTTGTAGAAACCAGCTCTTCCATCTGACGGGGGTCTTCGGCCTTCGCCGGAGCGCTTGCGCGTCCTGGCGTCCGGCTACGACAAGTTGTCTCGAAAATGACCACAATTATAGGCTATCATAGGCCCTGCGGATTGTCAAGCCGAAAACGCAGCGCGCGTTGACTCAACAACCCTCTCCCCGGGGAGAGGGTGTCGCGCTCCGGCGCTTTCATCAGCCGGAGCGTGACGGGTGAGGGGTTACTTCCGTGGGTGGCGCCTACGTCGGGACGCATGTTGTCGCGACGTAGGCGCCCACTGTCGGGTCCTCGACGTGCCATAACGCCACTATCAAGGACCACGGCAAATCGTGGCGTGGTATACTCCTCCGACCCCCAAAGGGCGCATACATGCCGACAACTACCGTCGGCACGTATGCGCCACCCGCGGCCTAATTGTCAGGGGAACTTCGGTTTAGCGGTAGGCTTCCCTGCGATGGAGGACGCGGCGAATCTCGATCGTGTCCGTTGTGGTGTGGACGAAGAACAACCGGTAATCGCCCATGCGCAGCCGTAGTTCCTCCCGCTCTCCCTGGAGCGCTTTCACATCACCGGCGCCCGATTCGGCGGAGGGCGGAAAGGATACGCATGGCGGTGGGTTTGTCGAGGGCACGGACATCGGCCTTGGCGGGCTCCGTCCACACGATGCGCTTCACGCCGGGTCCTGATAGTTGTCGATTTCTGCCTGGGTGATGCCGAGGTCGGCCAGCACCTGTTCGTGAGGGATGGGCTTGTGGTGTTGTAGCCACTCCCGGGCTTCGGCGAGCGCCTTTTCCTCTTGCTCAGTGAGCGGCTCGTCATCGACGGGAGCCTGAGCGATGGCGCGGGAGACGGGGTCGAGCATGGCTTCGAGCAAGCCGACCACCGCCGTCAGTTGATGGGGTGGCAAACGTTCGATCAGTTCATGCGCCTGTTGTTTTTCATGGGGCCGATCGTGTGACATTTCGGAATCCTTCCCGACCTCCGTTCCTTCCTCCAGCTTCTATGTTACTACCCTCGCGCAGCACGTGCAAACGCCTCACTGACTTCCAGGACGGGACGACTTTTCCCCGCCCTGCCGAAATCGATCAGCCAGACCTCACCGCGCCGGGTGACGCAGGGCCGAACGCCGTTAGGCCCAGGACCGGCGCCGCTGGTCCGTACAAGCAATCAAACAGGGCGGCGGTGGCAGCGCCGATTTCCTCGTCTGCCAAGGGTCACCGACGGTTTCTTTTGGGGTGCACTCGGGGCCTCTGGGTGACAAGGGCGGTCAGGATTTATGCGGCCACTTGCGGGCGCCATGGAACACGCGGAGGATTTCGACAACATTATTGCGCACGCGGTAGGGGACCAGGTAAGGGGTATTGGCGACAACCAACTCGCGAGTGCCCTCGACGCGTCCAGGGCGGCCCAGGCCGGGATGCTGAGCAAGCAGTTCGACGGTCCGCGCGATCGTGTCGACGACGCGGGCAGCGGCGGCGGGATTATCGAGGGCGATGAAGGCCGCCTCGGCATCAAGGTTGGCGAGAGCACGCTTTAGCCAGCGGATCCCGAGCGGCCTATCGGGCACGGCCCCTCCGCTTGGGGCTCGTCCACTTCTTCAAGACGCGGCGGACGTCTTCGGGTGAGGCAAACTCGCCCCGGTCGGCTTCCGCGAGCGCCTTCCGGGTTTCCAGGATTTGCCACTCGTTCACCTTCACGTACTCACGAATGGCTTCGCTGGCCACATAGGAACGGCTGCGGCGCTGCGCTTTCGCCAACCGGTCAAGCCGCTCGCGCAGGTCGGGCTCCAAGCGCACTGTCACTACCGGAATCGTCGCCATGATGCACCTCTAACACAACTGAATACATGGTATTTTACCACGGCGCGGTGGGGAAGGGGACAGGAGGGGAGGATGAAACGGTGTCGGCAGAGGAAACGGAACCAGGTATCGATTCTCCCTGCGGCAGGAAGCCGATGCCCTTGGCCGCGAAACGACCCCTCACCCGTCCTGCGCCGGCTGATGAAAACGCCGCCGCAGGACACCCTCTCCCTAAGGGAGAGGGCTGTCTGTAGGCAAGAAGGGAGAGGGCTGCTTGCCGATAGCCCACCCATTACCGATTTTCGAACCTATTCCGGATGCCGTGCCGGGGGGGCCTGCCGTGTGTAGCCGGGGGGCGGTTGGAAGATGGTGGGGTCGGGCTCGGCACGGGTGAGGTTGATAAGTTCAGTGACTTGCTCGCCGGAGCGCGGATCGCTTCTGCGCCGCAGCACGTCGACTCCCATGCGCTCCTCGTACCAGCATTCATCGACCGATACAAAACTCACCGGGTTACCGAAGATTCCCGCCGGAAACGTATGTAGGGTTCGTCTTCCCCAGGCATTGATGCCCTCAAACTCTTTCGTGCCGAGTTTCTCGTTCTTGATCTGTTCTCCCGGCCGAGTCGCCCTGAGGGTCAGATACTCCAATGCATCGTAATGGATCGGCCGATCGATAGGCCCGATGATCACGTTGTGGTTCTGCGGGTCGATGTGGATTTTCCGTCTTTCCAGCGGATCGTAAATGTTCACGTAGTAGATTGGATTGTTGACGTCCTCTGTCCATGGCAGGTGTTGTTCTCGATAGATGCGCCCTTTGCTGTCGCGTGCGATCTTGTCCTCGACCGTGCGGGTCTGCTTCGTTCCGTCGGGCAGGACCTGGATGAGCGTAGTTCGGGCCGTGGCAGTGAAGGGTTTCCCTTTCACTTCACTGACCTCAATCTCCGCTGGCATGATGACTCGAACACCCTGCGCCCACAGGCTGAGCCCGAGCCCCAGCATTGCGACGATGACTCCGGAAACTCTCTTCATATGACCGGTATGTTAGCACGAAGCTGTCCCGGAGGCCCTGGCGGGGGCGGTTCGCGAACCGCCCCTACACCTCACTTTTGCGGCGTGGGCGGCGCCGGCGGTGCGGCGGTCGAGCCCATCACATCATACACGCGTCGAACCGTGACGGGTCCTTGCAGGGAAGAGTTTTCAAGCCGCGAAACGACAGTAAGCTGCTTGCCGTCGTCGCTCACGCGAAATGACTGTGTAAGTTTGGTGCCGTGCTCCAGTTTTGTTTCGGCCTGCAAGGTATCGCCTTGCCACTCGGTTTTGGTTGAGGAGATCTTCTTGCCGTTGTCATCTTTGTCGTCGTGCTTCTTGCCGTCCAGGTAATAGGTTTGAGCATGGGCGGAGTCGTCGGTCACCACCAACTGGCCGGATTTTTGGTCGATTTGCAAGAGCTTCGAAGTCTGCCCAAGACGGTCCCAATCCTCGGCGCTCACAGTGCTTCCGCGATTGGCCTGTTGTCCTCCCCGGCGGCCCATGCCGCCGCGGCCCATTCCGCCGCCACCAGGGTAGCCGCCCCCGCCGCCGGGCCACCCGCCCCCGCCACCCGGATAACCGCCCCCGGTGCCGCCGCCTCCGCCGCCGCCGGGATAACCACCGCCACTGTTGGCCGTTGTGCGCTGGTTACTCTGCGCATCGGTAATCTTCTGCTGCGCATCGTCGCTTTGGTCTTTGTTGAATTGCCACCGTCCACTCAGTTTCGCCTGGCTGTCACCTGCGCGTACCACGGCCGGCAGTGCGATGGCCAGTAAGATCACTACGCCACAAATCAGGCTAATGAGCGCAAAGTTATAGATCCTTCGCATGGGTCGTTCACCTCCCAACAGTGAATGTCCTTGTCCCTTCAGTTACGATTCAGCGCCTGCGGCGCTGGTTGTACGGCGCTGTGGCGCGGGCAGAATGCCCGCCCCTGGAGTTTCTACATTTTCATCGCCCTTGTTTGTGGCATCGCCATTCTCGGCCACGTGGAGGCACAAAGCTCGCAACTGTGTGTGCCTTAAGCCCCAAAGGGGCGCTCTATCACAGCCCAGGCCAACGGCCTGGGTCAACGTCGCGTCTTCCATCTCGAAGCCCTGCAGGGGCGAAATAATCCTCCGGCGCATGGCTTCGCGATCCCTGGCGCCGAAGCCGAGATGGACGTACAGTTGGGACCAAGATTGTGGCATGGGAACTACCCTATTCCGCCCTTTCAGGGCTACCCAATCTAAACGAGACGACATCGCTGACCCAGGCCGTTGGCCTGGGCTTCGATAGAGCGCCCCTTTGGGGCTCAGCGGCCGACCTGAGCACAACGGTCTGCACAGCGAGGCGAGACGATAAGGGCGTCAGGTCGGACAAGGCTCGCCGGAAATCTAGAAACTCAAGGCGCGGGCGGGACGCCCGCACCACGTGTCTAACTCCCGCCGTGCGGAGTGCGTGGGGGCGGCTTGACGACAGCCATGGGCAAGCGTGTGAAAGCGACGAGGGCTGCCCCCGGGTCGAGCACGTTCACCTGTACGGTATAGCGCCCCGCCGGAAACTTCTCCAAGGGGATCTGCGCAAAATACGTGGTCTTGGGCGATCCGCTTTTCTCGACTCTGGCGTTGAACGGCCCTGCCTCGGCAAATTTCCTGCCGTGGCGGAGGAAGACGAAGGCCACGGAGGGCGGCGGAGCGGCGCCCGTCGCCGCGCCCTGCGCAGTCGCGGCCGGCGGCTTGCCGGCGTACGATTCCAGATAAACCGAAAGTGTCTGGTTAGTGCGAAATACCCGGGTCACGCTGGGCAGCACGGTGCGATTGCCCACCTGGAGCGGCGCGTTCCTTTCCCGATCGAATCGCGTGCGCGGGAGTTGCTCGGAGGGCCGCACTTCGTTGGAAAAAACCACGGTGCTCAAGTTCAAGCCTTGGTCGGAGACATCCGGCAGGACGACCGACTCCTCGAAGGTTCCGATCTTGCCGCCTTCGTTCTCCCGAGCCACGACTTTCAGATCGTATTTGCCCGGTGGAAGCGTGATTTCGCCCTCGTAGAGAAGGTTGCCGCTGGTAACTTCCTCGAAAGTCTCATCAGTCATCTTCACGGGCAGGGTGTCGTGCAGTCCGCCTGCGACATGGTTCTGCGCGTCGGTAAAGCGCCAGGCGAAGTCAAACTCAGTCTCATGCTTGCCGGACTTTTTCAGAAAAGAGACTTCAGAGCCGGGAATCTTGGCGGCCAGAACAACCGTGTATTTCTTGTCGGGGCGGCGGAAGTAGGCAGTTTCAATCGCAAACGGCAGATCCACGAAGGGCACATCCAAATCCATCACCTGCTGAAGCTGAACTTCCTTGTCCTCCCGCGTCAATTGCCGGAAGTTCTTGGGAGCGAAGTAGCCGGGCCGCGCTTGGAGCTTTAACCCGGGCCGCGAAACTTCGACGCGAATGTGCCTGAAGTGCCCGTCCGAGCGTTTGTTGGTCGGCGAGTAGCCGATCAAGTAGTAGCTGGAATTCTCTCTTTGGACCTCTTGGAAGGCGGGCGAGAAATCGTTGAGGTCGTAGAAGAACTTTCCGCCCGTGTCGGTCGAGAGCGAGGCAAGCGTTTCGCGGCTTCCCTGCAAGGAGGAAACCTGCGAGGCGTGGGCCGATCCCGAATAGATGGCCGTGCCGGAGGGGCTGGACGTCGAGGCATCGCCGCCCGGAGGCAGGGCCAGCAGGCCGCGCGCGTCCATGGTGTAGAGCGAAACATCGGCTTGATTCGCGGCGTCGATGGTGGCCCGTAACTGCGCCTGGTTTTCCTGGCCGGTGCGCGAGATGCCGCTCGAGAAGTGGATCACGTTCTTGCGGCCCGGCACTTGATGAAGCATGGTGGCCAGGGATTCGATGGCCGCCAGTTTCTGATCCGTATTGAAAATGTTGAACTCGGTTTCATCCGGCGTAAACGCGTCGGAGACATCCTGGGTGACGACTTCCATGCCGTTGGCGTCTGTTCCGCCGGCCTCGCCGATGGCGCCCGCCGTCGCCAGGTTGGAGGATTCTTCGCCGACCAGAATGGTGCGCAGGACCTTGGTGAGCGAGTCGCGATTGTTCGTGAAATCCTGCACCACACGAAGGTTCGAGGAGTAAGTAACCACCGCGACCAAGTCCGCGGGCGTCATGCGGTGGGCCATAAAATCACCCGAGGCCTTCAGGGCGCGCATCAACTCGTCGGGCTGCATCGAACTCAAGTCAAAGAAAAAGACCAGCAGGCGATGGTCCTGGAGCACCTGGTCGGCATTCACTTCCGGCGGAAGTTTGGCAAGGTCAATCACCTGGGCGCGCTCCGCGCCGCCCGTGACCTGCGCCAGTTTCTCAACGTCTTCGAGGCTGAAGTCGGAAATGGTTTGCAAAACTCCATCCTCTAAGACTCGAAAATCCGTCTGCTTCAAATCCGTCACCGCTTTGCCGGATTTGTCATACACACGCACATCGACCAGCACTTCGTTGGTCTGGGTGCGGAGGATGAAGGCTTGTTGCGGGCTTCGGGAAGTGGGCGCGGCAGGTTTCTGCTGGGCTAGGACGGCAGATGGGCAGATGGGCAGGTAGGCAGATAGGCAGATGGCTAGAAGAACGGCGGGCAGGTGGGCAGATAGGCAGGTGGGCAGGTGGGCAGTGGTATTAGCCTTGCCCGCTGACTGTCTGTTAGAACGTCCTGTTGTCATTGTCGCCTTATTCCTGCTACTTGCTGAGGGCTACATAACATGACGGACCAACCCCCCTCACCCGGCGCTGCGCGCCACCCTCTCCCCCAAAGGGGGCGAGGGCATAAACTTCTGCCGACCTGCCCATCTGCCCACCTGCCTAGAAGTTAAACCGCAGCGCTGCGTTGAGCGAGCGCATGGCCGCCACGCTGGTCACCCAGCCGACATTCTGCGCGTTGATGGTGGTTGCGACACCGGCGTAATTCGGGTGGTTGAAAATGTTGTTGGCGTTGATGCTGAACCGCCCGCGTATTCCTTTTTCGCGCGAAAAAGTAAAGAAGCGCCCCAGCGACATGTTAAAGGTCACCGAGTCCGGCCCGGTAATGGTGTTGCGTCCCGCCGTGCCCAATTCACCCGAGGCGGGCAGCGCAAACGCCCCGGTATTGAAGAACTCCAAGGTCGTCCGCTCCGAGCGCGGCAGGCTGACATGAAGGCCGGTGGCATCGGGGCGCTCGGAAGCAAACACGCCCGAGCCGTTGTTGTTCGACTGGTTGCCGGCCACCGCCGCAGTCAAGGGCAAGCCGGTTTGCAAAGTTGTAACGCCGCTGATCTGCCAGTTGCCGATGATGCGCGCCGCAAAGCTGCCGCGATTCAGGAAGCGGCGCTGTTCGCCAAAGGGTAATTCGTAGGTGTGATTGACGACCAACTTCTGTCCGAGATTGAAATTGGAAAGGGCGCGTTCCGCCTCGAGGTCGGATTTGTTTTGCGGCACGTTGTGACCGTTGCCGCCAATGTTGGCCGCATCGTCAATCGACTTTGACCAGGTATAGAAGCCGTTTATAGAAAACCCGCCGTGAAACTGCCGGCGCAAAACGACCTGGAGGCCGTTGTAAATCGAGGCTGCGCCCGAAGTCTCGTAAAGGAATTGCTGGACACCGGGGATAGAGGTTTCGTGCGAGCCGGAGGCGCTGGGGTTGACGCTAATGGGCGATAGCAACAAATCGAGTTTCGTTCCCTTGGTGCCAATGTACTGGACCGAAAGGACAACGTTGCGGACAATCTCATCCTCGACGCTGAAGTTCCAAGACTGGGCGTAAGGCCGGCGGAAATTCGTGTCGGCCGCGTAGGTATTATGAATCGTGTTGGGAGAGGGAGCCGGGAATCCGTTCTTGAGCGTCAGCACTTGCTCGGGATTGGTGGTCAAGGTGGAGGCTTGCGCGAACGGCGGCTGGTCCACCATGTTGCTCACCATACGCGAGTAGATGCTGCCATCGTAAAAAACCCCATAGCCGCTTCGCATCACCAGGTGATGCTGGATCCAGGGCCTGTAGGCAATCCCCAGGCGAGGCGAAAAGTTGTGCCAATCGCTGTGAATGAGCGAACCCGGCAGCGAGCCGGGCTCTTGGCCGGTGACCACCTCGGGCGAGCTGAAGCCGGGCCCAAAGGCCAAGTCCGACAGATGCCCGAACTTTTCGTTGAACGGCTGGAAGTATTCGTATCGAACGCCGCCGTTCAAAGTCCAGTGGTTGCCCGCGCGCCAGTCGTCCTGGATGAAAGAAGTGGTGACCCAGGTTCGCAGGTAATTGCTGGCGACGCCGAAACGGACGGAGGTGGTTTGGGGAAGGCCAAGGAGGAAGTCCGCGAAATCAAAGCCTGTGCCGGGGACCGGAAATCCCTTGTTGAAGTTGCTGGTGCTGTAGCCGGTAAAGCTGAACGTCCCCTCGGCATTGGGATCCGTTTTGGTGTTCTGCTGGACGCGGCGCAGTTCCCCACCCAAGCGAATGTTGTGCTTGCCGTGGTTCCAGATCAGAACGTCATTGGCGCGGACGGTCTGGGGGCGCGTGAGAGAGGCGAGCGGATCGTTCAAACCTCCGAAATTGGTGAAGCCGATGCTGGGGATTGCCCAATCGAAGGGGTTGCTCGAAACGCCGGTGACGAAGAGTTCGGCGGCAATGTCCTGCTGGAAGGCAAAGTCGTTCAGCAAGTATGTGCGCATGCGATTGAAGTTGAGGGAAAGCGTATTGACGAGGTGGGGATTGAAAGTGTGGGATTCACTGGCGCTGAGATTCTGGCCGCGGCTTGAGGTGTGGGATTTCAAGCTGGGAAAGGCGGCCACCGACTGGCTGCTCGACCGGTTGAAGTAATACATGACGTTCAAGCTGTCCTTCGAGTCGATCTGCTGGCCAATGCGGCCCATCACGCGATCGTTCGCCGTGGGCAAGGGAACCTGCAAATGAAAGTTCTGCACCTGCCCGGGCAGGTTAGGCAAAGGAATGTAGGCCAGCAGACCCTGCGCCTGGGCAGAGATTCGCTGTGCAGGGATCGTGTTTTCCGGAAAAGGCGTGCGCGCGCCGGTAGCACTCGATAAGGGGTCATAGATCGTCGGAACCGTCCCCGCGTATTGTCCCGAGGCAATGACGGCGCCCGAGAAATTCCCAGTGCGCTCCGCTGGTGTGGGGACTGTCGAGAAGCTGTCGAAGCCGGTCCTGCCGCGCTGCAGGTTGTAGCTTGCGAACCAGCTCGTTTTGTTGCCGCCGTTGTAAACCCTGGGAATCACGAGCGGCCCGCCCAGAGAGAACCCAAAGGTTTCCTGGTAGGAAGGGATGCGAGGCGACTCAAGCACATTCAGCGGGTAGGGGTGAGCGTCGAAGCCCGAATTCGTGTATTGCTCAGTAAAGTTGCCCCGCACCCGGTTCACCTGGGCGCGACTGCGGCCCCAACCCCGCGCTCCTCCGCCTCCCCCTCCGCCGAAACTGCCGCCACCTCCAGCAAACCCGCCGCCGGCTCCGCCTCCACCGGGTCCGCCTCCGCCAGGGCCTCCGCCGCCGCCGAAGGGGCTGCCGGCGTTTCCTCCCATGCCGCCGGGGCCTCCACCGAAACCCATGCCTCCACCGCGCATTCCCCTGCGTCCGCCACGGCCTTCCCCGGGGGTTGCGACATCCCCCACCCCGCCGCCCAGCAGGAAAGAGTTGGCCGCGCTCGTGGAGGCCTCGGGATTCTCCGGCATGGCCTCGCCGGCAGCGGCGTTCTCTGCGCCGGGGCTCTCCGCAGCGCCATTTTCCGCAATGCGGAGCACTCCTTCCTCGCCTCCGCCGCCGTCGCCAAAGGAATTCTCTGAAGCAGCAGGGAATTGGCCGCGATTCCGGGTTCTCGCCGGGAGCGTTGCCAGGCCGACGTTGCCGCGTCTGGGCGGCGAACTTCCCCCGCCATTTCCCTGGGCTACCGCTGCGCCTTCGGGCATGGCAAGAACCATCGCCAAATTGATCTTGAGCGGCTTATCTGCGGTCACGGGGATCGGCTCCCGGACGTCAGGCCTGAACCCCACGAGCGACAGTGTTATACGGTAATTGCCAGGCGGAATCGCGGCAAAAGTAAAATTCCCGTCTTCGTCCGAAAGTGTTTCTTTGCGCTCGCCGGTTTGCGGGTTGATCAATTGGACCGTGGCGGCAGGCACGGAAACTCCGCCAGGACCACGCACGTGGCCAGTGATCGATCCGGTTGCCGGGGCTTGGCCGGAAAGCGGCAAGGGCAGCATACAGGCTAACGCCCAAAGGGCACAGGAAATGAGTGCAGTGCTCTTAGATCGAATAGACATTCCCGGGTCACTAACCTGTTGTCGCTTCTTGGGACTTTCAAGGAATCAGCGACTACTGCGTCTTTGCTGCTTGCCGTGACCACCTCAAGAAACCTATTTTAGGTGGACCGACAAATTCCTGCCACTGAGTTGTGCTCGAACCTCGCGCGACTGTTCGTGCCGCCCGCTCCCACCGCTTGGTATTCTCTCTGTAGCTCCGTAAAGTTCCACAAAGCTGAGAGTATAGTACTTTTGTTGCATTGCCTTGGCATGACCGCTCTGTTAGTATCCCCACTCGGAAAGCGGGAGGGTTGGTATATCCTTTCCCTCCTCCACCCCGGACGATCGTTGGTGGCCTAGGAGACCATGGCACTTCCAACCGAAGATACCCCCAATGACAAAGGGCAGCGCTTGCCCCTTTATGCCGTTCTGCTGCTGACGACCTTTGCTCTCTTCGCCGGTGTTTCTCCTGCCCAGGAGGCGAAGGACAAGCGCCCGCAGCGCGGCACCGTATTGGAGACGATTCGGCAAGTCAGGGAACTGCCTTCCGAGAACGCGCGGTTTGGCTATCCGATTCATGTGCGCGGCGTCGTGACATATGCCGATCAAGTGCAAGGTGATCTCTTCGTTCAAGATTCCACGGCCGGTATCTACGTGACCCCGGATGCGACGACCGTTGACCTTCATTCCGGCCAAACCGTGGAGGTCACCGGCATCAGCGGGCCGGGGGACTTTGCTTCCCAGATTGAGAATCCGCGGATTCAGGTGCTCGGTCAAGGTCCCTTGCCGGTTCCCAAGCGAGTCGCGGGGGAAGACTTTGTCACCGGTTTCGAGGACAGCCAGTTTGTGGAAATCGAAGGCGTAGTGAGATCGGCCGCAGAAAGCCAAAACCGCTTGCTGCTCCACGTGGCCTCGGGAACTGCAATCATTCCCGTCTATGTGTTGGACTACAAACCCATCCCGGGAAATCTTGTAGGGGCCAAGGTTATTGTGCAGGGCGTCTCCGGAGGGACGTACAATCCGCGCATGCAGTTTCTTGGCGCCACACTCCTCGCGCCGGGGCTGAAGAATCTTACCATCGAAGAGCCGGCTTCTGCGGACCCCTTTTCCATACCCTTGCGTCCCATCCACCTGGTGCAGAGACTGGCTCCGGTGGGGGCTTTCAACCAACTCGTGCACGTTCAAGGGATTGTCACCTTGCAGCGCCTCGGCCAGCGGATCTTCATACGAGACGCGCAAGAGGGCTTGGAAGTCGAAACCCGTCAAGCAACTCCCTTGAGCTTCGGCGACCGGGTTGACGTTGTCGGATATCCTGCTGTGGGCGACTTCAGCCCCATGCTCCAGGACGCGGTCTACCGCAAGATCGGGTCCGGCTCCGACCCTCCTCCTCTGGCAGCGACTGCTGCCCAGGCATTGACGGGAATCTATGATTGTGAACTCATCCAGATTCGAGGACGCGTGCTGGGCGTCTCTCTGCGCGGCAACCAAAGATCACTCACTCTCAATTCAGACGGGGTCATGGTCGAGGCCGAGATCGAGGGAGCGGAGGCACAGGCGGCGGTAGCGCAGGCCCGATCCGGCAGCCTCGTGCAAGTGACGGGAATCTGCGATGTCAGGGTTGATGAAAACCGGAACCCCGCGGCGTTCGCGATGCTCCTGCGCGCGCCGAATGACATTGTGGTGCTGCAACAGGCGCCTTGGTGGAACCTTCAGCGTACTCTTATCCTGCTTGGCATTACAGCCTTGGCAGTCGTCGTCGTGCTCGTTTGGGTGGGCATGTTAAGGCGGCGAGTCGGGCATCAGACGGAGACCATCCGGGCTACCCTCGAGTCCACCGCGGACGGAATCCTGGTGCTCGACGCTACAGGAAACATCGTTGCTCACAACACGAAGTTTGCCGAACTCTGGAACATCCCCGAGGTGGTCCTTGCCTCGGGGAATGACCGCAAATGGATGGATTACGTTCTCCCCCAGTTGAAAGATCGGGACGTTTTCGTCGGGAAAATGCGCAGTTTGTACGAGGATTCGGAGTCTTTCTGTGACGATTTGGTGGAGTTTAAGGACGGGCGGGTTTTCGAACGCCATTCCGAACCTCAGCGGGCTTGGGGCAGGAACATCGGGCGGGTCTGGGGATTTCGCGACATCACCGCAAGGAGGCGCGCGGAGGAGGCCTTGGAGGAAAGCGAGAAGCGCTATCGCAAATTGTTCCAACGCAATCTCGCCGGCGTCTACCGCGTCAGTCTTGCGGGACGAATGCTGGATTGCAACGAAGCCTGCGCGCGCATTTTCGGCTACTCCACTCCGCAGGAATTGGTGGGGCGGAACGCCTCGGACCTTTATTCCAGCCCCGCGGCGCGTGAGGGGTTTACTTCCAGTCTCAAGGCGCAAGGCGCTGTGAGCGATTTTGAGCACTGCCTGCTAAGAAAGGACGGCACTCCGGTTTGGGTGCTGGAAAGCGCTACATTGATTAGAGACGCGGAAGAGCTGATCGAAGGCACCATGATCGACATTACGGCGCGCAAGCAAGGCGAAGCAGAGCTGCAAAAAGCGAAAGAGGCGGCTGAAACTGCGAGCCGCGCCAAGAGCGAGTTCCTGGCCAACATGAGCCATGAAATCCGCACGCCCATGAACGGCATTCTGGGCATGACCGAACTCGCGTTGAGCACTGACTTGACCGGCGAGCAGCGGGAATTTCTCACCATGGTCAAGGCTTCGGCGGACTCCCTGCTGACGGTGATCAATGAGGTGCTGGATTTCTCCAAAATCGAAGCCGGG
>Ga0187879_10002175_pt1 | contig 13383 bp, 13 predicted proteins | sample June2016WEW_19_1_FD_132423 | JGI IMG/M metagenome (GOLD analysis project Ga0187879, IMG submission 132423) | Peatland microbial communities from SPRUCE experiment site at the Marcell Experimental Forest, Minnesota, USA - June2016WEW_19_10 | ecosystem: Environmental > Terrestrial > Soil >... | reverse complement strand
CCCCCAGATCGCAGCCTTTTACCAGCAACTGCTGGAGCGGATTCGCGCGCTCCCGGGAGTCAAAGCAGCGGGCGCTACCATGACCTTGCCCTTGCGCCAATCGGGCGGAGGCTTTTGGAGCGGATTGAATGTGGAAGGCCATCCCGCGGCGAGCAGGGAATCGATCCCGATTGTGAGTTTCGTTCAGGTAACGCCCGGCTACTTCCAGGCGATGGGCATTCCCCTTCTGAAGGGCCGCGAGTTCGGCGAATTGGATAACAGCAGCCAGAGTCTCAAGGTAGCCGTCGTCAATGCCACGCTCGCCCGCCACTACTTTTCGGACGGCGACCCGGTTGGCAAGCGTGTCTGCCTGGGCGAGGATTGCGCGAAAGGGCCGTGGCTTACCGTGGTGGGAGTGGTGGCCAACGCAGCCCTCGAAAGCTTGACGGACCCGCGATTTCCGCAAGTGTTCTCCCCGCAGGCCCAAGGCGTGGAGGGAGGAGTGGCAGGGGGCATGGAACTGGCGGTGCGCACTTCCGCTGATCCCTTGCGCCTCGCCGCCGCCGTTACGAACGCTGTCCACGAACTCGACAAGAACCAGTCCGTCGCCCATATCCAAACCCTCAACCAGGTGGTGAACGCGTCGCTGGCGCAGCCTCGCTTCAATACGCTGCTGGTCGCTGCTTTTGCCGCGCTGGCGCTCGCGCTGGCCGCCGTCGGGATCTATGGCGTGATCTCATATTTGGTCGCGGTCGAGACTCGGGAGATCGGAATCCGCATGGCGCTTGGCGCAACGCGTGGCGATGTGCTGAGGCTGGTCGTCGGGCACGGAATGAGTCTGGCGCTTGCGGGAGCGGCGATCGGACTTGTCGGAGCTTTCATCGTGGCGCGGCTGATCTCAAGCCTTCTTTATGGCGTGAAGCCGGGCGATCCGCTGACCTTCCTCTGCGCTTTCGCGGTGCTGGTCAGCGTGGCGCTCTTCGCCTGCTATATCCCAGCGCGGCGAGCAACAGCGGTCGACCCGATGGTGACCTTGCGTCAGGAATGACGCCCGGCACAGTGGCGAAACAACGAGGGTGGCGCCTACGTCCGGACGATTGTTGTCGGGATGTAGGCGCCTCGTTAGCACCAAAAGGGCGCAGACATGCAGAAGAACGGCACGGCTGCGCCACCCGCCCGGCACCTTGGCGGGATTGCTTTTTTCTTCCCATGTCCGTACACTAACAACCGTGGACGGGAGGAGTTGATGGACGCTGAGTCTCTGGTTCAAATCGAGCGGATCGTGACCACTGCCATCGGCGGCGCGGAAGAGCGATTGCACAAGGAAACAGAAACTCTGGCCGAGTCGCTCCGGCACGAATCCGGCGAGAGAATGGAGGCGCTGGGAGCCTCGCTCCGCCAGGAGTTCGGCGACAAGATCGAGGAAGTGAAACGGCATAGCGGCGTGCTCTATGAAGACCTTGGCCACAGGCTCGATCTGATCGTCGAGGGACACCAGGGCCTTCAAGAGTTGATTAGGAATCTGGATGCAAAGATTGAGCACGAATGGCTCGAGACGCGGGCGCTCATCCAGCTCTCTTATCGCCAGCTTCAAGACCGCGTGGAGAACTTGGAGCAGAGAGTCCTGATCATCGAGAAGCGCCTGGGGTTTTCCGCCTGAGATAGCTTCTCCCTTCTCATTTTTCCTCGAACGCACGGCTGATCGCTGAGAGCTGACGGCTGACAGCTTCCTCTATACAGCGAGGATTTTGCGGCAGATGCGGATAAGGCGGGTGTGGGGAATCGTTTGTTGAGCGTTCAACATTACCAATTCCCCCTCTCGGAAGCTGCTGTAATACCAGCGCGCCAGCAGGCTCAAATGCTCCCATGGCGGAACGGCGGCCGGTGCAAAGTGGGGCGCCGTGATCACGGGAGCTGCGACTGGCGCAGCGCGAAGCTCTGCGATGGGGGGAGTCGCACGGTCCGCAGATCGCAGAGCTTCGCTCTGCGCCAGCCATGAGTCACCCGCGAGAGAATCGAGCAAGATATGCAGTTGCCGGTCGAGGGGAAGAGGTGAGGGCACATTCTCGTCCAGCGAAAGGGTCACGGGCCCGCGCAACTCACCTCGCCACACCCGGAAGAAGCTCACGCTCTTCTCTTCCGCGCCCTTCTGCATCACCAACGCGTGGAGAGCGTTCAGGTTTCGAGCCAACTCGGATTTCTGGCGAACGAGCGCGGTGATCTTCTCAAGCTTGGCGTGGGTTTTGGCCGCCTGCTCGAATTCGAGGGCTTCCGACGCCCGCGCGCGCTCTTCCTCGAGCGTTCGAAGCACTGCCTTGCCCTGCCCGTCCAGAAACTCCACAACCTTCCCTACTTCACTTTGATACTCGTCATCCGTGCAGCCGGCATAGCAGGGCGCAAGACACATCTTCATTTCGGAATAGATGCAACCCGGGTGCGAAGGATTGGGGTCGAGTTCCTCGACACAACGGCGGATCTTGAAGAAGTCCAGGAATTCGGCCGCATAGTGCTCCGCGGCAACCAGCGACGGAAAAGGGCCGTAGTAATAAGAACCGTCCTTCAGCAGTCGCCGCGTGGCATAACAGCGCGGAAAGCGGTTCCGCAAGTTAAGCTTGAGAAGGGGCGGAGGCTTCAGGCGTAGTCGCGCACGATATTGACGAGGGTAATATTGCTTGTTGAGAAGATAATTCAGCCATTGAGCCTCGAAGGCCGACCCGACAACCTGCCACTCAACCCGGCGGGCGAAGCCTCGCAGGCTGAACATCCGGGAGTGCTCCCGCCTGGGGGACAATAGCCGGCCCAGGCGCCGGTGAAGGTCCCGGGTGCGGCTGAGATACGGCGGCGAAGCAACATCCGACTCGGCAGGAAAGAGTGCGAAGACCGCCGGGCAGGAGGGAAAGGAATCAAAGAACGAGTCCGGCTCGCTCTCCGGATCGAATGGCGCGGAAAATCGGAGCTCCATATCCCCCACAAGCCATATTATCCCGCTTCAAACAGTAAACGGGAATCAAGAAATCCCGTCCCGCTCCGGACAAATACTTGAGAGGGGCTCACGCGACACCTGACCTGGTTGCCGAATAGCCCAGCTCTGTCACAAGCCGCGAGATCTACTGGCTCGTCATTCCACCGCTTCGGGCGGGAGGGTCGTCTGCAGGGTCTCGATCAGATCGGGTAGTTCCACTGTGACAGTGTCCCAGAGTATGTCCAGATCTATCCTGTCATATTCGTGGATGAGTTTGTTCCTCATAGCCACCACTTTGTCCCAGGGAATCGCGGGATACTTCGCGCGTTCATCCCTCGGAATGCTAGCAGCCGCCTCGCCGATGATTTCGACTAACCTGACGAGTCCGAGTTGGAGAAGGCGATAGCCCGTGAGGTCCGTTCGAGTTTTGCCTCTGGCCAGCTCCAGAGCCTCCCGAGCATGCTCCAGCATGTGGCGCAATCGCACCTCTGAGCTATGGCGCGACATATTGAACCTCTGCTTCCTGCAATACCTCCTCACGGAAGTAACGGCTCAGGAACCCCTCGGTATTCAAATCCACTCGTCGGCCGAAAAGGGTCGACAACTCCAGTTCCATTCCGGCGAGCGCCAGAAGGCCGACTCTCGCATGGGATTCGAATTCCACAAGAACGTCAACGTCGCTGTCCTGCCGAAAGTCTTCTCGCAATACAGAGCCAAAAAACGCCAGCTTGCGAATGCGATTTCGCCGGCAGAAGTCCGCAAGCTTGTCTTGCGGAATTTGCAGTTGGACCATTGAGACTACCTCCGCGACCCCCAGCCACGGTCACCGGTTATTTTAGCCGTTAGGCGCGCTCTGGGCAAAACCAAACGTCGCGAAAAGCGGAACGGAAGAAACCCTTCACGCATCTCCGTCGGCTGACGAAGTGGAGAAAACGCCGTCGCAGGGCACCCTCTCCCCACGGGAGAGGGCTGTTCATTCGAGGGGGCTACTTGGGCGCTGAGGCGGCCAGCCGGTTCAGGACTTCGCCGAGCTTCTTGACCTCTGCACCGTAGCCTGCCCAGTCGCCCTGGCGTTGCATTTCGAGGGCGCGTTGGTAGTGCTGACTGGCCTCGCGGATGAGCGCTTGAACATCGGCCGAGGTGGCAAGTGGAATCTTGACGGGCGTTGGAGCGGTCGCCCCGGCCGCGGCGGTGGGCGTCTCCGTGGTGTTCACCGCGCCGCTGAAGATCTTGCTCAGCGCCGCGTCCAGCGTATCCTCCATCAATACGTGGTCCGAGTAAGACACGATGACGCGCTTCAATTGCGGCAGCCCGCCGCCGGCTTCCGCAGCCAGATAGAGCGGTTCGACGTAAAGAACGGAATTCAAAACCGGAACGACAAGCAATGTGCCGCGAATGACGGTTGACCCACCCTGGCCCCAGAGGGTAAGGGCCTGGGAGATTCCAGGGTCCTGATCGATCCTGGATTCGATCTGCTGCGGGCCGTAAACGAGCTTCTGCTTGGGGAAAGTGAAGACCAGAACCTTGCCGTAGTCAGCACCGTCGCAGCGGGCGGCCATCCAGGAAATCATGTTGTCTTTGCGGGCCGGAGTGAAAGGCACCATCAGGATAAATTCTTCACGCTCGCCCACCTCCGCCAGCTTCATGATGGTGTAGTACGGTGTCATGGGCGTGGCCTGCCCGCGCGCCGCGCTTTGCGCCACCCGCCACAGGTCTTCCTTGTTGTAGAAGACGCGCGGATCGGTCATGTGGAACAGAGCGTACTTGGCTGCCTGGATAGAAAAGAACTCCTCGGGATATCGGATGTGGGCGCGCAGGTCGTCAGGCATGGCCGAAAGCGGCGCGAAAACTCCGGGGAAGATGCGCGCATACGTCCGGATGAGAGGGTCAGAGGGATCGCTGATGTAAAAACGCACTTGCCCGCTGTAAGCATTGATCGTGGCCTTGACGGCGTTGCGAACGTAATTCCCTATGCCTTCCGTGGGGTCCGAATAAGGGTACATGTCCGAGGCGGTGTAGCCATCGAGCATCCAGTAAAGCGACCCGTCGTTCGCGATCACCATGTAGGGGTCATGATCGAAGGCAAGAAAAGGTGCGAGGCGTTGGGCGCGATCCAAAATGCGGCGGTAGATCATCAAGCGGCTTTCGGGCTGGATATCGCCTGAAAACAGAATGTTCTTTTCGCCAAAAGCCAAGGTGAATAGAAGCCGGCGCCAGATATTGTCGACCGGGAGTCCACCCTCGCCCTGGTAGTTTGTGTAGACGTTCTGATCTCCCTGGGGATAATCAAACTCCTGCGCGCGAGTTCTCACGAAGCAGTAGTCGTTCTGGAGTTCGCCGTAGTAAACCTCCGGGCGGGTGATCTTGATGGAGGTGGTGGAAACCGGAGGAATGTTTTTGATAAACAGAACCGGCAGACCTTCGCTGGTGAATTCATTCACTGGCCCGAGGCACAGGCCATAGCCGTGGGTGTAGGTAAGATGCTCGTTGATCCAACTGCGGCCCGGCAGGCTGGCCGCGGAAAGTTCGCGGGGCGAGAGCGATACCTGGCGATAAATCCCGTTAATCCAATAGCGGTCGTTATCCACGTGCTGAAAGTCGTAATAGGTGCGGATTTCCTGGAGCTGGGCGAAAGTGGTGAGGAGCGGTTTGTGGTCCCACATGCGGACGTTGCGGAACGTCGCCTCGTTTTTCCTGATCTCGTCCAAGCTCAAATCCTCGACGGCGGAGAATTCGCGTTCCTCGAACCGGTCCAGCCCGTACGCCTGGCGAGTGAACTTGATAGCATTGGCGATGTAGGGCCGTTCCCTGTCAATTTCATTGGGGGCCACGATGAAACGCTGCACGATGTCAGGGTAGACCGACCCGCCCAGCACCAACACCACCAGGAGCAGGCCTACGGAATAGAGCGGCGGCCGAACGCGTCCTGACTTCGCGCTGACCACAAAGGCCGCGGCCGTCAAAAGACAAAGGAAGAGTTCCACCTTCAGGACCGGCAATGTCGCGTGCACGTCGCTGTAACCGGGGCCGAAGATGATGCCGCGCGGAGAATAAAACAGACTGTACATGGCGAGGCGGGCTCGATAAGCGAAGACAACGAAAAGCAGGCCTGCCAGCACCATCAGGTGCGCCCGCGCCGGCCGCATCACTTTGGGCCCCTTCGGCGTGACCCAGACGCCGCCTTCCACGAAGTAAAGGAATACCGCGCTCACCAGACACACGATGACCGCCATGAGCGCCAGGTAATAAAGAAACCAGTTGAAGGGCAGACGAAACAGATAAAACCCCAGATCGAGTCCGAAGAGCGGGTCCTGCTGGCCCATCGCCGGCCCGTGCGTGGCCATCTGGTAATCGAGCCAGTGGCTCGTGCCCCATTGCCCAACGATGTACCCAATCAGCAGGATGCCTGCCCAGATGGCCCAGCGGAAAGCCTTGCCGAACCGGTCAAGCGCAGGAAACTCGATGAATTCCTCATTCACTCGAAACCCGTGACGCTGGGCAAGCGTGTGGGCGATCACGAGGTTCACCGCCGTCACCAACATGAAACCCACTCCGACCAGTCCGCTCAGTTGAAGCTGGGTTTTCAGGATCGTCCAGTAAATGACCCGAAAGCCCTCCTGCTTGAACCATAGCCAGTCCACCAGCAGGTCGATACCGTTGGTGAGGAGAGGGAGGAATATCAGGAGAAACAAAGCCAGGGCGATGATGATTCGCGTGCGTAGTCTAAGCATAATGGGCTCCGTGGGTGTTCACACATGGGCATGTTTGCACACTACCTACGGGTTGTCAAAAAGCGTCGAACAACTTGGCGTCCAACATCCGGAAGTTTGAGCGTGCTAAAATCCTCCCGTTGCAATGTGAACCAGCAGAAAGTAACATATTCATATCTCGTGACACGTTGGACAGATTTTGGAGTAATCTCCCCTTGGAGTTTCACCATGGCGCGTCGGTCGCTTTGTCACTGCGCACTGCTCGCAACGGTCCTGGCCATTTCATGCCTGCAGATGGCACGGGCGCAAACGGAGAAGAACAATGAGCCGCTGAGCGTCGAAGACGTCGTTGGTATGTCTCAAGCCGGCGTCTCGGAAGCGGCGATCATCGACAGAATCAAGAAGAACGGCAGGCCTTTCAACCTTAATTCGGACGAGATCGTAGACCTAAAAAAGGAAGGTCTCAGCGATACGATCATTAGCTTCCTTCAGGATCCCTCCCAGCCCTACACGCCTCCACCCGCCACAACGTCAGTTGTCATTGGGCCGCCGAAGAAATATCCTAGCGACGCTTATGCCTCGAAAGTTCCAGGCGAAACCGGCCTGTACTTTTTCCCGCATGGCGTCCTCCAAAAAGTCGACATGACGATGTTGTCTGGGAATGAAAAAACGAAAAAGAAGATCATCAAAATACCCGTACCCGTGAAGCTGGGCCAATCCATAGCCTATCTTATTGGACCGGCTGCGAAAACACGGATCAAAGAGGCCACGCCGACCTTCTATTTGCGCCTTCCTGAGGGGAAGGAGATCGATGAAGTCGCTCTGATCACGCTTCAACCAAGGACCAAGGCGAATCGCCGGGAAGCAGCGATGGGGCCGGGCGGTCCTAAGATCACCGGACAGGACGCGAGGAACTTCGATAAAGTCGAGGTGGGTCCGCGCCTGTTCAGGGTTACGGCCGGCAGCCTCGCTCAAGGCGAGTACATGTTTCTTCTCAGGGGTTCGTCGGAGCCACCCAAAGGCAACTACGGCAAAGGCTTCGACTTCGGAATCGACTGACCCTCGTCATAAAGGTTTAATTTGCTCGGATTATCTGCTAACTGTAAGATCTGGTAGCGCTACCGGGAATCGAACCCGGGTTTTCAGATTGAGAATCTGATGTCCTAATATTCACGCTGAATCTTAAAGGCTTATGTTCCATACTGTCCACTTTCAAAAGGAAAGTGGACAGTAAGCTAAGTTTGCAGTATGCTCGCTTTCATGTTCAAGGTCAACGTTCTGGTTTATGAAAGAACTGATGACGGTTGGAAGTTCCGCCCCGTTCGAAAGACCCCGAAAGGAAAGCTGATATGGGATAAATCCGATGGCGGTGTGTACTATCTCGAGTGGCATGAAGACGGAAGACGAAAGCGCGAGACAGCCGGGGTCCAACCCTCCGAAGTCCTCGACGCTCGCCGCCGCAAGATTCTCGAACTCAAAGGAAGAGCGATTGAGAAGGGTCGAACGGTTCAGCCAGCCGTCAGCGAGGACAGTCCTGTGCCACTGGCCGCAACGGTGGATACCTACTTAAACCACCTCAAAGTTAACCAGAAGTTAAACACGTACCGCCGCTACCGTTCTGTGCTCGATAATTTCCGCCAGTACTTCGCGAGCAAGAAGTACCTCAATGAGATCTCGCGTGGTGACATTCTTGAATACCGAGATTCTCGCGCCACGCTCGTTGCTTCTGCCGTGACCCTTAATAGCGAAATCACAATGATTCGCGCATTCCTCTATTGGTGCATCCAGTTTAAGGGTCTCCGTGAAAACCCTGCCGCCAAGATAAAGCCCCGCAAGGTTGTCGAGAAGCCGCCTGAGGTTTATGGGGATAACGAAATCGCGAAACTCCTGGGAGCTGCCGACGCTGAAGAGCAGGCCGTGCTCCTGGCCCTTCTCTATACCGGTCTTCGTGAACAGGAATTATGCCACCTCACCTGGGATGACGTTGATTTCAAGAAGAAACCGCTCCGGGTCACCGCAAAGCCTGAAGAAAAGTTCACGCCCAAAACCTGGGAAGAGCGCGACATCGAGATGAGCGACCGGCTTATCCAAGCCTTAAATCTCCTGCCACATAGGGCCCGTTGGGTGTTTCCAACAGTTGGCGGCAAACGCCATGCGCACGTCTACAAAATCGTCGAGCGGGTAGCGGAGAACGCTGAAGTCAAAGGTGCACACCCCCACAAGTTCCGCGCCACTTTTCTCACGCGCCTCCTCCAGTCTGGGTGCGATATCGCTAACGTTCAGGCCCTCGCCGGCCACCGCAACATCAAAACAACTCAGCGGTATTTGGGCGTCTCGACAGCCTTGCGTCGCGAGGCCGTCAACCGTCTCGCCTTCCCGGCGCCGGCAACCAAAGGCGAAAAGGCCTCGCATGACACGCCGTCTGGCTCCTCATCGTCCTGAGCGCAGAGCGTTTATTTCCGCTTCCCTTCGAACGTTGGAAATCACTTCGCATGATTAGCGTATAGCTTTGGCCTATGAGTTTGCGCTTCAATCCAGCTTAAGATCTCCTGCTTGAGGAACCGGACATTCGATTGAATTTTCACGTATGGAATCAAGCCTCGTCGTACGTAGCTGTAGATCGTCTTCACATCAATCTTCAGCATCGCCTCGAGTTCTCGGGCCGTCATCAACTCGGGCGCAGCCCGCACGCTCTGAGGATCCCACCTTCCAACAGTGTTTACATTTGCCGTTGCCATAGCCTAATCCCTTCCTGCGCCTGTGCAGCTACTGTCCTTCCGTGATTTTGGTGAGCGAATCTGAGGAAGTGTGTAGCGAGGAATCCCGTCTCATTTGATAGAACAAATAACTTCTCGCGTCAAACGGGCATGTCTGGGCATGGTAAGGGGCTATGTGCGGAGGAGGAAAACCGCTGAAGTATCAAGGCTTGGCAAGTACAGGCACACGAAAGTGACGTGGTTCTCACAAGCGTCGACCCGCAAAAAAAGTTGCAACGACATGTGCCCTTTTGGTAAAAACGCGAGGGCATCGACGGCTGCTCCGGCCACCGTGGATCTGTACCGCTGCGACTGACGAACTTGCGTTAAGCCCTGGCGCCCGCAGCCCACAACTGAATGCCGATTTTCGAGCCTTCAGCCTGACCTAGGTGCAGTAAGGAATCCACATTTCCCTTGAATCCGATGAGACTAATTTGGCTTTCCGCCTTTGTCATCCGTTGATTCCAAGATACGATTGGCCATTTCTTCAACGTAATAGTCTGCAACGAGGCCTACTGTTCTGAGTCTCTTTTGCAGAGTCCGGCCGACTTCTGTCTTCGCCTGAGGGCACTCCGGTTGGTTCCCCCATAATCGGGCGCGTTCGTGCTGAACTGCCCGGCGAATTGACTCCCTGACTTCTGCCGGAGATTCACCGCCATCCTCGCGCAGCACACTCGACAGGAACGTGTGGAGCTCTGGGCAACAAGTTTCCCAAACGAAGCGCTCGGTCTCCTCTCCAAATTGTCCTAATTCGATCTCTCCCTGGTCGTTCAGCCTGAAGTCCACCATACAGGAAGCAAGTGGAAGCAACTGGGTCGGATGGGCCCCTCCCCACTCGTCAAGCGCAACAAGTGCTTCACGCCGGGTGTTCGCCGTCACGAACGAAAAATCGCCGTTCGGCCAACGACACACATACACACCGGTTTCGAATTCGTCCAAATCCGCTTCGCTGCCGCACCGCACTTGGCCTCGCAGATGTGCTGTCTCCCTTGGACCCGTTTCGGATGCGTCTTTCCGTCGCAATTCTCCTGGCGAAGGTTCGCTGGTTGATACAGCTGTCACCTCAACGCCCGCCTCCTCAAGCAGATCGTTCGCGCCTATGAGTTCCATGATCGCCGCTGCAGCGTCTGGTATGAACTCTTCTGCGGGAATCTCCCGCCAATGCTCGCCGTTGTCATCCAGTGGTTTGGTCGCCTTTCCCACGAGACAGTAGTGCTCACGAGCCACCCGGATAGCGGCTTGTTCGGCGGTCTCATCCAGAGTCACTTCGACTTCAAGCTTGATTGTCTTGGCCATCGCTCATTCTCCCCACCCTTGCATCAAAGGCGTCACCTCGTTGGGCTCATAACCCAAAGGTCGCTGGTTCAAATCCAGCCCCCGCAACCACTTACCTTCCGGCGGGTCACAACTGGGTCACACCTCACTGAACAAGGGTCGATCCGATTGTCTTAGCCGTTTCCCGATCATCCGCAGAAACGCTGTGCAGATACTTCTCGGTCGTACTGAAATTAGAATGCCCAAGCCTCGATTGCATCACCGCGACCGGAGCCCGCATTCGATCCATGGCACTCGCATTGAAATGCCTGAACGCGTGCAGACCGCCCGCCGCAATGTGCAGAGCCTTGAGCAGTGGTTGAAGTTTCCGCTTGACGAACAGACTCCCGTCCAGCGGAGTCCCATTCCGAGTGTGAAAGACATAGACGGCGTTAGGATCACGCAGCCGCAGAGCACCCAAGGCCCCGGCCAGTTCTGATGAGATGGCGAACGTTCTCACTGATCGGCGTGTCTTGGGCGTCCCGACCTTCCCCGCCCACGCCGACCGACTGACCCGCACCACCCCGCTGATGACGTCCACATCCGACCAGGACAAGCCGCAGAGTTCACCCCGACGCATCCCCGTTTCCGCAGCCAGCCAGTACAGAAAGCGGTCTGGCTCCGGAGCCGCCACCAGAATCTGTCGAACCTCGTCCAGAGTAAAGCACCGGACCTCTGGCGCCTCTGGCAAACGCAACCGGACCGCAGTGAACAGGTCCAAGGTGGTGTACTGCCACGCCCGGGCCGAATTCCAGAGTGAACGGAGACACATGAGAATATTCCACCCGGTCTTATCTGCGACCGCCCCTCGCAACTTCGCAATGTAACCTTGAACCAGTTCCGGAGTGAAATCCTGAAAGAGCCTGTCCCCGAACGCTGGCACGAGATGTACCCGCAGAATCGACCGCAGAGCAACTTGAGTAGAAGGTTTCATCTCGGGCACGACCGTTTCCGACCAGAGCCGGGCGAAGTCCGCAAATCGTGACACCCGCTGAGGCCGCGATAGAGTCGAATTGAGTTGAGATAGAATGGGCTCCGCAGCACGTCGGGCCTGCTGAACCGAACGAAGGTCAGCCTCAGTGCCCAAAACGATCCGCTGCTGAACCCGCTGTACATTGCCCTCTGAATCCTGAACATCTTTCCTGACGACGATCTCCCATCGCCCGCGGCGTAGCTTGGGCGTAGGGTTCTGATACCGACGAGCCATGCGACACCCCCATGAGCTCGCCGATTCTGTTGCCAGCTGTACCCTAACACCCGTCGCGGACGGATTGCAACTCTCCATCGCCGTATTCCTCGCAATGGAATACCGCTGACTGTGATTTTCTGATTGAAGATTGAGACTTGAGGTAGGTAAATCGAACTGACCAGACAAGGCGCACCACCGTTAGAACGGTGGACCCTGCCTTGTCTCAGTCCGACCGGAGATATACTGGTCGATGCTAGTGTAGCACGTGCGCAGGCGATGTGAAGAGATTTTCGGCGAGTGGACAGATTGACCGCTTACGTGTTATTCCGAACTTTTTGCGGGCTAGAGAAATTGCTGGTAGAATCTGGCGGTCATGAACACACTGTATTACGGCGACAATCTGGACATCCTGCGGCGCTACCTCAAAGACGAGAGCGTCGACCTCGTGTACCTTGACCCGCCGTTCAAGAGTAATCAGGACTACAACGTACTGTTTGCCGAGCAGAACGGCACCCGCTCGGCCGCACAGATTAAAGCGTTTGAAGATACGTGGCGGTGGGATGAGGAATCGGCGCGCACTTACCAAGAGACTGTGGAGACCGGCCCCGAACGGGTTTCGAAAGTCTTGCAGGCGTTTCGAACATTCCTGGGAGATAACGACATGCTCGCTTACCTCTCCATGATGGCCCCGCGCTTAGTCGAGTTGCGGCGTGTGCGCGAGACTGACGAAGGTTTCCTCAAACCGATCTCAATACCCATTGGCGTTCACTTTGATCACCTCCACGGCTCCTCGATGAAGCAGAACCGATGGGGTCGAGCTCATGAAGGGTCGCAGGGGGTCCCAAACTAGACGCTTCCCTCTCTAGTTTCTGGGTGGGGGTCAGGATTTCAGGCAAATCATACCCTGCGAGAGGAACTTCGGGACGCGCCATGAATATCACAAACACCAGTGCACCCACGACCACCAGGAATTGAATCAGGAAGAAGACGATCAAGATCGGGTAGAAAATTTTAACCTCCATGTGCAACCCGGCTCGACTACCACTGGTATTCGATGGCTATTACGCACTGCACAAAACGCCTGTCGGTACAAGTGGCAGTCTGGATGAGAGAAATCTTAACTCGAAAATCCCATTTCAGTGCGGTTCCCATCAACCGACCTGGTCCCCTAAGCTGCCAACCAGCAGCTGATCGGCTATCTCGACCTAAGGCAATTGGAAAACCAAAGCGGAGCGACATATCTCGCGGGCGTAAGCGTCACCGATTCAATGGATTTGAAAAAAACCTTGGATTGCCGAATCAACTCAGCAGCGAATTAATGTGTCTCGATCTGATACATCGCGGCCGAAATGATGGGCGACAATTAGAACTCCCGGTTGACGACAATTATTCTTCCCTATTGGAAAAGAACTGAGACGATGCTGGAGGCGCTGGTTAGGAGGCGCCTTCGGGATGGTTACAGACCAACAGGTG
>Ga0187879_10002169_pt1 | contig 13395 bp, 14 predicted proteins | sample June2016WEW_19_1_FD_132423 | JGI IMG/M metagenome (GOLD analysis project Ga0187879, IMG submission 132423) | Peatland microbial communities from SPRUCE experiment site at the Marcell Experimental Forest, Minnesota, USA - June2016WEW_19_10 | ecosystem: Environmental > Terrestrial > Soil >... | reverse complement strand
CAACTGAGCGAGAGAAAAGCTAGTTCGCTGACCCCTAAGCGACACCAGTTAAAGCACTTGGAGTTTGTACTGCGATAGTTCGGGACCAGGGGGTCGGAGGTTCAAATCCTCTCTCCCCGACCATCTTTTATAAGCGTAGTCACAAGTTCGCTAACTGATTGCATCAGCGTGTGGTTACGCGGTTCAAAAAAGAGGGAATCGGGAGAGAACACCAAACCGTCTGGAAAAAGGGCTGTTTGAATCTCCTGCCTGCGCGCTGGATCGGCATTGAGCCAAGCCTTTGCAAGATTCACGATTGAACGTCGGGCATCGGCCATTAGTTGCGCCATCGTGAAGCACTCAGATTGCAATTCTTTCAGCTGCTCTTCTATATCCGAGATGCTCTTGTTATTTGCCGCTTTGAACTTTTCTAGGTCGTCGGCAGATAGCTCGCCTTTGATGCGTGCCTCAATGGCGCGAAGGTTGAAACTCTCGTTTTCGTTCAAGCGGTTTTGCAGGGTGCGCTTTTCGTCCTCAATCCGCTTGCTACGTACCTTCCAATTGGATTCCGCAATGTCCGGCAGTTTGGCGACCAGTTCAGCTGTGGGCTGCATCATGGCGAGCAGCCGCACAAAGTGCCCCTCTAGTTCCTCCCCAGAGACGCCTATGCGCTTGCAGGATTTGTTGTAGCACCAATAGTGTGCATAGTGCTTGCCACGGCCTTTGACCCATGCGGCGGTCAAAAGGTGGTCGCACTTGCAACACCGAGCGAATCCACGCAACGGGAAATCTTCACTCACTCGTTTGTGCGCGACGGGAACTCTGCGCCCTTGCAGCACGGCCTGTACCGCAGTAAATAGCTCTTCACTCACGATTGCTTCAAAGTTTCCCTTTACTTTGTTCGCGCCCGAATGAATCCAGCCCATGTAAGCGGGGTTGCGGGTCATCTGCAAGAAAGATTGGGGGCTGACCGGGTTTCCTCGCACGGTCCGCAGTCCCATTGCATTCACGTTCCTGAGCACGGCATCCCTCTTGTAGCTGCCCGTGGCAAGCAGTTCAAAAGCCTTGCGGATGAGCGGCGCCCGCTCCGTATCTACAGCTAGGTTCTTGGTGCCGTTCACCTGCACGTTGCGATACCCGAGCGGAGCACGGTGAGGAAAGCGGCCCAACTTGACCGTCTCTCCCATTCGATACCGTACCCGTTCTGACAACTGATCCGAGTAAAACTGATTCACACTGCCGAGCAGGTTCGCAGATAGCTTTCCCGCCGCTGTGCGATCTATGTGAGGTTCATCGACAGAGATCAGTTCAATACCCATCACAGCCAGCCGACCTATGAGCAATCCTTGATCTGCCACATTCCGGGCCAGTCGGCTCAGGTCGGCAACAACGACATGGGACACCTTGCCCCTGTGCTCTCGGCAGTAATCGAGTAGCTTATGAAGGTTCGTGCGGTCGGCGGTACGGGCAGATTCTTCGTCTATGAAGACCTTGAGCACTGGCAGGCTTAGCCTGTTGCACTGGTCACGGGCCTTCTTAGTTTGAGTGGGGATGTTCGCAGCGTTGCGCCGTCCCTGTTCCTCGTCGGAAATGCGGGTGTAGATCAGAGCACCTGACACTTGGGGCATCCTCACAGGCCAAATTCGATAGTGATCTTGACTGCATCGGGGGCGACACCTGCAGCCTTGGAAATCCGCTGACGGGCATATTCAACTTCGGTCTTGACGTTCCCCGTGTCCGCCGTCTCGCTGACACTCCCTGACTTGGTATCGGCCTCGCCTTGCAAACGGTACTGACTCCACTTTGTTTCAAAGTCGTTCGATCTATTTGCAGGTGCGTTTTTGCAAAACCACAAGGCCCAAGTTTTATTAGCACCTTTCGTGTTCGGGTCTGTGTCGAGCCATTCCTTATGAGCAGTTCGCACAGCTTCGACGGCAACGTCTGTCGGTACGAGGTAGGCTCTTGCCTTACCGGGAGTACGTTCGATCTCAGGCATGACCACAAGTAGCCAGTCCGTGCCCTCGATATTCAGCCTCGCTTCTCCCGAAGGCTGGTCAGCAACCACAATCAGGATGTGATCGTTGCACGTCCTGACTCGGACAGTCTCACCATTCGCAAGGGTGTACATCATCGCTCGCCCGAACCCTAGCTGCTTCGTCAGCGGTTTGCCGTTCTGCTTCATCAATTCCAGCCCTGCGGCCAACAGAGCGTCATTGTCGACCCTCGGAGTTTTCGTCATACTAGTACCCTCCATGCATAATACACTACCCCTATTATGTTATAGATTCAATATATAAATAATACATTCTACGGGGGTGGTACAGGGTAGCCATACCATCGGTTCTGGCGGTTGACTTGGGGTCCGGTGTAAGATCACCTTTGCTATACATAGCTTTACGCTGGAACACGTAGTATTTGCTTTGTTTACAATGGGTTAGAAGAGCTTTATCCGATCCCCCTATGCTAATTACTAATACCTAAACTAATGCCCTAGAATGTTGATAATAAAGTAAACATCCGCTGTATAGGTGACTGGACGAAACTGAACAAAGTCGAGAACGACTGGTCCGATCCGAAGGTATGAAGGTGTCGGTGAACCCAATTGAGAGCTTTGGCGGTGTCAGCGTCGGGGATCGCTTCGGCAAGCTAACTGTGTTACGTCGTACCGAAAACAGAGGCCGACATGCGTGCTGGGAATGTCAGTGTACGTGCGGTCGGAACATCGTGGTACGTGGTGACCGTTTGCGAAACGGCAGCACGGTCAGTTGTGGCTGTGCCCAACGCGAGTACCAAGAAGCTCGCCTCGTCAAGATTGAGAAGTCTGTGTCGTTCAAGACATTCGGCAAAGTAAAGGTGCTCGGTACTGCTAGGGAGTTCAAGGGGCGCAAGCAGGTTCATGCAATCTGTGTGTGCAGATATTGTAGCGGCACCAGCGTACAGCGTGCGTCCGACGTGTTGCGCAAGAACTTTCGCGGTTGTGATTGTCGGTACATAGGAACGATTCGCGAACGGGAAAGCAAGTATGGTTTTCCAGTACCTTGGCCGATATACGAACATGAACCAATTGAGGTGACGGCGATGCGTGCGGAATGGCGAAGCATCGTTGCCCGCTGCCACGATCCGAGCAATCGTGATTACCCGAAGTACGGTGGACGTGGAATCTTCGTCTGTGAAGCGTGGCGGAACAACTTTGAGACATTTCTCAGGGACAACGGTGTACGCCCTCTCGAAAGGACATTGGACAGGAAGGACAACAACGGTCCCTACTCGCCAGAAAATTGCACGTGGGCTACCCGTGGGGAGCAGACCCGGAATCGGAGCAACACGATATTCCTTGAGTATCAGGGACAGCGCCCTACACTGGCGGAACTGGCGAAGCAAATCGGCGTCACATACGCCCAAGCGTACCGTCGTCATCGGGCGGGAAACAATGCGGATGAGATCGCTGCTTGGGCGGCAGCGCGGCGGTACATTTAGGCCGTACTCTGCACACGACTCGGAGCGATTGCCCTCGGACCCTTACCCCTCCGAATGGGGTCCGAGATGGTCCGAATAGCCCATTTTTGACGTATCCGAGGGTATCCGAAAGGAGTAGGCTCGGACCCCTGCGCCGGACGTAGGCCTCTGACGCAAATACCACGTACCATCCGCATTCTAAAGGACTTATGTTTGATTAGGCTTTGGATCAGGCACGGCTCCTCGGACCCCAAATGTACGTTCATATGGGGTCGTGTCCGAGACAATTCTTCCCAAAAAAGATGTCTACAGACTGCTGATGTCGAGTCTTCCTAACCCCGCGCCCGATTCCCGCTCCCGCCCGCACGACTCCATCCCGCACAAATCACGGTAAAAAGATTCGAGAGAGCATCTGACGATGCTATTTAGGGCAACCATTGCAACCCTCTGGAAATGAGGGTAGAGCAGAGGTGTGCGCCAGTCAACAAGCGCTCGATTCTGGTACCCACGCATCGCCGATCTCAGGGGAATCGCCCTCGCGAACGCGGCGATTTTTCTTCTGGACATATGTCCAAATTTCGTCAATCTGCAAATGAGCGGTATGAAGGTTTCGCGAAAATGGCCAGAAAATGCTAAAATTCCACGAATCAAGGGAGCGTTGGGCGCTCCCCTGATCTACGGCTTTCCTGCTTTCTTTTGCGCTCCGTGGTGGTCCTCTGATCTGTACTAGGTTTTTTTCTCTCAACGTTGCCCCTATCCCGGCCCGATACCGTAACAGCGGAATCGGACCGTCGTCATTGTTGGGATTATGGGACGGGGAGGCAGGGCACTTCCACGGCAGTTACAAATTTAGCACTGGCATTGGCAGGGCATTTTCATGGCATTTTGTTAATAACCACTTGTCTTTTCAATTGCTTGCTAAACACGCGCTCATAAGCCGCAATGTTTCTAAGGTGTGGCGTAGTCTCGCCTGACAAGTGCCGGGTCACAGTGCGGGGATCGAACTTAACAGCCTCGGCTAGCCTCTCGGCTGACCAATTGCACTCCTTACGGAGCCTTTGAAGTTGGGCCGCGACGGTTTCCACAGGAGCGGGAACTGGCGTTGGCTTCGGCTCACTTTGAACGGCGTTGCCCTCGCTAGGCTCTGGCTCCAGTGCGGGCGGCGATCCTTGCGGAGCCGATGGGATCATTTCGATATGACGCTTTGTGGAAGAAAGCAACCCTGCGACTTCAAAGGCGATCTGTTTGAGTGTTACATCTTCCGGCTTGATGCCCTGTATTCGTGCGATGGTGCTTCTGACCCACTCCTCCGGGATTCGTTCGGCTGGTTCATTGATCACGTCCTTCATGCTTCTGAAGGCTTCATACTGCTGACGGAGCTGCGACCAGTTCCTAGGGTCGTTTCGTCGCTTTTCTTCAAACTCAGCTTGCACTGCTGCCGATTCTAGAGTCTGACAATAATTCGCCGACACTGAGGGCAGTTCGTGCATACTGCCTGTCATATACTGTCGGCCTTGGCTTCCATCGGGATTTTCTTCGGTTGCAATAGGGTTGAATCGGAAGCCTGAATCACCGTGCTTCATTAGCACTTCAAGCCAAGCTGTCAAGAGATCGGACGTAGGTGGGTCTGGGATTTCAGAGGCCGCGCGTCTTGCAAGTGCCTCAAATCGAACCATGGCGGAGGTGGTCCCGACTAGCATCCACTGGCCAATCTCGCCGCTACCGACTACGTAGTAGCGGTCGGCTCGCAGCATTCGGCACGAAGCTGGCAATGTTCGAAATTGTTCTGCGAGACCGCGCCAGAGCTCGGAATCGGCCATCGTTCCCTTGCATCCGGAACGATGAAGGGCTTACGATTGAACTGTCCAGTTTCAATCGAAAATGCCCCGGCCATCGCGCCGGGCTTTCGCTTTAGAACGCCCTATTCTACCCGGTATGTGAGGTTAGGAGGGACAGTGACACGCGAAGAATTTGCGAAGCTGAATAATGCAGAGGCTAAAGCGTACCTACTTGCGGAGCTAAAAAGCATCGTTGCTGCTGAGACAATCGCGAACAAGGAATTGCAAGAACAGGTTGGTGTTCTTCTGCCACACATTAGCGAGGGACTACTGAAGATATTCAAGTAGAGGGACGGCTACTCGGATTCCTTTGCGTGGTCGGCCCCCGCCGTGCGTCTTGCGGCGTGCCGCTAACTGGCGGAAGTAGTCACTCCCGCGCTTGGCAATGACGGAGCCGCCCTTGCGCGCTAGGGCTTTGGCTGCTGGGAGCTTGGCTTGCTTGATGAGATCGTCAAGTCAAGGCGAGTGCTGATTTGAGCAGTTCGCGGCATCGGGCAGTACGGTTTTCGGGCAGCGGTGGGAGAGTTTCCAGAATCAGATCGGCTTCCGCGATCATGTTTTTCAGGGCAGCGAGTTCGGCGCGACTTGACATGCCTTCACGATACGGCGAGCGCTCGCTGAAGGCAAGAGTTCAAAGTTTTCCACCAACGCACTTTTCAGACACTACCTGCGCATCCGACGTACTAGGCGCTAGGCGTGGCACAGTGCTATGATCTTGGGCGTTTGGACGAAGTGAAGCTGCTATATGGATGGCATTGTCGCGTTCTTCTTCGCTGTTTTCTTTGCGGTCTGCTACCTGATCGTCAAAGCACTCAGGGCGGGAGTCGAGTCCACTACAGCGCCGGAGAACGCAGCGCCGCTGATCCAGTCTGGCAAGTCTTATCCGTTCTCTGAGATTGACCCCGATCCGAACTTTCCGCATGTTCGCTCGCTCCGCACCAAGATTCGAGGAGTCACGAAAACAAATCCAGACGGAGCCAATCGGCAGGGCATAATCAGAAAGTGGTGCCGTTCCGGAGACGCACTGTACTTGGTTCGCGAGCCAAACAATCCTGTTGACTCCAATGCAATTCAGGTGCGCCGGATCGTTTGTGCCGATCTGACGGACAGAAACGTCAAACTAGGAGAGCAGCTTGGCTATCTCTCCCGCGAACTTGCCGAGGAAATTGCTCCGAGCATGGACGAGCAGGGATTTGTCCTCATGGCAAAGATTCTGAATGTCACGGGAGCAGAGTACGGCTACAGCTTAGGAGTCAACATAGAAGTCGAGGAATACAGGCCAGCTCAAGCTCAAGCTATTGGTAGTCACTCGATGATGACTAGCTCAGGTGGTGCGGGGAACAGGACTTGACCGCTGCTCGCTGTCGATTGCAGATCAGGTGAGCGTTGCTACTACGACAGCTTTTCGTCACCAGTTGGCTTTTGCCTTCGCTTTATCCTTCGCGTCGGCCTCATCGACGGCGTCTACTTCCTTCTGCACACGATCAATCAGGGCTTGACAGCGTTTCTTGTTGGCGGGCTGCTGTGGCGGATCGCCGCTGGTGCAGCGGACGTAGAGATCACCAACAGCGTCGCCGTGACGGAGATAGACCAGCTTGATCGTGAGATCGCGCGTCGTCGCCTCACTCTCGGCTTTGGCCTCGCTCTCGATGCGCTCCACGTTAGCTTTGGCTTCCCGGCAAGCAGTGTCCCGTTGGCAGTTGGCGTCGGGATCGCCTATACGGATCGAACCCAAGATCATGTAGCCCAGTCCACAGACCGCCGAAATGATTACCAGAGCTAAGATCACTTTCGCAGTCGTTGAGAACACGTCTGTGAATTGCATGAGGCGGATTGTCTCACACAGCGGCACTGCCTTACATCTACTAAGATCGCCTGAAATTTGGGTGATGCACCAGACTGCCCGCTCGGGTGATAATATCGTTAAATCAGTAGGCGCGGCACTCCACGTTTTGATCTTAGTACAGCAGGCGGGCGGGCATTCTAGTGATAGACGCCTGCGCGATTCATCGGTGTGTGTCCTTATCAAATGCCGGATTGACCAAAACGAACTGTCGCGGACGACTCGCGGTAGAATGCGAGACACCCCCCAGCACGATCATCCCTTCAGGACGGACCGCGCCCAACAACTGTTTCACGTCAGAATGTAACTTCGCTTCTGAAGCCTGCGATGCAAACTGTTTTGCTATTTTCTCTATCTCTTGGAACAATCCAGCAACGTCCCAATCCCTGTCTTTTTCGCCCGCGTCCTTTCGTTTCTCAGTAATGTGGCTGAGTTCCTTGTCTGCCCGCACACGGGCATTTTTAAGCGTGCCCGATTCGCTCTGCGACCATGCACTAGGGTTGTCGAAAAAGTCCTCAGCAATCACATCATCACGATCTCGCGGCCGACAAAAGAAGTTGATCAGATTCCGCAGATGGACCACCCACGACTCCAACAGAGCATCGTGCATGTAGCCATCCATATACGATATCGCTCCGGTGAGCCACCAGAACATCTTAAGTTCGTAAAGCAGATGGTAGCCGGAGTACTCGGTAAGCTCTTCGTTAGTCATAGCAAACACCCTAGCACCGTTATCGCTTGCACGGAAACGCTTCACCCAAGGCGTCTAAGATCAGTAGGCTCGCTGGCATATGAAGGCGGGCAGGGTTATCGTCTAAATTCTTTTTGACTACTTTCTCCGCCTGCTCCAACCGTTCTGGCCTTGTTCTATGCTGCGTAAGGTGATTCGGCTGCCACTTGGCGGGGATCGTCTCCGATGCTTTCAACGTCATCTTGTTGCCACATTCGGCACGGTACTAACATCGGGAACCTCACAGGTTCAAATCCTCACGCGACACCTTCAACAGTAGACGATGCAGTTCCTCCCAAGCATTCCAGAAATTGTCGACGTGCTTCTCCTTGAGAACTGCCACCCAACGCTCATCAATTTTCTCCCGAGCCATCGTGTCGGCAATGAAAATCCTGTCAGAGATAGTCGCGTGCCCACGGTCTGCCGCTTCATCGCTCAGACGTTCTTGTTCGCCGCTCTTCAAACCACCCATCCCGTTTGGGAGTTGCAGGTGTGGCGAGTTGTTCAGAATGTAGTGTGCAGCCTGAGACAGTGCGCTAATCAGTTCCCGGTACTCCGCCTTTTTGCTGTCCAAGAGCCATTGCTTTCGCTGCCACGACCGGGTGAGATATGCGCCCAAGATGACACCGAGCAAACCTGATAGAGCACCGATGAGAGGCAGCCACGCTAGCACTTGGCTGACTGAAAGATTCATGTCTTGACACCCGCGTTTCAACCTCAGCCCTTGACTACAGTCGTTCCGGCATTCCACAAAGTCTCGTAGATGCCCCTCATGGTATCCGCCCCAGAGTGTTCCACGATATATGTTGGCTTTTTGGTTGCGGCGTCTTTGATCGACTGGCCGATGACCCAACATCTGTCATCAGCGAACACCACGCGATCATGCACCCCGTTGCTTGACCTAAGTTCAAAACCACCATGCTTAGCAAACTTCTCAGCCACGAGTTTCAGTGAGTCCGAGACTTTCTGTGTCAGAACCCTAACCTGCACAGATGAACTCACGTTCTCCATGTATACGTCAAAAAGTTGGTTGTCGAGGTAGTTGTCAATTGCAAAAAGTTCCTTGCTAGCAAATCCAACGATTGCCTTCAGGTCTTTGTAAAATCGGTAATCATCACCTTGCTCGTAAGCTCCGGCAAGCTCAGCCTCGGGCAGCATCATTTCCAATTCAGCAATGCTGCTGTCGAGCGTGGACTTGAACGCATCTATGCGCTTATTGAAATTACTTTGATGCAGTGACGGATGCATCTCATACATGTAGTACTCACCAGCGCTCCTTGCCTGATAAAACTGATTCACGTTGTTGCTGCCCTCACCGAAACCGTGCGCAAGAACGTTCAAAGTCAGGTTTTTCCAAGTAGTTTCGTCGTTCTCTGCATCGTGATACTGCCTTCCCCTCAAATTGCTAAGCGCAGACAACTGCTTTTTCAATGCGGCGAGAGTTTTCTCAGGCGGCCAATCTGCTGCTTTCGGTGGTGGACTCGTCTTGCGTGGCATTTCAAATTCGCTCCTCGATGCGAAAAACGATTATAGCCCCCGTCTCCTTTCGAGAATGTTTTGCACAGTCTGCGTCTTGAACTCGCAGCCGTACCGCGTGCGCGTCCCATCCGCGTTCAACTGCTTTGCGATGGCGTAGCTGCTCGCACCGTCCGCGTGCATCTGGCGAATCCGAGCGACAATCGCCCGCTCTGCGTCGTGCTCGTGGGACGGATGCTCACCGAAGGGCCAACGACCATCCACGCGACGCTGACCGCGCCATTGCTTCTTACCAGCCGCGAGGCGGGACACTGTAGCGTCCCTGTCCATCTCGGCAAGCATCCCGTTGACGCCGCCCATGACGCTACCGCCTAGGTCCGTACCACTGGCGTCCAGCACGGTGATGCCGTTGTCCCGACACATCCCAATGAACGACCAAAAGGCGGGCTGCGTCCTGCCGATTCGCTTGGCGTCGTAACAGAGAACAGTCTTGACACCATCCCCAAGCAGTGCCGCGATGAGCAATTTCCCTTGTGGCCGTGCGTGCATCGGCAATTTGCCTGTTACGCCATCGTCGGGGAACTCTTTCTCTATTTCAAACTCCGCACGCGCTGCAAACTGCTGGCACGCTTCCCGCTGGACGGGAAGGCCAGCTTTCTCCTTCCCGTCATCACCGCTCGTCCTCAGGTACAGATAGCAACGTGTCATGGTTTCTCCTAGTTGATCTTCGGCAAAGGCGTGCCGAATACTCTGTGATCTTCTTGGCGGTCAAAATATTCCTCAATCGCCTCACGCTGGAATCTGTGCTTCAGCAATCTCGCATAGCAGTCAGGACACCCGCCCGCCATGCGGCACTCCCTTGTCGAAAGGCACGGTTTAGGTAGTGGCTTGTCCATCTCGGCTATGCACTCAGCGATGAGCTTCTCGTAATCAGGCATGTGCCCTCCTATGACACGTGATGGTTAGGGCGGTACGCCGTTGAATCGACGTGCGGGCCGTAGGTTGGACTGCTGAGGGATGTACGCCGTTGAGTGGCGCATGATTCCCCCAATGGAAAGGCCCCCCAGCGGTGACGCCAGCGGGCCGAGTGAAAGATCAAACTCGCAGGTTAGGTATTAGAATGGCCGTACCAAGTGTTGAGGTTAGTAACGACGAACATGGCAGGATTTTCATCGTATCTTAGTTACCAGCAGTTCGCGGAGTCCGTCAGGACGCGTTGGAGGTACGTCATTGATCTTGAACAAAGTGCCTTCTTAAAAGCGCTGCTCGCGACCAGTGTGGCTCGGCAGGAAGTCATTACGTGTGGTTCGAAGCTCTGGCGCGCCCAGTTGGGGCACGAATGGTATCCCGCCGATGACTCTTCAGGAGAGGAGCAGCCCGCTCCACACGGTGTTGAGCGGATGAAGCCACTTCGCGACCGCGCTCGTGAGGGCCGAGCGAACCCTAAGGGTATTCCGTACTTCTACCTCGCAACGCATCACGATACCGCGGTGGCGGAGGTTCGACCGTGGATCGGTTCGCACGTGTCCATTGCGCAATTCGCACTCAAGCGTGATGTGCGTGTCGTCAACTGCGTGACCGAAGATCACCGAATAATGGCGTACTCCCGTGAACCCGAGCCAGAGGAGCGCGAGCGAGCAGTTTGGCAGGATATAGACCGAGCTTTTTCTCAGCCTGTAACTTCTGGCGACGACACTGCCGATTATGCGCCCACTCAGATAATCGCCGAGTTCCTTCGGGCGAACGGCCTTGATGGGGTCGGGTACGGAAGCTCTCTCGGGCCGGGTCACAATGTTGTGTTTTTTGATATGAAGGTGGCTGCGCTTGTGAACTGTGGATTGCTGGAAATTCGGGGGGTGAAGCTCGATTCATCGACCGCAGGTAACCCGTATTCGGCTCCGCCCGAGTGACGGGCGAGTCACGGAATACAATCGCACTGGTCAATCCTTTCGGTCAACGCTGGTCATGTTCCACCGCCCCGTGGGTCACGCTGGTCATCTGATAACTCTTGATAACTCTTGAGAACTGGTGAGAACTTTGACCTTTGATGGTTTCGCACTTTCCAGCGCCCGCGCACGCCAACGCGACGCGCAAGACGCGCCTACATCGGCACACGTCCTAGGGAGTGCTCCCCGTCAATCGAAGAGTCGAGGCATGTCGCTGCTTCGTTGCGCCTGACATGCGGTCAGGCTTCGCTTGTAAGCCCATTGGCCCTCTTCCAACGTTGCGTTATGGCACCTTGGCCCCAGCGGCTGATTCTGCTCTCCTTGCAGGACACTGGTCAGCGTTAGCTGCTGGCCTCTTAGCATCGCGGCCAACGTCAAATAACAGAGCAGTTATTTGACCAATCCCAAAACCCTCTTGCAAGTGCTTTTGAATCGGTAGGCGTGGTCGATTCGTTCCACTTTTTGAGTGACGAAGAATGTGAAAAGCGACGCGAAATGGTGCCGGAAAGTGGCATTTCCAAAAAAATGGGGGCGAGAATCATTGCGGCGACTAGCCGCGACGGACTCACCACCGGAAACGATGGTATGGCGAGGGGGGACAGCAGTGATAGGCGTCGGTGCCCTGCATTTTTTTTGTTCGCACGAGCGTGTCTACGTTTGAGTTGCAGGGCATTCCCAAGAGGTAACGGGTGCAAGAACCGTTTTTAGACCGGAGCAGCACAGGGCAAGCTGGTCACGGAGCGTTGCACTTAACGCTGGCGGAGTTCACGATACAATTGGTGCGCAGCACGGTTACTCTAGGCTGATGATGTGGACGGGAGTTGGCCGTGAGGAAAATCGATTGGAAGCTGGTCGTTGCTATCACAGCTTTGGTTGTTGCTATCTTTGCGGGAGCCTTTTGGCGCAGGGCCGATGTCGTATTCGACCAACGTGCTGTTGAAATTCCCCTTTCCGAACCGCTGCGCCGAAATATTGAAAATGCCCTAGCCAGCGGACTTAAGGTATCCGACAGCGTAACCGTGCTCAAGAATGGAGTACCTGTTGGTTCATCTCCAAACTTGCCGAGTACGAAATTGCCCGACAAGCTCTTGTACGTCAACATTCGCAACGTTGGTCACGTGCCCAGTGGCAGAATAAAAGCGCGAATAACGGTTCCGGGAGAGATTGCTGACATGCAACTCACGGACGCCGGGTCCGCATTCGGCAGCATCGACCAGAGGACGGCGTCCGCTCCCCAAGGTGAGCTGTCATTTGAGTGCTCGAATCTCGCCAATCATCCGCAGGCAAGGATTAAGGTGGCGCTGTGGTATCAGCAAACCAAGCCGGGTTCTCCATTAATTGAGATTCAAGACACAGCACTGGGTCCAGCCCGCGATGTTGGCTCCGTTGACACCGCAAGTTTCTATTGGTGGGATTGGTCCTCAGAAACAGCGAAAGGCGTATCTTTCAGTATTGGCGCTCTTGGAGTGCTGGTAAGCTCCATCCTCAGCTACTTGTTTTCCGAGCGAAAAGCAGGTCAGTCCAGACTGAGTGCTGTTTACGATCCACAGGGGTGTGGATGGGCCGAGAGCGCAGTAGAGGGCGTGCCCAGTATGCAGATTTCCGCAACTGCAACTCTTGCGGCTACGGGAGACACGCCCGTTGAAGTCGTACAGGCGTATCTAAAGGGTACAAAACCGACGGCCAATCTCAATGGGCATCTGGTCGTATCAAAAAACTCGGCAGTCACGGAAACGTTTCACTTCTTCGTTCAACCTATGATTGGGAAACCGGGCGAGGCGCTACTCACGAGGGTTGTGCTGGTGGATCAGCTTGGTAATAGATACGAAGGAGAAGAAGTGCAGTTCAGATACTCTGGTACTCGTACCGCCCGAAGCTAGGATAGCCCGTCAGCAAACACGGGTCAGGGGATCACGAGGCGCGTCGCATAAATCGCTAGACAGATGCAACCCCATCAGGAAGCCTCGCAACCGCACGATTTGGTTCAAACTAGCACTAGATGGTCGACCAATCTTTTCTTTGATTTGCAGTTTCTGGTAAGTCCTCAGTTACCCCGTTTGTGACGTGGTTTGTGACGTGACCAGTCGGTTTGCCTCTCTGGGATAGTGCTTCGACCGCTTGTCGCTT
>Ga0187879_10002168_pt1 | contig 13397 bp, 12 predicted proteins | sample June2016WEW_19_1_FD_132423 | JGI IMG/M metagenome (GOLD analysis project Ga0187879, IMG submission 132423) | Peatland microbial communities from SPRUCE experiment site at the Marcell Experimental Forest, Minnesota, USA - June2016WEW_19_10 | ecosystem: Environmental > Terrestrial > Soil >... | reverse complement strand
CCGTTACAACGTCGAGCACGCGCTTGAACACAACCGGCCAGCCATCGATAGGCCCCGTCGAAAGCGTGATCAAGGAATCCCCACCGAAATCCTCGGCGCGCGGCTTCGCAAGCTTCAAATTGAAGATTCCAGGAAGGAACCGCACAACGATGCCATGTAACTCACAGAGCGCCGCGACGGCCAGGCATCGCTCATTGAAGGATCGCATGGGAAGGCCGATCACAACTTCATCGACGACGCTGTTGCGGAGGAACTCTGCGAGGCCATTGAAATCACACACCAGAGGAAAGTGGCACTGACAGAATTTGTCGAAACCATTCCAGGATACGTCAACAAATCCAATGATTCTGTATCCGGATTCTGACCGGAACTCGAGCTTGCGGGCAAATTCTACCGCTCTCGAATTCGTTCCCACGATGAGGACGTGGCGCAGGTCTCGTCCCTGGCGTCGAAGGCGCTCAAGGAAGAACCTCAGGAAGAGGCGGCTTCCGATCGTCAGGCCGGTGCTCGCCATCCAGAACACCAGCAGGAAGGTAGGAGTTACCATCCTGATGGAAAAGAAGATTGACAGCAAGGTTACGCACAGCGTGCCGAGCGAGGTCGCCTGGAAGATTCTAATGGCCTCATCGCCTCGCGACACAAGTCTCTGCGACTCATAAACCTGCATCGAGACCAGCAAGATGTGCCACAAGGCGAGAAATCCGAAAAAGAGGATGAAGTTCTCCACCTTGATGCGCATGGAAAGGAAATCGGCAAAAGAAGCTTCTCCCCCCTGCGAGACCGGGACTGCGGCTACAACGAAAGCAAACGTCATCACAAAGAGGTCGAAAAGCTTTAGAGCCTTGATCTGAAGTTGTCGACGCACAATGCCCATGTTTGAACTCCTTGGTGCTTGGGTGAATCCGAGAGGGAAGAGCAACCTGCGGCGACTCCTGGTTGCGCTCCCTCGAAAATCGCTCCCTGTGGCACGGGCGTCTAGCCCGTAGTCGCGGGAGCGTCCCGCACTAGGGCGCTTGGCTTACGCCCTCGACCTTCATTTCTGAGGCGTGGGCCGCGCCCGCCTGGAGCGCCCCAAGTTGAGATTTGAAATAGGGTATGACCCGGTCGATGCCCTCGCGCAGCCCGACCCGAGGCCGCCACATCAGGGTGGAAAAGGCTCTTGAGATGTCCGGGCGTCGCCGCAGGGGGTCATCGACGGGAAGCGGTTCGAAAACAATCTCGCTGCGGTTGGCGGTCCGTTCGATGACGGACTTGGCCAGCGCCAGCAGCGTGATCTCCTCAGGATTCCCCAGGTTGACGGGGCCTGTCTCGTCCGACAGAAGCAGCCGGTACAGGCCCTCGACCAGATCGCTGACGTAGCAGAAACTTCGAGTCTGGGCGCCGTCTCCGTAGACGGTGACGGGTTCGTTTCGCAGGGCCTGGGCGAGGAACGTCGGCAAGGCTCGCCCGTCGTCAACACGCATCCGTTCGCCGTAAGTGTTAAAGATTCGCACAATCCGAGCTTTGACTCCGTGCTCGCGCATGTAGGCCATGGCCATGGCTTCGGAGAAGCGCTTGGCTTCGTCGTAGACGCTCCGCGGGCCGACAGGATTGACGCGTCCCCAATAGGTCTCGTTCTGCGGACACACATCGGGATCGCCGTAAACCTCCGAGGTGGACGCCAGCAGTGCGACACTCCCGTATTTTTTCGCCATGCCAAGCATGTGATAGGTGCCCAGCGAACCGAGTTTCAGCGTGTGAATCGGGTGTCGCATGTAGGCCTTGGGGCTGGCGGGAGAAGCGAGGTGGAGGATGTAGTCCAGCCCTCTGCCCGAAGAATGTCCGTTCCCGTTGAGCCTCGGCGCCGCCCGCGACAACAATTCGTCCAGGTTAATGGGATTGGTGACGTCATGCAGCACGAACACGAAGCGTGGGTGCTCCCACAAATGCTGGATGTTTTCAATTCGTCCCGTCAGCAGGTTATCCAGGCACAGCACTTCATGGCCTTCTGCGATCAACCGGTCGCAGATATGGGACCCCAGGAAGCCTGCCCCGCCGGTGACGATAGTGAGTGGTGACGCACTCCGCTTGCTCGCGATTTCAACCATTGAGATCCACTCCCATCCCGGTCCAGATTGGGGTGGCAGGCCGGGACTGACCCGACGCAGCCAACTCCCGCGCGTAAGGGCTTACACCCCTGCGGCCCATTCCGGCATAGCTGAACCCCGCCTGGCGCGCTTCTTCCGGGGCGAAGAAGTTCCGGCCGTCGATCAAAGCCGGGACCTGCATCAAGTCGCGCAATCGTCCCAAATCCAGATGTCTGTATTCATCCCATTCGGTAAGCAGCAACAGCGCTTCTGCGCCGCGCGCCACCTCATAGGGTGATTCGCAGTAGGTGACGCGTCCGGCCTCCGGCGGATAGAGGGCTTTGGCCGCGGGCATCGCCCACGGGTCATGCAAGCGTAATTCGGCTCCCTCCTTGAGCAGAGCGTCGACGATTTTCAGGCTGGGGCCTCGCGGATGTCATCAGTATTGGGCTTAAATGCGAGCCCCAAAACGCCCAGCTTCTTGCCGGATATCACCCACACCGAGTTGCGAACTTTGTCCAGGAAGACTTCGACGCGCTGGGAGTTGATGCGCTCCACGGCGCGCAGGAGGGAGCAATCCACACCCTGCTGCTCGGCAAGATGAGCGAGGGCACGGAGATCCTTGGGAAAACAATAGCCGCCGAAGCCGATTCCCGCCTTAAGAAAAGCAGGAGAGATGCGAGGGTCCAGCCCAAGGCCCTCCGCCACGCGCGTAACGTCTGCGCCCACCGCGTCGCAAATATCCGTCACCATATTAATGAAGGAGATTTTGGTCGACAGGAAAGCGTTGGCGGCGTGTTTGATGAGTTCCGCGGTGGTCACGTCGCTGACCACCATAGGGCGTTGAAGCCCGCTGTAAAGGTCGCGCAGGATGCCACGGGCTCGCTCCGAGTCGGCGCCAATCACAATTCGGCAGGGTTCAAAGAAATTCTCAATCGCCTGACCTTCTTGCAGAAACTCGGGATTGGAAGCCACGTCGAAGTCAGCTGCTAGAGATTCCGTTCCCGCGGGCAGAGCCTTCCCGCCCCCGTTTCCGCCTGCCTCGCTCGCCTTCAGTGCCGAGTAACGTTGGATGGTGCGCTGGATCCACAAGGCGGTAATCGCGGGCACCGTGCTCTTCTCCACAACGAGTTTGTACCCGTTCAGGTTTCTGCCAATGGTCCGGGAGATCGCTTCAATTTGCGAAAGATCGGCCGCTCCGTCCTCCCGTTGCGGGGTGCCAACACAGATAAACACCACCGTGGCAGCGCGAATGGCCTCAGTCACATCCGGCGTAGCCTGAAACCTTCCGCTGGCAAGGCTCCAGTTCAAAAGATCGTCGAGACCAGGTTCAAAGAAAGGGACCTTGCCCGACTTGATCAATTCGACCTTCGCCGCGTCTTCATCGGCTCCCACAACGTCCCAGCCGAGTTTCGTGAATCCCACCGCGGTTGGAAGGCCGACGTGGCCAAGACCCAGAACTGCGATCTTGTGAGGCCCGGTTGCCGCGTGGCCGAAGTCTGTTTCATTCATAGTCGTTCCTCCTTATCGATAAAGCTCCGCCCTGTGAGTCCCATGTCGGGATCCCCATAACCGTGTTGGTCGATTGACCGGCCGCCCTGAACAGCCGCTGGTATCCAAAACCGGCTCGTAGCGCCGGCCTTCAGCCTGCCAGTTGCCAGCCGTTCGCTCGGCTCAGGGCAGGCTCTGAAGGTCGACGCTACTTTCAAATCGGAACTACCGAACAGTCCCTGGTCCTGCCCTCAGGATCAAAGCCTCTCGTAGATCGCCTGCGGGATCGGATAGGTTCTGTTATTCAACACCACGCCCAACACATTGGCGCCGGCGTTCTCAAAACAGGCCTTTGCCTTGCACGCTGCGTCTCTCCGCGTCGAGTTGGCGGAAACGACCAGGATGACTCCGTCGGCGGCTTGCACCAACGGCAGCGCATCGGAGTAAACGTTGACCGGCGGAGAATCCATCAGTGCGTAGCGGAACTCCTGGCGTAACTCTACGATGCGACCCGCCAGCCTGCTAGTACTCGTTACGCCCGCCATGGGAGAAGAGCTTCGCCCGCTGGGTAGAAACCACAAGTTGGGGGTCGGAAGCTTCTGAAGATATTTCCGGATGGACTCCCCATTCAATAAGGCTTCACTTAATCCTTCGCGGTTTTCGACACCCAAACACAGGTGGAGGGACGGCAAACGCAGGTTCGAATCCACAATGCAGACCGGTTCTTCCACCTGGGCCGCTAAGGCTTCGGCGGCCCCGACGCAAATGGAAGAGCACCCGGTTCCGGCAACCGCACCGGCGAAGACCACCACTCTCCGCGATTCTTCCCCGGGCCGAAAGAAGACCCTCTGAACAAGCTTCATCAATTTCTCACGCGATAGCACATGCGCGTCCGGCACAGGACGCATTTCATAGGTACGGCCAACCGGCGGCTGCGGGGATGTGTCGCGTCGCCACCGCTCTTCTCTGGAAGCTCGTTGAAGCAATTCGAAGTTTCTACTCAAAGTGTACTCCTCGGGAGAATGCCCGTGCTTTTCACGGTGTCCCTGCCCGTTGGGCTTGGGTTGTCGGAACGGGCGAGCCGTCTCGCGTCTTCAGCCGGATTCTTTTCGTCAGTGCTTCTCCGGCATCGAGATGGAATCTTCCCTCCAGCGGCTTGATACCGGGCGGCGGTATGACTTTGCAGGTGTGCCACCCCGCCGGCAGCACCGTCTCCACCCGGCTCGCTCCGTAGGGCTGTCCGTCGATGTACACTTGCATGCCGGGGGGTTCGGTAACCACAGCGAATACGCCGGTCTCGTTACTGGTAAGTTCTGCCTCCAGCCACTTGTCCCGGCCCTCGTCCACGTGTACGCGTTGGGTCCACGTCGAATACCCCTGCATGGCAACTGATACGATGTAGGTCCCGGCAGCCAGCGAGAACATGTGAGGCGTAACCCAACTTGAGTCATCCCGGCCGTTGATGGAAATCCGCGAGCCCCGCACGTTGGATTGCACGACGAGTTTGCCGCGCACTCCCTGCGCGCCGAGGTCATCCACTGACGACGCAGTGCCTTCACGCAGCTTGTTTCGCCGGTTTACTGCTTGACCGCCGGAGGCGATTTCGTCGGTTTTTCGCCGCGCAAACGAGTGCCTGCGCGCGCCGGCCCTGGTGTTTGCGCCGTGCGGATTCGCGGTGTCTGTGGTTTGGGCTTGGGCGTCCGGGGCGCGCCCAGGATTGGCGTCGCCCGGCAGCGTACCCGGAGAGGCCAGGGAGGTCGAGCCAGGCGCGTCAAAAATCGGAGTGCGGGTCGCTTCCTGAGCGCGGCTATTAAGGTCGGTGCCGGTGGCCCGCGGAGGCGTGCTTCCGCGGGGAGGTTCTTCAATTTGTGGAGCCCGCGCAGGCGACTCACCGCCGGGGGGCACTACAGCACGCAGCTCCTTCGACGCCGCCTTGACGTATGTCGCGCCACGCGCTTCCTGCTCGATGAAATCCAGACTCCTTCCCAGCCAGGGAGCCCGCCAAGCGAGGATCGCGACAGCTACGATTGCCAGTGTGGCGAGAGCCGTTGCGCCGCGATTCGAGTTCCTGCGGGGAGTTCTGGCCGGCGCCGTATACCAGGGATTGTTGCCGGATCCGCCCGTCCAGTCGGGCGCGTAGTCGGAGAAGTCCACGCGATCCAAAAGATCACTGCCGCGTACCGGGGGGAATGCGCCAACATCCGCGCCAACCTCGGCATTTTCAAGCTTTGCCGCTGATCTTTCCGGCCCGCCAGGGGCGGTCCCAACTGCCGCCGTACGTTGCCGGGCAGGCGCTGCTGCATCCCGACGACCCTGCCCAAGAGACTCCAAGTTCAGGTCAGCAATAACCTCCCCCAAAGTGGAAACGTCGATGCTCTTCTGGTTTTTCGCGTAACCCAGGGACAACGCATGGAAACAGAGGTTGTTGATTACTCTTGGAACACCTCTGCTATACCGGGCGATCAACGCCAAAGCGTCGGGCGCGAATAACCTGCCCCCTTTGTAACCCGCCACGCGAAGCCGGTGCTGGATATACTTCTCGACCTCGTCCCCGCGGAGTAAGGGAAAATGCGTAATGATCGATATCCGTTGGCGTAGCTGCGCCAGTTGCGGCTTTGCCAGTTTATCGGCCAGAGCCGGTTGTCCGACCAGAACGATTTGCAGGAGTTTTGCTTCTGGCGTCTCGAAATTGGAAAGCATTCGCACCATTTCCAGGACCGAATCGTCGAGATTCTGCGCTTCGTCGATCAATACCACTATCCGCTTGCCGGTGCCCGAACTCCGAATCAGCAGATCGTGCAGTTGTGCCTGCAGGTCACTCAAATCTTCTCCTGAAGGCTCAGCCTCCAAATCCAGAAGGAGGTTCTTGAGGAGTTCCCTGGAATCCGTGTGGGCCTGGAACAGAAACGCCGTCAGCGCGGAGTCCTGCAGCCTGTCCATCAGCCGCATGATGAGGGTGGTTTTGCCAAGGCCTGGGGGAGCTATGAGCGCCATGAATCCACGGCCTGTCTCAATTCCGTAGACCAACGACGCCAAGGCTTCCTGATGCCCCGGCCCGAGGTATAGAAAACGAGGGTCGGGAGTAACGCCGAAGGGTTGTTCCTTGAGTCCGTAGAATTGAAGAAACATATAGAAACGCCCCTACTCCCGCTCGCTCGACAGTAAAAGTGAGTCGTCAGTCTCGTTGGCGCGCGCAAACGAATGGTGGGCGAGGACACCGTTGCCGGTCATCAGCCCAAACCGCGGAGGGCCGTCGGTTTTGGCGAAACAGGCGAGTACGGGGAGCTCCATGACCCCCGCAATCTCTTCGGGCGTACGGAAGGTTGGATCGAAATAGTCGGAGACGAATGCGGCGGCAATACTGATCATCAGCGCCACAACGGCTGCGGCTATAGCCAACACCAAGGGCGAATAAACCGGAAACGACGGGACCACCGGAGTCTCCGCGATCGCCACGTTCAGAATGCGGCTCTTGTCGAGTTCATCCGAGATGCGAGCCTGCTCCTGCTTCTGGACGTAAAGCGTGTAGTCTTGCTCTGCATCTCTGATATTGCGCAACAGGTCCTGCCGCTGGATTCCTTTTTGATCGATCAGGAGGGCCTGCTGCTGGTAGGCGTTGACGACCGGTGCGGTGGCGCGGGCTCGGGCCTGGAAACCGGTCAGGTCCGCGTTTGCCTTCACGAGTTCGGCCTGGAGTAACAAATAAGTGGGATTCTGGGCATCGCTCACCTGTTTTACCGGAGCCTGGTTCTGGGCCGCGATGGCTCTCTGGAGGTTGGCTATCTGCTTGTCGACATCCTGAACCAACCGGTAAGTCGGTTGGTATTTCGTCAGGAGGTCGACCCGCCGGGTCTCCAGCTCTGCCAAGCTGGACTTGAGGTTCGCCAAAAGTTGTGGGTTGTCGCCGGAGGTGACCTGAGTCGTCAAACGCGCCGGCGTCCGGTTAATGTCGCTTTGGAGCTCGTTAATCCGTTTTTGTGCGTCGGCAACCGCCGACTCCGTCTGCCGCAAATCGCCCTCGAACTCTCCCGCCTTCTTCACCAGGATCTCCTTCTCGAGTTCGGGATCACTGGAGTTTTTGGCGAGATCGTAGCTCGCCAACTGCTTTTCGGCGCTCTGGACTTGCTCCCGATAGTGTTCCGCCTGCTGGTGGAAGAAATCGTATACGCCGGCCGGCCGATAAACGGTCAGATGCTTCGCCAGGTATTGCTTATTCAGGTCAGTCAGGATCTGGGCGGCCAGGTCGGGACGACGCGAACGATAAGCAATGTGAATAATGTTGGATTGAGGAACCTCGGTGATTTTCAGGCCGTCGCTCAAACCTCGCGTCGCCTGGGCGAGCCTCCACTGCTGGTCGTGCCACGGGACCAGGGAATCCCAGCTGTGTCGTTGCACTTTATCAAGGCCCAGGTCCTTGACCACAGCCTGCAAAAGATCCTGGCTCTTCAGCAGCGAAATCTCCGTGTTGATTTCCCGCTCCGTGGGCACGTCCGTGGAAGGCTGCGGGTCCCGCGAACTCGTGTCCGTGGATACGACTTCGTCGGCACGCCGGTGCTTGACCAGAATCTGCGCGTCCGCCTCATACTTGATTCCGAAAAGAAAGATAGCCAGAACCGCTCCGCCGAAGGTCAACAGGAACACGTTTCTGAGGACCCGCCGGTTCCTGAACAGCGCGCCTAACAGTTCTCGCAACGTGTCGGGTGAAGAGGGTACGGCGGCCCCGAGCGAAGTGCGAACCACGATGTCCGTCGGTTGTGTTTCCGGCAACAGTCGGCGCTGCTCATGCATGCTGGCTTCTCCTTTTCCCTTCTCCGGGGCTGAGGTTAGACGCGCGCGACCCTCAGGGGAGGGGTCCGTAGGTCCCCACCGTGGGAGTAGGAACCCAAGCTTTCACCTTTGATATGGCGTTCTGGGGAACGTAGACCATGTCCCCTGGGCGGAGTGAAGAGTCTTCGCTAAGATTGCGGGAATTCAGCATGTGTTTAAGGTCAATTTTGGTGACGGAAGTCCACTTATCATTGACGCGGCGAAATAGCAGCACCTGGGAGTGTTTTGACTGAGTCGTGAAACCTCCCGCAAGCGCCACTGCCTCGGAAACCGTAGTAACGCCTCGCAGGTCGTACTTGCCGGGCCGTCCAACCTGCCCGAGCACCATAAAGTAGGGCCGCTGGAAGTCTTTTAAATCGACACTGATGACTGGGTTGGCGAGTATCTTCTCGTAAGCAGATTGCACGGCGCGTCGCAACTCAGGCAGGGTATCGCCCTCCACCTGAACGTCGCCGACTTCTTTCAGCGTAATATACCCGTCGGGTTCCACGGTGACCGTTTGATTGAATTCAGGAGTCGACTGGAACTGGAGGTCAAGAACGTCCTCACTGGAGATCCGGTATCGCGAATTGCGCCGGTCGAGGACCGGAGCCGGCCCAGCATCCGTCGCATCGACGTGGTCGACGCCGTGAGCGAGGGCCTGCTCGACGGGATCGGATTGTTGCGCCGTGCCCGTGCTGTTTTGATTCCGGGCTAAGGCCCACGCTCCGCATATTACGAATAGCCCCGCCAACATCACTGACGACTTTTTGAAAACCACTTCAGTTTCCTCCCGTGCTTAATCTCCCGTACCCCATCCCGTTTTCCGCGACGCAAGACTTGGGAGCGAATCATTTGATTGTTTCCGCCCGCAGAGTGTGCGCATCTATCTTCGGTAAGAATGGCCCTTGCCAGTCCGAATCCGGTACCCGGCGTCTGTGTCGCCGGAGTTCGGAGCAGGATTTAACGCTCCTGGCATGGAGAAGAAGAGAGGTTGAAAACTGGAAGTCTTTGTTGTAGGCTTTTCGAATGCCATGGCGTTTTCTCCGTCCGAAACACGTAGGAGCGTTTTGGCTTGGCCGCGCGTGAGTCATCACCTCGCGTGCGGCCTTTCTGTTATACTTCCCTGCCCGAACCACCAACAGCCCTGAAGTTCATTTCTTTGCTGCTGATCCCTTTTGCTTCCAGTCGCCGGGCGCCACTAACGGCCCGGTGTTGAACTCTGGATACTCGGGGAAACACTTCAGGCACGCCCCGGATTATCTTGCCACCTTTGGTGTGCCCTTGAATATTTGGAAGCAAGGCAAGATTGCTTTGGTTGCCTTCGCACAAAAACACTCGTGGAGCTTGGAATTTCGGTTCCCCATTCCTTCCCCTTTTGTCGCCGGACGTGCCGCTGACGTTAGAATATAGTCTGCCGAGCTGTAGAGACAATACCGCTCCAGCACTTTCTTACAACCCCACGCACACTCTGATTGCATATCGCTTGCCATTCGAGGCAATCCATATCTTCTTGATTCTAAAATACCGAGTTCGCCCCTGCGTGCCCGAAAGGATGGCTGCTGCGAAAAAACTACATGCGGAGGGAAATTTACATCCTGCTCGCGTTTTACGCATAAGCGGCGTCCGAGGCCCGGAAGTCTGCGAAATGAGAGACTCAACACAGCTTCGCGAGTTGTGGCAACAATCTTGCCCTGTGTTTACTCTGACCAGTGCAGCCCTGAGCTGCGCGCACGCCGTTCAGAAGTCCGCCTGGACGCTGATTGCAGATGATTTTGTGCATCCAGGCGCAGCGGAGCGAGACTGATGGAATTCGTGGAATCGTTGACGGCTTTGCTGTGCTCATTTTTGTTTGGACTGCTTATAGAGTTATTGTTGCTGCGCGCCTTGTTCAAACTGATTGGGAAACGGCCGCAGGAACAAATTCCGGCGCGCAATATCGTGAAGTGATGGCACACATTCTGATCAATTGGCAGGCTTTTCTGTTATCCCCCGGAATTATCGCTGGCGCCATTATTGTCGGCCTGCTTGCACATCGCATTACGTTTTCGGTTTTAGCGAAGCCGTCCCTAAAAATGAGCGTCGTCGATGCCTCGCTGGTTAGGCACAGCCGAAGACCTTCTACACTTATCCTGCCGCTTCTGGCCGTGATCATCGCGGAACGCGCCCTCCCGGTCAGTTTCACGATTAAAGACGCGCTCGCCCACGTGGTCGGCCTCGGTCTGATTGCTTCCGTCGCCTGGCTGCTGGTTGTGATGATCGACGTGGGCGAAGACGTCATTACCGGCCGGTACAAGGTCGAGATCGCCGACAACTTAGCGGCGCGTCGTATCCAAACACAGGTGAAAGTGCTGCGCCGCATTGCCCAGGTCGTCGTGACGGTCGTCACCGTTGCGATTATGTTGATGACTTTTCCCGAAATTCATCAGATCGGCGCCAGCCTCCTGGCCTCTGCGGGCCTTGCAGGTCTTGTGCTGGGCGTGGCGATGCGCTCCACTCTTGCGAGTTTGATTGCAGGAATTCAAATCGCGCTCACCCAGCCAATTCGGATTGAGGATGCTGTCGTGGTGGAGGGTGAATGGGGTTGGATCGAGGAGATTACGACCACTTACGTCGTGGTCCGGATTTGGGACTTGCGGCGCCTGATGGTGCCTCTGTCGTATTTCATAGAAAAACCGTTCCAGAACTGGACTCACAGGACGGCGGACCTCCTTGGTTCCGTCTTCATCTATACGGACTATACCGTGCCCATCGAAGCGTTGAGGCGAGAATTGGCACGAATCCTGAAATCCACAAATCAGTGGATGGGCAAGGTATGCGTCTTACAGGTTACAGACGCGCGCGAGCACACGGTGGAATTGCGGGCGCTCATGGACGCCCGAGACTCGAGCACGGCGTGGGACTTGCGCTGCTATGTACGGGAAAAGCTGATCGAGTTCCTGCAGAGTGAGTATCCGCAATGCCTCCCCAAAACCCGTGCCGAGTTGCACCGCATTCCAGAGCCTGGGAGAGATCCGGGCTTGATGCGGAACCCGCAAACGCGAAACGACGAGCCTCAACGTTTGCCCATCAAGTAAAGGCGAGATCCGTGCCGAATGGTTGTCATCGGAACGACCGGCTCTCCTGAATCAGGTAATTTTTACCCCCCTCGCCTACTCCGTTGTAAATTCCCTGCCTGACTGCATGTCGTTCAAGAAAAAGCAAATGAGTTCATCGCGGGCGCCCCGTTCCTCCTTTGGCAATGACGTTGCGGGAGCGTTTATTGCAAGTAATTTCAGGTATTCGAACGACGGGGAAGGTAAGGGAAACGAGGCGCACAATGAGCAGCGATTTAATAACCCGCCCCCAAGTCGAAACTCGGTTGATCGCTCGAGCAAAGGGCGGCGACGAACACGCATTTGAAGCCCTTTACCATGCCTACGAGCGACGTGTTTATCTGCTTTGCGTCCGCATGACAGGAGACTCGAGCGAGGCGGAGGACCTGACCCAGGAGACCTTCCTTCAGATCTTTCGCAAAATCTCGACCTTCCGTCACGAGTCGGCGTTTACCACCTGGCTCCATCGCGTGGCGGTTAACGTTGTACTGATGCATCACCGGCGGAAGCGGCTCCCAATCGTGCCCTTCGAACACGCAGATGTGTCACAGGAAGAACCCCCTTGGCGGGAGTATGGCACGGAAGACCAAACGCTGGTCGGCCTGATTGATCGCATACTGATCCGCCGCGCCATCACGCAGCTTCCCGCAGGCCGGCGAGCCGTACTTGTTCTTCATGACCTGGAAGGTTATCGCCACACGGAGATTGCCAAGCTTCAGGACTGTTCCATCGGAAACTCCAAATCTCAGCTCTCCAGGGCACGCTGGAATATGCGTGCGTTACTCCAGCCCCGGAGAAATGATCTTTCTGCTAACGGGATTGCGAAGAAGGTGAAGACACGTGGTCATCAAGCGATCCGAAAGGAGGGTGCATGCGAATTCATTTAGTGGACACTCCGAACGGATATGAATTCTTCCCTCAGCAGGAACCGAACGCCGGTCTGTCCTGCCACATGGTGCGTGGTACGGCAGTCATCGACCTAAGGGGTCCTCTCGCCGAAGAACGGTCCGTTCACGCTCTTTATGATGCCATACGGGAATTGCTGGAAGAGGGCGCCGGGAACTTCGCCATCAATCTCGCCCAAGTGTCCGGCGCCGATAGCTATACGCTGGGCGCCCTTGGGGGTGCTTATAACCTGGTTCGACAGGCGGGAGGCCGGATCAAGTTTTTCGCAGCTCCGGAGAGGCTCATCCGAGGCCTTAGGAAGTTTCACCTCGATTGTGTCTTGGAGCTCTATGCCAATGAAGCGTTGGCTCTGTCCAACTTGCAGTAGCAGAGGCTCTACACGCTAATAAGCGAAGTAAACGGCTATAATCTCAAAGGGTAGCACAACAAAAAGGAAGTATGAGTCTGACTTTGGGCGCAACCCTGCTCGAAGGGCGGCAATGCCAGTTCCTGGTGTGGGCTCCGCATGCAGAGAGCGTCGAGTTGCGAATTCTCGACCCGCGGGACTCTTTCTCAGCCGCGACGGCCGTGCACTCTGCCGACCATGGCGGCGAGCGGTTGGTTCGTCTGGAGGTGCGGAACCGCGGATACCACGGAGGTATCGTCGAAGGGGTGGAGCCTGGAACGCGATACCTTTATTGCCTCGATCGAAAGAAGGACAGGCCCGACCCAGCCTCTTTGTTTCAACCGGCCGGCGTTCACGGACCTTCCCAGGTTGTGGACCCGCGGGCCTTTCGATGGAGCGATGCTGAGTGGCGAGGATTGCGCCTTGACGATTACATCGTATATGAGATTCACGTCGGCACCTTTACTCCCGAAGGATCGTTTGATGCTGTCCTCGCTCACTTGGAGGACCTAAGAAAACTCGGGGTGACGGCTCTTGAATTGATGCCGGTCGCGCAGTTTCCAGGAGACCGTAATTGGGGTTATGATGGAGCCTACCCTTTCGCAGTACAGAATAGCTATGGCGGCCCCGAAGGTCTTAAGAAGTTGG
>Ga0187879_10002166_pt1 | contig 13407 bp, 13 predicted proteins | sample June2016WEW_19_1_FD_132423 | JGI IMG/M metagenome (GOLD analysis project Ga0187879, IMG submission 132423) | Peatland microbial communities from SPRUCE experiment site at the Marcell Experimental Forest, Minnesota, USA - June2016WEW_19_10 | ecosystem: Environmental > Terrestrial > Soil >... | reverse complement strand
GGCCCGGAAAAGGGGAGCGGCGGAGCTTCTTGTCCGTCGGTCAGGAACAAGAGATTGGTGTTCAATTCACGCGCCATCTCGATCGCGCGGAAGAGACCCGCCGCGATACGGCTGTCGCCCTCCCAGGCCATGCGCCAATCGAGAGCATGAATCGCGGCTTCAAGCGGCGCGTAATTGGCGCACGTCTCGATCGGCTCAAACAGAAGAAAGGGGCGCCTTTCGGAGAAAACCCCGAGAGCAACGCGCGAAGCGCAAGGAAGCTTCCCGATCATTTCCGGAAGCGCCGCCTTGACGAACTCCAGCCGACTTATTGGACGTCCGGCCGCGCTATAGTCGCGTGTGTTCATGCTGCCGGTGATATCGACGACGACGAGCGCATCGAAGCTTGCTCGCTCGACCGACGCTCGCGGCGCAACCAGCGCAAGCAGCGCGAGCGACAGAGCCGTCGACAAAAGCAGCAGCCGCGGATCGCGGAAATCGCGGTGTGTCATGGCAGGCCCTTGGGAACGCCGGGCGCGTCGGTCCAAAGTTTCTTGGGTTCAGCTTGAAGCTCGTCGCCGTTTTCCTGCTCGAAGCTGGGGTAGTCTCGCACGAGACGCGACGCCACGTCGAAGTTGAATTTGGCGTCCCAATAAGACGGCGCGAGCTGTAGCGCGCGCCGATATTCGCGCTTCGACAGATTGACGAACGGGCCCGCTCCATCGAGATCACCTCGCTCGATGAGGTCAAACGCCCGTCGCAGCAGCGCGTTGGCGAGCGCATAACGACCCATGGCGGAAAGATCCTCTCGTCCGTCGCGGTCCAGGGCGTCCACGAGCACTCGCGCCCCGTCAATTTCGTCGCGTCGCGCCAGGAATTCGATCCGAGCAAGCAGGAGCTCCGGCTTGGCGTCAGTGGCGATCGGCCGATCACGGCCCGCGCGCAGCGCCGAAATCCCCTCGTCGACAACGATAGCGTTCCGCCACTGCAATGCAGAAGAAAGGGTTCCCGCGAGGCCGGCAAGCGCAATGGCGACGAGCAGCATGGAACGGTGGTTCCGCCACAGTCGCGCCGTGTTCTCGCGCAGCAAGCGTAGCTTGCGAGAAAACGCATCCGCAGGGTGAGTATCCGGACCGCGCTTGCTCATGCGACCCGTCCTCGATAGGGCAAGCGAACCTCGCACAGCTTGGCGAGGAGAAGCAGCGAAATGGCGAAGGATGCGAAGGCGAAGGTCGGAGTGGATAAATCCTCTCGCTGTTCGTTTTCCATAAAATGCACGGGGTGACGCTCGAGTTGATCGATCTGATGGATCGCCGCGTGTGTCGCCTCGGGTCCCTCGGCCTCGAAAGCGCGGTAGGAGACGCCAAGCGATTTAAAAAAGAGATCGAGATGACGTTCCGGCGCGGCCTGCGGCGTGTCTGACCCCGCCTCCGGCGGTTCATAAATACCAGGGCTGCCGGCCGTGCGCAGGAACAACCAATAGAGATGAACATTTGTCTTCTTGAACCCGGCCCGCAAATCGTCCTGGATGCGCGGATCGATCACACCGGCGCCGTCCGAGACCAGCAGAATGGCGCGCGAGCGATCCGCCGCGGCGGCTTTAAACATCGACAGCGCCATCGCCAGGCCGCGACCAATGTTCGTATAGTCCAGACCGGGCCGATCCACCGCGTCGATGGCCGCCTTCGTCGCCGCGCGGTGATCCGTCAACGGCATGACAAGCATCGGGGATGTCGAAAAAGCGGCGACGCCCACGAAATCATTTCGCCGTCCCTCGACGAAGCCTTGCAGCAGCCGTTTGGCCGCGGAAGCTTTCGATTCCTCGCCGCCAGCGGGCGTTCGTCCCGCGAAAGTTTCGTTCATGCTGCCGCTGCGGTCGATCAGGAACACGATTTCCGCGCCTTCGCCCAGACGTTTAACTTGGCCGCCAACACGAAACGGCCCGGCGGCGCCGAGGATCGCGGCGGCGATCGCGGCGACTCCGCAAGTCTTCAGACCGATCGTGATCCAGTATGACAATGGATCTGCCGGAGCGGCGTCAATCGACGGCGCTCTCGATGCGCGAAGAGGCGAACGAAACAGCGGAGCGAGCGCCAAGGGCGTCAAGGCCAAGGCTAGCGGATAATCGAAAGCTATTCGGATCATCGGGTCTTTTCCCGCTCGGCAAGTTCCTCGGCGAATCTGACGAGGTCCGCGATGGAGTAATCCTTGGAGGTCGAGCCGCTCGCCCCGTTAAAGAACACTTCGTCCGACACCGCGAAGAAGCGTTCGGCCGACGCCCGCGACGAAGCAAACTCTGGTCGTCCACGAAAAAATTCCGCGAGATCGCCCTTCAGAATGCTACGCCCGCACGCCGTATCGATAGCGCGATGCAGTTTTCGCATCGCCAAACGAAATTCCTCTTCGCCGCAGGGCCCGCGCGCCTTTACGGCCCATTGGCGCGCAAGGATTGAGAAAGCGCGCGCTCGGCGCTTATGGAACGGCGGCCAAGCGCGATCCCGGGCGACCGCGAGAACAAAGAAAATCGTGATCGCCGCCGACGTGATAAGCGTCGCTAGAGGTTTGCTTTCGTCAACGGAGTCAGCGACGGGGTCGGGACGCAAATAGTCCGCGCCTTTTTCTTTCTGTTCGGGCGCGATTTCCCGAAGCGGCGCGACCCCAAAGCGCCAACCGGGGACATTGACGGCCATGTCGCCGCCCGGACGGGAAAAGCTCAACGTAAATCCAGGGATCTCCATATTTCTGACGTCAAGCGCCACGTAAAAGTTTTGATATGTGAGGTGGATGCGCCAGAATTTCGCACCCATCTCTTCGATCTCCTCCGTCGACACATCGCGAAGATCGAGCGAGACCGTTAACGAGCCGGGATGCGGGAGCGACGCCGAAATCAAGCTCGCGTTCTCTGGCCCATGGACGTCGACGCGGGCGCGCACGAGGTCGCCGACGAAATGCCCGAAGGGTCGCTCGGAGTGAATTTGCACCGAAAATTCGTCGGCTTGCGCCGGACGGAACAGGGCGATCAAGGCTAAAAGGAGAAGCGCTGAACGCATCGCGGGCATCATGCCGCCGCCAGTTGTTGGCTTAAAGCAATCGGATCTAATGCGTCACGAATGATGATCGGCGGTCGCGCGCAGTTCGCCGCGAGGCGCGCTATCTGGCGCTGGCGTTCTCGTTCTCGCGCGATCCACCGGGCGCGCAGCGTGGGGCGCATGGCGACAAATCGCCTGCGCCCGCTCTCGGAGTCGACGAGTTCGAGCAACCCCCACGCAGGAGGGGTCTCTTCGACGGAGTCGACAATGACGAGCGGTATCGTGTCATGTGGCCCGAAGACCTCAAATACCCGTTCAAGGAGGGAAGTAGGCCATCTGAAATCCGAGATAAGGACGGCGATCTTGCGCGCGGCTCCCAGCGACGACGCCGCCGCGATGAATCCCTCGGCGCCGCGACCGGCGCATATCGTCGCCCGCAACCGCGCCGCGGCGCCAAGCGCAATGCCTCTGGAACGGGTCGCGGGGAGGAAGAGATCCTCGCGCACCGAGTCGTCACACCCAATCAGGCCGAAACGGTCGCCAATCCTCGTCGCCGAATAGGCCAATGCTTGACATATTTCGCGGACGAGCGAGAACTTCTCGCAGGCTCCCACAAACGCCATCGACGCGGAAACATCGACGATCGCATAGAGATCCACGGAACGACGCTGTTCGAATCGGCGAACGTGAATTTCCTCGAATGGATCGCGCAAGCTCGCGCGAATATCTATGCGTCTCGCGTCGGGATGGCGCAGGAACGGCGCTTGGTCGCGAAATACGCCGAATCCACCCACTTCGCTCGACGAATGTGAACCGATGTGGTTCGATCCAAAGCGTCCGCGCGGACGATAGACGATGTCGGCTGGGCTTTTCATGGCGCCGGCGTCGCTTCGAATACCGCGCGACACAACCGCTTCACGGGATCGTCGCCGCGTATAGCGTAAATCGGATCCACGAAGATTCGATGCGCCAGAACCTCGATGAAGATTTCCCGAATGTCTTCGGGCGTCATGTAGTCTCGTCCTTCCAGCCAAGCGCGCACGCGGGCCGCGCGTGTCAGAAACGCCAATCCGCGCGGGCTGGCTCCTCCTTTGACGAGGTTCTCGACGTCGATATCCGGTAGCGATACGCCAGCGGAAGTCGGGGTAAGCAAGGCGCGCCACAGGCTGAGCACATAGTTTTGCAAAGCTTCGGTGGCGCCCACGTTTTCCTGAATCAGGCGCGAGACGTCAGGGGTTTCGCGATAGTCCAGCGCGTCGGAACCAACCTCGTCGAGGAGCGACTCCGTATCGTGAAATTTGGGATCGAAGATCAATCGTCGGCGCGTTTCATCGTCCTTTGGCGCGCTGATCGAGATTTCCATAAGAAAACGATCACGCGCCGCCGCGGGGAGCTCGAAGGTTTCCTCGCGCTCGACCATGTTGCGGTCGGCGAAAACTTGGAGAAACGGGAACTGATAGTCGCGATTGAATGCCGAGACGCTTCGCTCGGCCATGAGCCGGAGCAGCAAGGAATGCACCTGAGGCCGGGCGCGATTGATTTCATTGAAGAAAAAAACCGACAATCGATCCGCTTGCAGCAAGATCGATGCCGGTTCGACCCGCGGGCGACCATCTTCGGCGAGATAAGTATGATAGATCAAATCGCTCGGCATCATGTCGACCGTGCCTTCGACACGACTGAATTCACCGCCGAGCGCCCGCGAGACCGCGCGCAAGAGCGTTGTTTTGCCGACGCCGACGTCTCCTTCGATCAGGACATGACCGCGCGCGAAAATAGAGATCGTGATGAGCCGAACCGCGCGCGCTTGACCGACGATCGCCTTTTGGATCTCATGTTCAAACGCGATCGCGCGTTCTCGAGAATCGGCAAGCTTTTTCTTGACGTCCATCGGTCCGACCAAGTCACACCCACCTTCGAAGTAAAGCAGACGCGTCCACGAACTCGGGAGAGGAAAGATGCGCTCATGCCTATGAACATCATTCCAGATCGTGGACGCGTCTCGCCGTCACCACCCCATGGCGACGGAGTTCCTATTCGGTGGGAATCTTGTCGACCTCGTAGATCCATCTCCCGGTCTTCTTGAAATAGGCGACGCGCTTCTGGTTGCGTTGTTCCATGGCCTCGACCGACGCTGCTTGCTTGGCGAGTTCCTTGGGATCGTGCTTAGGGTCGTATTTCGAACCGGCAATTTTATCCGGGAAACCCGGCTTCGGCTCCCAGCAGTTGCCTGGCGCCTTGCAGTTCGTCCCATCATAGGCGAGCGCGGATGCTATCGGAGTGACGCAAATCGCCGCGAGGAGCGCAAAACCGAATTTGCAGTGTCTCATTTCATTTCCTCCTATGTTCGTTAGCGGTGAACTTCCGCGCGGACGGATTATTTCCCCGCGGCCGTCGCACACATTCCAGGTGCATTCTCGGGGAACGTCTCGCCCTGTTTGTAGGGCTTGTAGTTTTTCTTCTGCGCCTCGGTGAACCACGGCGCATGGTTAACGTCGTCCTTGTAGAGGTGACGAACCCAAGCCATGACCTGCAGCATTTCATCAAGCTTCAGGTTCTGATATTGCGGCCCCATCGACGCCTTGGCGCCACCGAAGATCGTCGAAAAGAGGCCCGCGTCGGTCTCATTTTCGGGATAAGTCCAGTAATCGTCGTTGAGTCCGGGGCCTATTTTGCCCTCCCCGAGATGGCCGTGACAACCAGAGCAGGCGGAGAGAAATATTTGCTCTCCCTTTCTCAGACAGCTCTTGTCCTCGTTGTATGGGTTCGCGCCCGTCTGCAGGAATTTCTTCACGCCATCGGTGTCGCGACCCTCGGGGAGCGCGTCGTCGAAATTCAACACCTCTCCAGTGATGGTGTTACGAAAGGTGATCGCGGAACTTTGCGCATATGCGGCAAACGCGACCGTCGCGGCGCCCATTCCCAGCACGATTGACAGTCTCTTCAGCCTCTTGGTCACTAGTGTTTCTCTCCTGCTCCGAGTGTGCATTTCATATTCATTGCGTGATCGGCAGGAGAGGAACACCGTCCGCCCGCAAGATCGCGTCAATCTTCGGTTTGGCCTTGGCCAGCGCCACATTGACCTGTCGCAGGAGAGCCTGGTCATCAGGGCGCACGCCGACCGATTGATCGAAACGTTGCGGCACTTTTTCGCCGCTCGTCTTCGCTGCATTATCCTCGATAAGCGTCATGCGCAGAGGAACTGTCGAGGCCTTCGCATAGCGCGCCACGTCGGGCGCGAAGCCTACCGCGGCGCCCGCCGCTCCGGCGGCGACCTCGGCGACCATCCGCGCTGGATCGATCTGGCTATACTCGTTGCGAGCCGAGCGGAAATTCACCAGCGAATAAAGATAGGCCATGTTGTCTTCGTAAAGGCCCTTGTCCTTGAGCAAAAGCTCCCCCGGCGAACCAAACGAGACGGCAATGTGACCAAGCTTCCCTATTCGTGGATCGGACCAGGACTTGATATCCAGATCGCGATCGGCGCGCGTTATAAAAACGTAGCCGGTGCGGTAGTAGGGGGCCGATGTGGCGACGCGGGGATCTCCGGTGTCCAGACCGATGATGACATCGCAGAGACTCTTGTCGAGAAAGTCGCGCACAAGATAAATCGCCGGCTTGTCGCTCCAGACGAATTGCGGCTTCAAATTCATCGCCCCCGCGAGGGCGACGCCGATTTTGTTTTCCAGCCCGGAGCCGTCTTCGAGCGATAATGGCGGCTGCTTCTTAGCGGCGCAGATTCGAAGGGAAGCCGGATCTTGCATAGCCTGACTGGGAGGCGTGGATTGGGACGCCGGCGCCCCAAGGTCCGAGGGAAGCCCAAGCGACGCCGCCTTCGCCGGAACTCCCCAGGCTAGAGAGACCGCCGCGACAACGAGCGTCGTCAGCAATTCACTTCTACGTGTCATTTAAGCCGCTCCAGCGGTCGTTGTTATTCAAATCCGTCCCGCTCTAGCGACACTCGGATGCGTATGAACGCATCCGAGCGGGCGCCATTCGCGTCACGCGAAATGGGAGGAGGATCTTTGAGGAGGAGTTATTCGGACCGAAATCAGTTCGGCTTGTACTCCCCGACACTGAGGTCGTCGTATGGGCCCTTGCCGTTGAGCGAAAACACCATCACCCCGCCGCCCATTTGGGTATAATTGGCAAGCTGCTTAAAGGCGCCCACAGCGCCAAGTCCAGCGGTTGGATCCTGGAGGTCGAACACGAGGCCGACCCCCGGCCATCCGCCGACGCCATACATGATCGCGAGGTACTCGACGCCGTTGTGTTGATAGACGATCGGGTGGCCAATCACGCCCGACGGAAGCTTGAACTTCCAGAGCAATTCACCGGTGTCGCTGTTGCGCGCCTTGATGAAGCCGTCGAGCGTTCCATAGAACACGACGTTGCCAGCGGTGGCGGCGGTGCCGCCCCAAACGGCGAAGCGTTCCATCTTCTCCCATTTGAACTTGCCGGTGATGGCGTTGTAGGCTTTGATCTGGCCCAGGCCTTCACCCTTCTGGCGATCTCCCTTCGGGCCCGGATACATATTCAGCGTCGCGCCAACGAAGAACTGACCCGCGCGATAGGGCAGCATGAAGGGCTCCCAATCCATGCAGATGTGGTTCACGCCAAGGAAGAACAACTCCTTCGTCGGATCATAGGAGTCGAGACCCTGATTGTGATATCCCATGGCCGAGGGGCAGATGTCCTTGCCCAGATGGTCCATGCGCGTGCCATATTCTGGATCGCGGACAGGAAGGCCGGTCTTGATGTCGACCTTTTTGAACACATTGACCGTGTCGTCGATCTTGTCGGCGGAAATCAGCGTGCCGTCGGTCCGGTCCAGAGTATAGACGATGCCGTTGCGATCCGGATGGGTCAGCAACTTGCGTAGATTGCCGTCCTTGTCCTTCTGCTCGGAGAGCATCATAAAATTGATGCCGGCGAAATCCCACTCGTCGTGCGGCGTCTTCTGATAGCCAAACTTCGCGGCGCCGGTGTCTAGGTCACGACCCCATATGGTCATCGTCCATTTATTGTCGCCTGGACGCATCGTCTCGTTCCACGGCGCCGGATTGCCGCTTCCGTAGTAAACAAGATTTGTGTCCGGATCATAGGCGAACCAACCCCAATTGGTGCCGCCGCCAATCTTCCAGGCGTCGCCCTCCCAGGTCGAGGTTCCGAGTCCCTTCTGACCATAGTGCGGATTGGCCTTGTTAAAATCGTCGCCGATCAGCACGTCCGAGTCCGGGCCGGTCGCGTATGCGCGCCATTTCTGTTCGCCGGTGCGCACGTCGTACGCCGTCATATATCCGCGAACGCCAAGTTCGGCGCCCGAGCTGCCGATTAACACGATGTTCTTGTATACATGCGGCGCGACGGTGAGCGTGGACCCCACCTTGAAATCCGAATTTTCGATCTTCCAATATGTCGCGCCGGTCTCCGCGTTCAGCGCGACGACGTTGCCATCGAGCAGAGTCTTGATAATGAGCGACGGCGTAAAGCCATCGCCGGGCCAATAGGCGAGTCCGCGATTGACGATGTCGCAGCAGGCGACGGCGCGAGCGGCCGCGCTTTGCTTGGGCTTATCCTGCCAGAGGATGCGAGTTGGGTCATCGAGGTTCAGGGCGAAGGTGTTGTTGGGGAAGGAGGTATGGATAAACATTTTGCCGTCGACGACGAGCGGCGCGCCTTCGTGGCCGCTAAGAAGGCCGGTCGAGAACGACCAGGAAACTTTGAGGTTCTTGACGTTTTCGGCGTTGATCTGAGTCAGCGTGCTGTAGTGGTTGGAGCTGTAATTTTTGCCCTGCATCGCCCAATTGTCTTCGCTGTTGGACAGAGCCTGAAGCTTGTCCTCCGCGCGAGCCGCCGACGCAGCGAGCGGAACGGCGAGGCAGATGCATAGCAACGAAACCGAATTGACCAGCTTCTTCATTGACGATTCCTCCCGCGACGAGCGCGTTTTTCAACCGCGGCGTCGCTTCATGACAACGATGTCTCTCGTTCTTATCGGAGCCATCTTTTTTGATCGGTGATCGCTACTTTCTCGCTTCATGCGCACCGCGCATTGCGGAGGAGACGATGCGTGCTCATATAAGTTTGTCGAAGCATCGCTGTCTGCATGATTTATTGGTAATATAGCTCGGGAAAATAAGGCAATCCGATCAGGAATACTTCCCAATCGCGCCGAGCGCGATATTCGACGGGGCGGCGCCAGCGCGAGGGGATAGCCTTCGTTTGCGCGAGCGTTGAGTGGAGGTGGCTCCACATCACCGATGACTGGGCTTTACTTCGCCTCATGCAACCGGTCGCGGGCGACGTAAAACCGCAACCCGTCCTCCCCATGCATCGTTCGTGGCGACCGACCTGGAAATGAGGGTCGTGATGGTCTCTCCCGCGGGACATTCCAACTCTCGCTTGGAGTCGACAGACGAGGAATGCATGATCCACACCGTTGACGCACTGACCGAATTGCGCGCCAGGAAAGCTAGGCATGACTGCAATGATGGTTACGGCGGTTCCGGTTCAGGACTTTTTACCGAAGACGGCCGATTGATCGCCACGCACAGCGCTTCACTGGACATGAACGCGAAGCGACCTTCCGACATCGAAACGCATTACGGGTCGGCGCTCCTTCTCGAGGGAGACCTGCTTGAAGCGATCAAGAGCGACGTGCAAAAGAAACCATAGAAACGAGAATTACTCGCGCGGGGGAAGGGTGCGAATCCAGGCGACAAGCGCGTCGACGTCCTCCTCGGTCATTTTGGAAAAATGCGCCCTTGAAAGATTTGCCATCGTCGGCGCCAGCGGAGCGCCATTCTGGCCTATCCCATGCGTTATCGCGCGCTTGAGCTCTTCATCGGTCCATGCGCCTACTCCATTCGTGGGGTGGGAGGTGATGTTGGAGGCGACGGCGACGCCGGCGCGAGTGCGAAAAAGTTTTCCTCCTGCTCCGAGGCGACCTTTCGGATCCGAAGCGCCTCCGGATTCGCCGGTATGGCAGCTCATGCATCTCGCCAAGGAGGCGAGATATAGGCCGCGTTTCAATCGGTCTGACAAGTCCGCGTCGGTGAAAGGCGCCTCGGCGCCAGGAATCGCAGGACGCTGCTCTAGCGCCCCACCCGTTTGTTGCGGTGGGAGACTGGAACTCACAGGCGCCGCGGCGCGCAAGAAGCCGATGATTGCCTTTAGGTCTTGCGGCGTTAGCACGCGGTACGATTCGGAAGGCATCACCGGAGCGAGACGCCTCGTGGGGCCGACGCCTTCGACGATAGCCGCGCGAATCCGCGCATCGGACCAAGCGCCAATCCCGGCGTGGTGGTCTGGCGAGATGTTCGAGCCTCGAACGATGTAATCCTTCTCGGAAAAAACTTGCGTTCCCCCGGAGAACCTTAGGCTCATATCATAGCCATCGGGACCGCGCGGCGTGTGACAATTGTCGCATGCCATGAGCGCTTCGACGAGATATCTTCCGCGCGCCAGTTCGTCCCCGCTGGCGCAAGCGCTCAAGAAAGCGAAAATTAAAAAAACAAACACGGATAGGGCCAAGAAGCCTGATCCTTGGGACAGAAACAAGAGGCTCGGAATCGATGTCCGATCGATCCGCATCTTCTCCTCAACTTCGGGCGACAATGCCAATCTGGTCTTCCTCAACTCCATCGGATGCTCGCATCTATGGCAAAACGTAAAAGCGTCGTCGCCTTCAAAATGTCTTGGCGCCGCCGGGAAGTTTCGGCAACACATCCGCTCTTCCGCGATGCAGAAAGGCGATACGCTAACGTTTTCGGATTTGCCACCGAACCAGGAAGTTATTGTTCCCGGCACAACAAGTACGTCTATGTTGCTTCTGAGTATGGCCGAGCCACGTTTGGATTATAGGGCTTTGCCGTAAAGCGAAATTCCCTCTATTGATCTTGAGGCTTCTAAGTTCGCGTGAGCCACAACGTTGTTGGCGGCGCGCGAAGTTATATATAGTGATGGTTGTTTGAGCCGCATGCGGCGAACCGTGGAGGATCGAATGAGAATCGAAAAATTACTCGCCCTGGGGCTGATCGCGGGAAGCGCATTCCTCGGCGGAACTCTTGTCGTGGCGCCGGCACGAGCGGAGCAGTCCGCGATAAAGGCCCTTGACACCGACAACGACGGCACATTGGACATCAACGAAGTGACCAAGGGGGCGGAAGCTGTTTTTGATCGCTTGCAGAAGGACCAGGATGAGACGCTTGACCGCAAGGAGTTGGGATCGCGGCTCAGCGCGAAAGAATTCGCCGCCGCGGATCCTGACAAGGATGCGACGCTGACAAAGGAAGAGTATGTCGCTCTTGTGCAGAAATTGTTCAAACAGGCGGACGTGGACGGAGACGGCAAACTCGAGGCGAAGGAATTGCGCTCCAAAGCCGGACGGGCGCTTATTCGCTTGATCCGCTGATTGATGAACTCACGCGTTTCGGCATTCGCTGAACTCGCGCATGCGCAAGAACTTCGTGGTCGTGTCCTTTGTAACGGCGCCGGACGGATTGTGGGTCGTGGTCGCTCCGGATTTCCTGTAAAGGACGTGTTTCGCCGGCGACTCCCGGTCATCGGAGCCGCCTCGTAAGGAGCCGCTATGAACGCCAACGCCAACGGGCCCCGCTATTTCCTGTCCTACAGCGGGGTGAGCTTGCCGCTCAAGCTCCTCTCGCCGCTCGCCGCGAGCGAACTCCAAAATCGCAACACCTATTTTCGAGCCGTCTACGACGAAGCGGGCAGACTCGTCTCTTGCGAAAAACTCGTCTACGGCGAGGTCGAGCTGACTCATCTTTATGAATATCGGGCTGACGGCGTTCTTGCGCGCGCGCGCATCAGCATGGGCGACGACGAACCAACCGAGCTTTTGTTCGACGAGAACGGAGCGCCCGTGCGCGCGTGAGCGCCAAAGAAGCCACGCAATTGGACAGGCTCGGATGACTCCGTCCGAGCGATACGCGCGTTACGCTGGCTCCAAGGCCTTCGCGCCGACGACATCCAACCCGCGGAAGATGGCGCAACGTCGGAACACTTCGATCTCCGGTGGGACCTGCTTTTGATGGCAAAATTTCGCCACGAGTTTCGCGAGCCCCTTGATGTCGCGCCCCGTCGCCGCCGGGAAGGTCGCGACAAGCTTGTCAATAAGCTCTTTATCAAGCGACAGATCGAACTGCCCCGCCATGACGCCCCAAATGCGCCGCCGTGCGTCGTCGTCGGGCGGATAATATTTGATCAACGCGATGCAGCTCGAGACGATGGCTTCGTCGATGTCATCGACGCGATTGGTCGTGAGAAACAGCAGCCCATTGAAATATTCGAGCACGCGAAGGAACACGCCGACGACGGCGTTCATGGCGATATTGTCGTCGCGACGCTTGATATAGACATCCGCCTCGTCGATCAGCATGACCGCGCCCCACCGCTGCGCGCGCGTCAAAATTTCTTTCAGCGCCGTCTCCATCGTCGAGACGTTGAGTCCGAGTTGGCCGGAATGCACGCGGTAAAGCGGGCGCTGGATGATTTCCGAATAGACTTCCGCCGTCAGCGTCTTGCCGACGCCGGGAGGCCCCGCGCATAGCACCGTCGTGCCCCCGGATTTCCCCGCGACGATATCGTCCATCAACATATCCATCTCGGCGGTCAATATGTCGATGAGATCCGTCTGCTCGGGCGGCAGCACCAGCTTTTGTTTAAGTTCGGGCTGGTAGCGATAGGGCGCCATCTCGTCGACATGCACCCACAGATGGTGATGCAGGTCGAGATGGAACATCAGAATGTAAGGATGAACCGGAACGCGCGTGAACATCCCCGACGGAATTTGCTCCTGCAACTTCAGGATTTCGTCCTCGGCGGCGTAGTGATTGCTTTTCGCGGCCTTGCGCACGAAATGTCCAAGCACGTCGCCGGGCGCTTCGAGCGTTAGACTGCGCGCCGACAACACGCCTTCGTCATTGACGAGACGCGCGTCGCCGCCGCTCGTCGACAAGACGATGATGTCCTTGCGCGACCAGTCCATGTCGCGATGCGAGGCGTTGGGGTCCTCGGCGTGGAAGCCCGTTCCCCTGCCGGTGAACTGCGAGCCATAGCGGCCGCGCCATTCGAAATAGGTTTCGGCCGCGGCGTCGAACGCCTCGATCAACGCCGGGGTTTCGCGCAAGAAGCCCTTGGCGGCGAGGATTTCGCTGATTGTGCGGCCGGCGACGTCGGCGGCGTTGATACGGACGGAGGTGGATTGCAGCACGCCTTTCGCGTTGGCCTTGAGTTCGACCAGGATCTTGCCGGATTCGTCGTTGGAGGTTGGAACATAGTCAAAGCGCGTGACGAGATAAGGGAGGGGCTTGCTGGCGACGCTCGCCGTGAAAAGCCAGCCGCGAATGGCGTTCGTCGTCAAATGCCGCACGAGCGC
>Ga0187879_10002163_pt1 | contig 13412 bp, 13 predicted proteins | sample June2016WEW_19_1_FD_132423 | JGI IMG/M metagenome (GOLD analysis project Ga0187879, IMG submission 132423) | Peatland microbial communities from SPRUCE experiment site at the Marcell Experimental Forest, Minnesota, USA - June2016WEW_19_10 | ecosystem: Environmental > Terrestrial > Soil >... | reverse complement strand
GTGTTCGGCCACACGCTCTCGATCGGCACCGAGATCGGGATCGTCATCGTCTTCGCCGCGATCTTCATCGCGCTCGCCATCCGCGGCTTCTCGCGCACGGAATGAGCCACCTCTTCACGTACACCATCGGAAGGAAGGGCTGAGATGGACACCTGGGATGCGATCACCTCGCGACGCGACGTACGAGAGTTCGAGGATCGGCCGCTCGCCGAGGAGGAGCTCGAGCGCATCCTCGAGGCCGGCCGGCGGGCACCCTCCTCGCGCAACTGGCAGCCGTGGGACTTCGTGCTCGTCACCGATCGCAAACAGCTGGGCGAGCTGGCCAAGGTCTGGCGTGGCGCCGGCCATGTGGGACGCTCGGCGGCGACGATCGCCGTGATCCTGGCGCACAGCGACGACGCCGGCGAGCGGGAGCGTGCGCAATATGACATCGGCCAGGCCACGATGGCCATGCAGATCGCCGCAGCCGACTTGGGGATCGGCAGCGGCCATTCGGCCGTCGGCGACCAGGACCAGGCGCGAGCGGTCCTCGGTCTACCCAAGGACCGCTACGCGGCGTATCTGATCCCGCTCGGCTATCCAGCCGATCGACCGCTCGAGCCGATCAAGAAGCCCGACCGTCGAACGTTCGCCGAGGTCGTGCACCGGGGGCGCTGGTAGGCGCCCCCCCTACGCGCTGCAGCGGCTGGGGGGCGCTGGTGGGCGCCCCCTCTGCGCGCTACAGCGGCTGGACGTTGCCAGCCTTGGGTCCCTTGTCGCCGGCCTCGGCGTCGTAGGAGACCTTCGCGCCCTCGGCGAGTGAGCGGTAGCCCTCGCCGACGATCGCGCTGTGATGGACGAACAGGTCCTTCGACTGGTCATCGGGGGTGATGAAGCCGAAGCCCTTGTCGTCGCTGAACCACTTCACGGTTCCGGTAGCCATTCTGCATTTCCTCCTGCGTTGGTAGTGCTGCGAACGCGGAGATTGCTGAGCAAAGGCTACGAGCGCTGGCACTGCGATGTCGGGCGAATCACCCGACCTGATGCATCCACGGTAGCAGCAGTCCGCCGGGAGCGCTCGCTCATTCGACGTGGACGAGCGTCCCGATCGGCGTGTACGGCCACACCCGCCCGGCGGTGGCGGGCAGCATCTCCACGCAGCCGAGGCTCTGGGGGAAGCCGTACTGCGCGCGTTCGAAGCCGTGCAGGGCGTCGCCGCCGTTGAAGTAGCTGATCCACGGAACTCCCGGGTCTTCGTAGTGGCTGCCGTCGGGGTTCGTCCCGCTCATCGTCCCCGAGGCGATGTGCTCGTAGACCGGGAACGTGCCCAATTCGGTCGGCGCCGTCGCGATGCCCGTGTTGACGGGCGTCGTCAGGCGGATCGACCCGTCGTTCCACAGCGCGAGGCTCTCCGAGCCCTCGCTCACCATCACGTACGTGTAGCTCGCCGTCGTCCGCTGGTCGGCGATCGCGGCGTGCAGCAGCGCTCGCCACACCGCCGGGCCGACGATCCCGTCGGTTGTCAGTTCGTGAGCGTTCTCGAACGCCATCACCGCCCCGCGCATCACCACGTTGCTCGTGCCCGGATGCCACTCCGCGGCCAGCGGCCCGGGGATGTTGCCGTAGCGCCAGGAGAAGCTGCCGGCCGGCGGATCGATCGCGGCGCGCTCCTGGGCCGCGGCCGTCAGTGCGATCCGGTGCGTCGGGTCGAAGCTCAGCGGCATGTAGCCGAGCTGCGCCAGGATCTGCTGCGCGCGCAGGTTCGAGCCTTCCGGCACCGTCCAGCCGGCAACGCTCGAGGGTCCGTCGCGCTGGGCACCGAGGAGCCGGACGTCGCGGGGCAGCTCGAGCGTGACGGGGGTGTCCAGGCCGAAGCCGTAGCCGCGCGGCGTGAAGGCGATCGTGTGGCTGTCGAGCGTGCGCCAGCGGCCGGGAGCGGCCGGCTGCAGACGCGGCAGCCTGCCCCCGAGCGCGGTGGCGACCGGCTGCGAGAAGGTCGCGTAGATCGTGGTCGTCGGCGAGATCCGCGTCCCCGGGCTCGGGCTGAGCACCGCGCTCGCCCCCGCCCCCGCCGGGAACCAGCTCACCAGCGACGGCGCCGGCAGCGTCTCCCACGTGCGCGGCGCGGCCGCGACTTCGATCGAGCCGGCTTCGCCGCTGCGCGCGAGGGTGATCTGACTGCGCGCCTGCGCGAGCACGCGGCGCCGCAGATGTTCGGGCGCCCCGTATGCGAGCGTGCGAACCGGCTGATCGAACGCCAGCCGCAGCGGCGCGCCGGCCGCGAGCGTCACGTAGCGCTCGCGCAGAAGCGCGCTCGGGGTGCGCAGCTGCAGCCGCTCGGTGTCCGTGCGACCGGCCAGCCACGCGATCCAGCCGGGACGGCGCAGCACGACTTCAACGGAGACAGGCTCGCCGGGTGCGAGCGCGACCTTCGGCCACAGCCGCCCGTCGCTGACCGTCACCGGGATCGCCCGCCCGTGCGGCCCGATCACGCTCACGCTTTCGATCGCGCCTTTCGTCAGTGGCAGATCCACGCGCGCGAGCGCCGCCGCGTCGGCGACGATCGCCGGACGCGACCACACGAACGCCAGCGCGCCGAACGCCAGCACCGCGAGCGCGAGCAACGCCCCCACGCCCGTCAGCACGCGGGGCCACAGGCGACGCGGTCGCGCCAAAGTCGGTGGACCGACGTCGCGGGAGTTGCTCTCATGGCTGCGGCGGAACCTGCCCAGTCTCACGACAAGCCTCCTGTTAGCCCTCCGACAGAGGTTAGTCAAGAGCCCGTGTATGAGAGCCGGCGTGCGAGAGCCGGCGTGCGGGCTACCGCGACGGCGCCTGTGTCGGTTGCACCGCGAGCGTGACCGTCAGCGTCACGCGCTTGGAGCTGCGCAGGATCGTCAGTGGGACCTTCTCGCCCGCATGGGCGGCGGCGAGCGCGCCGATCAGATCGCTGGCGCCGCGGATCGTCGTGCCGTCGAAAGCGACGATCACGTCGCCCGCGCGCAGCCCCGCCTTCGCGGCGGGCGTGCCCGACTGCACCGCTTCGACCAGCGCTCCCTGTTCGGTGGGCGTGGTCGTCGTGGCGGTGCTGACGCCGAGGTACGCGTGCGTCACGCGTTCGCCGCGCTCGAGCTGGGACAGCTCCGCTCTGGCCAGATCGATCGGGACCGCGAAGCCGACGCCGGTGCTCGTGTCGGAGCTCGAGCGGCCGAATTCGTTCGTGCCGGTCGCGATCTGATCGGCGATCGCGATCACCTGGCCGTGAGCGTTGAGCAGCGGGCCGCCGGAGTTTCCCGGGTTCAGCGCCGCGTCGGTCTGCACCGCGTGGGGGATCACGAACCCGTCGGGCGCCTCGATCGTGCGTTCCAGGGCGGAGACCACACCTGTGCTGAGGCTGCGGTCGAACCCGAGCGGGTCGCCGATCACGCCGACGGGATCGCCCACCGCCAGCGATGCCGAGCTGCCGAGCGCCAGCGGGTGCAGCGTCAGGCCCGCGGGGCTCACGCGCAGCACCGCGACGTCGGATGAGTCGTCTTCGCCGATCACCTTCGCGCCTCGGCTGACGCCGTCCTGGAAGGTCACCGTGATCGAGCTCGCGCCGGCGACGACATGCGCCGCGGTCAGGATGCGGCCCTGGCCGTCGAGCACGAAGCCCGCTCCCTCCGCCGTCGCCGGCTCCTCAGCCGTCCCGAACGGCGTGTTCGCGCTCGTCACCGTCTGGGCGGTGACGTCGACCGTGCCCGGCGCCGCCTGCGCATACGCCGCGACCCAGTTCACAGCGGAGGAGCCGCCCGCCGCAACGCTCTGCGGCGCCGACTCGACGACCGTCGTCGTCCGCGCCGCCGCCCGCCCCGCGCCGCCGGTGTGCAGGACACCGAAGGCGAGCGCAAGCGCGAGCGCCAGCACCGCCCCGGCCACAGCCACGCCGAGCGCGATCAGCGCGAGCGCCCTGCCGCCGGGCGCGACCACCCGATCGTCCTCGTCGCCATCACGTGTTGCGGGCAACAACATCACAGTCAGAGGCTAAGCGAGCGCGGTGCGCCCGCCATCGGTGGCAGGCCACGAGATCCATGCGGGCGAACTACCCAGGCGCGCCCGCACGCGTGCCCGCGAGCAACCCCGCGCCGGCGGCTGAGGCGGCGGTCGATCTGAGGCGACGGTCGATGCGAGTAGTCTCGCCCGCCTGAGCGCACCGATCGTCTTCCCGCTTCCGGAGTACCGCTCGCTGCTGGCGCCCCAGTCCAACGAGCACTCGCTGCCCGCGCTGGGGAGCTGCGAGCTCGCCCGCTTCGCCAACGGCGAGCTGTACGTGCGCATCGGCGAGCAGGTCGCGGGTCGGGCGTGCGCGGTGTGGGGCTCGCTGGCGCCGCCAGACGAGCAGCTCGTGTCGGTGCTGGCGCTGGCGCACACCCTCGTGCGCGAGGGCGCGCGGCGAGTGGTGGCGCTGCTCCCGTATCTGGGCTATGCCCGCCAGGACCACGCTGAGAGCGGTCAGAGCCTCGGCGCCGCCTGGGCCGGCGATCTGCTGCGGGCGGTCGGCGTCGAGCGGGTGCTCACGCTCGACGTGCACAGCCGCCGAGCGGCGGCATGCTTTCCGATGCGTGTCGACTCGCTGTCGCCGGCGCCGTTGTTCGCCGACGTGCTCATGCAGCGCGGACTGACCGACGTCAGCGTCGTGGCTCCAGACGAAGGCGCGCTCGAGCGCTCCGACGCGGTCATCCGCGCGGCGGGCATCCGCGCTCCGCTCGCCCATCTGCGCAAGCGGCGCGACGCGACCGGCGTGACGCACAACTCGCTCGTCGGCGAGATCTCCTCGCGGGTGGCGATCGTCGACGACATCCTCGACACCGGTGGCACGCTCATATCGGCATGCGCTGCGCTGCGACGGGCGGGGGCGCAGGAGATCTACGTGTTCGTCACGCACGGGCTGTTCACCGGCGAGCGCTGGCGCGAGCTGCCGGCGCTCGGCGTACGGCGCATCTTCACCACCGACAGCATCCCCACCGCCCGCGAGCGCGCAGGCGACATCGTCGAGGTGCTCCCCGCCGCGAGACCGATCCTCGACTGCTACGCGGCGATCGCCACGTAGCGGTCAGGCGAGCTCTCTGCTCGATCGAGCCGAGCGCTGCCGCGCGTCGGCGTAGGGCGCGCGCTCGCGTTGCAGCTGGCGAACCTGCTCGAGCAGCCTTCGATTCTCCATGCGCAGCGGCGCCGTCCGCCAGGTGCGGCGCTCGCCGCCCCGCTCGCCGCCCGTCGCGGTCGGCAGGGTCACGCGGCTGCTCCTGCGCCCGCGGCCCCTGGCTGGCTCGACCGGCGATCTCGCCGACACCTGTCTCTCCTGTCTGCGGCTTGCGAATCGGACGGAGCCAAATAATCGGGCGCGGCGTCGAATCGGGCATCCGCGGCATCCACCGGTCGCGGTCAGTGGTTTGCCACATCGCGCCCCCCTCTGTGATCGTGTGGCGGCTGCGCCCTCATCACCCACGCGCTCAGCGCCTCCCGCCCCCACGGGTCGGTGAAGTGGACGCGTGCCGCGAGCGTCATGTGGGGCCGCGGCCGGGTGGCGTCGGTGAGGTAGACGGCCCACCGCACGGGGCGGTTGTCGCGCTCGTAGTAGGGGCCGAGCCGCGGAAACGAGCCGTTCGCGAGCGGGCGGTCGCCGTGGCGGACGAGGAAGAAGCGGATCGCGGGCTCCATCGGCTGCGTGCCGACGTCGAGCGCTCCGAGGTCATAGGCGATCGCCTGGCCCGGTCCGATCAGGCGCTCGATGCCCGCCGCGACCGCGCGGATCGGCCGGTACTCGTACTGGTGGGAGTCCGGCTTCGCGGTCGCCGCCACCGCGCCGCCCACCGCTACCACTCCGCCGAGGCTCGCCAGCGAGGCGAGCGCGATCGCGGCACGCCGCATCCGCGACGGCAGCGCCCCGCCGTCTTCGCGCAGGCGCGCACGCAGCGCCCGCAGCGCCGCTCGCGACAGGGCCGCCAACCCCAGCCACAGCGCCCACGCGAGGATCAGCCACACCCACAGCCCCAGCTCGGACCCCCACCACATCGTGTAGCCGAGCGTTTCCGCGAGCAGCTGCGTCGACGGGTTGGAGGCCGCCTCGACGCCGATCGCCGCACACAGCCCGAGTCCGATCAGGGCGGCGGCCGCGAGATCCCAGCGCCGCCTGACGGCGCCGATCAGCCCGACCAGCGCCAGCGCCGCGAGCAGCGCGATCGTCGAGTCGACCCGCGTGCCGCTCGGGGTGTCGCGAACGTCGCGCTTGCGCTCCCACTCCGACGCCGGCACGTACAGCCACCACGGGCGCACCCCAACCGAGCGGATCACCGCGTGCCAGCCGACCGTCGCGCCGAGCGTCGGCCCACGGTGCTCGGCGGTGCGCACGATCATCGACAGGTTCCCCGGGTCGTGCTCGATCTGGTCGATCGCCGGCTCGGTCCAGCACGCGGCGGCGAGCACCAGCGCCGCGAGCGCCCACGGCCAGACCCGCGCAGGCTGGCGCTGCGGTGGAGGCGCCGGTGGCGGCGACTGCGGCTGCGCCTCGCCCGCGGCGGACCGCGCGCGGCGGCGGCGCAGCGTGCCGATCAGCAGCCCCCCGAGGCCGACCGCGAGCACCACCGCGGTGGGCGCCGCGTACATCAGGTGCGTCTGCGTGACGAAGCTCGCCACGAGCACGGTCGCCGGCAGCAGGCGGCGCTCGCCGCAGGCCAGCGACCAGCCGAGGAAGATCAGCAGCAGAAACGGGAACAGGCCGGCCGCCGGATTCCACACGTCGTGCATCGCCTCCGTCGGCAGCGACTGGCACATCAGCGCGATCCCGAGCGCGGTCGCGAACATCAGGATCAGGCCGCCGCGGCGGCGCGCGAGCGCGACGGCGCCGACGATCGCGAGCGTGTTGACGGCGCCCATCGTCGCCGCGAGGCTCGTGACACCGCCGAAGCGCGCCGGCAGCGCGAGCAGCCAGTACAGCATCGGACCGGGGCTGTGCATGACCTGCCCGTGCACCACCAGGCCCGCCTCGGAGTACTGCCCGACGAGCGGCGTGTGCGACGTGAGGACGTCCCAGCCGCGCGTGGCGATGATCCCGTCGTCCCCCGCCGGCACCCATCCCGCGCGCACCGCCCTCACCGTCGAGTTGATGACGGGGATCGCCGCGGCGATCCCCGCGGCGATCCCCGGCACGCGAGCCCACAGCCCATGCGCCGCGCGCGCGATGAGCCTGCGCGGATCGAGCTTCGGCACGGCAGCGCTCCGCGCGGCTAGCCGCTGGGGAGGAGCGTGACGAGCGCCGCGCTGCTCGCGGGCATGTTCAGGGCGAGCGATCCGGGCCCGCCGGACACGTAGGGCAGGGGCGCGGCCGAGCTCCACGTGCCTTCGCTGCCGACGGCGCCCCCGCCGAGCGTGACGCCGGACGTGGCCGTCAGCCCGGGCGCGGTCAGTCGCAGGATCGGACCGGCCCTGAAGCTCGATGGCAGGCGCAGCCGCACCAGCAGCCGATGCGCACCGGACGGGGCGAAGTCGACCAGCACGAGCTGCAGACTCCCGCTCGGGGTGACGAACGCGGCCGCCGTCAGCGCGCGTTCGCCGCCGTGCACCTGCGCCTGGACCGGCCTGTCGCCGAGCAGGCGGTCGGCGAGCAGCAGCGCGTACCACTCCGGGTTGGCGTGCAGCGCGCCACTCGCGAGTTCCTGCGCGCCATCCGCCACCAGCGGGCTGTAGCTCAGCGGTTCTGCGATCAGGTCGTGGAAGTCGATCCCCGCGACGCCGCTCGCCATCGCGCGCGTGAGGTAGTCCACCGCCCACAGCGCCGAGGCGAACACGTTGCTCACACCGGGCTCCCCGCGGCAGGAGACGTTGTTGGTCTCGTCCATACGCAGCGGGATCTTGCGCGAGACCGCGAGCGCCGACAGCCGCGTCAGGATCGCCGTCTCGTTCGCGCGCGTCAGCGGGCTCAGCAGGCTGCTGAGCTTCGGCGCGTACGCCTCGCATTTCGTCAGCGGGTAATAGTGGGCGGTGAGCAGCGCCGGGTGCTCGTCGGCCGCCACTTCTTCGAGCCACGCCAGCAGCAGTTCGCCGCTGGAGGCGTCGGGACCCACGATCGGGACGCCGGGCGCGGCCGCCGCGATCGCCGCCCGGTACGCGTCCGCTTCGGTCAGGTAGTCGGCGAACGACCACGGCGAGGTGCGCAGCCCGTCCGCCACGAAGCGGTCGGGCTCGTTGCCGATCGCGATCCCTTCGAGGCTCGCGCCGAGCAGCGACTGCGCGACCTGCGCCTCCTGCGCGGCGGCCGCCGGTTCGTAGTGGCCGAAGGTGACGCCCAGCAGCACCCGCCAGCCGGTCGCGTGCGCCAGTGCCGCGATGCCTTCGAGGTCCTGCGGCGCGATCGTCGCGTGCGCCCACGCCGGCGGCGCCCCTTCGTCCGACCACGCCGCTTCGGTGTCGACGCTGATGCCACCGAAGCGCATCACCCCCTGCCCGAGCGAGCGCATCAGGTTGACGAGATCGCCGCTGTGGGCGTAGCCGGCGATGGTGGGCAGGCTGCCGGCCTCGAAGGACAGTCCGAGGAAGTCCTCGGGGACGACCGGGCCGATCGCCGCGCTCGGATCGACCGACACGCTCGCCTTCACTTTGGCGGGAGGCCTGCGCGGCGGCCGCTTGCGGGTGCGCGGCGCGCGCCCCGCGCTGGACGCCGCGCGCGGCGCCGGCGCGCCGGCGGCGGCGGACCACGCCGGCGGCGCAAGCGCCGCCGCTACCACGGTCGCGAGCATGGCGATGGCAGCGCGCACACGGCTACCGTAACGCCCTGCCCTGTCAAGCCGCTCACGGCATCGGACTGACCGGTTCCGCACGCACGATCGCCTGCGGGGCACCGTCGACCATCCACTCGATCCGCTCTGGGGCGCAGACCGTGGCCAGGCGCGCAAAGCCTGCCGCCAACCGCACGGGGCGTCCGCCGTGCGAGGAGTGGGCGTCGCTGCCGAGCAGGTGCACCAGGCCCTCGTCCGCCAGCCTCAGCACGAGGTCCCCGGCGACCGCGTCGGCCACGAACTGAGCCGTCCACTGGATCAGGCAGCCGCCGGCCACGAGCGCTTTCAAGCGCTCCTCGAAGTCGGCCCCCGCGTGGCGCTCGGGGTGCGCGACGATCGTCGCCAGCCCCCGCCGCGCGAGCCTTCCCACGAGCTCCTCCAGGCCCTCGCCGAGCGGACCCGGGGCCGGCTCCAGCAGCACCCATCCGCCAGCTCCGCCGAGCGCCACCAGGCGCAGCTGAGCGTCGGTCAGGCGATCGGCGTCGGTCGCCGCCAGCTCCCCGCCGCGGAGGACCCGAACGTCGACCCCATCGCCGTCCAGCCTCTCCTGCAGCGCATGCACGCGGGCGGCGAGCTCCTCGATGGCCACGTCGTGGTCGTGCCGGATGTGGGGAGTCGCGCACACCGCCGCGATGCCGTCCCGCTCGGCCTGACGCGCCATCGCCAGACTGTCGTCGAGGTCCAGTGCGCCATCGTCGAGCCCCGGCAGGATGTGGCAGTGCAGATCGATCACGCGACCGCGGCTCCGGGCGCTTGGCCTACGTCCCGCCGCCACCGGGCGGACGACGCAGGGCGTCCACGCGCGCGGCCACGCGCGGGCTGACGTACTCCTCGCCGCGCGCGGCGGCGCGGATGGCCTGCGGCAGCTCGCTGTCGGCGCGCTCCTTGACGACGAATCCCAGCGCGCCGCAGGCGAGCATGTGCGCGGCGAACGCCGGGCTCGCCTCCATCGTGAGGATCACCACCCGGGTGTCGGGCGAGCGATCGCGCAGCGTCGCCATGATCTCGCTGCTGGAGGCGCCCGCCATGTGCGGGTCGAGCGCCAGCACCGGCGGCTTGTGGCGAACGACCCGCCGCACCGTCGAGGCGAGGTCGTCCGCTTCGGCGACCATCTCGAGACCGTCCTCGTGCTCGAGCAGCAGCCCGAGGCCGTGGCGCACGAACGGGTGATCGTCGGCCAGCACGACGTGGATCGGTGGGGACGCCGAGGCGTCCCCACCGCTGCTGGAGAGAGCCGACGCCGAACGTAGTTCGCCCATCGCTCCAAGCTAGCCCCCATCCGATCGAAATTGATCCGTGGAAACGACCGAAGAGCCACTGTGGCAAAGCAGCAGACGGTCGACGGCGCGTGTGACCTCGGCGACCTGCTCGTCGAGCGCCCGCGTGGCGTCGAGCTCGAGCACGCTGCCGGCCGGCAGCTCCTCGAGCGCCTGGAAGGAGCGGTGCTGCTCGGCGACGATCTCCGGCGTGGCGTCGGAGATGCGCTCGGCATCGGCCATGCGCCGTGCCGCGCGCTCGATCGCCAGCTCGAGCGGCACGGTGCAGCGAACCGCGAGAAGCGTCAGGCCGCGCTGGCTCAGCTCGCTCAGCAGCAGGGCGCGATCCTCGCGCGAGCGGCAGGTGGCATCCACGATCACGCCATGCCGGCGGGCGAGGGCGAGCCGCGCCTCGCGCCCCAACCGCTCGTATGTCAGGTGCGTGAACCGCTCGCCGTAGAGCTCGGGCGCCGCCCGCTCGCTCGCCTCGAGCCCAGCCGCGGACTTGCGCACGACGTCCGAGGACAGCAGCGCCAATTCCGAGCGACGCGCGAGCGCCGCCGCCAGCGTCGACTTGCCACTGCCGGCCGGACCGCACACGATCAGCGCCACCGGGGCGCGCGCGCGCCAGCACAGCCGCTCGCCGAGCGCCCAGCGCTCCCCCGCGTCCTCGAGCTGGCGGGCGCTCACGGCCGGCTCGTGCTCGGAGGCGGCGATCAGCGCCACCTTCGCGCGGACCAGGGCGCGGTGGGCCGCGTAGAAGCAGCGCAACACCTCGCTGCCGGGGTCGCCCCCCGCCTGCCGGTAGGCGCGGACCAGCGCGTCCGCCGCCCAGCGCTGGCCGAGCGCCTCGAGATCCATCGTCAGGAACGCGAGATCGCAGGCGACGTCGGTACGACGCAGCGCCGGGTCGAACTCCACGCGGTCCACCACGCGCACCGTCGGAACCGCCAGCACGTGCTCGCAGCGCAGGTCGCCGTGCCCGTCGCGAACGAGCCCCGCAAGCCTGCGCCGTTCGATCTCGCCCTCGTGCGCGCGCACGAACGCGGCGCCGAACCCCTCCGCGAGCTCCACCCGCCATGCGAGCGCGCGGCTCGCCTCGGCGAGCTCGCGCACGTTCGCCAGCCACATGCCCAACACCTCGCGCGGGCCGCCGCCGTCCACGCTCGGCGCCACGCGGTGGAACGCCGCCAGACGCCGCCCGACCGCGCGCACGCGCTCATCGGTCAGGGCTCCGGCCGCGATCAGCCCCGCCAGCGTGTCGCCCTCGGCGAAGCTGCGCATCTCCACCGCGTACTCGACCGCGCCGGGCGCATGCTCGTCCGCGAGCTCGAAGCCGCCCGCGCTCCTCACGATCGCCCGAACCCCCAGGTACAGGCCCGGCGCGAGCTCGCGGTTGACGCGCACCTCCTCGCGGCAGGCCGCCAGCCGCCGGGCGAGCGTGCCGTAGTCGAGAAACGCCAGCGTGACGGGCTTCTTGACCTTGTACGCGCGCTCCCCCGCGACGAACACCCACGAGGCGTGCGTCTCGTGCACCGCGACCGGCGCCACCGCGCCATACATCGCCGGCCGTGAGAGCGCCCGCAGCAGGAGCTCGTCGGCACCGCCCACGCGGCCCGACTCGCCCGGGCCGATCGGTGCCGTCGACGAGCTCATCGCACACATATCTTGAGAGCGTGGGTGCCGTTGGCTTCGTGGCTAGATGCCACTGGCCGGTTTGGCGGTCGTTCCCTGCGGAACACCCACGCTCTCGACACAGAGCATGACCGACCGCATCGGGCCTGCCATCGCGGCGAACCGCGGTGAACACGTCGGGGTTTGACCGCAGACCTCCGCTGCACCTAACTACGGAGGCGCTCTGGGGGCGCTCACCGATGTTCGCGATCCCGTTCGCGAATAAGTTCGGAACGGTGCACGTTTCGGCGTTTGGCCGATGCACACGAGGACTTGGACACACCGCGAGAAGGAGAATGAAATGGCTGCAGGATTGACGCGATGGGAACCGTTTGCGGAGCTCGGCGAGCTGCGCAGCCGGCTGGACCGCATGTTCGGCGAAACGTTCGACGTCGGTGAGCGCACATGGGTGCCGGCGATCGACGTGGTGCGCGACAACGGCAATCTGGTCGTGCGCGCCGACGTACCCGGGATCAAACCCGAGGACGTCAAGATCGAGGTCGAGGACGACATCCTCACGGTCTCCGGCGAGCACGAGGAGCGCAAGGAGGAGAAGGACAAGGACTTCCTGCGCCGTGAGCGCCGCTACGGATCGTTCGTGCGCTCGCTCGCGCTGCCCGCCGGCGTGGACGCAAAGAAGATCAAGGCCAATACCCACGACGGCGTCGTCGAGGTGACGATCCCCCTGCCGAAGGAGGCCAAGAAGGAAACCGTCACGATCACGCCTACCGCCGGCTGACGGGGGCCTGGCGGGCGAGCAGGGCGCCCCAGCCCTCGGCGTCGCCGGGGACGATCGCCCTGGGCGGATCGGCGACCAGGACGTGCGCCTCGCCGCTGCGGATCGCGTATGCGATCGCCTCGCCCACCAGCTCCGGCGGGTCGGGTGCGATGGCGTGCCCGCCGCCGCGCAGCTCGCCCGCCCGCAGCCGCTGGTGAAACTCGGTGGCCGTGACCGACGGGTAGACGACCGACACCGTCACCCCCGCACCGGCCATCTCCACGCGTGCGACCTGCGAGAGCATGTTGAGCGCGGCCTTCGTGGCGGCGTAGCCGCCGAGCCCCGGGAAGACCCGCAGCGAGGTCGCGGAGCTCACGTTCACGATCGCGCCGCCCGCGGCCGCGCGCATCACCGGGAGCACCGCCTGCATACCCACCAGCGGCGCGATCACGTTGAGCTCGAACACCGCGCGCAGGTCCACCGGGTCGAGCTCCTCGATGGGCACGTGCAGACCCTGGCCGGCGTTGTTCACGAGGACGTCCACGCGGCCGTAGCGCTCGACCGTCGCAGCCACCAGACGCTGGATCTGGCCGGGGGCGGTGACGTCGGTCGCGAGCGCGAGCGAGCCCGGCAGCTCCGCCGCCAGCGCCTCGATGCGCCCGGCCCGCCGGGCCGCGAGCACGACCTGCGCGCCCCGGCCGCTCAGCAGGCGCGCCGTCGCCGCGCCGATTCCCGACGACGCTCCGGTGACGATGCAGACGGCTCCGTCGATTTCCATCTCGACAGCGTAGGCCGCCGCGGTGTATCACGTTGCAGATCCCACCAATCGACGAGCAGGAGGACCGAAATGACCGACACGCAGACCCCCACCCGCATCACCCAGCTTGGCACCGTGATGGTGCCCGTCAGCGACCAGGACCGGGCGCTCGACTTCTACACCGGCAAGCTCGGATTCGAGAAGCGCGCGGACATCCC
>Ga0187879_10002161_pt1 | contig 13419 bp, 13 predicted proteins | sample June2016WEW_19_1_FD_132423 | JGI IMG/M metagenome (GOLD analysis project Ga0187879, IMG submission 132423) | Peatland microbial communities from SPRUCE experiment site at the Marcell Experimental Forest, Minnesota, USA - June2016WEW_19_10 | ecosystem: Environmental > Terrestrial > Soil >... | reverse complement strand
GAGGCGCGCGAGCGCGAGCGCACGCGCTGGGCGCGCGAGATCCACGACGAGAGCATCCAGGGCATCGGCGCGCTGCGCCTGCAGCTGGCGAACGCGCGCGACCTGGACGACGCACGGGCGCTGAGCGCCGCGGTGGATGCCGCGCTCGAGGGCCTCGGCACGGAGATCGACGGCCTGCGCCACCTGATCACCGAGCTGCGCCCCGCGGCGCTCGACGATCTCGGGCTGGCGGCCGCGCTGGAGGCGCTCGCCCGGCGCGCCCAGGCGATCGACGGGCTGGAGGTCAAGACGGAGATCGATCTCGGCATCGGCGCCGGCGCGGATGCGAGCGCGGCATCGTCCCCGGAGGGCGAGCACGGCGGCGGGCGCCTTGACCCGGAGCTCGAGAGCACGATCTACCGGGTCGTGCAGGAGGCGCTGACGAACGTCAGCCGCCACGCGGAGGCCACGAAAGCGGTGATCAGCGTGATCGGGCGCGACGGAGTGGTGACCGCGTCGGTGACCGACGACGGGCGCGGACTGCCGGAGACGGCGCGCCTGGGGCCGCGCGGCGACGGCCTGGAGGGCGGCTTCGGGATGTCGGGGATGCGCGAGCGCGCGGAGCTGGTCGGGGGCGAGCTCGAATGGGCCCGCGCGCCCGAACGCGGGACGATCATGCGCCTGACGGTGCCGCTGGCGGGACGCCCCGCTGCGACCGGCGGCCCGGCGCGCTCGTAGCCGCCTCCCCCACACGACCGAGTCCGGGAAAGCGGCTGGCTCGCTCCAGCTGCGTGCCGCGGGCCGTCAGGTACCACGCGTTGGCGGCGCCCTTCTCCTGGCCCTCGCCGAGGTTCTCGACGAGGTTCAGCCGTGCGAGGCGCTTCAGGAGCCTGGAGGTCTGGCCCTCGTCGGCGATCCCGGAGCTCTTGGCGATCTCCCGGTTGCTCGCCCCCGGATGCTCGGCGATGACCGCGAGAACCTGCACCGTGCGGTAGGTCAGGCGCATGTTCAGACCCGCTATCGGGTCCTTGCCCCCCGCCCGCGTCCGCGCCGGCCTGTCGCGCGGGATCTCCAGCGGCGGTCTGCTGAGTTCGCGATTCGCGGCGCTCGCTCCGAGGTACGGCAGCACGATCATGCTCATCATCGAGCCGTGCAGATCCGTGAACGGCTCTGCGCGTTCCTCGAGCAGGCGCGTCTGCAGCACCGCCACGATCCCGCCCACCACGCCTTCGGCCGTCAGCTTCGGCGGTTCGCGAGTGGCGTTCGTGACGGAGCGCCCACGGTCGACGACCCGCGCGAGCTCCTCGAGCACCCGGGCACGGCGTTCCAGCGCCTGCCCGCCCGCGGCGAGCGTCTCTATGACCCAGAGCCTGGCGAGCTCGGGCTCTTCGTCGATGAACGCGAGCAGCCTCGCCAGCGCGAAGCGGACCCCCTCACGCCAATCCGCGCCGCGCTCGTAGGCCTCTGTCGCGAGGAGCGTCGCCTCCGCGAGCGTGTGCTCCAGCACCCCCAGGAAACAGTCCTCGCAGTTGGCGAACAGCTCGTAGAAGGTCCTGCGCGAGACCCTCGCCCGGTTGATGACCAACGCGACCGTCAGCCGCGCGTAGCCCACATCCACCAGCACGTCGGCCGCCGCCGCCAGCAACCGTCGGCGTTGGATCTCCATCGTCTCACCGCGCCGCTGCCCGTCGTGACGGCCACCACGCTGCAGAGTCGTCGTACGCCGCTGGTCCATGAACGCAGACGGTATCTAACCACGCGTGCTCCGGGGTGTCAAGCTTGCCGTCGAGCGGCGTGTCCAAGTCCCCAATTTGGGTGGTTTTCCCGCCAGCGCCGAGCGTCGGCTGGTTCCACGACACAGGCGTGATTGCGATTGTCCTGAAGCCGGATGGTATGACGGCCCGGCGGCTACCCGTCGTCCTCGCCCCCGCCTTCGTCGCCCTGATCGCCGCCGTCCCCGCGCAGCCACCCGGCGAGCTGCTTGCCGACGGAGTTGATCGACTCGCCGGCGTCGCGAAAGCCGTCGCGGATGCGCTCGGCGTAGAAGGAGACGGCCTCGCTGCTGTCGGCGCGAGCGTCGACGGGCTCGCCCCGGCGCGGGTACTCGCCCCCGGCGATGCGGTCGAACTCGCCCGAGCGCACCCACTCCATCAGCTCGTGCGTGCGCTTGACGGGCAGCGGATGCGTGACGCCGAGGTCGAGCATCAGCCTGGTCAGGCGCTCGAGCCCGCCGCCCTTCTCCTTGTAGTCCATGCCCTGACGCATGAACAGGTCGAGGTCGAGCTGATCGACCATCGCGCCGGCGGCGAGCGACATCAGCGTGCGGCACACGACGAGCGGGTCGCGCGTGACGAGCGCGGCGGCGCGGTCGGCGCTCAGCTCGGTCGCGCGGCCCCACTCCATCAGCGCGGAGCGCACCGGCGCGAGCGGCAGCGGCAGCCGCGAGCTGCGCGTGAGCAGCACGAGGATCGCGAGCGCGGTGCGGTAGAGCTGGTGGTCGGAGAGGATGTGCGCGGCCTCGTGCGCGAACACGGCGCGGCGCTGGGGCGCGTCGAGCAGCTGCACGAGCTCCGACTGCACGACCACGATCGGCCTGCGCGCGCCGATCGCGAGCGCGTTCGGCGCGGGGTACTGGGTGAGGTACAGGTCGGGCACCTCGTCCATGTCGAGCGTCGCGTACGCGATCGCGTGCTCGCGCCAGACGTCGCCGAGCTGCTCTTCGGAGAGGCGCACCGAGGAGCCGAGGTAGCTCTGGCGCAGCGCGCGCTCGTAGCCGAGCTCGATCAGCTTCCTGACGACGGTGTCGAGGTATGGGATCGACCCGAGCGCCGCGGTGGCGGCGCGGTCGGCCGGGTGCTGGAAGGCGCGCGGGGATATCTCTGTGAGCCGGTAGCCCTCGGTGAGAACGTCCGACTGCGAGTCGGCCATCAACCCAGCGTACTAATCGGCGAGCCCGGTGCGGCGCACGTACGCGGTGATCTCCGCGCGCGAGGAGAACCCCAGCTTCTCGATCGCGCGGGCGCGGTACGTCTTGACCGTGCGCTCCGCGACGTTCAGCTGCTCGGCGATCTCCGGGTTGGTGTAGCCGTTGGCGATCAGGCGCACGACCTCGCGCTCGCGCTCTGACAGCACGACGCCGTCGGTGACGCCGTCCTCGCCGGTGGCCATCAGCGCACCCAGGCGCGGGTGCAGGTAGTTGCCGCCGGCGACGGCCAGGCGGAAGGCCTGCAGCAGCTCCGCGGGCTCGGCCTCCTTGAGCACGTAGCTGCGCGCGCCCGCCCGCAGCGCCTGGCGGGCGTACTCGGGATCCTCGCGCATGGTGAGGATCGCGACGGCGAGCGTCGGATGGGAGATGAAGCACGACGGCAGCGCCCCCAGGCTCGAGCCGCCGGGCATCGTCAGGTCGAGCGTCAGCAGGTCCGGCTTGTGCTCGCGCACCTCGCGGATCATCGACGGGATGTCGGCGGCTTCGGCGACGACGCGGAACTCGCCGCCCTCGCGCAGCAGCACCGCGCGGATGCCGTCGCGCACGACCGCGTGGTCGTCGGCGATGATCACGTCGATCGGTCGCGTCACCCCTGGCGTGCCGGCCTCCACGTGATGGACGGTAGCGGCTCCGCAGGACCGATCCAACGTCTGCAAGGGACGACAGGCGCTTGCACCTTTGGGACGACACGATCGGCACCATCGGGCCGACATGCAAAACGCCGCTCAGAACCCATCATGTTGAATTGTGGGGGGCGACGCGGACACCAGGGCCGGCGCGCCGCGGAGCGGCGCTCGGGCAGCGCTTGGCCTCGCCGGAGCGGGCTCGCGCGTGGTGGTCGCCGACGGCGACGCGCCCAGGCGCGCCGCGCTGCTCGACGAACTCACCCAGCGGATGCCCGAGCGCACGAGCTTCGTGGAGGCATCCACGGTCGCGCAGGTGCTCGAGCTGGCGCGCGACAGCCGCATGGTGGTGATCGGCGGGGATGTGCAGGGGGCGTCGGCGAGCTCGCTCGCGCGCATCCTCGGCCGGCGCTATCCGCGGCTGCACGTGGTCGATCTCGCGGCGTCCAGACGCGAAGCGCGTTAGCTCCCACCGGGCGCGCTCGCTCGCGCTGAGACTCCCGTGAGCCCGCGACGGCCTGTGCGACGGCTGTTGTTGCACGGCTCGACGCCGTCACGGTCAGGCGTTAGCGTGGCGGCGTGAAGTCGCCACTGTCATCGCCGCGGCTACGCAGGATCATCACCGCCTACACGGTCAACCGGCTGGGCACTTGGATCGCCTACGTCGCGCTGTCGCTGGCCGTGTTCGACCACACGCATAGCGCGCTTGCCGTAGCGGCTCTGCTCGTCGCAGGACAGGCGCTGCCGGCCTTCCTCGTCCCTGCAATCGTCGCCCGAGTCGAGTCCTCCGAGCGTCGTGGCGAGCTCAGCCGGCTGTACTACTTCGAGGCACTCGCGACCGCGGCGCTCGCGATACTCCTGTCGCACTTCTGGCTGCCCGGCATGCTGCTGCTGGTGGCGCTCGACGGTACGGCGGCGCTCACGGCCAGCGCGCTGCTGCGTGCGGAACTGGCGCGGACCGCGCGCGATAACGTCGAAGTACAGCTGGAAACCTCGGTGGAACCAGTCGGGAGTATCGGGAAGAAGAGCCGGGAGCCACCATCGGAAAAGCCGCTGGTGGGGGGCGTGGCCGAAGACGCCGCTCACGAGGCCGAGCGTAAGGCGAACGCGGCACTCAACGTCGCCTTCGCGGTCACATTCGTGCTGGGACCAGCGCTCGGCGGAGTGCTCGTCTCCACCGCTGGTGCACCCGCGGCGCTGTTCGTCGACGTCGCCTCGTTTCTCGTCTGCGGCGCGCTGCTGATCGATCTTCACCCAAACGTTGAGGAGGCCGGGGACAGCTCTGTGCGCGCCCGGCTAGGCGCTGCCTGGCGTCACATCAACGAGGCGCCCTCACTGCGCGCTCTGCTGTTGGTGGAGGCGGTCGCGCTGGTCTTCGCCGAGTCGGCTGGGCCGATCGAGGTCGCTTACGCGAAGATCACGCTGCATGTGGGCGACAGCGGCTTCGGGCTGCTGGTGGGCTCATGGGGCGCAGGCGCGGTGCTGGGAAGCCTCGTGTTTGCGCGCTCGCTGAGCCGCCCGCTTGGTGTGCTGCTGAGCACCGGCACGCTCGCGGTCGGACTCGCCTACGTCGGCTTCGCGGTTGCACCGTCGTTGTGGCTCGCTTGCGGCGCCGCGCTCATCGGCGGAGTCGGCAACGGGGTGGAGTTGCCGTCGCTGACCAGCATCGTCCAGCGGATCACGCCGAAGGACCTCCACAGCCGCATCATGGGAGCGGTCGAATCGCTCGTGGCGCTATGCGTCGCAGCCGGACTGCCGTTGGGGGGAGCCCTGGTTGTGCTCACCTCGCCGCGGGCGGCGTTCGCCTTGGTAGGTCTTGGAGCCGTAGCGACGACACCCATGTTGCTGATTCTGTCGTTGCGCGGAACTGCTGCTGCGGATCGCCACGAGCGGCCCGCGGCAACCGGGCGCCCCGCGGGGCAGCCCGGTCACTCCTAGTCGGACGAATTGCCTGCCACGCGAGCGGCGCCCGGGTCAGACGGTCGCTTCTGATCGACAGCCCTGCAGGTCCCCATCTGGCGACAGGAAGCCGTCCCTCAAGTGCCACGCAGCGTCGGCCGTTAAGTACGGCAGAGCCGAAGATGCCCGCACCCAACCTCACTAGATATCTCTATTGGGGAGCCGAGGTCCTCCTACTGGCGGGCGCGCTTTTCGCTGCCGCATGGCTTTCAACCGCCGCTGAATGGCAGCCTGTGGCTCTCGTCGTGCTCGTGCTGGTGATCGGACTCCTCAGCGAGACGCTGACGATCGTGACTGGCGACGGGACGCTGAACCCCTCGCTGGTCGCGTTCGTGCTGGCCATGGGCCTGCTCGGACCAGGCCCAGCCATGGCGTGTGGCGTCGCCGTAGCGGTCATCGGCTCGGTGCGGCGACACCTGAGGCTGGCATTCTGGCTAGGCAACCTCACGGGATATGCGGTACCCGCGTTTGCGGGAGCATGGATGGTCCGCGCGTTGGAGAGCGGAATCCACAACGTACACAGCCAGCAGGGGGCTCAGATCACGATCTTTGCCCTGATCGTCTTCGGCTCCTTCATCCTGTTCACCGGACTCAATTTCGTCTTGATCGGGCTGGACCTGCTGGTCGAGGAAGGTCGATCGTTTCAGCGTCAGGTACGCGAGCTCCTTCCGCTCGTCTCCGCGGAGCTCGCAACAGGCGCAATTGCGACCATCGCCGCAGTTGCGTATCGCGGCGTAGGTCTCCCCGTGCTCTTCGCCGCGATCGGAGTGCTCCTGATCTTCCGGCACCTGATGGTCGCGCTGCTGCGCTCGGAGGATCGGGCAGAGCAGCTCGAAGCCCGCTCCAGACAGCTTGTAGGACTGCAGCTGGGCGTGCTCAGAACGCTTGTAAGGGCACTCGGCATGCGCGACAAGACGACGGGGCGCCACGCAGCCGCTGTGGCCCGCTACGCACGGGATCTGGCGATCGAGCTCGGCTGCGACGAAGAGGAACGGGACATGATCCACGCCGCCGGGCTGCTCCACGAGATCGGGAAGTTCACGTGGCCGGATCGGGTCCTGCATGCAGACGTCATCCAGGAAGAGGACCTGGCGCTCGTCAAGAACCACCCACAGGAGGGAGCTGTGCTCGTCGGTGCGCTCGACGGCTACGGCCCGGTCGCCGATGCGATCCTCTATCACCGTGAGCGCATGGATGGAAGCGGCTACCCGGCGGGGCTGATCGGCAAAGAGATCCCCCTGGGATCGCGCATCCTCGCGATCTGCTCGACCTACGACACGATCACTGCGGGGGACGGCTACCGCTCACCGATGCCCCCCCTAGAAGCCATGGAGGAGCTGCACCATGGTGCCCGGAGCGGGCAGTTCGACGCCGAGCTCGTCGAGCGCTTCATCGCACTGCTCGAGCGCGAGGGCGCTACGTTCGCTCAGGACGCCGACTTCGAGACCGAGCTCGAATTCGAGCGGCGCGTACGGCAGGCAGCCAAGCCTCGCTCTGCCAGCCCCACGTGACGCAGCCAGCCGATGCAAACGCACGCCGACCGAGACGAAACCGGCCCATAGAGAAAGGCGAGGGCGCCCGTCAACCTTCCGGGCGCCCTCAAACCCGTCAATCTTGACCTATACCAGCTTAGTGGCCGCGTGTCATGGCGGTCTCCCTTCGCCGCTGCAGGAGCAGTTCTAAGGCGGCCAACCGTCTAATGTCCACTCCGACGAGAGCCGCCATTTGAGTAGGTTTGCAGAGCTTAGCGGAGAAGCAGGCGAAATGTCCAGCTTGCAAGTGCTTTGTGCAGGTTTGCTTGCGAATTGGGCGTTCAGCAGGACTCCAGCGACCGGCGCCGTCGGCCCCGCGAAGCCCGTGGCAAAGGTCGACAAACCTCACCGGCGCTCAAGTTCTGCGCCGCAGCGGACGAAACATCCAGCGACCGACGCCGCAACCCCAACCGATCGAGGCCAGCAAATGTCCCTGTCCGTCTCCCCAGCTCAACCGCGCAACGAGCGCCAGCTCGTCTTCACGAGCTCGCAGGCGGCCCGCTACGTGGGCGTCTCGCTCGCGACCGTCCGCCGCTGGACGGACGCCGGCCACATCGACTGCTACCGGACGCCCGGAGGCCAGCGGCGCTTCTCCAGGGCCCAGCTCGACGAGTTCATCGCGTCGATGCAGCGCACCGGCCCCGCCGAGGATGCGCCGGCGGTCGAGCGCCACGACGCGCGCGTGGCCTGAGCGAGGAGCGCTTCGCCTTCAGGCTCAGCTGGCCAGGCGCCCGAACTTCTCGCGCAGCCGGCGGTAGAACGACGAGCCCGGCAGCTGCGCGATCGTGCCGACGTCGTTGACGAAGCGCGCCTCGATCCGCCCGCCCGGCGGGATCTCCCCCGCGGGACGCCCGTCGACGGCCACGTCGAGCGGCTCGCGCGAGCGGTTGTAGATCGTCATGCGGTCATCGGGCGCGACCACCAGCGCGCGCGCGCTCATCGAGTGCGGCGCGATGAACGACACCACGAACCCCTCCACCCCCCACGCCATGACGGGCCCGCCGTTGGCGAGGTTGTAGCCGGTCGAGCCCGCAGGGGTGGCGACCACCAGGCCGTCGCAGCGCACGCTGCCGGCCTCCTCGCCGTCGAGCGCGTACGCGAGCTCGGCGACGCGCTCGCCGACCTTGCGGTGGATCGCCACGTCGTTGATCGCCGTCTGCCAGCCGATCTCCGCCCGGCCGCTCGTCGACGGGTCGTCCGGCCGGTCGAGCACGATCGCCGGCAAACGCAACAGCTCGAAGTCCCCGCCCAGCGCGCGGCGGATGCCGTCCTCGATGTCCTGCGGCTCGACCGTCGCCAGGAAGCCGATCTCGCCGAAGTTGATCGCGAACACGGGCACGCCCGTGTTCGCGTAGCGCTGCAGCGCGCGCAGGATCGTCCCGTCGCCGCCCAGCACGACGCACAGCTCGACTTCGTCCGTGGCGGGCGCGTCGAGCAACAGGCCCGGAGCCGTGCGCAAGCCCAGCTTGTGCGTCTCCTCCTCGTCCAGGCGCAGGGTCACGCCGGCCTGCGCCGCGCGCGCCGCGAGCAGCCCGAGCGCCTCGCGCGTGTCGTCGGGCCGGCGGTGTGTGAACACCGTCATCTGCCGGGCGGCGCTCTCTCTCACGGCTCGACCTCGCGTGCCATCCGCTCGAGCTCCGCAAGATCGCGCGTGCCGCCACGGACGGCCGGATCGGTCAGCCACACGAACGTCTCGAGGTTGCCCTTCGGGCCGGGCAGCCCCGAGGAGCGGTAGCCGACGACCGCCGCGCCCAGCTCCAGGGCCGCCTCGCCGGCGCCGATCAGCGCCTCCCGCCGGTCCTCCGCGGCGCGGACCACCCCCCCTTTGCCGACCCGCCCGCGTCCGAGCTCGAACTGCGGCTTGACCAGCGCGAGCACGTCGTAGCCGTCGCCCAGGCAGCCGAGCACGGCTCCCAGCACCTTCCCCAGCGATATGAACGACACGTCCACGGTCGCGAGATCCGGCGGCGAATCGGCTCCCGCCCGCGCCGCCGGCAGCATCGCGGGGGTGAGCGTGCGGGCGTTCGTGCGCTCCATCGCCGACACGCGCGGATCGCTGCGCAGGCGGTAGTCGAGGATCCCGTAGCCGACGTCCACCGCGATCACCTCGCGGGCGCCGCGCTGGAGCAGGCAGTCGGTGAACCCGCCCGTCGAGGCGCCCACGTCCAGCGCGCGCCTGCCCCGAACGTCCAGCGCGCACGCGGCGAGCGCGTTCTCCAGCTTGATCCCGCCGCGCGAGACGAACGCCGGGCGCGCCCGCACGCTGACCCGCTCCTCGACGTCGACCAGTTCGCTCGGCTTGCTCGCACGGCGCTCGCCCGCGCCGACGCGCACCTCGCCCGCCATCACCGACGCGGCCGCCCGGCTGCGCGACGGGAACAGCCCGCGCTCGGCCATCAGGGTGTCGAGACGGCGCTTGCCCATCAGCTGGAAACCCTTGCACACGGGCACGCGCGGTGCACGAGGCGCACGCGCGAGGACGGCTGCCGGCGACCTGGAGCCCTCTGATCGGCCGGGCGCGTGCGTGCTCTGTGCGCGATATCACACACACCCACGTGGTATCCGGGCATCATGGTTGTCGATCGAGAGCGCAGCATCGACTCTCCTGAATCCCTCCTCCCGAAGCGGCCCGCTCTCCCCGGCGGGTCGTTTCATTTAAGCAGCAGGCGCAGCCCGTCCGAGACTCAGCCCGGACTCGGCGTCCGAGACTCAGCCGCCGGCGCCCGCCTACGCGCCGACGATCGCCGAGCCGGCGCCGCGGGGCCGGCGTCCCTGGATCGTGCGGCCGTCGCCGCGATCGGACATCGCGGCCGCGACGCGCTCGGCGATGCGCTCCGCCGTGAAGCCGACCTCCTCGTGCAGCAGCGCGGGCTTGCCGTGCGTCACGTAGCGGTCGGGGAGCCCCACCCTGAGGATGCGCGGCGTGACGCCGGCGTCGTTGAGCGTCTCCCACACCGCCGAGCCGAACCCGCCCGCGAGCACGCCCTCCTCGACCGTCACCAGCAGGTCGTGCTCGGCCGCCAGCTGGGCCATCAGGCCGGCGTCTATCGGCTTGGCGAAGCGCGCGTCCACGACCGTCACCGCGATCTCCTGGCGCCGCAGCTCCTCGGCGGCGGCCAGCGCCTTGCCGACGCCGCTGCCGTAGCCGATCAGCGCCACGCGGCCGGCGCCCCCGCCGGATGCGGGCGCGACGTCGGCCTCGCACAGGATCTCGCCGGTGCCGATCGCGATCGCCCTGCCCTCGCCGGGCAGCTCCACGCCCGTCCCCTCGCCGCGGGGGTAGCGCAGCGCGATCGGGCCGTCGTGCTCGAGCGCCGTGCGCAGCATGTGCACCAGCATCGCCTCGTCGCGCGGCGCCATCAGCACCATGTTCGGCAGGCAGCGCAGATACGCGATGTCGAACGCCCCGTGGTGGGTCGGGCCGTCGTCGCCGACGAGCCCGGCGCGGTCCATCGCGAACACGACGTTCAGGTTCTGCAGGCACACGTCGTGCACGATCTGGTCGTAGGCCCGCTGCAGGAAGGTGGAGTAGATCGCCGCCACCGGCTTGACGCCCTCAAGGGCGAGGCCGGCCGCGAACAGGATCGCCTGCTGCTCGGCGATCCCCACGTCGAAGTAGCGCTCGGGCATCGCCTTCTGCAGGATGCTCAGGCCCGTCCCCGAGTTCATCGCCGCGGTTATCCCAACGACGCGCTCGTCGCGTTCGCATTCGCGCAAGAGCGCCTCGCCGAAGACCTGCGTGTACTGAGGCGGAGGCGCACTCGCGGAGCCCTTCCCCGAGCCGTTCGCCGCCGGTGCCGGGCGGGTGGGAGAGCCGTTGAGGATCGACTTCGGCTTGGCCGCGTGCCACTTCTCCATCCCCTCGAGGCCGCCCTCCTCGGCGGGGGCGAAGCCCTTGCCCTTGACGGTCGCGATGTGCACCACCACCGGGCGCTGCGCGGCGAGCGCCTCGCGCAGCGCCTCGCGCAGCGCGCGCACGTCGTGACCGTCGACGACGCCCATGTAGGCCCAGTCGAGCTCCTCCCACCACAGGCCGGGGGCCCAGAACGCCTTGATCGACTCCTTCAGGTGCGGCCCCAGCCGCTCGAACGCCGAGCCGATCCCGCCCGGCAGGCTCTTCAGGCCGCCCTCCACGCCCGAGCGCGCGCGCCACAGCTTGGGGTTCAGGCGCACGCGGTTGAAGTAGCGCGACAGCGCGCCCACGTTCGGGGCGATCGACATGCCGTTGTCGTTGAGCACGACCACGATCGGCGTGCCCAGCCCGCCGGCCTGCCCGATCGCCTCGAACGCCACCCCGCCTGTCATCGCGCCGTCGCCGATCACCGCCACGACCTTGCCGTCCTCCGCGGACTCGAGATGGCGCATGCCCTCCTTGATCCCCACCGCGTAGCCGATCGAGGTCGACGCATGGCCCGCGCCCATGATGTCGTGCGGAGACTCGGCGATCGAGCAGAACGGCGCCAGCCCGCCGTACTGGCGGATCGTGCTCAGCTGCTCGCGCCTGCCGGTGAGGACCTTGTGCGGGTAGGCCTGGTGGCCGACGTCCCACAGGATCTTGTCCTTGGGGGATTCGAGCACCGAATGCAGCGCCACCGCGAGCTCGCACGTGCCGAGGTTGGCGCCGAAGTGGCCCCCGATCTCCCCGACGGTGTCGATGATGTGCTCGCGCACCTCCTGCGCGAGCTGCGCGAGCTCCTGCTCGGATAGTCCGCGCAGGTCCTCGGGGCCGTCGATCGTCTCCAGCAGGCTCATGAGGTGCGGGTGTAGATGAAGTCTGCGATTCCCTCGAGCTCCGCCGTGGCGTCCTCGACTGGGGATCTGGCCGCGACCTCCGCGAGCGCCTCGCGCGCCATCCGGTGCGACTCGGCCGCCAGCTCCCTGGCTCGCTCGATCCCGAACTCGCTCACGTACGTGCGCTTTCCGTGACGCTCATCGCTTCCTCGTGGCTTTCCAAGTGCATCGTCGGTGCCGGTCACATCAAGTATGTCGTCCACGATCTGGAACAGCACGCCCAGCTCCGCCGCGAACCTGCGGAAGGGGGCCGTCTCAGCTGCGTCTTCGATCCCCGTCAACAGTAGTACGCAGAGCACCGACGCACCGATCAGACGTCCGGTCTTCAGCTCGTGCAGCCGTCGCAGCGCGGCCGGACCGGGCGGGGTGCGCGGGCTCACGTCCGCGTACTGCCCGCCGACCATGCCGTTGACGCCGGTCGCGGCGGCCAGCTCCGCGGCGGCGGCCAGCACGCGCTCGGGCGCGGAGCGCTGGTGGGTCAGCAGATGGCGGAAGGCCTCCGCGTACAGGCCGTCCCCGGCGAGGATCGCGACGTCCTCGCCGAACTTCACGTGGCAGGTGGGCAGTCCGCGGCGCAGCTCGTCGTCGTCCATCGCCGGCAGGTCGTCGTGGATCAGCGAGTAGGTGTGGATCAGCTCGATCGCGCCCGCCAGCGGCAGCACCTCGCGCTGCGCCAGCCCGACGGTGCGCGCGGTCGCCAGCGCGAGCACCGGGCGGATGCGCTTGCCGCCGGCCAGCAGCGAGTAGCGCATCGCCTCGTCCAGCCCTTGCGTGATCGGCTCCTCGGCGAAGCTCAGCTGCGCCAGGTAGCGCTCGACCTCCTCGCGCAGGTGGTCAGGGTAGCTGGCGGTCACAGCGCGAGCGGACGATCGGCGGGCGAGCGGCGGGTGGGCGGCGGGGTCCTATAGAAGCGTGTCCTGGCCGGGCGCCGGAGCGGGAACCTCGGCGCGCGTCAGCTGCTCGAGCTCCGCGGCCGCCTGCGTGGCGAGCGACGCGCAGTCCTCGACCATCGTCGCGGCCGCGTCCGGCGAGAGCTCGCCGGAGCGCAGCTGCTCTCCCGCCCGCTCCAGGCGTGCGATCAACTCGTCAAGGCGCTCGACGCTGCTCATCCGATCCGCGCATTCTCTCGCACCTCGCGCAACACTGCCGCCAGCACCCCGTTGACGAAGCCGGGCGCCTCCGAGCCGCAGAAGGTCTTGGCGCTCTCCACCGCCTCCTCGATCGCCCCCTCCGGCGGGATCGGCTCATCCGCCGGGGCCGCGTCGGGGTGGAGGATCTCGATCAGCGCCACGCGCATGATGCTGCGCTCGAGCGGCTGGATCCGCTGCACCGACCAGCCGTGGGCGTGGCGGTCGATCACCTCGTCGAGCTCCTGCGCGCGGTCGGCCGCGGCGTGCGCGAGCGCGCGCGAGAACAGCGAGGAGTCGGGCTTCAGCGTCTCCGCCAGCGGCCGGCCGGTGAGGTCGTGCTGGTACAGGGCTATCACGGCGTCCCTGCGTTGATCGGAGCGGCGCATTCAGGCGCGCGCGACGTATTCGCCCGAGCGCGT
>Ga0187879_10002157_pt1 | contig 13437 bp, 11 predicted proteins | sample June2016WEW_19_1_FD_132423 | JGI IMG/M metagenome (GOLD analysis project Ga0187879, IMG submission 132423) | Peatland microbial communities from SPRUCE experiment site at the Marcell Experimental Forest, Minnesota, USA - June2016WEW_19_10 | ecosystem: Environmental > Terrestrial > Soil >... | reverse complement strand
GCTGGACAGCTGGTCGGCCAGCGCGGCGGTCTGCCCGCCGACCAGCGCTGTAGCGCCGGCCGGCGGGGCCACGTCCCGGACCTGCCCGACGATGGCCCGTGCCTGCGGCGAATTAGGACCAGGGCCATAACGCAGGTCCACCCGCCCGACGTCGCCGCGGACGCCGGTCACCTGCGCGCCGCTGATACCGGGCACGCGGCCGAGGCGGCTGGCGTAGGAGGCCAGTTCGGCAGCCCGGGACGGCGAGCCCGTCACCGGGCCGGGGAACTGGACGATGGCCTCGATCGGGGCGGTCGGGTTGCCGGGGAAGTCCCGGTTCAGCGCCTCGGTCACCAGCCGCGGCGCGGCATTGGCCGGCAGCACTGTCGCGTCGACCCCGCCCCACACGACCTTCAGGAACGGCGAGCCGAGCGCGAGCAGCACCACCACGATCGGGACGGCATACAGCACTGGGCGGCGCATCACGCTGTGCGCCAGCCGGTACCACCCGCCGCTGGCCTCGGCGGCCGGCGGCCGCTGCACGGACCGGCGGATCCGCAGCGAGTTCACCTTCGGGCCCAGCACGGCCAGCAGCGCGGGCAGCACCGTCAGCGCGGCGAGCATATCCACCAGCACGGTGGCGACACCGCCGTAGCCGATGGACCGCAGAATCGTCTCAGGGAACAGCATCAGGCTGGCCAGTACGATGGCGACAGTGATCCCGGACACCAGGACGGTGCGGCCCGCGGTGGCGACCGTGCGGGCGACCGCATCCTGCACCGTGGCCTGCTTGTGCAGTTCCTCGCGGAACCGGGTGACCAGGAACAGCCCATAGTCGATGCCCAGCCCCAGGCCCAGGATCGTGGTGATGTTCAGGGAGAACACCGATACCCCGGTGACCAGGGTCAGCAGCCGCAGCGCGGTGAACGACCCGAGGATCCCCAGCGCGCCGATCACCAGCGGCAGGCACGCCGCGGTCAGGCTCCCGAAGATCACCAGCAGCAAGATCAGCAGCACCGGGAACGACAGGCCCTCGGCCCTGGTGATATTGGCGGTTACCTGCTTGTCGATCGTCTCGTCGGTCGGGACCGCCCCGCCGATCTGAGCCTGCACGCCGGGCGGACTCAGCTGGGCCTTGATCGCGTCGTAGCTGTCCTGCCGTGCGGTGTCGCTGGCCCCGGCCAGCTCGAGCACCGCGTAGGTCTGATGGCCGCTGGCGCTGACGAACTGCCGAGACCCGGTCGACCAGTACGTCGCGTACGAGATGACTCTGGAGCGCGGCAGCGCGCCCAGCGTGCTGATCACCGCGGACCGAAAGGCGGGTGCTGCCGTGGTGAGGGTCTTGCTGGAGTACAGAACCACCACGTCACCGGCGTCCCGGCCGAACGCCTGCGTGGCCAGGTTTGCTTCGTGCTGGCTCTGGCTGTGCGGGGCGTCGAACCCGCCAGCCGTCTGCACCTTGGCGAAGATGCTGGTCCCCCACACACCGCCGACCACCGCGAACAGCAGGGCAATCACCAGGACCAGCCGCCTGCGCCGGTAGACAGCGCGTCCCCAGGTCTCGAAGATGGAATGGCTTACGGGCTTCGGATGGTTCGCTGCGGTGCTCATGGCGGTAGTTGCCTTCGGGCTAGTCAGGGCGTGCTAGTCAGGGCGTGCGGCCCGGGTTCGGTACCAGGCGACGGTCGCGGCGACGGCGTCGGGGAGAGGCGTGCCGGCGAGCCCGAATGTGGTCTCGTACTTGCTGGTGTCGAGGATGAAGGGCTCGTCGAACTCATAGGCCATCTCCGCCAGTGCCCGCATCATCGGATTGATCATTCCGAGGGCGCGCACGGCCAGCCTGGGCAGCGAGCGGACGCCGACCGGATGCCCGGAATCCGCGGCGACGAGATCGAGGATCTGCCGGGTGCTGACCGTTTCCGGGCCGGGCAGGTGCCAGATCTGCCCGATCGCGCGCCCGTCGGTGCCGAGAGTGGCCAGCCCGGCCGCGATATCCGGAACGTAGCTGTAGGTGTGGGGCAGCTCAGGGTTGCCGAGGAAGTCAGCGCTCCGGCCGGCCAGTGCCCTGCCGAAGAAGCGCTCGCCCAGCACTGATTGCGTGGTGACGCCCGGGCCGAAGAAGTCCGCGGCCCGGCCGATCGCTATCCGGGCCCGGCCGGCTTCGGCGGCTGCCAGCAGCTGCTGGGTCATCGCGGCCCTGGCCTGGCCCTTCACCGTTGTGGCGGCCAGCGGGAGGTCCTCGGTCATCGGCTTGCCCCCGGTCGGGCCGTAGCCGTAGACGTTCTCCATGCTCACCAGGATCGCGCCGGCGCGCTCGGCGGCGGCCAGCGCGCCCTGCTGCAGCGGCGGGAAGAGTTCCGGCCACTGCGTGTACGGCGCGTTCAGGCACTGGTAGATGACCGCGGCGCCCTCGGCGGCGGCACTGACCGCATCAGGGTCGGTCGCGTCCGCCCCGCGCCAGTCGATCCCCTCCGGCAGGCCAGCTGGCCGGTGCCGCGACACCGCCCGCACAGGCAGGCCCAGCCCGGCCAGGCGGCCCGCGAGGGCGCGCCCGACCTGCCCGGTCCCGAGGACCACCTGCGGCCGGATGTCATCCACCGCTGGCTCCGGCGGCTGGCGAGGGAACTTCGGCCGGGGTCACGTCAGCGGGACTGTCAGGCATCGCTAGGTTGCGCGCTTCTTGCTCACGATGTCCTCGGCGATCGAGCTCTGCTGGCCGTCATCGGGGATGAGGACCCATGCCACCAGGTAGGCCAGAATGCCCGCGCCCCCTGTGATGACCGAGACGATGGCCCAGATCACCCGGACCACGGTCACATCGAGGCCGAAGTAACCGGCGACTCCCGCGCACACTCCGGCCAGCATCCGGTCGTCCCGGCTGCGCACCAGGACCTTGCTGCCGTTTCCGTCTCTCATGTGAACCTCTCCTGCTGTCACCACCGGCAGCTAGCCGCCATCGGCGACTGATCCCGGTCCCTGGGCAACCGTACATCCGAATGATGAAACTAGCAATATTTTTCAGTAATAAGTGCTTGGTTATCAGGCTGGTGAGCTGGGCTCCTGACTAATCCACGCCCCGGGACACGGTGGCCCGCCGCGCCGCCTAGTCTCCCGGCTCACTTGTCCCTCCAGCGGCATGGGGCGTAGCGTCCGCACCAGGTAGGCGTGCTCGTTTAACGGTGTGTAGAAGAGGCTGAGATTCCTTCTGGCGCTGCCGAGAACCCGGGGCGGCGCCTGGTGCGCAGTCGAGCGGGGGTGGCATATGACCGGCTTCCGTCCCTTCTTCAATCCGGCCACCGGCGAGTGGATCGAGTACACGGCCGTGGCCGAGGACACCGGCGGGGATCTCGTTCGCTTCAACTGGCGCAGCGTGCCCGGTGGCGTGATCACCGAGCACGTCCATCCGCACCAGGAAGAGCGGTTCATCGTCCTGGCTGGCGAAGCCCGGTTCACCCTCGGCGGCGAGGAGCGCGTGGCCGGAGCGGGCGAGACCATAGTTATCCCGGCCGGCGTCCGCCACTCCGAGGGAAATCCCGGGCGGGCCGAGATCGAAGGCATTGTCGAACTCCGGCCGGCGCTGAATACCAAGCAGTGGCATGAGGCCCTGGCTGGCCTGGTCGCGGACGGAAGAACCACGCCCAGGGGCGCGCCGAGGAACCCGCTCCAGCTCGGTGCCACCTTCTGGCATTTCCGCCACGAAAGCCGCGTTACCTCGCCGCCCATAGCGCTGCAGAACGTCATTTTCCCGCCGCTGTGGGCGCTGGCGAAGGTCTTCGGGGTGCGCCCCTACTACGACCGCTGGGACAGCCAGCTCAGTGAGCCTGACTGACCCCGAGATGGAGTGGCGCAGGTTCTCAGATGGCGTTCTTGGCGCGGACCGCCGACAGGAACGACGCATAGCTCCAGGACAGGTTGCTGACGCTCTTCTCGTAACCGGATGTGGCGTCGAACTGCTCGCTGAGCTCGAGATTATCGCTGTGAAACATGAGCGCCTGCAGCATCTGGTCTCCGGCGCTTTGCAGCGCCGCCGCGGCCGCGGCCGGCGTGGTCGACGCGTCGACTCCGACCTGGCTGAAGAAGCTGGTTGAGAGACTGTCGAGCGGAACCGTTCCGGCAGTGGTGATCTGCTCGGCCAGCAGGTAGTAGAGCTCGGCGAAATTGGCGGTGCACACCGCCCAGGGGTGGTCACCCACCTGGGCATCGGTGTCACCGTCGTACACGTCCCCCGGATAGCGCCCGAGCAGGGGACCGATGCCGCGTTGCTGATCGGCGCCGTTGATCGGGTAGAAGTACCCGGAGGTCGGGTCGGCCCACTGGCTGCGCAGCAGCGCGGCAGTCGCGAGCAGCTTCGTGTCGGTGACCGCGACGGCGCCGTAGACCGCCGCCATGACGATGTCGATGTTGGCGTCGTATGGGGCTCTGTAGTCGGTCGGGACAGGCAGCACCGACTGGTAGTACTGGCCGTTCCAGTGATTTTGGAGGGCGTTCTCGAGCCACGGTATGGCGGTGCTCAGCCAGCCCGGAGCCGGGATCCCGAGGGTGTTGGCCGTGATCGCCTGAAGACACTTCAGCTGCACGGAGCGCGCGAAGAACGAGGCGCCGTACTCCTCCTCCCAGAGGTTGTACGTCTCGCCTTGATAGGCGTTCTGCAGGAAGTTCAGGTTCGCTGCGATCACGGCGTTCGCGACGGTCTGCGTCGGCGCGTCGAGCTGGGCGAACAGCGCCAGGATCGCCAGCGTCTGCAGGGCCGGCCCGTCGGTCTGGTCGGTCCAGCTCCGCGGGGTGCCATTGATCAAGAACGACCCACGATCGAAGTCGCCGCCCGAGTTCTGGCAGAGCTGGGCGAACTGCACGTAGTCGATCAACGGCTGGCTGGTCGGGAGCGGGCCGGCTGCCAGCTCGATCGCGACGATCGCGGCGTCGCGGGTCCAGTTGTAGACGTAGTCCTGTGTCACGTTCGTGGCGCTGTTCTCCCACGTGGGTGAGGCGAGCACGCACCCCGGCCGGGACAGGACGCCGGCGTTCACCGGGTCCTCGAACACGAACCCGTCCGACGCGACGTTGCGGAACATCAGCCAGAACATGTACGGCGCGACCGCCGTCAGATTCGACTGCGCCAGCGCGGGCTGGACAAGGCTGTATTGTAATGCGCCCATCTCGGGGACCACCCTTCCGCTGGCGCGAGCCTAACGCGGGGAGGCACCACCCTCGCCACGCTGGTCCTGCGGGCCCTCGCCGTCGGGCCCGCGTCAGCCGCCCGGCTTCCGCAGCTGAGCGCGGGGAACTGTGGGATCAGTCCAACGTCATCGTGGACGACCTTTCGAGCCGGGTACTAGTCCTCAACATCGCGGCCGAGGGCACCGGCCTGGCTGAGTGGCTGACCGACGCGGCGCGCTATGGCACCCCATTCCAGGTGGCCGCGCACTGCCCGCACCGTCAGGCTGGCGCGAAACGGAGGTTCAGCCCGAGCCGACGCAGCACAGACAGGAACCAGAGGGTGGACGCGCCAGTTCCGATGACGACGAGCGCGGCGGTTGCGACTGTCGAGAGCATCAGGAATATGCCGGTCGGCTCGGTCATCATCAGCACCGAGAGGCTGGCCGTGAGCAGCAGGAAGATGCCCGCCCACAGCCAGGTCGCCCCCTGGAAGAAACGGTGCAGGCCCGGGTGACGGGTGGAGGGCTGCCGCAGGGCGACCATCTCAGCGGCCAGCCGGGCAACGATCGGGTTCGGGCCGCGGGCGGTCCGGGCGAACAGGACGCACATGCAGAGGTTCGCGAGCGGGAACTGCAGTAGGAAGATCCAGAGTTCGCCGGTGGCGATGGCCATACCGGTCTGGAGCGTAAGCACGATCGCCGAGATGGCCAGCAGGCTGGGTACGGACCCCGTGACGATCTTGCGGATAGCGGCGGTTACCCAGATCGCCGCAAGGCCCGCCAGCAGGCCGGCATCGCGTCCGCTCAGCCAGGCGGCGGCAGCATACGCGGCGATCGGGAGCCCGGCAGACTCAGTCAGGCTCCAGGTGATGGTGCGCAGCAGCCGCAGCGGCCGGGGGAGCTCCAGGTGCTCGGCCAGGCGGCCGCTGGCAGCCGGGAGACACTCCATACCGTCATTGCGCGCTTTCATCATGGCTGCGGTCATGAGTCTCACCTCGCGGGGCTAGGAAATGCAGCGAGGCGATCTCGAGACTGGCGTGCGGTCTAGGCCGGGCCGGGAACTCGTTCAGGCTGCCTGGGCAAGGGCTACCACAATGATACCCCGGCACCCGAAACCCGCCCCGGGGCCGCGGATCCTTCCGTTCGCTCCAGGCTGGCAGAACGCCGGTCTGAGTCGCTTCGGCGAGCGGTCTGCCGGCTGGCCCGCCCGGCGTCGGCGGCGAACGCCCGCAGCCAGGCCCGCACCGCCGAGGTGGCCTGCCGCCGGCCGTGATCGGCCGGTGCCCTGTCCCGCAGCCGGTTCCCGGCGCGTCAAGACGGTGCTGGCGGCGCGGGGCAGGCGGCGTCGGGCTGCCCGGCGGACTGGGAGCGTGGTGAGAACAGCTCGTGTATTGGCCGCCGCTGCCCTTCATCTCGAAGCCCGCGCAATCAGGCGGATCTAGCGCGCATTGCGATGTCGATCGCGGACTACGGAGTGCGAATCAGCTATTGCTGCAGCACAACCTGGTGATGGTCTGAGCCGGTGCCGATAGCCGTCACCCTTTTACCAGCCTCACGCCTGCCGTCGGCCGGGGCCGTGCTGCCGTGCCTGGCGCCGTACTGCTCAAATCCGGCTTCATCTGCGATACTGGTGCAATGCCCCAGCCAGTTATCCCCATGTCAACCACAGATACGCTCCCTCAGGCCCCGCAACAAGATCACGCGGTAAATCGTGCAACGATATTGACTAGTCGTGGACATCCAAATCCTGGGTCAGCCAGGGATGCCCTGGCCGAGTGGGCGCAAAGAAGCAATTTCGATGCGGTTGTAGGTGTCCGTCTCGTCGCAATCCCGGAAGTAATTTCGGAAGAGGATCCAACAACCGTAGTTAAATGGGCGGCCTATGGAACGGCGATCGGCTGGTGAGGGGCGGCGCTTCCCGCGTTTCGCGCATCTGCCCGTGACAAGCAAGCCGCGCCGGAGGGGCGCCTGGCGAGACGCAGCAGTGTTCCCGATTGCCGCCTCGGGGCACAACCGCTGATGTGATCGGGGTGCCTTCGCCGGTCCCCGGCAAGGCCGCCGTGGCCTCGGCGCGCTATGTCGTCCATGCCCGCTAGCTGGCGAGTACGTACCTCATGGAAGGCTGGTCGGGTGGCTGACTTCGCCAGCGAGAACCTGACCGGCTCGCGGTTCGAGGACGTTTACCTGACCGGCGCCCGGTTCCACGACGTCGACCTCACCAACGCGCGCTTCCACCTCGTCGACCTGACGGGGGTCATGATCCGTGGCGCTGCCCTGGTGAACGTGGATATGAGCGGCGAGATCAAGAACCTGCGGGTCAACGGCGTCGACGTCGTGCCCCTGGTGGAGGCGGAGCTCAACCGGCGCTACCCGGACCGCGTGAAGATGCGCCCGGCCGGTGCCGACGGGTTCCGTGACGCATGGGACATCCTCGAGCGGCTGTGGCAGCGGACGGTCGAGCGGGCTTGCGGGATGGCCCCGGAGCTGCTCCACGAGCGGGTCGAGGGAGAGTGGTCCTTCATCGAGACGCTGCGCCATCTCGTCTTCGCCACCGACGCCTGGGTGAAGCGCGCAATCTTGGGGGAGCCGTCGCCCTGGGACCCACTGGACCTGCCCTGCGACGAGATGCCCGCCGGACCCGGCGTCCCGCGCGACCGCGGCGCGCGGCCGTCGCTGGGCGAGGTGCTCGCCCTGCGCGCGGACCGCATGGCCACCGTGCGCCAGGTGATCGCCGATCTCACCGACGGGAAGCTGGCCGGCATGACCGAACCAGTCAGGGAGCCGGGCTACCCGGAGCCGGAGAGCTTCGCCGTACGCCGATGCCTGCAGGCCATTCTCAACGAGGAGTGGGAGCACCGGCTGTATGCCGAACGGGACCTTGACGTGATCGAGTCCCGGTCGTCCTGACCCGCGAGGACGCGAGTCGCAGACGCATGCCTCACCGCCCGGATGGGAGGCGACCAGGGACATCAGGCGCAGCCGTACCGGATCGGCCAGTGCCTTCAGCGGCGGTGCGACCTGGCCGGCCGGCTCGGGGACAGCGGCTCGCGCGGTAGCGGTGGGCAGCACGCCGCCGGGCCGGCTGGGCTGAGCAGCGTGAGAGACTTCGGCATACGTCTATATTGACGGAATCCGATGTTCTGTGCCAAGCTCGGCACGGAGCCAGACATAGATAGTCATCGAAGTTTTCCCTCAGGAGGTCCTCATGTCCAGCCGCGTGCAACTCGCCCTTAACGTCAACGACATCGACGAGGCCATCGAGTTCTACTCCAGGCTGTTCGCCGCTGAGCCCGCTAAACGCCGGCCCGGGTACGCCAACTTCGCGATCACCGAGCCGCCGCTGAAGCTCGTCCTGCTGGAGAACCCCGGCCGGGGCGGGACCCTGAACCACCTCGGCATCGAGGTCAGTGACATCGAGACCGTCGACGCCGAGCAGGCCCGGCTCGCCGTTGCGGGGCTCGCCTCGGTGGATGAGCGGGCGACGACCTGCTGCTACGCCAATCAGGACAAGTTCTGGGTTCAGGGCCCGTCCGACGGCGAGCGCTGGGAGGTCTACGCGGTCCTGGCCGACAGCCAGACCTTCTACGGCCCGGACCACGACGGCCCTGACTGCTGCTCCGGCGGCGACCAGGCATCGGGCGATCAAGCCGCTGCTGTCGCCAGTCGTTGAATGCGCAGTGCCCGCGCAAGCTGGCACCAGTTGCCTAGACGCCTATCAATGGAAAGGGCCGATGACCGATCAGGCACATACGGCAGGCAGGCCGCGCGACCGGGCACCCCGCATGAGCGGGACCGCGGACGGGTCCCAGCGGTGAACGACGTCGCGCTGTGGCGACGGCTGCTCGCTGAGCTGCTGGGCAGCGCGTTCCTGGCCGCCGTGGTGATCGGCTCGGGCATCGCCGCCCAGCGGTTGTCCCCCGGCGCCGTCGGCCTGGAGCTGCTGGAGAACGCGGCCGCGACCGCGGCCGGGCTGTTCGCCATCATCTTGATGTTCGGGCCAGTCTCCGGCGGCCACTTCAACCCGGTGGTGTCCTTCGTCGACGCCGCCTTCGGCGGGCTGCGCTGCCGAGAGGCCGCGGCCTACCTGCCCTTTCAGGTGATCGGCTGCATCGGCGGTGCCGTGCTCGCGAACCTGATGTTCGCCCAGGCGGCGGTCAGCTTCTCCGCGAAGCACCGCGCCTCGCCTGCGCACTTCCTGTCCGAGATCGTCGCCACCCTTGGGCTCATACTGGTGATCTTCGCGCTGGCCCGGTCGGGCCGCAGCCGGGCCGCCCCGGCGGCCTTCGGTGCCTATCTCGGGGCTGCTTATTTCTTCACGTCATCGACAAGCTTTGCCAACCCGGCGATCGCGGTCGGCCGGATGTTCTCTGACACCTTCGCCGGCATCGCTCCGTCGTCAGTGCCTGCCTTCGTGGCGGCCGAGATCATCGGCGGCGCCCTGGCCATCGTGGTGATCAGGGCGCTGTATCCCGGCGTCACCCCCGCCGAAGCCGCCGACATCATCGTCCCCCACCAGGGCGACTGGCCCGACGCCGACACCCAGACCAGCCCGGCCCGGTCCAGTACGGGCGACGAGGCCGCCGCCGACGGGAACCGCCCGTTCCCGGGCCAGGCCACCGGCCGTCGCGGGCTTCAGTAACAACCAGCTGACGGGAGAGCCATGCACCTTATTGCGATCGGGGGCAGCGACGCTGGGATCAGCGCCGCGCTGCGGGCCCGCGAACTCGACCCCGGCGCGGAGGTCAGCGTGGTCGTCGCGGACGCCTACCCGAACTTCTCGATTTGCGGCATCCCCTACTACGTCTCCGGCGAGGTGACCCACTGGCGCAACCTCGCCCACCGGACCGTCGCCGACCTCGAAGCGACCGGGATGAACCTGCGGCTGGACACTACTGCACGCCGGATCGAAGCCGGCGCCCACAAGCTCCTTGTCACCGCCGCCGACGGCGGCGAGGAACTGCTCGGCTACGACAAGCTGATTGTCGGCACCGGAGCGGTCCCGGTCCGCCCGCCGATCAGCGGCCTGACCGGGCCGGACGCTCTGGGCGCCAGCGATGGCGTGCACCTGCTGCGCTCGATGGGCGACACCTTCGCGCTGATGCGCACCCTCGAGCAGACCGCGCCAGCCACCGCGGTCATCGTCGGCGCCGGCTACATCGGCCTGGAGATGGCCGACGCGCTGATTACCCGCGGGATGTCCGTCATCCAGATGGAGCAGCTGCCCGAGGTGCTGCCCACCGTGGACCCGGCACTCGGCCAGCTCGTCCACGGCCAGCTCGCCGCCCGCGGCGTCGAGGTCCTGACCGGTACCACCGTCCGGCAGATCACCCGTGCCAGCGCCGGCGAGAGGAGGCGGCTGCGGGTCGAGGCGACCTCAGCCGGCGGCGGGACCGTGGCGCGCCCGGCCGACATGGTCGTGGTGGTGGTCGGCGTCCGCCCCGACACCGAGCTAGCCGCGGCGTCCGGGGCGGCACTGGGCAGCAGCGGCGCGATCGCCGTAGACCGGGGCATGCGGACCAGCCTCCCCGACGTGCTGGCCGCAGGGGACTGCGTCATCACCCATCACCGGCTGCTCGGCGAGAGCTACCTGCCGCTCGGCACCACCGCTCACAAGCAGGGCAGGGTGGCCGGCGAGAACGCGCTCGGCGGCAACCGGGAGTTCGCCGGCAGCCTCGGCACCCAGGTCGTGAAGATCTTCGATCAGGCCGCCGCCCGCACCGGCCTGCGCGGCCACGAAGCGGCCGCGGCCGGGTTCGACCCGGTCACCGTCGGATCCGAGGCCGACGACCACAAGGCCTACTACCCCGGCAGCCACCGCATCACGATGCGGTTCACCGGCGACCGCGCAACCGGGCGGCTCCTCGGCGTCCAGCTCTTCGGGCACCGCCATGCCGAAATCGCCAAGCGCATCGACATCGCCGCCACCGCGATCTTCCACAACATGACCGTCGACGCCGTCAGTGACCTCGACCTGTCCTACACGCCCCCCCTCGGCAGCCCCTGGGAAGCCATCCAGCTGGGCACCCAGGCCTGGCTCCGGCAAGCCAGCCAGCACTAAGCCGCTTCATCCGGGAGTTCGGCGAGGCCCGCTGGCCGGCTGTCGCCTTCAGCGGACCAGCCAGCGGGCACTGACAGCGAGGGCGGCGAAGGCGACGATGCCGAAGATCATGACCCAGATGCCGCCCGGCACCGGCGTGAGGCGGGCCAGCCGGTCCGCGTCCGAGCCCCGGGTGCGGCCCCGCTGTCGCTCGCGCTGCAGCTCGATCACCGGCCGCACGCCGCCGGCAAGCAGGAACCAGGTCATCGCGTAGCCGAACCCGGCCCGGACCGCGGCCGGGGCGTACAGGCAGACCGCGGCGATCGCGCCTGCGGTGACCAGCACGGCCAGCATGCCGTAGGCGTTGCGGACCGCGACCGCGAGCCCGGCCAGCAGCACCAGGCTGAGCAGCAGCATCCCGGTCAGGCGCCCGGCGGCCAGCAGTGCCGCCGCGCCGAGGCCCAGCAGCGACGGTGCCGGGTAGCCGGCTGCGGCGGTGAGCGCGATGCCGGGACCGTCCGTCCGGCCCGTCGAGAAGGTCTCGCCGGCGGTATTGCGGTACAGCCGGACTCCGGCCAGGCGGCGGCCCGCGGCCAGCGCCACCAGCGCGTGACCGCCCTCGTGCACGATCGTCACCACGGTCCGCGCGACCGGCCAGGCCCGGGGCGAGGCCACGATGGCGAGCGCGAGCGCGGCGCTGCCCAGGACCAGCCATCGCGGCGGCAGCGGCTGGGCGGTGAACGCGTGGTGCCACAGACCGTCTGCGTGCTGCCGCAGGTTGCCGAGGACTCCGGGCAGGCTGTGCGGCTGGCCGGCGATGCGCCGCGGTGCCGCCTCAAGTCGCGCTGCGCCCGTTCGTGTCCCTGCCATCCGCCCCGCCCTGAGCTTCGCGGCGGGCCGGTGGTCCCGGCGCCTGGTGCCGCCCAGCCAGGGTAGGCGAGCGCCGCCGCCCGCCAGACATGTACCGCGCCTGCCGCGCGGGGCCGACGCAAGGTCAGGAACGCCGGAGGCGGAGTCGGCGGCCGTCCCGGCGTAAGCAAAGGTGAAGGCCGGGACGTGACGTGACAGAGGACCACAGCCCCGGCCGCCGCTGCCCTGATCGCGGCCGGGCTGTTCCTCAGCCTGAAACCGCATCGAAGCTGTCACTGCCCGCCACCAGGCTTCTCAGGCGATCTGCTGAGATTCGTGGATTTCGGCATGTGTAGCGTGAGGGTGGATGTGGGCACCGGCCCCGGTGGCACCGGAGCCGCAGGCATTGACGCGGGCAGCGGGCATCAAAGGGAGAGGAGCCGGCAACGTGGACATCAAGCTCGAGGTGGTCATCATCCCTGTCCTGGATGTCGACCGCGCGAAGGAGTTCTACGGGAGACTCGGGTGGAGACTCGACGCCGACTTCCCCTTCGACAACGGCTTCCGGGTTGTCCAGTTCACGCCGCCAGGCTCGGGGTGCTCGATCCAATTCGGCACGAAAATCACGTCGGCCGCGCCCGGCTCGGCCCAGGGCCTGTACCTGATCGCCTCCGACATCGAGGCTGCGCGCGACGAGCTCGCCGCCCGCGGTGCCGAGGTCAGCGAGGTATTCCACGCCGGGACGCCGGGCGCTCAGTTCCAGCCCGACAGCACGAGCGGTCGCGTGCGCGGCCCCGCGCCCGATAACGCCAGTTACAGCTCCTTCGCCACGTTCAGCGACCCGGACGGCAACGGCTGGCTACTGCAGGGGGTCACGACGCGGCTGCCCGGCCGGATCGGCGCCGCTGAGACGGCATTCGCATCCGCGGCGGACCTGGCGAGCGCGATGCGGCGCGCGTCGGCCGCGCACGGCGAGCACGAGAAGCGCATCGGCAAGGCAGACGCGAACTGGCCCGACTGGTACGCCAAGTACATGGTGGCGGAGCAGGCCGGCACGGAGCTGCCGACGTAAGCGACTATGACGTGATCGTTCGCGGCGGCGGGACGTGCCGGTGGAAATCGCTTGCTCAAGCTGACCTCGCGGGCGGGCCGTAGTGTTCCTCCTTGTGCTAGTGCGCCGTGGTATTCGCCTCGGAGAGCTGCGCAGCAGAACTATCGGAGAACGCAGGCCATGCCCGCATAACCCTCAGCGTGCTTCGTCTGCGTCACAGCAGGGTGGTGACGGCCTTCACTTCGGTGTAGTTGTTGAGCACCTCGTGGCCCATCTCGCGGCCCCAGCCGGACTGCTTGTAGCCGCCGAACGGCAGCGCCGCATCGAACACGTTGTAGCAGTTGATCCAGACGCTGCCGGCCTTG
>Ga0187879_10002155_pt1 | contig 13442 bp, 13 predicted proteins | sample June2016WEW_19_1_FD_132423 | JGI IMG/M metagenome (GOLD analysis project Ga0187879, IMG submission 132423) | Peatland microbial communities from SPRUCE experiment site at the Marcell Experimental Forest, Minnesota, USA - June2016WEW_19_10 | ecosystem: Environmental > Terrestrial > Soil >... | reverse complement strand
GCCCGGTAGTAGTGCTCCTCCATCTCGACCCGTGGGTCGTCCAGGTGCACCATCTTGGCTCCGCCGGCCGCGTCCGACACCATCTGCGCCAGCTCGAGGACCGAGAAGGACTCGGTGAATTGATTGAAGACACGGAACTCGCCGCCTTTGGCGGGATTCCGGATCGCGAGCTCGACGCAGGCCAGCGTGTCGCGGATGTCGAGGAACCCCCGCGTCTGGCCACCCTTGCCGTACACGGTGAGGGGCTCACTGGCCGCCGCCTGGATCACGAACCGGTTCAGCACCGTACCGAAGACGGCGTCGTAGTCGAAACGGGTCGCCAGGTCAGCGTGCAGTGTGGTCTCGGGGGTCGACTGCCCGTACACGACCCCCTGGTTGAGATCCGTCGAGCGGAGACCCCAGGCTCGGCAGCAGAACGCGATGTTCTGGCTGTCGTGGACCTTGGACAGGTGGTAGAAGCTTCCCGGCTGTTTGGGGAAGGGCAGGACGTCGGTGCGGCCACGGTGGGTGATCTCGATGTAGCCCTCTTCGATGTCGATGTTGGGAGTGCCGTACTCCCCCATCGTCCCGAGCTTGACGAGGTGGATCGACGGGTCGACGTCGGCGATGGCATAGAGCAGGTTCAACGTGCCCACCACGTTGTTGACCTGGGTATAGACCGCATGCTTGCGGTCGACCATGGAGTAGGGGGCGCTGCGCTGCTCGGCGAAGTGGACGATGGCGTCAGGCCGGAAGCTGCCCACCATGTCGTAGACGAACTCCTCCTCGGTCAGGTCGCCGATGAAGACGTCGAGGCGCCTGCCCGAGACCTCCTCCCAGCAGTCCACGCGCCGGTGCAGCGAGGCGATGGGGACCAGGGAGTCCACCCCCATTTCGAGGTCGTAGCCCCGGCGGGCGAAGCTGTCCGCAACCCCCACCTCGTAGCCGGCCCTGGAAAGATGCAGCGCAGTCGGCCAGCCCAGATACCCGTCACCGCCTAGGACCAGTACTCGCACGTGACACCTTCCGTTTCCGTGACAGCCAGATTTCACATCCGTGACAGCAACAGTTTCCCCTTATAGGCTGGGAAAATCCTGAGAATCCTGTTAAGGAAGCTTCCGGGTTCCCAGAATCCGCTACAGCTGTGACAGAATCAATGCAGTTTGATGAAGATTTTGGCACCTCCGGCGCCCGCCGTGGGAGCTCAGGTAAGGAAGCCCCGATGGAGCTCGTGCCCCCGAGCGCAGCCACCAACTCCATGACACTCGACGAGACGGCACAAACAGACGCGCCGGCGCAACCGGCGGTTCGGCTGTCACTGGCGCGCACGGCCGTCCTCGGGCTCGTCGGCACGACGGCCATCGTCGTGGGCTCCGTCCTCGGCGGCCAGTCGTTCGAAACCCACCTCCCCGGTGCGTGGTTCTTCGGCATGCCGGGCGGGCTGTTCGGGTCGCAGGGCACGAACGACACGTTGCCCCCGGTGGCCGCGCTCGCGTTGGTGTTCGGTGGCCTGATCCTCCTCACCCGAGTGTGGGTCGGATTCCTCGGCCACCTGAACCGCCACAACGGCTTCCCCGTGAAGCGCGTTTTACTGGTCGTCATGATCTGGGCCGTGCCGCTGTTGCTGGCGCCGCCGCTGTTCAGCCGCGACGTCTACACGTATGCCGCACAGGGCGAGATGGTCAACCACCACATCAACCCGTACTCCTACGGGCCCAACGTGCTCGGGGCCACGCCGTTCAATCAGCTGGCCGACTCCGTGTGGTCGGGCACCGAGTCGCCGTACGGCCCGACCTTCCTGACGGTCGACGGAGCCGTCGACCAGGCCTCGGGCCACCAGATTCTCGCCGACCTCGTGCTGCTCCGCCTCCTGGAGGTCGCCGGCATCGCGCTGATGGTCGCCGCAACGCCGACCCTGGCCCGCTCGCTCAAACGCGACCCAGCTCACGCGGTCCTGCTGGGGGCGGGTTCGCCGCTCGTCCTGCTGTCGTTGCTGGCGGGAGACCACAACGATGCCCTGATGGTCGGGCTCCTGGTCGCCGGCCTGGCCGTGGCCAAACGCTTCGGCACCGTTCCCGGCGTGATCCTGTGCGCGCTCGCGGCAGGAGTGAAGTCCCCCGCCGCGCTCGGTGTCCTCTTCCTCGGCTGGGTCTGGGCCGGTCCTGCCGCGCCCACGCGCCGCCGCATCGGCCATACGGCAGTCGCCGGGCTCATCGCGCTGGCCACCATGGAGGTCATGGCCCTCGTGTCGGGGACGGGATGGGGCTGGGTGCGCACGACCTCCACCGCTGACGCCTCCTTCACCGGGGTCACGCCGGTCAACGTGGTGGCACGGGCGGTCTCCATCGTCAGCCACGTGCTGCAGGTGCCGATCTCCACCATGAATGCGCGGCCCGTCTTCATGGTGCTCGGGCTGCTGATCGCCGTCTACGTGGGGTACCGGCTCCTCTTGCGCTCGCCCCGGGACGGCGTCGTCCTCTGCCTGGGCCTGACGCTGCTCGTCCTCGCGTTACTCGGACCGATCGTCTGGTCCTGGTACGTCACGTGGGGTGTCGTCGTGCTCGCTCCCGCCGCGTACGGGCGCCTCCGCATGGCCCTCATCGTGATCAGCACGTTCTGGGCCTTCGCCGGCGTGACGTCGGTCCACAACATCTACATTCGGATGACCCACACCTTCTTCGTGCCCGACCTGCTCCTCGTGGCCATGCTTCTTGCGGTCGCCATCGTGCCGCTGGGGCAATTCTCCCGGGCACGCGGCAAGGCCCGCCTGCCACAGCTCTCCCGGGGAGACGACGACAGGACCCAACGTGGCCCCAGGCTCGGGGGCGGCGTGCTCGCCGGCGCCGGCGGCGCTGGCGGAAGCTGAGCCGGGCCCTTCCCCGCCCTTTCAGTCGGCCAGGTCGAACGCCGACGTGACCCGCGCCGGCCGCAGGCGCACCAGGAGCTCCCCCGCCAGGCCGTTACGCGCCCCGTACTCCTCGGCCCGCTCGGCCCCCATATAGCGTCCCCCGATGCGGGCCGCCCAGCGGCGCAACTCGTCAAGGTCGTCGGTGATCTCGACCACGCCCTCGACGACGACGAAGCTGAAGGGTGGTCGATCGTCGTCCACGCAGAGCGAGGCCCTCGGGTCCCGGGACAGGTTCCTCCCCTTCACCGTCGACGCGCCCGTGTTGAAGACCAGGGATCCGTCGTCGTCTACGACGTACCACACCGGCGCGACGTGCGGCCGGCCGTCCGCCCGCACGGTGGCCAGTTTCGCCGTCCGTGCCGGCGCGGCCGTCAGGAACGCGCGCACCTGTGGGTCGGACATCGGGCGGTAGGGCACTACCCGGGGGTGCCGCCGTTGGCGGCGAAGGCCTCCGACCAGGCCTGGATCATCGAGCCGAAGCTCGCGGGGTTGTACGCATCCTCCTCGTAGGAGAACTTCATGTCGCCGGCGTAGTGCAGCACGGTGATGTTGTGGGCCTGGTGTACCGATCCGTCACCGGGATCCTTCATCTGGTTCTCTATCCGGCAGATCCACCAGCCCCGCTCCTCGTCGCACACGCACCACGAATGCGGGAACGAGGTCATCGCACTGTTGGGCCACTCCGCCATGAGGGGAGCGATCCACGCATAAATCTCCTCGGCCCCGTGGAAGGTGCCGAACGTGTGCTCGAGGTACACGGCGTCATCGGTGAACAGGTCGGCCCAATCGCGCCACTCTCCGGCGGCCGCACAGCGGCCGGCCGTCTCCAGGTAGTGGTGGTGCGCCCGCTCCAGCTCGTCTCTGCTCCATTTTGGACTCACGATTTCAGTATCCATTCGCTCATGGTGACACTGCGCAGAGTGCTCAGGTCGGTGAACGCGTTGATCTCTTCGATCATCTTGGTGACGTGCTCGTTCATGCGCTGGGGGTCACCGTCGGCACAGTAGAACAGCATGGGGTCCGTCACGTGCTCCAGGGAAGGCCACGCCTCCTCCACGATGCCCCGAACGGGTGGGGCCCCGTCGGTGATCGCCCGGAAGACCGCGTTGCGGACGTAGCGGCAGCGCGGCTGGATCGCCTCGGTGATCGGCGAGATCCGCGTGTGCCACCTCGTCATCCACTCGTCGAAGGTCTGCTCGGGGTGCTGCTGCAGGAGGGCGACGGTCAGGACCCCGGGCGACCGCCGGCCGTCGGGCCAGTCGCGCGCCGCCGACCACTGGTTCGCCCCGTAGTCGCGGTACAGGGACTCGACAACCTCGTAACCGGCGAGCCGGTCAGCAGCAGCGGAGAGCACCTTCTCGAACGGCTCGCGATAGTCGACGGCGTCGATCCACAGGGAGACCAGTGCGTGCAGCGGCGTCTCGCCTTCCGGCGTCGGCACCGGCGCCGGGATGTCGCTCTCCGGGTCCCACACGTCGATGGTGAGGCGCAGGGGGTCGAGGGACAGCAGCTCGCCCGCCACCGTGCCGAGCATCACTTCCGCCACCTCGGCCCGGGTGGTGTCTCGACCCAACCACGCGAGGTAGATCAACTTCTCCATCGCCTCTCCTCCCTCACCAGGTGAGCCCCAGCGCTTCACGCATGGTGGCCTCGAACTCCGTGTCGCCCAAGGTCCGACGGAGCTGGAGCACCAAGGCGGCGTCCTTGCCGACCTCCACCCGCAGCGGCGTCGACGGGTCCTCGAGGGCGTCGGCCACGGCGGTGCCCACGACCTCTGGGCCGGGTCTGCCCTCCGGCCCCGTCAAGGTGGCCACCGTGCCACCCCACTGGGCGTGGAGGTCGGCGTAGACCGCGGGGCCCCCGTGGTCGTCCGCGTGCTTCATGCCGGGGGCGATATACCCGGGCTCGACGATGACGACCCGGATCCCGAAGTGAGCGAGCTCGAAGTGAAGGGTCTCGGACAGCGCCTCGAGCGCGTGCTTCGATGCGGCGTAGGCACCCTCGAGCGGCGTGCCGATCTTGCCCTGCACCGAGCTGATGTTCACCAGCACCCCGCTGCCCCGCTCGCGCCAGGACGGCACGACGGCCTGTGCCATACGCAGGGGCCCGACCGTGTTCACGTCGAGGACCCGGGTGAAGGAGTCGAGCGGAAAGGTCTCGAGCGGGCCGGAGCCCGTCAGTCCCGCGTTGTTGACCACGGCGTCCAGCTCGCCCGCCTCGGACACCGCCGAGCGGACCGACTCGGGGTCACTGACGTCGAGGGGTAGGACCTTGGCGGCCGGCAGCCCGGCCAACAGGGTGACGTCTCGGGAGGTTGCCACGACCTCGTGTCCCCGTGCGGCCAACACCTCCACGGTGGCCCGGCCGATGGCCCGGGCCGCGCCGGTGACGAGCACCCGCACGGCTCAGCCCTCACCAGGCGAGAGGCCGACCAGCTCCTCGCTGACCTGCCACAGCCGACGCGCCGCGTCGGGGTCCTGCGCCCACCGTCTCGGCTCCTTGGGCCGGCACTTGACGAAATACTCCCCGCTCACTCCTGCCACGTCGGGGGAGGACGCGAGGTAGATCGACGTGCGGGCGCCCTCGGCCGGCGAGAGGAAGAACGGACTGCCGATCTTGAGGCCGAACGCGAGCAGGCCCCGGGCGTCGCCATCCGCCCCGTAGCCGGTGCGCACGGTCCCGGGATGGAGCGAGTTCGCAGTCACGCTGCTGCCCTCGAGGCGCCGAGCCAGCTCGAGGGTGAAGAGGATGTTGGCCAGCTTCGACCGCCCGTAGACGCGCATGCTCGCGTAGTGCTTCTCCGACTGGAGGTCGTCGAAGGGGATCCCCTTGCGGGCAGAGGCGTGCGCCGTCGAGGCGACGTTGACGATGCGTGAGGGCGCCGACTCCCTGATCCGGGCGAGCAACAGGTTGGTCAGCAGGAATGGTCCGAGGTGGTTCGTCGCGAAGGTCGCCTCCAGCAGGTCGACCGTCTCGGCCCGCTCGCTCAGCACCACTCCCGCGTTGTTGACGAGTACGTCCAGCCTCGGGGCGAGCTCGAGGATCTCTGCCGCTCCCCGGCGCACGGACGAGAGGTCCGCCAGGTCGAAGACGACGAGCTGGAGCTGACCCTCACCGTCGAGGCGTTGCGCGAGCTCGGCGACGGCGGCACGTCCCTTGTCGGCATTGCGGGCCGTGACCAGGACCCGGGCACCCATGGCCGCCAGGGCCGCCGCGGTCTCGAAGCCGATGCCGGAATTGCCACCGGTGACGACGACCATCTTCCCCTGCATGTCGGGCACCGCGTGCAGCCTCCTCGTGACGGGCAGGCGTCAGCATTCCACACCCGCGCGCTCGGTGACCCGGGCCCCCGTCCCGGGTTCCGAGACGGGGGTTCCGCTCACCGCCAGGTGTCGCGGGCCTCGACCAGTCCCCGCTCCCCATGGAGATAACTGCCGCTCAACGTGCGCTCCGCCGTGCGCATCTGCCACTGCAGGAGCTCTTGGGTCGCCTCCCACGCAGCGGTGCCGGCCGCGTCGCCCCCCTCCGCCAGCAGGTTGTGCGTCTGCTCGGGGTCGGCCTCCAGATCGAACAGCAGTGGGGGGAGCACGCTCGAAGCGGCGGCGAACTGCACGTACTTGTGGCGCGGCCCGCGTGAGACCGCCAGGGCGCAATGGCTCATCGGTACGCCGAACATCCTCTCGGCCTGTGGGTTCACCGGGTCCGAAAAGCTCCATTCGAAGTGCGACGTGTCGCGCCAGTGCTCGGGCGGTGGCTCGCCCCGGACGAAGGGGGCCAGCGACCAGCCGTCGGCCTGGAGCGGCACCTCCGCACCGATGAATTCGCAGATGGTGGGCAGCACGTCGACTGACTCGGTCACCGCCCGGAGCACCGAGCCCCGGCCTTCGTCCGCCTCGGGCCGCGGGTCCACGATGATGAGCGGGACGTGATAGCTCTCGTCCCAGTAGCCGAGTTTCTCGAGGAGCCAGTGATCGCCGCCCATCTCGCCGTGATCGCTGGTGAGGACGACGAGAGTCGAGTCGGCCAGCCCGCTGGCACGCAGGTACTCGAAGAGGGGGGCGAGTCCGTCGTCCACCTCCCGCTGGGCGCCGTAATAAGTGGCGCGCACCTGCCGGCGCTCTCGCTCGTCGTGCGGGGCTCCGACGCCGGGGACCCCCATGGCCAGCGCGGCCAGTGGATGGACGGCGGCCTCCTCCCCTGGGGTCGGGCACCCGGCGAAGGGCCCGACCGCGTCGGCCGGGTACAGATCGTGGTAGCCGACCGGGTTCCGTCGCGGCGGGTGGGGCCGGATGAAGGAGGCGTGGACGAAGAACGGCCGGTCGCCGTGGCGCTCCAACCAATTGACGACTTCCTGGCGCACGAACGTCGTCTGCGACAGCTCGACGGGGAAGCGCGTGGGAGCCCAGGTCGACCCGTGCGTGTCTGTGCCGGGGAACCCCTCAATGGGCTGGTAGAGATCGTGGGGGTCGGCGGGGACGTCGACGCCCTGTGCGGCGAGCCAGCGGCCCCACGCCGGGCTCCCCTTCTCCCAGGGGTCCTCGACCAGGGCCCGGAATCCCGGCAGGATCCCCTCGTAGTTGAAGAGCCTCGGGTCACCGGGCGGCACCGAGCGCGGATCAACCGAGGTGTCCGTGTACCCGAAGAGGACAGGGTCGTACCCCAACTCCCGCGCCACCAGCGCCACGTTTGTGAAGCGCGCGTCCAGCGGGGTCCCGTTGAGGATGGAACGGTTCCGGTGTTGATAGGTACCCGTGTAGAGGCACGCCCGCGACGGGCCGCAGGGCGCCGCGTTCGCCCAGTGGTTCGCGAAGAGCACGCCCCGTGCTGCCAGTGCGTCGAGAACCGGCGTCTGCACCACCGGGTGGCCGAGGGCCGAGAGGCAGTCACCGCGCCACTGGTCGAGTGTGATGAACAGCACGCTGCGGGCCGGCGGCATGCCGCCACTCTTGCCGATCACGGGGACTCGGGCCGCGGCGACCGACTGGACGGCGCAGCACCCCGGCCGCCGCAGGCTCAAGACGTACGGACCGACGCCCCTCCGAGCCGGGTCCCGAACTCGATCAGCCAGGAGCCGACTCGCGGCGCCACGACCCGGCGCAGGGCTCGGCCACCGGCAACCGGGCGTCCGGTGGCCGAGCGCTGCGTCGCCCCTGAGTCGCTCATCCGTGCCACGGGTCGACGGGCGGTCCGGCTGGACCCGGCCTCCGCGATCAGTTCTTGCCTATGGGTGTCCGCCTGGGTGTGCACTGCCCTCGCTTGGATCATCGATTCACCTCTCTGGACCCTTCCGTTCCCCGGCCTGCTCCCCCTCCAAGCGTCCTCGTATTTTATCCAATGTTTGACAACAAATCAAGCATATCCTAATATAGTCGTATGCCTATGATCACCGAGGAGACGCCACCACCGACCTCGAGATCGGTGACGGCGGCTCCGTCGTTGGCCTGCGATCTCTCGTGGCTCCTCTCCGTAGCGGCGCGGCCCTCGATGCAGGCCCGGTACCCGCAGCTCGCCGAGATGTTCAACGGACGTGAGGACCTGGCAGAGTGTGTCCGCGGCTTCTGGGGCGAGGGTTCCGAGGAGACCGGCTTCGCCGAGATGCAGGTCCTGGCCCACCACGCCGGAGCGATGACCGAGACCGACCCCGGCGCCCTGTGGCAGGCGATCACGACTGCGGTGGCCACCGTGCCTCTCGACCTGGAGATACCTTCCGAGAGCGCCGAGGAACGCGCGACATACCTGGACCGGTTCCGCAGGCTGCGTGAATCCCCCGAGCTCCTCCGGTCGTACCTCGACCTCCTCAAGGAGGTGTGGGCGCCCGTCGACGACATGTGGCAGCAGGCCCTCCCCGTCATCGATGAGGCCGGTCGCCACGTGGTGGCCCAGTACGAGCGTGGTCGGTCATTGGAAGTACTTATACCGACGGGCTGTGACATCCTCCGGGACCGGATGCCCGGCATCCTCTCGGCTGTGGAGTCAGGGCAACGGGCGCTGCTCTTCGTGCCCTGCCTGTTCTTCGGGTCGAGCATGTACCTCGAGTTCCCCGGACTCGTCGTGATCGGGACCGGCATGGGCCAGGGCGACGTCGAGGCACGCGCCCGCACGGAGTCGGTCGCCCGGCGTCTCAAGGCGGTGGCCGACCCCACCCGCCTGGCGCTGCTGCACTCGCTGGGCACGGCGCCGAGCACGGTGGGCGAGCTCGCCGTGCTGTTCCGGCTCGCCCAGCCAACCGTCAGCATGCACGTCAAGGTGCTGCGCCAGAACGGGCTGGTCCGATCGGAGCGGAGGTCCGGGAGGCTGCGGCTCAGCGCCGATGCCGCCGCGGTCGAGGCACTGCTCGGCGAGCTGCGCCGGGCGGTCCTTCAGGGCGAGGGCGCCAGCACAACCGGTAGCGACCTGATGCCGGCCACCGTCGTCGAGAGCACGCGCTCCGGCGAGCCCGTCACGGCATAGTCCGGGAACCGCGCCAGCAGCTCCTCCAGGAAGATCCTCCCCTCCAGGCGGGCGAGGCTCGCCCCCAGGCAGACGTGCTCTCCGAATCCGAACGCGAGATGCACCGGGCTGGTCGATCGCCGCACGTCGAAGCGCGCTGCATCGTCCCCGAAGACCCGCTCGTCACGGTTGCCCGACGCGTACAGCATGCACAGGTAGTCGCCCTCGTCGATCCGCGTGCCGGCCACCACGGTGTCCACGGTGGCCGTGCGGCAGAAGGCGTGCACGGGCGTGACCCAGCGCAGGCACTCCTCCACGCCGGCGGGGAGCAGCTCGGGATCGGCGGCCAACGCGGCGCGCTGGTCGGGGTGCTCGTCGAGCACGAGTGCCGTACCGGACAGGAGCGTGCGCGTGGTCTCGTTCCCGGCCACGAGCAGCGTCAGGAGGAACATGAAGAGCTCCTCCCTGCTAAGCGGGCACCCGTCGATCTCGGCCCGCACCAACAGCGACACCAGGTCCTCCCCCGGCCGGTCGCGCTTGGCCCGGATGTGCTCGACGATGAACCCCGAGAGCTCCCCGAGCGCCGTCATCGTCTCGTCGGGAGGGAGATCGGGCGACTCGATCGCCGCATCGGACCAGCGGCGGAAGTCGTCCCGGTCGGCCTCGTCGATACCCAACAGCTCCGCGATCAGCGTGAGGGGGAACGGCGCAGCCAGCTCGGACACGAAGTCGATCTCCTCGCACGCCTCGGCGGCATCGAGCAGGTCGCCCGCGCACTGCCGGATCGACCCGGCCAACCCCGAGAGCGCCCGGGGCGTGAAGCGGCGGTTCACCAGCCCCCGGAACGCGGCGTGCTCCGGCGGGTCCATGTGGAGGATCGATCTCTCCAGCATCGGTCTCCGGCTGGTGCGGATCGGGTCGTTGACCAGCGCACCCCGGCCCGAGCAGAAGCCCTCCGGGTCGCGGCTGAGGTCCCGGATGTCCCCGTAGCGGGTGACGGCCCAGAATCCAGGCCCGCACTCGTGCACGGGGTCCTCGTCACGCAGGCGCGCCAGCACCTCGTGGTAGTCATCCCGCGCGAAGAATGCCGCGTCCCGCGGGTCGATGCGCTGGTCACCGGCCACGGACCGAGCGTACTGTGCAGCGCCATGCGGACCGAATGCGACAGCCTCTCCTTCGCTGGACGATGGCTCCCCGCCTACCTCGAGTACACGTCCATGTACGGCGCGCCGGCACCGTGACAGACCCGGGCGCATCCCCGTTCCCCGCCGCCGACGAGCACGCCCCGCTCAGCGGCCTCGACGAGTTCCTCATCCACAACGCGCCCTATCCCGTGCGCGTCATGTGGACGCCCGACGCCCAGGCCTATGAGCGCGTCTGGTTCACCTGCCAGGACCGGGTGGGCGAGCTCCTCGTCGTCATCGGCCTCGCCTTCTACCCGAACCTGGGCACGGCCGAGGCGTTCGCCATCGTCAATGTACGCGGCCGCCACACCACCGTCAGGGCGCACAAGGCCCTCCGGACGGACCGTATGGACATGGTGCTGGGACCCTTCAGTTTCCAGGTCGTCGAGCCCTTCCGCCAGTGGCGGCTCCGTCTCGACCCCGCCGCCAACGAGCACGGCATCGGGTACGACATCACCTGGCTCGACACGAAGCGCCCCGTCTTCCGCCAGCTCGGCGCCGGCATGATCGTCGGCGGGCGGGCCGTGAGCCCGGTCGCCGGATACGACGGATTCGGTCGCCAAGAGGGATGGGTCGAGTCCGCCGGCGAGCACTTCGCCCTCTCCCCCGCCACGCACCTCGGCACACGAGACCACCACTGGGGCACCCGCGACGGCGTCGGCGGGCCCGGCCGCTACATGGGGATGCAGCACCCGCACAGCGGCGAGTGGGTCGAGTTCGAGGAATTCGGCATCTGGGGCGATCACGTGCTCTACAACATCGGCGATGCGCGCACACGGAGCGGCACCCTCTCCAAGCGCGTCCACCGCATGCGCTTCGAACCCGACACGCACCTGCTCCAGAGCGGTGAGGTCGACCTCGTCTTCGCCGACGGCTCTGTCAAGACGATGACGTTCGAACGCCTCGGCAACCAGATCGCGTTCCTGCGTTGCGGCATGTACGGGGGTCCCAACGGTGGCACGCCCGACGGTGACCTCTGGCACGGCATGCAGGTGGCGCAGGGCGACGAGGTCGTCGTGCACGGCGAGACCTTCGACGTCAACGACCCCGACGTGCGCAGCCGACTGGCCGGCCAGGACCAGCACCACTGCCGCGTGCAGTGCGATGGCGAGGTGACCTACGGGCTGGTCGAGCCCTACGACACGCTGTGCTACGAGGTTGCCAAAGCCGGGGTCATGGGCTTCTCGCTCCTCGATCCGGCGACCTGAGCCCGGGGAGCCGCCCGCCTCTAGCCGGCTGCCTCCAGCCGCTCCAGGAGTACCGCGCCCATCGGGTTGGCCCTGCGGGGCGCCGCTCCGGTGATGCGCTGGTGGCGATCGTTGATGGCGAGGGCGCGCACCAGGGCGAAGACCTCGTGCCATTCGAGCTCGTCGTCCCGCACCGCCCGCCCGCTCGCCCGCTCGTAGTGCTCGAGTGACCCGGCACGGTCCGGGAAGCCGGGTACGTGACGGCCGAACAGCGACCCCATCATGAATTCGAGGCCGCAGTGCCAGCCCAGGTCCATCGCCGGCGGACCGAGGGAGGCCAGGTCCCAGTCGAGCACGGCCTTCACCCGGCGCTCCGGGTCGAAGACGAGGTTGCCCAGCCGGACGTCGCCCCACAGGAGCACCGCCGCGCGCTCGGGCGGCAGGCGGTCCCCGCACCACTCGAGCGCGGTGGCCAGGGCGGGCAGCGGATCACCCTGCGACGACCAGTCCACGTAGGCGGTCCAGCGGTCGAGCGCGTCGCGCAGCCCGACCCCGGGTAGGGCGGTATCCAGGTCTCGCGCTTCCCACGGCACTGCGTGGATCGCCGCCAGCGTGTCGAGCAGGCCGTCGTGCATGCGCCGCTGGATCTCGGGAGCGGCCTCGCGCACGTAGGGGTCGAACACGGGCGCCGGCCCGGGGATGTCGCCGTGCACGCGGGGCATGGCGAGGAAGGGCGAGCCGACGAAGTCGGGATCCGTGACGACGACGGCCGGCGCCGGCGCCGGCACCCCGGAGGCCGCAACCGCGTTCTGGACGATCGCCTGGGGGCCGAGGTCGTAGTCGGGGAAGGTCGGCTCCAGGGGAGGCAGCCGCACGACCATCCCGGGGTGCGCAGGGCCGAAGTCGACGAGCACCGTCTCGTTCGCCATGCCGCCCTGGGCGTGCGCCAGCGCCGCAATCCGCGGCGGTGGCCCGCCCGCGTCCCGGGCGCCGGGCACGAGCTCGGGATGGGCGGCGACCCAGCGGCCCAGACCCTCCCGCAGTGTTGCGTCGTCGCGCCGACCCCCCGTGGCCACCTACGGAAGGTAGACGACGGCTCGCCACTGCCCCGTCATTTCGGCCGGGCACAGCGCGGTGCCGGCCCGGACGCACCACTCAATGACGTCGGCCTCGCCGGCAAGCACCGGCGTCCGCACGACGAGGCCCCGACTGACGTGGTCCTGGTGCACCACCCACCCCTCGGGAATCGCCACCCCGACCTCGGCCAGGCGCGCGACGGCCTTGGCGCCGGTGGGGTGCATGAGGCCGACGCTCATCCCCTCGCTGTCGCGACGATCCTTCCTGGCGGGCATGACGGTCGCCATCGTGACCGGTGGTGTCCGGTTGCCGAAGAAGGCGAAGAGCCCCGTGGGCTGCTGGACGTCGACCGCCCCCTCCTCGATGCCCGGGAGGAGGTTGATCCAGCCGCTCCCCGCGGCGCGCAGCTTCGCCAGCGTGTCGGCCACGCCGGCGACGTCGGGCGGTCTGAATTCCATGTTCCTCGTCTCGCGTCCGCTGCTCATCGGCGCAATCCTGACACCAGCCGTTCCACCACTTCGCCGGCGGGACGCTCCTCGGCCCGGCGGAATGCCGTCCCTGCGTACAGGCTCAGGTACTGGGCGTCGCCCACCCTGGCCGCGGCCGCCCGGACCGGACGGGTGGCGTTGTTGACCTCGGGGTAGGCCGCCGGCGCGCCGGGGTGCCGGCGCACCATGG
>Ga0187879_10002154_pt1 | contig 13442 bp, 13 predicted proteins | sample June2016WEW_19_1_FD_132423 | JGI IMG/M metagenome (GOLD analysis project Ga0187879, IMG submission 132423) | Peatland microbial communities from SPRUCE experiment site at the Marcell Experimental Forest, Minnesota, USA - June2016WEW_19_10 | ecosystem: Environmental > Terrestrial > Soil >... | reverse complement strand
TCGGCGGCAATTGCCCGCACCCCCGCGCCCGCGCCGGGCAGCGCCGCCACGGCGCTGTCACCGGTGCCGAACCCGCCCACGATAATGTTGCCGATCGACCGGTTCATCGCGTCGGCCATCAGCTTGGTCAGGATCCCGCCAGAGGCGCCGACCAGCGCGCCGGCGATGATCAGCGCCCAGTTGCCGATAACGAACCCTGCCATCGCCACCGCAGTGCCGGTGAAGGCGTTCAGCAGCGAGATCACCACCGGCATGTCGGCGCCGCCGATGGGCATAACCATTGACACGCCGAACGCGAGCGCGACGATGATCACCACGACCAGGCCGATCACGCTCGCGGTCGCGATGAGATAGCCGCCCACGCCCAGCGCGACCGCGGCCAGTAGCAGGTTGACGACGCGCTGGCCGCGGAAGGTGACCGGTGCCGAAGTGATCAGCCCCTGCAGCTTGCCCGCGGCGATGATCGATCCGGAGAAGGTGACCGCGCCAATGATGACGTCGAGCAGCGTCGTAATGGTCGTGGACTCAGGCACCCCGACCGCCGCGTTCGCAAGCCGCATGTAGTCATGGATCCCGACCAGGGCGGCTGCGCCGCCGCCGACTGCGTTGAAGATGCTTACCAGCTGGGGCATCGCGGTCATCTGCACGGTCCTGGCGAGATATAGCCCGGCACTGGCGCCGACAAGCGCACCGGTGGCCATCACGATCCAGCCGGTCGCGCTGATGCCGCCCGTGTGGATGATCAGCGCCAAGGTTGCGGCCACCGCCGCCACCATGCCCCCTGTCGACCACTGGTTGCCGCGGCGGGCGGTGGCGGGGCTGTTCATCAGGTGCAGTCCGAACACGAAACAGGACGCGGCCGCAACGTAGATCAGCTGGATGATGGTGTTGAAGGTACTCATGAGGCTTGCCCGTCCTGGCTTGGAGTGATGGCCGGGGTGGCTGGCGCTACGGGCCTGCGGTGGAACATTTTCAGCATGCGGCCGGTGACCACGTACCCGCCGACGACGTTCATGGCGGCGAATGCGGCGGCGACAAACGCGATTACGTAGCCGATCGCGTTGTTGGCGGTGACCGCGATCAGCATGGCGCCGACCAGCACGATCCCGTGGATCGAGTTGGCTGCTGACATCAGGGGCGTGTGGAGGGTGGCCGGGACCTTGCTGATCACCTCGAAGCCCACCCAGAGGCTGAGGACGAAGATGACCAGGTCAGTGAGAAGCGCCGTCGACATTGGCGTTACCTCCAGCAGGCTCGGCAAGTGCGGGATGAACGATATGGCCCTCATGGGTGATAACGACGCCTGCCAGGAGGTCGTCGGAGAGATCGACGGCAACTGCGCCGTCTTTGACCATGTAGAGCAGGAGCGCGGTCACATTGCGGGCGTAGGCGGCCGATGCGGCCGCGGCCATCGTGGACGGCAGCGTGTTCGCGCCGATCACGGTGACGCCGTTCTCTGTCACGATGGTCTCGCCCGGAGCCGAGCCAGCGACGTTGCCGCCTAGCTCACTGGCACCCATGTCGACGACAACCGACCCGGCCGTCATGGACTTCAGCGCGTCGGAGGTGACGAGCAATGGTGGCCGTCTTCCTGGGACTTGCGCGGTGGTGACTATGACGTCCTGGCGCGCGATATGACCGGCCAGTTCGTCTTGCTGTGCCTGGCGCTCGTCCTCGGTCAGGGCGCGGGCGTATCCGCCCTCGCCGCTGGCCGACCCCACCGATTTCAGCTCGATGAAGGTCGCGCCTAGCGAGGCCACCTCGGCCTTGGTTTCCGGCCGCACGTCGTAGGCGGAGACTACGGCGCCAAGCCTGCGAGCGGTGCCGATAGCCTGCAGGCCGGCCACTCCGGTGCCAAGGATCAGCACCTTGGCCGGCCTCGCGGTACCCGCAGCGGTGATGAGGAGCGGAAAGAACCGGCCATAGGAACTCGCGGCCAGCAGCACGGCTTTGTAGCCCGCGATGTTGGCCTGGGAGGTCAGCGCGTCCATCGACTGTGCTCGCGGCAGGGTCCGCGGAATCATGTCCATACTGGCTGCGGTGACACCCGCGCCGGCGAGCTGCGCTGCCAATGCTGGATCGGTCAGTGGTGTCAGCAGCCCGAACAGCACCTGGCCGGCCCGCAGCCCGGTGATGGCTTCGGCGTCCGGCTTGCCCACCATGAGGATGGCGTCTGCGGCCCAAGCCTCCTCACGAGAGACGATGGCCGCCCCGGCCTCGGCATAGCTGCCGTCCGCCAGCCACGCTCCGTCCCCGGCACCAGATTCCACCAAGACATCAAGCCCGGCTGTGCGCAATTTCGCCACAGCCTCGGGCACCAGCGCGACCCGGCGCTCACCGGGCGCGGTCTCCCTAACGACGGCAACCTTCATGGGCGTGACCTCACGAGTCATTCGGGGCAGTCTACGAATTGCCCGCAGCCTGTTGCTGCCAAGGCTTCCTGCTACCTGGGCTAGGCAGCCAGGGCATAACGTCCCTAATCCGCCGGGCCCCTGGGCCGCTGATCCTGCCGTAGGCGAGCCTGTCTGACAAGCATCGATCCTACTGGCTGGGCCGAGCCGGGCCGCTGGCTGGGCCGCCGGCGGCTCAAGGACCTGACCGGGCATCGTTCATGCCAGCGTGCTGCTGCCCACCGTCGGGTCATGCCGCAGTGGGCCGTGTGTCGCCGGGACAGGCCGTCTGGCGGCGTTACGGTCGCAGCGGCGGGAAAGGTTGGGATGGCTCATACGGCCAGCGGGACAGCCAAATAGGCTGACTATTTCTACGCAGCATGCTTAACGATCGCCACCTTGTGGGCATCGTGATGATATCGCGAGAAATGGCACAGGATAATCGGCAAGATCGTAGCTGTCGAGCGGAGCGGGCACCAACATAAGTGATGACGGATTGCGAGTTCGGCCCATCAGGCCAGGGCCCGGGCGATACCTCGCCGACCAGGGGTCCTGGCAGCCTTGCCGAACGGCTATCAGCGGCGCAACGTGTGCTGGAGTCCACCGCGGTGGACGATGTCGTCCGAGCGCGGTTCCAGCGGCGGTTAACCGCGATCTGCGATGCGCTGAAGGCGCCCGGTGCTGATACAACGCGCTGCGCCCGCCGGCTTGATCTGTTCCTTGCCGACCTGCGCCGTCAGATCGGCAAGGAAGGCGGGCGCGAGCCGCGCCAGTGACGTCGGGCGCCCGGCCCGGGCCAATGCGGCGGGCGCGAACCGGGCCAGTGCGGACGGCGGGCGCGGCCCGGCCAGAGCGGCGGGCGGGCGCGAACCGGGCCAGTGCGGACGGCGGGCGCGGCCCGGGACGGTGCGACCGGGGGCGATCCTGAGGCGCGGATCGGGTATTCCCGTTGCATTATGCTCGGTTCACGCCTCGACACGCCGTGCTTTCGCGCGGAGGTGATTGTGCACCAGCGCCGGATCGCCTAATTTCAAGCAGGTCAGAGGTCGCGAATAGCTGGTGCCCTGTCCGCGCGACCTCCCGTTGGGGGAACCGCAGGAGTGAGGAAATGAACAAGCGTGACCTGATCGATGCGATTTCAGGCCGGTTGGGGGACAAGAAAACCGCGACCGAAGCCGTAAACGCGGTACTCGACACCATCCAGGCAGCTGTCGCCAAGGGCGACAAGGTCTCTATCACCGGGTTCGGCGTATTCGAGAAGGCTGTCCGGCCGGCTCGCACGGCGCGGAACCCGGCCACCGGGGCGTCCATCAAGGTGCCCAAGTCCTCAGTGCCCAAGTTCCGGGCCGGCTCGGACTTCAAGGCGGTCGTGAACGGCGAGAAGAAGCTCGCCGCGGTCAAGCGATAGCGCGCCTGGCGAGCGGCGCCTCAGGCGCCGCTCGCCACCGCGCTGGCCGTTTGCCGCGGCGCAGCCCACGGGAGTCTGCCGGGACCGGGGATCGATCGGGGATCGGGGATCGGGGATGGGGGCTCGGCGATCGGGGCCGGTGGCGTCACCGCCGACCTGATTGCGGTCAGCGCAGGCCGGGGCGCTTCTTCAGGGCAGTGCTCAGCATCCGGTCGAGGAGCTGGCCAAATGTGACGCCGCTCGCCTCCCACATCTTCTGGAAATAGGACGCGGGAGAAAGGCCGGGAATCGTATTGATCTCGTTGAGCAGAATCTGGCCGTCCGGGGTGTAGAAGAAATCCACCCGGGCGAAACCCTCAGCGGATACCGCCATGAACGCCTCAGCGGCAAGCCTGCGGATCTCCTGGCTGTGCGCCTGCGGGATCGGCGCAGGGATGGCCATCCGGCTGGCCGTGTCCAGGTACTTGGCCTGGAAGTCCCAGAACTCCTCGCCCCCGTCTATGCGCAGCTGGCCGGGGGCACTGGTATCCGGCATGCCGCCGTCCACGCCCTCAAGAACCGAGCATTCGATCTCGCGTCCCTCGATGGCGGCCTCGACGAGGATTTTAGGGTCGTATTTCCGGGCGTTGCCGATGGCGCTGGCCAGCTGCTCAGCATTGGTTGCCTTGGAGGTGCCGATGCTCGAGCCGCCGCGAGCGGGCTTGACGAACAGCGGCCAGCCAAGATCGGCGATCGCGTCCTGCACCCGCTTGCCTTCGGGGTCGGCCGACGGCCAGTCCCGCTCGTGCACAACCACGTACGGCCCGACGGGAAGCCCGTTCGCCTTGAAGATTATCTTCATGTAGGCCTTGTCCATGCTGACCGCACTCGCGAGGACCCCGGATCCCACGTACCTGATTCCGGCCATCTCCAGCAGCCCCTGGATGGTGCCGTCCTCGCCAAACGGGCCGTGCAGCACCGGCATTACCACGTCGACCTCGCTGAGCAGGCGCGGAATCTGGCCCGGCTCGGTGGCCTCGAGGGAAGCGTGGCTGGACCACGGGACAACCTGGCTACCCGGCTGCGCGACCGCCTCTACCGACGGGAGCTCACCGCCGGTGACCGCGAGCCTGCCAGGGTCATCGGCGGCCAGCACCCAGTTGCCCTCCCGCGTGATGCCCACCGGGATCACGTCGTATTTGTCCCGGTCGATCGAAGCGAGCAGATTGCCGCCCCCCATGCAGGACACTGCGTGCTCGGGGCCCCGGCCGCCGAACACGACCGCGACCCTGATCTTGCGCTGCTCGCTCACCCGTTCCTCCTCTGCCGTTTGGAGTCATCTGCGGGCCGCCTGGGCGGGCACCGCCTGAGCCCGTCCGGGACCCGCCTGAACCCGGTCCGGGCCCAGCTGAGCCTGGTCCGGGCCCTGCTGAGACCGATCTGGGATCACCGTCAGGGACCTGGCTCAGATCTTGCCCGGTCAGCTGCCCTTCTGCTGGTCAGACGCCGTAGCGTTCCGGTTTGGCTGACCTGCTGGCGAGCAGCATGGCCGCCTTGCCTATCTCCAGGCCCTCATGCAGCACAGCGGTTATGACCTCGGTGATCGGCATCTCCACTCCGCTGCGCCCGGCCAGCTGCAGAACTGATTCCGAGGACGCCACGCCCTCGGCTGTCTGCCTGGTGGCCGCGATGACCTCATCGAGCGCCATCCCGCTGCCCAGGTTCTCGCCGAACGTGCGGTTGCGGGACAGCGGTGAGCTGCAGGTGGCAACCAGGTCGCCCATCCCGGCCAGGCCGGCGAACGTGTGCTGGTCAGCACCGAGCGCCGCGCCAAGCCTGGTGATCTCGGCGAGGCCGCGGGTGATCAGCATCGCCCTGGTGTTGGCACCGAGCCCCATGCCGACGGCGATGCCGACCGCGAGCGCGATCACGTTCTTGACCGCGCCGCCCAGTTCGCAGCCGATGACATCCGGGTTCGTGTACGGCCGGAAATAGCCGGTGTGGCAGGCCTTCTGCAGCTGTCCGGCCGCCGCGGCATCGGTGCAGGCCGCCACCGTGGCGGCATACTGCCGCTGGGCGATCTCGCGGGCCAGGTTGGGACCGGAGATTACGGCGGTCCGTTCCGGCGGCACCTCCGCTGCCTCGGCGATCACCTCACTCATCCGCTTGCAACTGCCCCGCTCGATGCCCTTCATCAGGCTGACAAGCAGAGCGCCCGGCGGGAGCAGGCCAGCCCAGTCGGCCAGGTTCTGCCTGAGCGTCTGGGCGGGCACGGCCAGGATCACCAGGTCGGCGCCGTCCAGCGCGTCAGGGGGTTCGGTGGTGGCGCGGATCGCGTCGGTGAGCTTGATGCCCGGCAGATAGTCGGGATTCTCCCTGCTGGAGTTGATCGCCTTGGCAAGCTCGGGCCTGCGGCAATACAGCGCCGCGGGGGTGCCGGCGTCGCAGAGCACCTGGGCGAAGGTGGTGCCCCACGATCCGGCGCCCATTACCGCTGCCCTCACGTCGCCTGCGTGGTGCCTGGGTCGGCGGGGCCGGGGTCCCTGGTGGCGCCGGATCCTGGGACGGTGCTGGATTCAGGAGTGGCGCTGGAGTCGGGGGTGGTGCCGATCTCAGGCGTGGTGCCGGAGTTGGGTGAACCATCCGTTTTATCCTGGTCTTGCAGCTCACGTAGTTCCTCGCGGGCATTTCTGCGGGCGACGGCGGGGTGATAGGGCACCGCTGGCGGAGTCTGGCCGCGCAGCTGGCCGACGAGGTTAGTGATGTCCTTCATGATGGCCTCGGTCGCCGCGTGCAGCACCTTGCTGGTCAGCGGCAGGCCCTCGAACGCGGACAGGTCAACCGCCGGCCCGGCCAGCATGTGCACCGTCTTGCGGGGCACCAGGTTCGGCCGGTGGCTGTGGTAGGGGAGGATCTCCTGGGCGCCCCAGGTCCCTACCGGGATCACCGGCACGCCGGTAGCGAGGGCGAGCCTGGCTGCCCCGGTCTTGGCGACCATGGGCCACTGATCCGGGTCGCGGGTGACGGTGGCCTCCGGGTAGAAGACCAGGCAGGCGCCGTTCCTGAGCCCGGCGTCGGCGTCTCTCAGGACGAGCGCGGCGTCGGCCGCGTCGCGGTGCACCGGCAGCTGGCCGAGGTCGCGGATCATCTTGCCCATAACCGGGACGTCGAAGAGCGCCGACTTGGCCAGGAACACCGGGTACCGCTTGGCCTTGTGGGTGAACACGGCCATCGCGAAGATGTCCGCGTAAGACAGGTGGTTGGCTGCCAGGATCATGCCGCCCTTGCGGGGGACGTTCTCGTAGCCGTGCCAGTCCCGCTTCATCATCAGGTGGGTCAGCGGGATCATAAGGATCTTCGAGAACCATCGCCAGGCCGGCGAGTAGCTGCCGTGCTCCCGTTTGCTCATCTTGGCAGTCTCCCGCTCGTCATGTAGCCAGTCTCCCGGTTCGCGTGCTGCGCTGTCGAGGCAGGATCGGATGCATGGATGACCCGCTGCCCTGGTCGATAGTGATCCCCGTCAAGGTACTTGCTCGCGCGAAGTCCCGGCTCGCCCCGCTGGCCGGCCCGCGCCGGCCCGAGCTGGCGCTCGCAATGGCCGCCGACACCGTGGCGGCGGCGGTGGCCTGCGGCGCGGGAATCGTGATCGTGGTCACCGGCGACGCGGCGGCCGCGGCCGAGCTGTCCGGCCTGGGGGCCCTCGTGCTGCCCGACGAGCCGGACACCGGGCTGAACCAGGCGCTCGTGTTCGGCGCCGCGCACGCCGCGGACCGCTGGCCGAGCCGGGGCAGGGCGGCGCTGGCGGCTGACCTGCCGGCCCTCAAGCCGGCCGAGCTGGGCGGGGCGCTGGCCGCCGCCGCCAGCATGGCTGAGGCGTTCGTGGCGGACGCGGCGGGAACCGGCACGACGCTGTACATGGCCGGGCCGGACGCAGCGTTCCGGCCGAAGTTCGGCCCGGGTTCGCGGGACCGGCATCGCCTGGGCGGCGCCGTGCAGCTTGACCTGGACGCCGGCAGCGGGCTGCGGCGGGATGTGGACACGCCCGCCGACCTGCGGCTAGCCGCGCAGATCGGGCTCGGCCCGCGGACAGCGGCCCTGGCCGCCCAGCTGGCCGGCCGCTAGATCCGGCCGGCTGCCAGATCCGGCCGGCTGCCAGATCCGGCCGGCTGCCAGATCCGGCCGGCTGCCAGATCCGGCCGGCTAGATGTGGACGATCGGGCAGGTCAGAGTCCTGGTGATGCCCTGGACGCCCTGGATCTGCGCGACCACCAGCTTGCCGAGGTCATCGACGTTGTCCGCCTCGGCGCGGACGATCACATCGTAGGGCCCGGTGACGTCATCAGCCTGGGTGACGCCGGCGATCTGCCCGATCTGGACGGCGACATCGGCTGCCTTGCCGACCTCTGTCTGGACGAGGATGTAAGCCTGAACCATGCCGTCCTCCCGGGCGCGAGTGGGGGGGCCCACGCTACCGTAGGTACCCGATATGAGGTACCCGGCATCCGGCCCTGAACCCGGGCCGACAGGCGCAAGGGATTAGCTGGAGGCTCCCATTACTGTTGGTGACCTGGGAGAATTCGGCCTCATCGCGGCGATGAAGGCGCTGGCGCCGCCGGGCGCGGCGCAGCTGGTCGGCATCGGCGATGACGCCGCCGTGCTCAGGCCGCCTGACGGCCCGGTGGTCGCCACCATGGACATGCTTGTCGAGGACCGGCATTTCCGCCGCGACTGGTCGACCGCCTTCGACGTCGGCTGCAAGGCAGCGGCACAGAACCTTGCCGACGTCGCGGCCATGGGCGGCAGCCCGACGGCGCTGCTGGTCGGTTTCGCCACCCCCGGCGACCTGCCGGTGGCCTGGGCGCAGGATCTGGTCCGCGGCCTGGTGGCAGAATGCTCGCGGGCCGGCGCATTCCTGGCGGGCGGCGACGTCAGCAGCGCAGCGAAGATCACCCTGGCGATCACTGCTCTCGGGCACCTGGGCGGCCGTGAACCGGTCACCAGGGCGGGAGCGCGGTCTGGTGATCAGCTAGCGCTGGCCGGCCGGCTCGGCCACGCGGCCGCCGGGCTAGCCCTGCTTGAAGCCGGGCTGACCGAGCCCGGAGCCCTGGTATCCAGCCACCGGCGGCCGAGGCCGCCCTACGCAGCCGGGCCGGAGGCGGCCGCGCTCGGCGCTACCTCGATGATCGATATAAGCGACGGGCTGCTGGGTGATCTCGGTCATGTGGCCGCGGCCAGCGGCGTCCGCATCGATGTCGAGACTGCGCGGCTGGGAGATTCCAGGCTGACCGCGGCGGCCGCCGCGCTGGGCGGGGCGGACTGGCTTCGCTGGGCGCTGACCGGCGGTGAGGATCACGCGCTGGCCGCCACGTTTCCCCCGGAAACGGAGCTTGGCAGGCACTGGCGAGTGATCGGCAGCGTCAGCGCGGGCGAAGGCGTGCGAGTGGACGGACAGCGGTACCCGGGGGCCGCGGGCTGGAATCACTTCGCCTGACCGGTCCATCTCACGATGGGTGATCTTTGGAAAGCGACTAGTGACTAGCCGCACAGCGACATTGCTTGGTATAAACCCCCTGATGCCAAGTCACCGCAAGGAGCGCGGGCCGGGGCCCAGGCACCGCGCGCCAGGCGTGGGCCAGCGCCCTGGCCGGCGCCTACCTGCCGGCCCGCCAGCGGCGCGGCCGAGCCGTGCGCGGTACTTGCGCATGCTGATGGTGACCCCCCAGTTCGCGGCGGGCGCAGGAATCGTCATCTCGGCCATGCTCGCGGTGGACGTGCCGCATGCAGCGCTGACCTACGGCCCGAATCCGCCAGTCCGCGAGTGCGCTGGGCAAGCCTGTGCAGCTCCCAAGCCTGCCCCTGGCGGGCTGGCCACCTCTAAGCCGAGCGTCAAACTCAGGCCAGCGCAGCGTGAGGCGGCCGGCAGCGCCGTGAACCCTCCGCCCGCCGTCCACCAGCGCCGCCGCCAGGTCATGATCCAGTACCGGACGATCCGCGCGTTCCCATCGGGATTCATCGCGATGATCACCATTCAGGGCCACGACAAGCCCGGCGCCTGGACCCTGACGTTCAGCTTCGCCGGTGCCCAGGTCCAGCATGTCCTGGGCGCGCAGTGGCAGCCAGACAGCACCGGGAACGGCGGGGTGGCGACCGGGCAGCCATGGCCGTGGCCGGGACAGAAGCCGGGCACCTCGAGGATCGTGATCTTCGCCGGCGGGCATTCGTCGACACCGGGTTCCTGCAGCTTCGACGGGGCAAGCTGCAGTTTCGGCTGACGGCCGGGCGGCACGGGCCGTACCGTCCGGCGGGCCTCCTACGCTTAGGGCCATGGCAGCGACTCCCCCTTGCGTGCTCGCGGTGGCAGGGTCAGACTCGGCAGGCGGCGCCGGGATCCAGGCCGACCTGAAGACGATGCTCGCCCTCGGCGTGCACGGCATGACCGTTATCTGCGCGGTGACGGCGCAGAACTCGGTAGGCGTCCAGGGGTACTGGGAGATGCCCGCCGACGCCGTCGCTGCGCAGCTCAGCTCGGTGCTCGGCGATATCGGCGTGCAGGCGGTCAAGACCGGGATGCTGGCGTCGGCCACGATCGTCGACACCGTCGCCAGGGTGCTTTCCGGTGTCACCGCGCCGATCGTGGTCGATCCGGTGGCGGTGTCCAAACACGGTGACAGCCTGCTCGCGGCTGGCACCCTGGATGCCGTCAAGGAGCGCCTGCTCCCGCTGGCCGCCGTGGTCACCCCGAATCTGCTGGAGGCCCAGCTGCTCACGGGCATCCAGATCAGCGACGAGGCCGGCATGCTCAAGGCGGCTGAGGTGATCTTCGGCCTTGGCCCGCAGTGGGTCCTGGTCAAGGGCGGCCACCTGCCGGGCAGCCCGGTTGACCTGCTCTATGACGGGCGCCAGGCTATCCGCTATCCCGGCCAGCGGATTGCCAGCCGCCATACCCACGGGACCGGATGCACGCTGGCGTCGGCTATCGCCTCGTTCCTCGCCCGGGGCGCTGACATGCCCGGCGCGGTCGAATCAGCCAAGGCGTACGTCGCAGGCGCGATCGCGGCCGGGTTCCCGCTCGGCGCGGGGATCGGGCCGGTTGATCACGGCTGGCGGATCCGCCTCAGCGAGTGACTTTTCCCGCCTTGATGCAGGACGTGCACACGTTAAGCCGACGGGGCGAGCCGTTGACGGTCGCGCGCACGCGCTGGATGTTGGGGTTCCAGCGGCGCGGGGTGCGGCGGTGCGAGTGCGACACGTTGTTGCCGAAACCCGGCCTCTTGCCGCAGACGTCGCAGACGGAAGCCACGGGATACTCCATTGGGGTGCTAGCCAGATAGGTCAGTCCGGCGCAGCCGGACAGTCGTCAAACGATATCCGACGGCGGCCTCTCGCGCGAGCCGGGCCCGCGATGCCGCCAGCGCCGCCCGCCAGCGCCCGCCAGCGCCGCCCGCCAGCGCCCGCCCGATTCCAGCGGCTGGCGGCCGCCAACGGCAGCCCGGGCACCGTTCGCCGCCGATCAGTCGGCGCCGGGACTTACGCTGCGGGTATGACGACGCTGGAGGTCATCGCCGGCGAAGCAAGGCGGCGCTGGTACTACCTGGCCGCCGGGGCGCTCGCCGGGGCGCTCGCCGGGGCGCTCGCCGGGGCGCTCGCTGTGTCCAGGGCGGCCGCCGATGAGGCGGTGGCGGTCGCCGATGAGGTGGCGGTCGGCGGAGCCGATCCCGACGAGGCATGGCCGGCCGCTGAGGTCGTGCGTTACGGCGGCGGGCAGGTACCGCTTTTGATAAACGTGGAGTAACGGAACGATGGCGACTCTCGCGGATCCGCTGCGCCCTGTCGTGGGCGAGAAGGCGGCCAGACGGCTGAAGTCGGCGCTCGACCTGCAGACCGTGGGCGAGCTGCTTGGCTACTACCCGCGGCGGTATGACACCAGGGGCGAGCTGACCGACCTGGCGTCGCTGCGCGATGGCGAGCACGTGACAGTGCAGGCGGAGATCGCCGCGGTGCGGGTTCGCAAGATGCGCAACCGCCCGGGCACGATACTCGAGGCAGTCGTGACCGACGGCCGGGGGCGGCTCACGCTGACCTTCTTCAGCAAGGGCAGACAGGACTGGCGGGAGAAGGTGCTCACGCCAGGTCTGCGCGGGCTGTTCGCCGGCCAGGTCTCGACGTTCCGGGGCAAGCGCCAGCTGGCCCACCCCGAATGCGAGCTGCTCGGCGCTGGCGAGCCCAGGGTCCGGGCGGCCGACTTCGCGGCCGAGCTGATCCCCGTCTACCGGGCCAGCAGCCAGATCACCTCCTGGCAGATCGCGGACTCGGTGCAGATCGCGCTGGACACCCTCGACATCGACGATGACCCGCTGCCGCGCGAGGTACGCCACCGATATGGCCTGTGCGGCCTGGCCGACGCCCTGCGCGGCATCCACCGGCCGGTCGACCGCGCCGACCTGCACCGCGCCACGATGCGGCTGAAATGGGACGAGGCGTTCGTGCTGCAGGTGATCCTGGCGCAGCGGCGGCGAGCCGCCACCGCGTTCTCGGCCACGCCGAGGCAGCGCAGGGACGGCGGGCTGCTAACGGCGTTCGACGGCTTGCTGCCGTTCGAGCTCACGGTCGGCCAGCAGCTGGCCGGCGTGACCATCTCCGATGAGCTCGCGCTCGATCATCCCATGCACCGCCTGCTGCAGGGCGAGGTCGGCTCGGGCAAGACGGTCATCGCGATCCGGGCGATGCTGCAGGTCGTCGACGCAGGAGGCCAGGCCGCCCTGCTCGCCCCGACAGAGGTGCTCGCCCAGCAGCACTACCGGGGCATCACCGAACTGCTCGGCCCGCTCGCCCGGGCTGGCCAGCTGGACGGGGATTCCCGTGGCACCAGGGTCGCGCTGCTCACCGGGTCGCAGCCCACGGCCGCGCGGCGCCGGGCGCTGCTTGAAGCGGCGTCAGGTACCGCCGGGATCCTGATCGGCACTCATGCGCTGCTCCAGGAGCAGGTGCGGTTCGCCGATCTCGGCCTGGTAGTGATCGACGAGCAGCACAGGTTCGGCGTGGAGCAGCGCGACGCGCTGCGGGAGAAGGCTGATGACGGCCGGCCGCACGTGCTGGTGATGACCGCGACGCCGATTCCGCGCACGGTGGCCATGACCGTCTTCGGTGACCTGGACATCTCCACGCTCACCGAGCTGCCGGCCGGCCGTGCGCCGATCGCCACGCACGTGGTCCCGGCGGCGGAGAAGCCCAGGTTCCTCGCCCGGGTGTGGGAGCGGGTCGCCGAGGAGGTGGCCAGCGGCCGCCAGGCATACGTGGTCTGCCCGAGGATCGGCGACGAGATCGCCGCCGATCAGGGCACCCGGGCGGGGCCCGGGGCCGGAAACGGTGGCCGGCGACCCGGCGACGAATCGGCCGGGCGCGGGGGCCTGGCCGGAGATGGCGCGCTCTTCGGGGACGGCGGCCTCGCGGACGACGGCGCGCTTTTCGGGGGCGGCGGGCTGGCTGAGGACGGCGGGCTCGCCGGGGACGGCGGGCTCGCCGGGGGCGGCGGGCTGGCTGAGGACGGCGGGCTCGCCGGGGGCGGCGGGCTGGCTCAGGGTGACGCATCATTCGAGGCGGACGGCCTCGCCGAGGACGGTGCGCTGTTCGAAGCGGACGGCAGCAGGTCCGGGCCAGACGGCGGG
>Ga0187879_10002151_pt1 | contig 13449 bp, 13 predicted proteins | sample June2016WEW_19_1_FD_132423 | JGI IMG/M metagenome (GOLD analysis project Ga0187879, IMG submission 132423) | Peatland microbial communities from SPRUCE experiment site at the Marcell Experimental Forest, Minnesota, USA - June2016WEW_19_10 | ecosystem: Environmental > Terrestrial > Soil >... | reverse complement strand
CCTTCGCCGACCCCGCGGACCCGGACGCCGGGCTGGTGTTCCGCGGCCGGATCGCCGAGGACTTCAAGCTCATCACCGGCACCTTCATCCGCGTCGGCGCCGTGCGCAACGCGCTGCTGTCCGCGGCGCCGGTCCTGGCCGACGCGGTGATCGCGGGCGAAGATCGCGAGCGCGTGTGCGCGCTGGCGTGGCTGAATCCGGTCGAGGCGCGCACCCTGCTCGGCATGGACGTCCCGACCGACGGCGAGCTAGTGGGGCACGAGATCCTGCAGGACATGCTCGGGCACGTGCTGGCCGTACATAACGAGAGCGTCGGATCAGCAGCCCGCATCGAGCGGCTCCTGCTGCTCGGGCGCCCGGCCGACCTGGAGTCCGGGGAAATCACCGACAAGGGCTACATCAACCAGCGGCAGGTGCTGAAGAACCGCGCGCCGCTCCTCGATCTGCTCTACACCGAGCCGCCGCCCGCCGGCGTCATCATCGCAAGAAGGACGCACTGACGCGCCGGACAACCTGGTCCACGCCGCGACGGACGGCGAGCCAGGATCCGGCGAGCCGCTGGCAGCCGGGAGCGCTCGGCCGCCCGGTCGGCCAGCCGAGCAAGCTCCGGTCGTTCGACCCAGTCCGCATCGCCGACCTGGAATACCAGGCGTGGGTTGGTTACTACCTGCGTAACTGGCCACAGGTGCTGGTGGCGTCCGTGCGGCTGGTCAAGGCGGGCTTCGGCATGGACTGGCACCGGACCTTGCACGGCGCCTGGCTGGTGCTGCGCGCCAACCAGCTGTGGGCGCCCTTTCCCGACAACGACCCCGACCGGGCACGGGCCTGCATGCGACGGTTTTACGCACTGGTCAGGCTCAGCTACGGCGAGCCTGCCAGCCCGGTGCAGGCCGCTGCGCTCGAGGTCGACTGGTGGCGCGTGCACCGGGACGTCCAGTACTCGAAGGCGCCCCGAGGTGCCGGTGATGAGCTGGTCGAGTCGGTGACCCGCCTGTACTGCTACCTCTACGGTGAGCCCGAGGCCGAGGTCAGGCCGGCGGCGGTGCACCGGGCCCGCGCGATGGACCTGTCCGACCAGTGGGTCGCGGAGGGCTGCCTGCCCGGCAGCCCGCTGCTCCCGCTGGAGCGTGCGGCGCTGGTACGTACCTACGCCGCGCTGCTCGCCGCTGTGCACCGCTGAGCGGTGCGGCGCGGCGCCGACGCCCGCGGCGCCGCCCTGGCGCAGTCCGGCCAGGCCACCGGATGCGGTCAGCCCGCCGTGTTCATCGACGCCTTCGTGCGGCAAGATCACGGGCTCGCGCTGGCGGCCGGGTTCGCGCTGGCGGCCGGGCTCGCGCTGGCGGCCGGGCTCGCGCTGGCGGCCGGGCTTGCCGAAGAGGTCACGCTCGGCGAGCCGCTGGGGGTCGGGCTCGGCGAGCCGCTGGGGGTCGGGCTCGGCGAGCCGCTGGGGGTCGGGCTTGGCGACCTGCTGGGGGTCGGGCTGGCCGGGGGGGTCACAGTCGGCGTGCCGCTGGGGGTCGGGCTGGCCGGGGGGGTCACGCTCGGCGTGGTGCTGGGGGTCGGGCGGGCCGAGGAGGGAGTCACGCCCGGCGTGCTGCTGGGGGTCTGGCTCCGGCAGCCAATCGGGTTCGCGCTGGCGGCCGGGCCTGCCAGGGTGGTCAGGTCCGGGGGGACCAGGCTCGGGGGGGTCAGGTACGGCGCCGGGCGGGCCGGCAAGCTCAGGCTCGCAGTGCGGCTTGTCGCGGGGCTGGCGAAAGCGGATGCCGATGCCGCGCAGCCGGCCGGGGCCGCGTGGCTCTGACTCTGCTTGACAGGCCCGAGGGCGGTGACGCCCCCGTCGGCTGGGGACAGATGCGTGCCTTGACCGTTCAGCCCTGCCCCTGAGGCGCCCCCCGCAGAACCGGGCCCGTTGAGATGCAGCACGACCGGGGCAGGCGGAATCGCCTGTGGTGGCAGCGCAATAAGCAGCAAAACGCCCGCTGCGGCGAGGAGACCGGCAATGGCCAGCACAGCCGGATGGCGCAGCCGCGGGGGCAGCGCCGACCGGGAATGCTCGATCGCAGGGCCGCGCCAGCTTTGCACCTCCGCGAAGACGCGCTGCACCGCACCCCGGGCGCGCCAGGCCACCTTCGAATACGCCGCCATCACCCAGGCGAGGGGCAACGGGTACGGGGTGGTCAGCCGGGCGCGGATCCGCTCCAGGCCATCTTCAGCGGGCTCCACCCAATCCGCCGCCACATGTAGCGTCCGGCGCAGGAACTCGTCATAGTCACGATCGCTCGGGCTCATGGCCCCCCGCACTCCAGCACGGCACGAAGCGCTGACCTGGCCAGGTCGGTGTGCCTCTGGACGGCAGCCTTGCTGATGCCCATCGTCGAGGCGATCTGAGCCTCTGACATGTCCCCGTAATACCGCAGCACGAGCGCCTCGCGTTGCCGCGGCGGAAGCGCACCCAGCGCGGCGACCACCGCCGAACGCTCCAGCGGCGCGACCGCACCCGGCTCGGTACCCGGCTCAGCGCTGCGCACATCCGGCGGTGACTGCGGCGCGGACCGGTCAACGAGCGCGCGCTGCAGCAGCACGGAACGAGACCGGTTGACCACAGACTTCCGCAGATACGACAATGCCATCTCGCGGTCGCCGAGCCGGCGCCAGCGGCCGTGCATCGCGACGAATGACTCCTGCACTACTTCCTCCGCGGTCGCCAGATCGCATAGTAGCAGTTCAGCGAGCCGCACTAGCGTTCGGTAGTGTCCTGTATACAGGGCAGTGACTGCGCTGTCGGCATCCCCGTCAGCCGCAGCCAGGCCCCGCACGACGCCCGCCGCCAAGGTCTCGGGCACGTGCACATGGCGCCCGGCCACATCGCCGGATTCAGCAGCTGTCATCTCCGACCCTCGCACCCGGCCACGGAAATTCCACCCTACCTCCATGACCCCATCGCCCGCCCCCCACTTATCCACCGTAATCTGCCAGCGATCACGTACCACGCCCCCCGGAAGCTGCTCCCGGCCGCCCTCGGCGCCAGGCACGAAACTGAACCAGCCAATCACCCCACGCTGTTCAGAGTGATGCCAAACAAGCCCAGATGTCTAGCCCCAGGCAGCTAAATAGCGCCGCTGAAGGCGGCTCGGCGGGACGTTTCGTTGAATAGGCGCCCGGGTGTCAGATGGATGTCTCCTCGCGGTCCGACGGCGGTCCCAGCCTGCTGTTGCGGAACGGCCGGGCCGGACGAACGGCGGCGATGCTCAGTTGCCGCGAACCGGATAGCGTAGCGGGCCCGCGAGCCGAGACTGCCGACCCGCGGGATCACCTGTGGCCAGCGCGGGCTCGTGAACGGGATGCGGCTACGGCTCGACGAGGATGACCTCGAGCGTGCGGGGCCCGTGCACCCCTTCGACCCGTTCAAGCTCAATGTCACTGGTAGCCGACGGGCCGCTGATCCAGGTCAGCGGCCGGTCGGCGCTGGCCGAGAGCCGGGTGATCGCTTCGGGGACGAGTTCCACGACCTGCTCGGCGCGGACGATGCACAGGTGGTAGTCCGGCACCAGGGTGATCGCGCGCCTGCCCTGATCCGGCGAGCCGTCCAGCACGATCGTGCCGGTCTCGGCTATGGCCACGGCCGCGCCGGTGACGGCGCCGTCGCAGGCATCAAGCGCGCGGACATCCAGGCCATCGTCGGTGATCAGCTCGGCTTCGAGTGGCAGGCCGTCCAGGCCGTGCAGGTCCAGCCCGGCCGGGACGACAACGCGCCGGGCGCGGCGGCGGGTCAGGGCGGCGGCCACCTCCGCGGCCAGCCGGTCGGCGCTGGTGCTCCGGACGAGCGCCTTGTAGTCGGTCAGGCGCCCGGCGAACAGGTCCATGAGCTGCGCGGTCCCGCGGTCACCATGCGTACGGTACGGGGTCGCGGCCGGTTCGCCGTCCGGGCCGCTGCTGCCATCGCCGTGGCCTGCCTGGCCCGCCCCGTGCTGGCCCGCCCCGTGCTGGCCTGCGCCGGGCTGGCCCGCGGCCGTGGTGTTGGCCCGCCGGATCCGGGCCAGCATCTCCTCGCGCGCGCTCATGCCTGATCTCCTCGCCCGGCCTGATTCCGGTGCCGGGGCTGGTCGCCGTGTTCTTGGTGCCACCACTGCCGGAACGTTACGGGCGCGGGGACCGGCGCGTCGCGGGCGGCCGTCCAGGCCGACAGCGGCGGCGGGAGCCGTCGGATCCGGCCGCCTCGGCCCAGCACCCGGCCGGCCTGGGAGGCTGCCCGCTGCGCGGCCTGCCATCTCCGGCTGTCGGCCATCACCCAGGAGGCTGCGGCCATCGTGATGGCCTCACCGCTGGGCAGCCGCCGTTGTTGCCGCTCCTCCTCGACGTGCCGGGCCCGCAGGTGCACCAGGATCGAGGGGATGTCGATCTTCACGGGGCACACGTCGTAGCAGGCGCCGCATAGTGACGAGGCGTACGGCAGGGTGGCGTTGTCCTGCACGCCGGTCAGCTGCGGTGAGAGCACGGCGCCTATCGGGCCCGGATACACGGAGCCGTAGGCGTGCCCGCCCGCGCGCTCGTAAACCGGGCATACGTTCAGGCACGCCGAGCACCGGATGCAGTGCAGCGCCGCCCGCCCGACCTGGTCGGCGAGCGCCGCGGTCCGCCCGTTATCGAGGAGCAGCAGGTGAAACTGCTGCGGGCCGTCGCCGGGCGTGACCCCGGTCCACATGGAGGTGTACGGGTTCATCCGCTCGCCGGTGGACGAGCGCGGCAGCAGCTGCAGGAACACCTCAAGATCGTTCCAGGACGGCAGCAGCTTCTCGATCCCCATCACGGTGATCAGGGTTTCCGGCAGGGTAAGGCACATCCGGCCGTTGCCCTCTGATTCCACCACGCATAGGGTCCCGGTCTGCGCTATGCCGAAATTGGCGCCGCTGACTCCCACCCGTGCCGCCAGGAACTTCCGCCTCAGGTACAGCCTCGCGGCCTCGGCCAGCGCCGGCGGGTCGTCGGTCAGGGCCGGGTCAACGTCGCCCATCTCGCGCAGGAAGATCTCCCGGATCTCGGCCCGGTTGCGGTGGATGGCAGGCACCAGGATGTGCGACGGCCGGTCCTCGCCCAGCTGGATGATGAGCTCGGCGAGATCGGTTTCGTAGGCCGTGATGCCATCGGCCGCCAGCGCGTCGTTGAGTCCGATCTCGTCGGTGACCATCGACTTGACCTTGACCACCTCGGTAGACCCGGTGGCCTGCACCAGCCCGGCCACGATCCGGTTCGCCTCGGCAGCATCCCGGGCCCAGTGCACCACCCCGCCCCGCTCGGTGACCCGGGCCTCCAGCTGCTCCAGGTAGCTGTCCAGGTGGGCCATCGTCTCTGCTTTGATGGCCTGGGCGGCGTCGCGCAGCCGCTCCCAGTCCGGCAGCTCGCCGACGGCCGCCGCTCGCTTGGCCCGGATGGTCGTGGTGGCCTTTCTCAGGTTACGCCGCAGCTGGCTGTCGCCGAGGGCGCGGCGGGCCGCCACCGGAAATGGCTCAGTCCCGCGCAGGTGCCCCACCCCGGGCGGCGCCAGCGGCATGCCAAGGAACGTTGTCATCAGGGAGCCCCCGCGCTCGCCGGGCCGGCCGGGCCCGTCCGCGTGGCGGCCAGGATCTGCGCCAGATGGACGGTCCGGACCCCCGCCCTGAGCCGGGACAGCCCGCCGCCGATGTGCATCAGGCAGGAGCTGTCACCGGCCGTGCACACCTCGGCTCCGGTGTCCAGCACGCTGCGCATCTTGTCGGCCAGCATCGCGGTGGAGGTGTCGGAGTTCTTGACCGCGAACGTGCCGCCGAACCCGCAGCAGACCTCCGCGCCCGGGAGCTCGACCAGTTCGAGCCCGGCGACGTTGCGCAGCAGCCGCAGCGGCTTGTCGCCGACCCGCAGCACCCGCAGCGAATGGCAGGTCGGATGGTAGGTGACGCGGTGCGGGTAATAGGCGCCGACGTCCTCAACCCGTAGGACGTCGGTCAGCAGCTCGGACAGCTCGTAGCTGCGGGCCGCCACCGCCTGCGCCGCGCGGGCCAGCCGCTCGTCCCCGTACCGCCGGGCGACCATCGCGTGCTGATGACGGACCGCGCCCGCGCACGACCCCGACGGCATGACCACAGCGTCGCAGCTGTCGAATACGTCCGCGTAACGGCGCACCAGCGGCAGCGCATCCCGCTGGTAACCGGTATTGATGTGCATCTGGCCGCAGCACGCCTGCCCCTGCGGGAATACCACCTCGTGCCCGAGCCGCTCCAGCAGGGTCACCGTGGCCTTGCCCACCTCCGGGAACAGCGTGTCGGCCAGGCAGGTCACGAACAAGGCGATCCGCACCGCCGTCACCGGCCCGCTTCGCCGGCCACGCCCGGCGAGTCCGCCCCGGGCGGAACCGGGCCGGGCCGGTGGTCCGGCCCGGGCTTCACGACAGGTGCCAAGGCGTACATCAATGTCAGCTTACGCTCAGCCGGGCGCGGCATCACCCGCCGCAGCTTAGGGACCGCCGTGCTGGAGCAAGGAGCAGCATGATGCGCGTGGCTCAGCCAGCGAAGCCGTCCAGACGCGCCAGGATCTGGAGCATCACCTCATCGGCTCCGCCGCCGATCGACAGCAGGCGGCTGTCCCTGAAGAAGCGCGACACCCAAGCTTCCTCCATATATCCGAGCCCGCCGTGAAACTGCATGCAGGTGTCGGCGACCTCCCGTTGCAGGCGGCCGGCCTTCAGCTTGGCGATCGACGCGAACCGGGTCGTGTCCTCGCCGCGCAGGTGCGCCTCCGCGCACGCGTAGTTGTAATGGCGCAGCATGTCCAGCTCGGCGGCCAGCTCCGCCAGCCGGAACTGTACATACTGGCGGGAAAGCAGCGGCTGGCCGAAGGTATGCCGGTCCCGAAGGTAGTCAGCAGTACGGCGGAGCGCGGCATCCATGGCGCCGACGGCGATATAGGCGGCGATCATCCGCTCGTTCTGGAACTGCCTCATCTGCTGCTGGAAACCGCGCCCAGCCTGGCCGATCGTGTGAGACACCGGCACCCTCGCGTCGGTGAAGGACAACTCCGCGGTGTCGGAGCAGTTGTTGCCGAGCTTGCGCAGCTTCCGGCTGACCGAGAAGCCGGGGGCGGAAGTCGGGAAGAGGATCTGCGACAGCCCTCGATAGCCGCCCTCGGCAGAGGTCCGGGCCAGCAGGCAGAGCCAGTCCGCCTGGGTTCCGTTGGTGATATAGAGCTTCGACCCGTTGATGACCCACTCGTTGCCATCGCGCACGGCCCGGGTAGTGATGCGGGCCACGTCGGACCCGGCGTCGGGCTCGGTGACAGCGATGGCGGCCACCATCTCGCCGCGCAGCGCCGGGGCAAGATAGCGCTGCTTCAGCTCGTCGCTGCCGTGGCTGTGCAGGGACGGGGTAGCCATGTCGTTCTGCACAGCGACGGCCATCGCGACCCCGGCGCAGCCCATCCGCCCGAGTTCCTCGCCGAGGATGACCGTGTACGAGTGGTCGGCGCCCTGGCCGCCGTACGCCGGGTCGTACTCAAGGCCCAGCAGCCCGGCCGCCCCAAGAGCCTTGAACAGCTGGTGGGCGGGGAAGGTCTGGGCTTCCTCCCACTCCTGCCCGTGCGGCAGGATCTCGCGCTCCAGCACGCCCCGCGCCGACTGCCGGAACGCCTCGTGGTCTGGGCTGAAGAGCATGCTTCTCCGTATACATATACAGGTATGAAAATAATCAACGACGTTAGGAAGCGTAAGCTGGCGCCGCGAGGGCCGCAAGGCGGGGCCGCTGCGCGGTGATCACCGGCCTGGCCTGCGCTTTGACGGTTCGAAAGGCAACGGCCATCCAGCGCAGCACTGCCCGGCGGCCGTTCTTATCGGAGCCAGACCCAGCCAGACTCTACGGGGAAGGAGGATCGCCGGTAGGCTCTGCGGGTGGTTGCGATCGACTTCGAGGAACGAGAACTTGAGGCGAGAGTGCCTGATCTGGCTGCTGGCGGGACGTGGACCCGGGTGCGGCTGCGTTGGCGGCGGGACCCGCTAACGGGGGCGAGCGCGCGGATCCTCACCGGGGTGAAGCTCCAGCCCCGGAGTCGGCCGGACCTGACTGAGCTCACGGCGAAGCCCGCCTTTTGCCCATTCGACATTGAGCACCTCGAGAGGGCGACCTTCCCTTTTCCCGCCGAACTCACCGCCGAGGGCCGCATCCGCCTTGGCAAGGCAGTGGTGGTGCCCAATGTCATGGCGTACGCGACCCACAGCGCGGTCGGCATCTATGACCCGGAGCGACACTTCCTCGACCTGGATGACCTAACGCCTTCCATCATCGGGGACGCCCTTGCCGCCATGGTCCGCCATGCTCAGGCGGTGCGGCGCCTGGACCCGACGGCCCTGTGGAGTTCCATAAACGGCAACTACCTCCCGCCCTCGGGTGCCTCGCTCGTTCATCCCCACCTGCAGTCCGTTCACGACGCTTACGGCCTGACCGGCCAGCGCTTTCTGGTAGAGCAGTCGAGAGCATGGCAGGAGAGGCATGGGTCCTACTGGGCGGCCCTGGTCGAACAGGAGGTCGGCGGTCCCCGATGGGTGGGGCACACCGGCCGGGTTGGGTGGCTGACCCCGTTTGCGCCGAGCGGGTTCCACGAGGTGTGGGGCGTGGTGACCGGGGCAGCTGATGTGACCGAGCTGACCGACGAGGACAGCCGGGCGCTGGGGCAGGGGCTTTCCCAAGTCCTCGCCGCCTTCAGGGCCTGGAATTTGACCTCGTTCAACTTCGGCGTGATCGGCGGCGGGCCGCAGGCGCGCGAGCACGGACACCACGTTGTGCTGAAGGTACTCAGCCGGTCGAATCCGGAGCCGATGTATCGCAGCGATGCCACCTATTTCGAGCGCCTATACGAAGAGGCATTGATCGATCGGAGCCCTGAGGAAGTCGCGGACGGCGTTCGGACCAGATTCTGAGCTACGCGGTGGCGCCGGACGCCGTACCACGCCGGGAGCCAGGCAGCTACGGTCGACAGCGATGCGGGTCCCGGCCTCGGCCACCGGAGGCAGCGGAGCCCCTCAAGGGCCGAGCCTGTGGTCCAGCCAGGTGAGCAGGTCATCGATGACCTCGCCGCGGTTGGTCTCGTTGAAGATCTCGTGGCGTGCTTGCGGATAGATCTTCAGCGTGACGTCAGTGAGCCCGGCCGAGGTGTAGCGGTCCACGAGCGCATTGACGAGAGCGAGCTGTCCGCCGACCGGATCCAGCTCGCCGACCGCGATGTAGATCGGCAGGTCGGAGCGCATGCCCGCGATCCGGTCGCGGTCGGCTAGCTGGCGGGCGGCCATGAACATTTCCCTGGACGCGGCCGTGTCGATCCCGAATCCGCAGCGAGGGTCGCTGACGTACTTGTCCACCTGGGCCTCGTCGCGGCTGAGCCAGTCGAAGTCGGTTCGCGCGGGCTGGAACGGGGCGTTGAACATCGCGAGATCGATGGGCTCGTCGAGGTCCAGCGCTGGCTCCAGGAGGTCGAGGACCGCGGTCCCGGTCAGCACGGCGGCACTCACGTCCTGGCTATGGCCGAGGAGATACTGCTGGACCGCGAAGGAGCCCATGCTGTGGCCCAGCAGGACCAGCGGGACCGCGGGGTGCTCTTGCCGGGCCCTGGTGCTGAGCCGGTCGATGTCGTTGATGAGCTCAGTCCAGCCTTGTGAGCCGATCTGGCCAAGCTCGTCCGCGGACCGTGCGGTCGCCCCGTGCCCGCGCTGGTCCTGAGCGTAGACCACTATTCCCCGCGCGTTCAGCGCCTGTGCCAGGCCGGCGTACCGGATGGCGTGCTCGCCCATGCCGTGGGTGATCTGGACGATGGCACGCGGAGCGCCGTCGGGATCCCAGCGATATGCCGCCACGGTCAGGCCGGCACTGGGGAAGTCGACGCGACGTGGTTCGGGTGAAGCGCGCATCGTGTTCTCCTTCACTGCATGGGCCATCCGCTGCCGGATGATGGCTGGATGGCCGGCAAAGTCCTGCTGGACGCTGTGCCCGCCATTATCGGCCCGCATGGCTCGCGCCCGCAGCCCCTCTCGGACCGGTCACTCTCCCCCCGCCTGTGCCACGGCGGCGAGTGACTCGCCTCAGGAGTCCGCTTGGCCCGCGGGCGGCCCCGGCGGACTCCTGGCTGCCATCAATGAGGAGGCCAGCACGCGGTAGCCGGACGCCGCTACACAATGGTGGTTATGTCAAAGCGGCAGCATGGCCATGGCGGGCCGGTCGTCCGGCAGCAGGCCGATGGCGGCGTCATCGAGATTGTCGGTGACCGAGACCGGCCGAGGGCCTGGACGCTGCTGGTCGATGGCACCCCGCAGTCTCATGTTGACCTCGACGACCCGACGTACCTGGAGTTCGAGTACATGCGGCGGCTCGGTCACCTGGTCGACCTGGCGGCACCAGCAGGCGAGCCACTGCGGGTGCTGCACCTCGGCGGCGGGGGCCTGACCCTGGCGCGGTATGTGGCGGCGACCCGGCCCGGGTCATGCCAGCTGGCGGTGGAGTCGGACGCCGCGCTGGTGGAGCTTGTCCGGCGGCGGCTGCCCCTCGGTCAGCGCGGGCGCCGGGAGAGCAGGACCAGAGCGGGCCGGGTGCGCATCAGGGTCGGGGATGCCCGCGCCGTTCTTGAGCAAGCGCCCGCCGGATCCTTTGATGTGGTGATAGCGGACCTCTTCGCTGGGGCCCGCACTCCGGCGCATCTCACGTCGGCAGAGTTTGCCGTCGCCGCGGCCCGGGCGCTCACTCCGTCGGGTATCTATGCCGTTAATGTGGGCGATGGCCCGCCGCTGGCGCACGCGCGCGCGAGAGTGGCGGCGGTGCGTTCTGTCTTCCCATGCGCATGCCTGATCGCGGACGCGGCGGTGCTGCGCGGGCGCAGGTTCGGCAACCTGGTGCTCGCCGCCGCGCATCGTGGCCTGCCCGTCGCTGGGCTTACCCGGCGCGCGGCAGGTGACCCGTTCCCAGGCCGGCTGGTCCATGGCAGTGAACTCGATCGGTTCGCTGCCGGAGCCAGACCGATCACTGATGCGCAGCCGGAATCCTCTCCGGCCCCTCCGCCGGACCTCTTCGCGGTCATCCGTCGTTAACACCCAGCGGGACTCACCCTGAATGGTCCAGGGCGCCGGCCGCGGGATAGCGTGAAGAACGAGCTGTGAGTGGCGCAATCTCCCGCGGCTCGATGGGGGAGAGGAGGCCGGGCCGAGCTCCTGGCATAGCCGAGGACGCAGGTCTGGTGATCAGGGACGAACTGCCTGCGCTCGTCTCGTTCCATGGCTTAGCCGCCCGCGTGCGCGCCGGTCATCATCGCGGCCAGGTCGTCGGGGTGCAGGAACGACGGAGGGGGCGGCGGTCCCCAGTTGAACAGCCCCCTGGCGCCCTCCAGCGCCTCGGGTGTCCACAGCTGGTCCTCGATGATGCAGTCCATGTCGGAGTAGTACTCGGAGAAGTTGCCGGCCGGATCCTTCAGGTACCAGAAGAAGTTCGATCCGGCATGGTGCCGGCCGAGTCCCCAGACGTGCCGGTCCGGGTGGCCCTCCAGCATCGCGAAGGCGCCGCGGCCGATCTCGTCGACGTCCTCGACCTGCCAGGATGTGTGGTGCAGGAAGTCCACCGGGGCGGCCAGGGCCAGGACGTTGTGGTGATCAGTCGAGCAGCGCATGAACGAGCCCCGGTCACCGATGTAGTCGCTCACCTTGAACCCGAGTCCCGCGGTGAAGAAACGATGGGTAGCGTCGAGATCGGTCGTGCCGACGACTACGTGGCCGAGCTTGCGTGGTCTCACCTGTCCGGTCCTGACCACCCCAGGAGCGCGGGCGTCTGGGCGCTCCACCCGGCCTGGCCCGTTGTAGGGCGTGGCCGGGATCTCCGGCTGCGTGACCCGCTCGGCGACTTCAACCGTGGCCCGGAATCCGGCGACCGGCTCAGCCGTAACCAGGCGCTGCTCCTCCTGGGCGGCCGGCAGGTCCAGCGCGCGCAGCTGGGCGGCGACTCGTTCGATGTCGTCGTGGTCGTCCGCGCCGACCACGATCGCGACGAGCCGCCGGACCGGGGCCGGCACCAGACGCAGCTGCTGGCCGCCGTCGACGGTGGTGAACGAGCCGTCGCCGACCGGAGTCAGGCCGAACTCGGCGTAGTAGGCCGCGGTCTTCGTAACATCGGGGACTCCGATGGTGACGGAGGTCAGCCGGTGCAGTGCCATGCAGGGCTCCTACTCGGGCGGGGACTGGCGACAAGACTGTGCCGGAGCTGGGCCGAGCCCGTTGATATTAGCGAGACGCAAGCAATGCTCCCTGAATCAGCATGATTGATTACAGAGATTGTGAAACGGTTTCGGGCGGATGTCGATCTCATCGCTGGCCTGGCGCAGGGCCCGCTGGCCGTGGTGATGGTGCGGTCGCGCTACCCCTCGCCGCCGCGCGCCGGCCGCTGAGCGCGCCGCTCATCGCCACGGCTCGATGATCGGCTTGATGGTTCCCTCCTGGGTCACCGACCGCAGCGCGCTCTCCGCCTCCGCCAGCGGGAAATGGCCCGTGACCAGCGCATCGAGGTCGACCGCGCCCGAGGCCGCGAGCGCGATCGCGGTCGGCCAGGTGTTGGCGTACCTGAAGGTCCCGGTCACGGTGATCTCCCGCTGCTGCACGAACGCGAACGGCAGGACCAGTTCGTCCGGGCCCATCCCGACCAGTACCGCCCGGCCGGCCGGGCGCAGCGCCCGGATGCCTGCCGTGATCGCCGCGGGCGCGCCTGAGCAGTCGATGAAGGCATCAAAGTCCCGGCAGGCGGCGGGCACCTCCGCGGCGGGCAGCGCGGCGGAAGCACCGTTGCGCCGCGCGGCAGCCAGGCGATGCGGGGCAATGTCGCTGACGACAATCGTGACCGCGCCGCGAGCACGGGCCACCTGCGCGGCAACCAGGCCGATCGGGCCGGCCCCGGCGATGAGGACCGAGCCGCCCACGGTGACGTCGGCCTTGCCGTTGGCCCAGATCCCGACCGACAGCGGTTCGAGCAGGGCGGCAGCGTCGTCACTGACCCGCTCCGGCAGATCGACGGCCAGGTCATCGCGGACCAGCACGTACTCGCCCAGCGCGCCGTCGACCGGCGGGGTAGCGAAGAACTGCATGTCGGGGCAGAGGTTGTACCGGCCGGCCGTGCACTGGGGGCAATGTCCGCAAGCGGCTCCAGGCTCGATCGCCACCCGGCTGCCCAGCCGCCCGGGGTCAACGCCGTCTCCGGCCGCGACGATGCGGCCGGATACCTCGTGCCCGAGCACCAGCGGATCGCGAACCACGAAGTCGCCGATGCGCCCGCGCTCGAAGTAGTGCACGTCCGAGCCGCATACACCTACGCTGCGGACGGCGACAAGTACGTGCCAGGGAGTCGGCTGGGGCACCGGGCGCTGTTGCAGCTCCAGTTCGCCCGGACGGTTCAGCACCGAGACGCGCAT
>Ga0187879_10002146_pt1 | contig 13455 bp, 11 predicted proteins | sample June2016WEW_19_1_FD_132423 | JGI IMG/M metagenome (GOLD analysis project Ga0187879, IMG submission 132423) | Peatland microbial communities from SPRUCE experiment site at the Marcell Experimental Forest, Minnesota, USA - June2016WEW_19_10 | ecosystem: Environmental > Terrestrial > Soil >... | reverse complement strand
GCACCTGGGATCGCGCTCCCCGGCTGGCGATATGGGGGCTTGGCGTCATCTCCGCGCTGGCCGTGCTGGCCTGCGTGGTGTACGGCTCGGACTGGCTGGCGTTCTGGATTTACGTGAGTGCGGCCATGGGCTGCGCCTTTCCCGGGCGGCGTGGCGCTATGCTGGCCGTCCTCGGCGTCAGCGCCTGCTATGCGGTGCTGGGGTGGCTGACCCATGCCACCACGGGCAACTTCCTCATCACCTTGCTGCCCGTGGTGCTGATCGGCTGGGCCATGATCGGTTTCCGGATGCAGATCATGCTGACGCGGGAGCTCAGCCAGGCGCGCGAGACCGTCGCGAAGCTGGCAGCCAACGAGGAACGGCTGCGGCTGGCCCGGGATATGCACGACCTGACCGGACAGTCGCTCTCCCTGATCACGCTCAAATCAGACCTCGTACGGAAGATGCTGGCCAGGCTGCCGCAGACGCGCGAGCGCGACGCGGCGCTGAGCGAGGTTGGCGATATCGGCCGGGTCAGCCGGCAGACCCTGCACGACATCAGGGAAGCGGTCACCGGATACCGGCGTCCGACGCTCGCCATCGAGATCATCACGGCGCGGGGCGCGCTGGAGTCGGCCGGCATACAGCTGGACGACGATCCGGCCCTGACGCAGCGATCCGGTTCTTTTGGCGCCGACGCGGAAGCGGCGCTGGCGTGGTGCCTGCGTGAGGCAGTCACCAACGTGATCCGCCATTCGGGCGCGAAGAACTGCCGGGTACAGCTGACGCTACGGGACGGCGAGGTGTCCCTTGACGTCAGCGACGATGGCGTCGGGCTCGGCGGCCGGGAAAACCGGGCGGATGCCGATGGCCGCGGGCTCAGCGGCCGGGCAGACCGGGCAGACCGGGCGGATGCCGCTGGCCCGGAGCCGGCCGGGATGACTGCGGCCGGTAGCGGGCTGCGCGGCATGTCCGAGCGGCTGGCCGCGATGGGCGGCAGGCTGTCGCTCGGGACCAGCGACGCGGGCGGCCGCGGCTTCCGGGTCGTCGCGACCGTGCCCGATCCCTCGGCGCCGCCTCCCGACGACGACCAGGACGGCGCGGCTGCGCCCGGTCCACGGGCGGCAGTCGCCGACGGCAGTGATTCGCCGCCTGCGAACGTGGGGGTGCGGACGGCGTGACGCGATCCAACCAGCGTGCCGAAATGACAGGCCGGACGGAGCCCGGCGCCTCGTGCGTGCCTGCTGAGCCGGTTCAGCGCATCCGCGTGCTGCTGGCCGAAGATCAGGCCATGATCCGCCAGGCCCTCGCGGCGCTGCTGTCGTTCGAGGACGACATCGAGGTTGTCGTGCAGGTCGGCAGGGGAGACGAGGTCGTGCCCGCCGCGGCCAAGCACGAGGTCGATGTCGCGCTGCTGGACATCGAGATGCCCGGCATGGACGGCCTGGCTGCCGCGGCCGAGCTCCGGCGCGCGAAACCGGCAGTGAAGATCGTGATCCTGACGACGTTCGGGCGGCCCGGTTTCCTGCGCCGCGCGATGGAATCAGGCGTGTCAGGGTTCCTGGTCAAGGACTCCCCGGCGGACAAGCTTGCCGCGACGGTCCGGCGGGTGCTCGCCGGCGGCCGGGTCATCGACCCCGACCTCGCCGCGTCCGCGCTGGCCGAGGGGATCAACCCGCTGACGCAGCGGGAACGTGACGTGCTCACGGCGTCCGCCGACGGCTCGCTCATCTCGGAGATCGCGGCCAGCCTGTACCTGTCCGAGGGCACGGTGCGCAACTACCTCTCGGCCTGTATCCAGAAGACCGGCGCGCGTAACCGCGTCGAGGCACTGCGGATCGCCGATGAACGCGGCTGGCTCAGCTGGTCGTAACGCGCTGCGCGGATGCCCCGGCAGCGGCAGCGGCGGCATCGTGCGGATTGCGATGCTGGGTCAGCTGGAGGTCCGCGGCTCGCGACGGACTTCGCGGCCGGCCGGGGTCATGCTCGACGCCGGCGGTGACAGGCTGGCGGCCTCATCGTCGCCGAGCCCGTCCGGTCACCGAGCGACACAGCAGCATGACGATGGTCGTCACGATCACGCTCGAGTGACCGCTTACCGCGTTCCTTCCAGCTCGACGTTATAGACCCTGGCCTCGAAGGTGCCTGCGGCGTTATGTGGCAGCCTGGTGAACCAGACCAGCACGTAGCGGCCGTGTGCTGGCTTGGCGAGCCGCAGGTGAACCTGGCCGCCCGCGCCGGTCACGTGAGCTACCGTATGCAGGCCCGCCAGCGAGGCACGGGTCGCGCCGACGCGCAGCTGGAAGTTGGCACCGACAGTGCGGCCGAGACTGATCCTGGCGCTTGTGATTGTCACCGCACGGCCCATGTCAATGAGCAGGCCGGTGCCGGGTTTCAGGTTCCCGAACCTCGCGCTGGTGTACCAGTCAGTGTGCCAGGCCGTGCCCGGGCTTGCGTCGATGGCCAGCCGCGCAAGCCGGGAGTTCTGGCCGCTGCTGCCGAAGGGGTCGAAGGTCACGGCCCTGACCGGCTTGAGCTGCTGGGAGCGACTGGCGGAGCCCGCGGGCCGGGCTGCGGGGACCGTGCCGCTGACAGGAGCGGAGAGCCCGGCGTGGTGCCGTGCGGTGCCTGCGGGCTGGCCGATGAGCCAGCCGGCCACTGCGCAGACGGCGAGCGCCAGAATGACGATCGCTATGCGTAGCCGCTTGGCCACCGGTGCAGCCGGAGCTGATAGCCGGGGCAAGCTGTCCGGCCGCGGTAGCCGGCTGCTGATCTCCGCGCGGCTCCGTGCCGCGGTCCCGGCCAGCCTTGTCGCCAGAACGTGCAATTGTGGTCGCATCGAGGCCGGCGCAGCGGGCGGCGCTGGTCCCAAGACCGGCTCGGATTTCGGTGTCTCGGACTTCGGTGCCTGCGAGGTTGGCGCCTCGGCCGGGGAGCTCGCCGAAGAGCTCCGTGAGGCGAGCGGCGGGATAGGCACCGGCGCGGTAGCGGCTGTTTCGTCGGCGGCGGGCTCCGGTGGTGCAGGAGCAACTGGCCATTCGTCGGCGGCGGGCTCCGGTGGTGCGGGAGCGGCCGGCCATTTGTCGGCGGCGGGCTCCGGTGGTGCGGGAGCCGTTGGCCAGAGGTCAGGGTCCGGGGGTGCGGGAGCTGTTGGCCAGACGTCGTCGTCGTCCCATTGTGCGGGAGCGGCTGGCCAGGCGCTGGCTTGGTCTGGTGGTGCGGGAGCGGCCGGCCAGGTGCCGGCGTCGTCCGGTGGCTCCGGAGATGATGCCGGGGCGTCCGCCGACGGGGACGGCGGCAGCGTCCCCGGCCACACCAGGGTCGACGGCACCGGGCCGGCCGGTGCCGACTCGGCGGGCACCGCGGCAAACGGCTGTGTATATGACGGCTGTGTATGTGACGGCTGTGTATATGACGGCAGTGAGCCGAGCGGCTGGGTGTCCTCGCTCGGGTGCACGATAGCGCCGAGCGCGACGGCGAGTCCGGCCGGGCTGAGAATCGGCGGGCCGTAGCCGCTGGCCTCACCAAACAGCGCCCGGCAGGTTACCGCGTCGATGTCGCCGGACAGCCCGGTCCTGACCCGGCTGGGGCCGTCCGCCCGGCCGCCGGACCGCGGCGCCGGAGGCAGTCTGGTCGGCTCGTCGCCTGGCCAGTATCCGGTGAGCGCCGCATACAGGAGGCTGGCCAGGCCCCGGGTGTCGGCTGCCACCGGGCTGTCGCCGTGTGCGAGTTGCTCGGCCGCCCCGGTGAGCGCCGCCGCGGTCCCCAGCCCGCTGATCTTCACCTCGCCCCACTGGTTACACCACAGCGAGTCCGGGGTCAGGCACAGGTGCGCCAACCCGGCCGCATGCGCGACCGTCAGAGCGCCGGCCGCCTCCGCGATGAGTTCGGCGGCGCGCACGGGATCGACTGGACCGGCCGCGATGAGGTCGCTGAGCGGCTCACCGGACGGCCACTCGGTGACGATGTAGGGACGCTCGCCGCGATCGTCGGCGTCGAAGACCTGGACCAGCCGCGAATCGGTTAGCTGGGCTGCTGACCTGGCGGCCTGGACAGCGGCGGCGGTGCGGAGGGAGCCAGGGGCCAGGGTGCAGACGGTGACGGTGCGGACGAGGGACTCATCGGTCGCCCTCCAGGCCGATGATCCATCCTGCTCGCTGAGCCGCTGCTCCAGCCGGTACCGCCCGGCCAGCGGCCCGTCGCCGCCGCTCAGGAGTGCGTCAAGGGTTGTGGTGCCGGGTTCCTCCAGATCGTCCGGCCGGCCCCCGGACCTCGTTTCATGCCTTGAACTGCCGCTGGGACGGCGGCCCGCGTTACGGTGCGGGCGATGCCCGCCGGCCAGGCCGGACCTTGCGGATGAGCCCGCGTCCCCACCCGCTGATCCTCGTGCCATGACGTTCATCTCCCCGCACCGCTCGCAGCAAAACCGCCGACGCTGGCCGCAAGTGGAGCCATTGGTCCACGCGCCCGGCCTGCTAGCAGCCGATCACCTGCGGGCTTGCCGTGCCGCCGCATTGACCGGCCGCCTGGCGTTCTAGGGTTACATGGAGGCATGCGCCCTGGCTCTCCATGCAGTGTCGCTCGGTCCGTCCCGTCCGCCTGGTCTCTACCGACTTTAACCTGGCAGGAGGAGTAGCCCGTGCAGGTGAATAATCGGGCCGGGCAGCCGGCGGCCCAATCCGACCTCGTCGACGTCGCTGGGCTGGTGACCGCTTACTACGCGCAGCACCCGGATCCGGCCGAGCCTGCGCAGCAGGTGTCCTTCGGCACGTCCGGCCATCGAGGCTCGGCGCTGCGGGCCTCGTTCAACGATGACCACATCGCCGCGACAACGCAGGCGATCTGCGATTACCGCGCCAGCAGCGGCAGCACCGGCCCCTTGTTCCTTGGCCGCGACACGCATGCGCTGTCCGAGCCGGCCTTCGTCACCGCGCTGGAGGTGCTCGCCGCCAACGACGTCCGGGTACTGATCGACAGCAGGGACGGTTACACGCCGACGCCCGCGCTCTCGCGCGCGATTTTGCTCTATAACGAAGACCGCGCGGATGGCCTCGCCGACGGGATCGTGGTCACTCCGTCGCATAACCCGCCGGAAGATGGCGGCTTCAAGTACAACCCGCCCGACGGCGGCCCCGCTGGTACCCAGATCACCTCGGTGATCCAGGATCGGGCCAATGAACTGCTCCGCGACGGCCTGACGGCGGTCCGCAGGATGCATTACGCGCCGGCCAGGGCGGCCGCCGGACGGCACGACTTCCTCGATGAGTACGTATCGGGGCTGCCTGCCGTGGTCGAGCTCGACGCGGTGCGCGCCGCCGGAGTGCGGATCGGCGCTGATCCGCTGGGCGGGGCCAGCGTCGGCTACTGGGGCGAGATCGGCGACCGGTTCGGGCTTGACCTGACGGTGGTTAACCCGGCGGTGGATCCCACCTTCGGGTTCATGACCCTGGACTGGGACGGCCGGATCCGGATGGACTGCTCGTCGCCGTACGCGATGGCCTCGCTGATCGGCCGCCGGGCCGAGTTCGCCATCGCGACGGGTAACGACACCGACGCGGACAGGCACGGCATCGTGACCCCGGACGCGGGCCTGCTCAACCCCAACCACTACCTTGCCGCGGCCATCGACTACCTCTACCGGCATCGGGAGAACTGGCCGGGCGGCGCCGCCGTGGGCAAGACCATGGTCAGTTCCTCCATCATCGACCGGGTCGCCGAGGCGGCCGGGCGGCGGCTGCTCGAGGTGCCGGTCGGGTTCAAGTGGTTCGTGCCCGGCCTGCTGGACGGGACCGTTGCCTTCGGCGGCGAGGAGAGCGCGGGTGCGTCCTTCCTGCGCAGCGACGGGCGGGTCTGGACGACCGACAAGGACGGCATCATCCTGGCGCTGCTCGCCTCCGAGATCACCGCCGTCACCGGCAGCACGCCCGCCGAGCGCTACCGGGAACTGACCGCGAAGCTCGGCGACCCCGCCTACGCCCGGATTGACGCCCCGGCCACCCGCGAGCAGAAGGCGTCCCTGGCCAGGCTGGCCCCCGACCAGGTCAGCGCCGGTGAGCTTGGCGGTGAGCCGGTGCTGAGCCGGCTCACAAGGGCGCCGGGCAACGGCGAGCCGCTCGGCGGGCTGAAGGTGATCACCGCCTCCGGCTGGTTCGCCGCCCGGCCGTCAGGGACGGAGGACGTCTACAAGCTCTACGCCGAGTCGTTCCGCGGACCCGATCACCTCGCCCGCATCCAGGATGAGGCCAGGCAGATCCTCGAAACCGTACTCTGACCGCAACCGGCGGTGTCGCGGCGGGCCCGTTCCACGTCGATTGCCACCGGGGCAGCGTACGGGATGGCGGCTCAACCCGGGGAGACATCTTCCGGAATGTCCGCGCGCCCCGGAAGGGCACCTACCCTGGGAAGGCGTTAGGACATGAGATGGCCGCCCGGCCGGACAGCGCTTCTCGCTGACCGGCACCGTGACGGACCGACACTGGGAGGACCGGAACATGGTGCTGGCGACGTGGCACCTGGATACTGTCGTCCAGTACGCGCGCAGCAGCCTGCTCGAGGCGGTGCTGCTGGTTACCGGCACAATCCTGCTGACCCGCTTCGCGAACTGGGTGAGCGGCCGGATCACCTCGAGCATCGACGCCAAGGCCGACCAGAGCGATGCTCTGGTGAGCTCTGAGGCGCTGAAGTACCGGCACTCGGTTACGCAGGTGATCACCTGGACCCTGCTTGTCGTGATCTACTGCGTGGTGGGCGTCCTGGTGTTGCAAGCCCTGGGCGTCCCGCTATCCGGCTTCATCGCGCCGGGTGCGGTGGCCGCGGTAGCTATCGGCTTCGGCGCGCAGCGGGTGGTTCAGGACCTCCTGTCCGGCTTCCTGATCGTGACCGAGCGGCAGTACGGCTACGGCGACATCGTCCGGCTGACCGCCACGGGAGTCACGGCGGCCGCGACCGGCACGGTCGAGGAGGTGACGCTGCGCACCACCCGGATCCGCTCACTGAACGGCGAGGTGATCATCACGCCGAACGGGCAGATCGTGCAGGTGACGAACCTTTCCAGGGACTGGGCACGGGTGGTCGTCGACGTTCCGGTGCCAGTCAGCGTCGACCTCAACCACGTCACTGAGATCCTGCACCAGGTCTGCGACGAGGTTTTCAGTGACGAGGAGATGAAGCCGCTGCTGCTGGATCCGCCGAATGTGATGGGCGTGGAGAACCTGGAAGTGGATCACTTCAATCTGCGGGTGGTCGCCCGGACCCTGCCGGGCAAGCAATTCGATGTGGGGCGCGACCTCCGCGCCCGGATCACGCTGGTGTTCCTGCGCGAAGGGATCACCCTGCACGCCAGCCTCGACGTCGCCGACTCGACCAGCGAGAGGTGATACCCGATGCGCACCTGGCTACGCGAGCACCTGCCTGTCCGCACGTCGACGGCGGTGATCACGCTCTTCTTCGTCGCGGTTCTCGCGTTGTACCTCTCACCTGTCGGCTACCAGCCCCCGGCCCAGGGCGCAACACAAGTGTCGCCGACGCCAACCGAGTCGTCGCACCCGTCCCCGTCCCCGTCCCCGACCCGGAGCGTCACGCCGCAGGCCAGCCGGTCACCCACCGCCACCCCGACGCCGTCGACATCCGCCACCCGAAGTCCGGCGTCCTCCCCGTCGCTAGGCTCGTCTCCGTCGCCCTCGGTTAGCGCGACGCCGACGCCGGCGCCTACCACGAGCACCCCGGTGCCCGGCACCGGCGGCTGAACGAGTAGCCGGGCTGCGGGAGACTGTCGTCGTGCCGGGCGATGGCGACCACCAGCAGGATGCGGCGGGCGTGCGGCGTCGATAACCAGGAGCAGGGCGCGCCGGTCTGGGTGTGCTCGCGGCTGCGCGCCACCTGGGCGGCGATCTGGCCCGGGCTGCGCGATCTGGGCTGAGCCTGGCGCCCGGGATCGTCGGCCCGGCCGGGTACCGGCGGTCCGGAGCCTCGCGGGACGCGGTGATCGGTGCTGGCCCGGATACCCCGGTCGCCGGTCCGGCCGGGCTGCTAAACGATCTCCTTTACCTGCGGTGTTGCTCGCGGTGTCCTATTGTTCCGGTGTGGTCGCGCAGGAATTCAGCATCCCGATGCCAGCTCAATCCGTCGTCGCCGTGCCACCGCCGGGGGCTGGCCCTGGCATGTGGGCAGGTGCGCCGAGCGCGGTCTGCAGCGGCGGCGAGATCTACCTCGCCTACCGGCTGCGGCGGCCGATCGGGCAGGGGCGCGGCTACGCGGTCGTGGTGGCGTACTCGGCGGACGGGGAGCGCTTCGAGACCATCACCACCGTCACCAAGGAACAATTCGGCGCCGAGTCGCTGGAACGGCCGGCTCTGGTCGTCACCCCCGACGGGACCTGGCGCCTCTATGTGAGCTGCGCCACGCCGGGCACCAAGCACTGGCGGGTCGAGGTGATCGAGGCCGACAATCCCGCCTCGTTCGACCCCGGGCACAGCGAGCTCGTGCTCCCTGGCGATACCAAGACCGCCGTGAAGGACACGGTGATCGCGCGCTTCGGCGGCCGCTGGCATCTATGGGCCTCGACGCACCCGCTTGCTGACCCGCTTGAGGCCGACCAGATGGTCACCGAGTACGCCACAAGCGCCGACGGCCTGGAGTGGACCTGGCAGGGCACCGCGCTGAGCCCGCGCCCCGGCACGTGGGATTCGCGTGGCGTGCGGGTGAGCGCGGTCCGGTTCACGGCGGACGGCGTTGTCGCCTACTACGACGGGCGCGCCAGCGCGGCGGAAAACTATGAGGAGCGCACCGGCCTTGCGACCGGCCCGGACCCGGCGACGCTGAGCGCGGTCGGCCCCGTCTACGGGTCACTCTACGGCGGCGGGCTGCGGTACCTGAACATCGTCGACGTCGGCGACGGGCACGAGCGCCTGTACTACGAGATGACGCGCGCGGACGGAGCCCACGACCTGCGGACCGAACTGCGTCCCCGGCCGCGCGCCGAGTGACACCTGGGAGGCCGCGCGTAGTCACCCGGGAGGCGCGGAGTGACCCGGGAGGTCGCGCGTGCGGAATGACCTGGGAGGCCGCGCGCGCCGAGCGAACCGCCAAGCCGCCTAGAACTCTCGCGGCCGCCCGTTCTTTGCCTGGATCTGGCCCGCTGGCCTGGCGCCGACCAGGCCGCCTGAGTCGCCGCGCGGCTGCAGCCAGTCGCCAAAGTCCTCGCCGGTCACGCGCTCGAGCAGGCGGATGTCGGCCTCGAAACGCGGGATAAGCGCCCGGCGCTCGTCCCAGGTCAGCGGCCGGCGCGGCGGGCTGTCCCGTTGCAGCGTCCGCTCGAGTGCCTCGGTCGGCAGCCCGGGGATCGCATGGCCGATCCGGAGCGCCGCGGAAAGAGCGCGATGCCGGAGCGTCAGGTCCGGATGGGCAGTGACGTTTTCCCTCGGCACCTGGGTGACGACGCGCTGGGGCACCCGGAGGAACGCGCAGATCCGGTCGAGGACTATCGCGGGCTGCTCGATCAGGGTCCGGTACCGGAAAACCAGGACCTGGTCCCGCGGAAACACCCGGTACAGGTGGTCCAGCTGCTCCCCGTATCGCCCGAGCGCCTGGTAGTGCCAGAAATCCGCCCACCCGGCCGCGATCCGGCGTTCTTCCTCGGCGCAGGCTTTCACGAAGTCGCCAATCGGGTCGAGCCCGGCCGACCACAGGTGGGTCCAGTTGGAATGCGCCCGCTCCACCGGATCGCGCAGGATGACGATGAGCCTGGCGTCGGGGATAAGGTCCCTGATGCGGCGCTGCGCGTCGTGCCGGTACAGGTAGAACGGCGTCGACTCGCCGCGCAGCTGGCCGGCGGGCGCGGCGTCGAAGAGCGCCTCGTATTCGTCCCGTTGCCACACGTGCTCGCGGTAAGTGCGGAGGTCGCCGGGGCCGCCGCGGGTCGGCGGCGGGCCATCGGTGAGAAAGAACTTGGGTTCCTTGACAGGGGACAGGTACAGGGACGGGTGCGGGGCGAGCGCCGCGTGCAAGGCTGTGGTGCCCGCCTTCGGCGCTCCTGCCACGAAAAAGTCCGGCAGGGCCATCTCGGGATCTCCTCGGTCGGGGCCAGCCGTTATACCTACTCTTTAACTAGGATGTTCTTTCCGGACACCGCCCGTACCCTGGATCCGGCAATTCTCCCGTCGGATCCGCTGTCACGAGCCAAGTGACGGGCGCCGGTATCGCTGCTCCCTGGCCTGCCGGTGCGCGGATGGGAGCGGGAGGACAGCTGGCTGGCCAGCGCTCTGAGCACGATCCCTCCGAGCCCTCCAGCCATCGGCCAGGCGCAGTACAAATGTAGCCGACCGCCGCGACCACGGCCGCGATCGACGGTTAGCCGGACTACCGCCGCAGTCGGGCAAGCGGCGGAGCGGGCATCGGCTCTCCGTCGTAATCGGCGACCGTGCCGAACCTGCCGTCCCGCCAGTCAGCCGCTGCCGCCGCGATCTCCTCGGGCGTCCGCGCGACGAAGTTCCACCACATCAGCAGTTGCTCGCCGAGCGGCACGCCGCCCAGCAGGATCAGCCTGCTCCCCTCCGGCGCAGCGATCTCGGCCCGCTCCCGCCCGGTGCCCAGGTAGAGCAGGCTGCCCGGCCCCAGGGCAGTGCCCGCCACCTTTGCCGACCCGAGCGCGACGAAGATCACGTGCTCGTGCTCAGGCTGGAGCGGGAGGGTACCGCGCCCGTCCTGCCCCGCGATCAGCTCCGCCCCAACGATCTCCGAATACACCCGGGCAGGCGACCGCGCGCCGCCCAGCGACCCCATGAACACGGTGGCCGCGAACCCGGCGATGTCAACCGTCGGCAGCTCAGAGTGATGCGCGAAGGCCGGTTCCACCTGGCGCGCTGTCTCTGGCAGCGCCACCCAGAGCTGGACCCCGTGCAGCGCCGGGTCATGCTCGGCAGGCGAGACCTCGGCGTGCGCGATCCCGCGCCCTGCGGTCATCAGGTTCAGCTGGCCGGGCCGGATCAGCTGCTCGCTGCCGAGGCTGTCGGTATGCAGGACATCACCGGAGATGAGCCAGGTGACTGTCTGCAGGCCGATGTGCGGATGCGGCGGCACCCGCATCCCGGCTACGCCGTCTACCGACATCGGCCCGTAGTGATCGACGAAGCACCAGGCGCCGACGCTCCGCCGCAGCCGGAGCGGCAAGAGCCTGCGGACGGTCATGTCGCCTACCCGCGCCTCCTTGGCACCGGTAAGTTCAAGTCCAAGGGAATTAACGGGCGTCTCGGCTATCTCGAGCTGCGCATCGACTGTGCTCATCGGCAGTCCCTCCGGGCCTTAGCCCGCGCTGCTGCATGCTGGGCGGACAAGTCTTGACGATAGAGGAGGCGGCACGCAATGGCCACGAACCACGAACTGCTCCATGAGCTTGCCGGCGCCGGTCGTACGCTCCGCGACGCGATTCCCGAGGTCTATGCCGGCTACGTCCGGATGGCGACCGCAGCGCTTGGCGATGGCGGCGCCTTGCCTGCCAAGATGCGGGAGCTGATCGCCCTGGCCATAGCGGTGACGACGGAATGCGATGGCTGCATCGCAGCGCACGCCCGGGGTGCCGCGGGCCGCGGCGCGACCGCCCAGGAAGTCGCCGAGGCGCTGGGCGTCGCGATCGCCATGAATGGCGGCCCAGGATCGGTGTGGGCCCCCCGCGCATATGCCGCGTTCCAAGAATTCGCCGCCAAGCAGTAGCCCGGAGCCAGCGGACTCACCTATCGGCTACGTCTGAATGCCGTAAACAATGCCGCCTTCACGCCAACTTCATCTCAAGACCGTCGCTAGGAATGCCCGTCATCCTCGCGCTGATCCTCGGCACTCAGCGATTCAGCCGCCGCATTGGCCAGCGCTCGATACTCCGGCCGCGAGAGCCTACCTCGGCGGTACGCCGCCGCTACCTCGTCGAATGAGCCAGGTACGTATGGATCCGGGTCCTCCTCGGCGGCGGAAGCCATCTCCAGGTAGCTGGCCGGGACGGGTTTCCTGGTCCGTGGCCAGGATCGTTCGCGGAACCGCGATGCGACCTCATCCAGGCTCATGGAGCCGTCCCGCAGGGCGGCGATCAGGTCTGTGACTTCGCTGGTCATGAGCTCCCTCTTCTTGGTGGCCTGCGTCCGCTAAAATCGGGGCGGCCGCAGAGTTGTCGTAGCGTGCCCAGGTGTCGAATCGGTGCTTGACGGCCTCGAAGTTTTTCCTGGGAAGACTGCCCCACGCCGAATCGGCTTGGGCCCTGATCACCTCCTCCGGAACAAACCTGCCGCCCATTCCCCTGCCTGCGCGATAGTCGTCCTGGCCAGCCCGGTGCCGACCATCTGACCGGGTCACCGCCATATCTACTGGGATCTCCACGAAAATGCCCTGAATGGCTGTGTAGCCGACGGCCCGTAGTTCGTCGATCCGACGCTCCGTCTTGCCTCGCGAGGACATGGTGATGTCCCAGATAATGTTCTTTCCGTCGGCTTGCGCTAGCATCGCGAGTTGTCTGGCTATGTAGGAGGACTCCTCATGGACCAGGTCGGAGGCTTCCATCGGCGACAAGCCCTCGACCATCGGGACCATGCCCCGATCGGCCATCTCTTCTTTGATCTTGTCTGGGTTGACGGTCAGGTACTGCGACAGGTCGATGCCTGCGTGTTTCTCGAGGACAGTCGACTTGCCCGCGCCGCTAAGGCCACCCGCGATGATCGCCCGGCGCTCACAGGGTACGTCGGACGCTCTTGCGTACAGATACTCGATGATGGAGTCCTGGAGTGCATCGCGCTGCTCTGACCAGACTTCCCTAGCTGGGTCGGTGGTGTGTTGCTGGTCGGTTGAGAGGCCGTGGGCGCGTGCTTTGTCCAGACGGTCGCGGATGTCTTTGACGTGCTCGGCGTGCTCGGTGTCGGTGACCGGCTCGGGCAGGGCGATGTCCTGCAGGCGAGGCCCGGGCGGCTTGCGGCGCCCATCGGCCTCGATCGGGGAGGACGGATGGCCGGGGGGCAGTCGGTAGCTGCGGTGCCGCAGGTCCGCTGCCGGGCTCGATTTCGGGTCATCTGAGCCAGGCTTCGGGTCATCTAACTCGGCTATGGCGCCCGGAGTCTTGGGCTGATCGGTACGCAGCGCTTGCTCCCTTGATCGCAACCGTCCGCGCCAGGGTAGAAGACCTGCCAAACGGCACGCAAGGGCCGAGTATCAACGGCCTGCGATGGGGCAAAATTGGCAAACCGGCGTCGGGGCCGACTCTTGGCGAGGTTCTACCGCTGCTTGTACCGGATTTGTGGACTTGGACGGGATATAATGCCCGTTATGTCCCCACCAAATCCGGTACAAGTAAAGCCATGCTCCCGACATCCTCGTTCCTGGGCCTGCTCAGCGAACCAGGGTCAGCGGACCAGGTACCCCGGCCGGCGTGCCTGGGCGGGGTCAGCGGGCCGGGGTCAGCGGGCCGGGGTCAGCGGGCCGGGGTCAGCGGGCCGGGGTCAGCGG
>Ga0187879_10002145_pt1 | contig 13455 bp, 10 predicted proteins | sample June2016WEW_19_1_FD_132423 | JGI IMG/M metagenome (GOLD analysis project Ga0187879, IMG submission 132423) | Peatland microbial communities from SPRUCE experiment site at the Marcell Experimental Forest, Minnesota, USA - June2016WEW_19_10 | ecosystem: Environmental > Terrestrial > Soil >... | reverse complement strand
GGTCCGGCCGGCGAAGCCGACGGGCAGCGTCGCCAGTTTCGCCGTGCGGGTAACAGCATGGCGGGGCAGATCGCTCATGATCCCCATTCTCCGGCATGCCGGGCGCGACGGCTACCTGCGCACCCCGCGCCGCATGCATGCCGAATTTTGCCGATACTGCTGTAAAAGGCCAGCTTTCCAGCCCCGGCGACCAGGTAGTACGGCGCGCCGCGGTCAGTCGTGCGTGCTTTCCTCGGGCTCCTGGTACCAGCGGATCCGGTCACCCACCCGGGCCCGCATCTTCCACCGCATCGACTTCGGCGCCTCGTGCGCCGCGGTGAGCATCGCGGCGGCCTGCTCCGCCGGGTCGCAGCTCGCGCCGGCAGGCACCAGGTCGGCCGCGCGGTCGGAGAGCAGCGCCCGGACCTTCTCCAGGTTCATCGTCACCGTGCGCCACCAGCCCCAGTCCTCCCCGACGATCGGCCGGAAGAGTTCCAGCGAGATGGTGCCCGGCTCGCCGCTCTGCGCCACCGGGTAGGCGGCCAGCAGGTAGACGATGTCCCGGACGTCCTTCTCGTTCAGCTGGACGATCTGCAGCTTCGACAGCAGCACATCCAGCACGTCCAGAGTGTAAGGCAGCCGGCCGATCCGGTCACGGAAGACCAGCTCATGGCACATTTCCAGCCGGTCGATCAGCACGTCGATGGGCCGGCCGCTGACCGCCGAGACGAAGTACATCTGCTTGTGGCCGTAGAGCGCGTTGAACGTCTTGTCCGGCTGGTGGCCCTGGTCGAGCAGGAACTTCTGCAGGGCCTTGCGGGACGGCGTGGCCGCGGCCAGGTCGATGTCCTGCAGGCCGCGGCTCGGCCGCGGCGGGAACTGCGGGCACAGCACGCGCACCGCCAGGCCGCCGAGCAGCCGGACCGTGATGCCTTCCTCGGTGGCCGCGCTGATCAGCGCGAGTGCCTCGGACTTCGCGTCCTCGGGCCCGGCCTCCGGCTCCGTGGTGTCGGTCATGGTCCTATCCCTCCACCCGGAAGGAGCGCTCGATCCCGTCCGCGCTGATGTCGACCAGGAAGCCGCGAACCACGCCGTAGGCTGCCTCGCTGCCGGGATTGAGGCTGAGCGTCGACCCGATCCTGGCCTCCCCGGCCGACTCATGGATGTGGCCGTGCACGCTGAGCAGCGGCCGGAGCTGCTCGATCGCCTCGCGGACGCCGGTCGAGCCGACCGGGCCGCGGAGCAGGTCGCCGGCCGACACGATCGGCCGCATGTTGTCGTCCAGCAGCGGCGCGATATCCAGCCCGGAGTCATACGGCGGGCAGTGGGTCAGCAGGACGGCCCGGCGCGGGTCCTTCACCTGGTCGCTGAGCCGGAAGATGGTGTCACGGAAGTCGTGCTCGGAGATCTCCCGCGGGGTGGACCAGGGCGTCGGGCTGGACAGCCCGAGGCCGATGACCTCCAGGCCGCCCGGCATCTCCACCACCTTGCGGTCGACGTTGATCGCGTACTTGCTGGCCGCCAGCGGCTCGTCGATCGCGTACGGATCGTCATTGCCGGGGATGATGAACAGCGGTATGCCGCTGCCCTCCAGCCGCTCGGCGGCCAGCTCCAGCCACTCGGTCACCTGCTCGCGGATCTGATGCGCGAACAGCGCGTCCAGCGCTCCGGCGTCGCCGTGCAGCGCGTCCACCTCGGCCCGGGTCGTGTGGAACGGGTAGTAGCCCAGGGCCGCGATATCACGGTCGAGGTCCTGCAGTTCCTGCTCGCTGCGGGGGTGGCGCTTCTGGCCCAGCAGCTCGGCCTCCCAGGAATCGCCGGTGCGCACCACCGGGACGATGGCCTTGCCGGTGAGGTCGCCCGCGTAGAGCACGGCATCGGCCTTGTAGACATTCAGCCGGATGGCATTGAGCATCTTGCGCCAGGCAGGCGCGGACGCGTGGAAATCCGACACGATATAAAGCCGGACGACGTCTTTCTTCGCCTTCCTGGCACGAAACGGCACTCGCCTCTCCGATCTGGCCCGCCGCGGCTCCCGCTATCCGCTATCCGCCGAAACCAGGCCTCGTGTACACGATACGGCCACCCGCCATGGTCAATTCGGTGGCGGCCTGGCCGATCTCCGCTGCCGGGTGCTCGAACAGGTTGCGGTCAAGCACCACCAGGTCGGCGAGATAGCCGGGCTGGATGCTGCCGGTTTCGTCGAGATGGTTGACGTGCGCCGAGCCCGCTGTGCAGGCTGCCAGGGCCGTGGGCAGGTCCAGCCGCTCGGCCGGCAGCAGCGGCTCCCGGCTCAGCGGGTCGGGCTCGCCGGAAACATCCCACGGCGCGGTCCTGTTCACGGCCACGTGCAGCAGCCAGGGCGGGCTCGGGCTGGACACCGGCCAGTCGCTGCCGAAGGCCAGCATGGCACCGCTGCGGGACAGGCTGCCGAAGGGGTACTGCTGCGCGGACCGCTCCGGGCCGAGGAATGGCAGCGTGAGCTCGGTCATCTGCCGGTCATGGCAGGCCCAGAGCGGCTGGGCATTGGCTGCCACATGGAGCCGCCGGAATCGCGGCAGGTCATCCGGGTGCACGACCTGGATATGGGCGATGTGGTGGCGCCGATCGCTCGGGCCGTTCCGGGCCCGCGCGGCGTCGAACGCATCCAGCGCGTCCCGGACGGCCCGGTCACCGATCGCGTGCACGTGCACCTGGAAGCCGAGCCGGTCAAGCCTCGTCACCATCTGCTGCAGCACCGCGGGGTCCAGGTAGCTGAGCCCGGCCGGATGGCTGCCGCGGCCGTGCTGGCCGTCGCCGTCCTGGCCGGGGCCGCCGAGATAGGGCGCCAGCATGGCAGCCGTGTGGTTCTCGCAGACCCCGTCCAGCATGATCTTCACGGTGGTGGCGCGGAACGGCCCGTCCCGTGCGTCGGCCCGGCGCTCGGCCAGCTCGTCGATCTGCGCGTCGATCTCAGCCGGGCTCCTGGTGCGGTCCCACCACAGCGCCCCCACGACGCGGCCGGTCAGCCTGCCGTCAGCGGCGACGGTGCGGTAGGCCTCGTAGCAGTCGGGCACGCCCGGGTAGTCGCCCACGATGGCTTCCTGCCACCCGGTGATCCCGAGCTCGTGCAGGTAGCGCTGGCCCTCGAGCACGCCCTGGACGCGCTGCGCTGCGCTGGGCTGCGGGATGACGGCCTCGACCAGCCGCATCGCGCCCTCCTGCAGCGCGCCGGCCGGCCTGCCGGCCGCGTCCCGCTCGATCCGGCCGTCCGGCGGGTCGGGGGTGGCGGCGTCGATCCCGGCCAGCGCCAGCGCGGCCGAGTTCGCCCAGCCGCCGTGGTGGTCCCGGTTGATCAGGAAGACGGGCCGGCCGGGCACCACGGCATCCAGGTCGGCGCTGACCGGGACGCCGCCCGGAAACGCGTCCATGTACCAGCCGGCGCCGGTGATCCACTCCTCGTCCGGGTGCTCATCGGCGTAGCGGCGGACGTGCGCGGCGTAGCCGTCTCGGCCGCGCACCTCGGTGAGGTCGCAGCGCAGCCGGTCCAGGCCGCCGCCGGAGGCGTGCACGTGCGCGTCCTGGAAGCCGGGCAGCAGCATCCGGCCGCCCAGGTCGATCACGCGGGTGCGGCTGGTGACCAGGTCGCGCAACTCGGCGTCGGAGCCGACGGCGAGAATGCGGTCTCCGCTGACGGCTACCGCCCGGGCCCAGCTCCGCGCGGCGTCGACCCGGTAGACCGCGCCGCCCCGCAGCAGCACGTCGGCTGACCGCCGCTCACTCATCCGCGATCCCATCCGGCTGGTCAGTCCGGCGGGACCTGCTTGTAGAGCAGGGACAGGTCGATGCCCTGCGCGCGGTTCTGCACATTACGGATCACGTAGATCACGATCCCGACGACGGCCACGCCGAGGGTGAAGGACACGCCGGAGGTATTCAGGTAGCTCAGCAGGCTCTGCGGCGCGTGCGGCTGCAGCAGGTGCTTGACGGACTGGACGATCGGGTCGATGCCCGCGAACCAGTAGACGATGCCGCCGAAGACCAGCCAGACGCCGCCCATCACCGGGAGCCAGCGCCGCCAGGGCGCGCTCCGGACCAGATCAGGACGGGTGTAGGGGGCAACCATCGCGTTGATGCCCGGCATGAGCCAGGCCAGCAGCGCGCACAGCCCGCTGAACCAGGCCGAGCCGGCCAGGTTCAGCTTGCCGCCGGCCGCGACGCTGGCGGGCAGGAAGCTGAAGTTCTCGAACACCACCAGGACGGCGGAGATCCCGACCAGGGTCAGGATGGCGTTCAGCGGCGCCCGGACCCGCTCGCTGATCGCGCAGAACCAGCTCGGCACCTGCCGGTCCAGGCCCCAGGCCAGCATGATGCGGCTCATGAAGTTGATGTAAACCGGGATCAGGATGAACGGCAGCACGCCGCCGAAGAAGCTGATCACGAGCCACAGGAACCAGCCGCCTGGCCGGGACATCGCGGCCAGCAGCGGGGTGGCGTTCGGCTGGCCGAGCGGCGTGTGCGGGCTATTGGACCAGAACAGCGAGCTCCAGCTGACCTGCAGCTGGAAGCCGAGCCGCCGGGACAGGAAGTCCACGTACACCGAGTTGAGCAGCACGCCGATGGACAGCGCGCCGAGCACCGCGATCATGATGCCGCGCTTGATGTTGCCGCGGACCTCGCCGGCGATATAGGCGCTGTACTGGAAGCCGATGTAGTTGAACAGGACCAGGAAGATGAAGATTGAGAAAGTGGACGGGTGGAAGCTCACGCCGTGCCCGGTCGTCCCCAGCGCGCTGCCCGCCCGCTGGATCTGGGCTGCGGTCATGCCGGTGAACCGCGGCAGGTTGGCGTCCAGCCTGGCCCGGCTGGCCAGCGGCAGCCCGAAGCCGAACATCAGCACGGCCGCGCCGATCCCGCACGCGGCCAGCACGGTGACGATCCGGTGCAGCCTGCGGGTCGGCTGGATCACGACTAGCAGGACGAGCAGCAGCACCACGATGCTGGCGATGAACCCTGGCCATTCGGTGATCGAGCCGCCGTAGCTGAACCAGTTACTCGCGTGCCTGAAGAACGACGAGCCGGTGCCCACCCACACGATCAGGCCGTCGATCTGCAGGTTGCGCAGCACGACCGGGATCTCGAACGCGATGACCGCCAGGGAGGCGAAGCAGAGCATGAACGCCTCCAGCCAGGCCAGGAACGGCCCGGCCTTCGGGATGAACCGGCTGGTGAAGACGTAGTCGCCGCCGGAGCGCGGCATGACGGTCGCGAGCGAGGAGAAGATGAGCGCGAGCAGGATGCCGAAAACGGCGGTGATGATGGCAGCCCAGCCGTAGGTGGAGAATGGGCCGAGCAGGCCGACCGGCAGGAAGGCGAGCCCGTAGAAGGCGGTGTACCAGCCGACGCCCGTCCCGATGAACGCCGCCGCGTTATAGAAAAGCGCGTTAAGGACACTGACCTCGCGCACGAGCCCGGATGACTGCCGGACGAAAAGGCTGGCGCCGCGCGGCGCGGGCGGGACAACTGGTCCGGCGGGAGCGGAACTTTCGGCCACCTGATGCCTCACTTTCCACCGCATCACGGCGACGGCAGCTGCTCATGCCCGGCTTTCCGCCGACGATGATTCTCCTGATTCGGCTGGCGCTAGATGGAGTCAAGGTAACAGTGCGGCGCAGAGGTGGCAATGGCACCCGTAACGGCCGAACAGTCATTGTTAATCTGATACCCGCCTCGTTGCCGCCGAGTCCGGGCATTTCATGATCGCGTGGCGGATTGGCGCCCTGTGACGGTCACCATCAACCGCGCGATCAAGGACTGGCTGTGGCCGCGGCGCTAGCCGGGCGACTCGCCGGTCAGGGCCGCCTGCGGGTTGGCGGTGACCAGGCTGCGCGCCTCCGCCGGGTCCAGGCCCGCATCCGCCAGCAGCGGCAGGAAGTCAGTCAGCAGGTAGCCGTAGCCGCAGCCGCCATCGGCGCGCAGCTGGCCGCGCAGGAAGATGTCGTGCGACAGCAGGACCCGGGCGCCGAGCCCCGCTCGCACCAGGGCCAGCACGTAGTCCGCCACCCGGCCCAGATCGTAGGGGGTACCGGTGCCGATGGAGTCGAACGAGACGTAGCAGCCCTGCCGGGCCAGCGCGAGGTGGTACTCGGGCAGCGGAACCGTATCGGCATGGCCGATGATCACCCTCCTCGGATCCACGCCCTCCTCGGCGAGCAGCCGCAGCTGCTCGGTGCCGACCGGCCAGCGGGCCGCGTGCGTGCTGATGGTCAGCCCGGTGCGGCGGTGAGCCCGCGCCGCCGCGCGGAACGACCGTTCCTCGGCCGCTGAGATGTACCGCTGGTCGGCGCCGATCTCGCCGATGATGCCGGCCCGGATGCCGGTGCCGTGCGCGCCCTCCTCGATGTCGCGGACCATCTCCTCGGCGATCGCGTCCACGGCGTGCCGGTCGAACCAGCCGCGGTCCAGGTACGGATCCCGGTAGTGGCCGCAGCCCATGACGATCGTGACGCCGGTAGCCTCCGCCACTCGGCGCAGTGCGGCCGGGTCGCGGCCGATCTCGTCCAGCGTGAGGTCGACCAGGGTGCCGCCGCCGGCCGCGCGCAGCAGCTCCAGCTCCCGGCGGGCCAGGTGCTCATCATTCAGCAGTCCGGTGCCGCGATACTCGCGGACCAGGTTGGTGAACACGTGCTCGTGCGGGAGCACCACGCCCAGATCGGCTGGCTGGACGGGACCGGTGACCGACATGACCTGCATGGCCACATTCTGCCCGCGCTCATGCCTACAATCATGGCCAGCTCGCGCCGCACGGTCGCTGCCAGGGCGCCGGGCCGCCCGGCCGGGCGCAGCATCGCCCGACCGAGGATGTCGCCTGACCGAGGATGACGCATGTACCTGAGCCCGACCGAGGAAGACAGGCTCAGGATCTTCCTGGCGGCCGAGCTGGCCCGCCGGGCCCGCGGCGACGGCGTCCGGCTGAATGTCCCGGAGGCGACCGCCCTGATCTGCGATGAGATGCATCGCGCGGCCCGGGCCGGAGGATCACTCGATCAGGTAGCGGCGGCGGGCCGGGCCGCCGTCAGCCAGGACGACCTCATGGACGGCGTTGCTCCGCTGCTGGCGGAGATCCGGCTGGAGGTACTGCTCGGCGACGGGATGCGCCTGGTGGTGCTGCGTGATCCGCTGGCCCCGGACTCCGGCAGCACGGGTCTGAGCAGCACGGGCGGCAGCCATGCCGGCGCCGGTGATGAGCCCGGCCGGATCCGCCGGCCTGACCGCGAGATCCCGCTCGGCGCCGGCCTGGCGCGGCGGCGCATCCGGGTGACCAGCCGGTCGGCGAGGCCGATCCGGGTGTCGTCGCATTACCCCTTCTGGCGGGTCAACCCGCGGCTGGAGTTCGACCGCGCGGCTGCCACCGGGTACCGGCTGGACATCCCGGCGGGCGAGTCGATCCGCTGGGCGCCCGGCGAGGTCAGGGACGTCGACCTGGTGGCGGTCCGGGCCGCTGCCCCGGACCCGGGATGAGGGCAGCAGTCATCCGCCAGGACGCCTACAGCCGCCGGTTCGGCCCGACCACCGGTGATCGCGTGCGGCTCGGCGACACCGATCTCTGGCTGCGCGTCGAGGATGACCACGTCGGCTACGGGGACGAGCCGCAGTGGGGCTATGGCAGGAACATCCGCTCCCGGATGACCCAGCAGGACCGGGCCGCTGCGGCGAGCGAGCTGGACGTGCTGGTCGCCGGCGTGCTGCTGGTGGATCCGCTGCTCGGGGTGGTGAAGACCAGCATCGGCATTTCCGGCGGCCGGATCGTCGGCATCGGGCGGGCAGGTAATCCCGACATCACCAGCGGCGTCGACATGACCATCGGGCCGAACACCCTGCCGATCATGGGCTACGGTCTGATCGCGACCGCTGGCGCGGTCGACTCGCACGTGCACCTCATCACCCCCCGGCTGGTCCCCGTCGCCCTCTCGGCCGGCGTGACCACCCTGATCACGGCCGGCTTCGAGGAGCCCCCGGCCGCGATGAGCAGCACGCTCCGGGCGTTCGAGCAGCTGCCCGTGAATCTCGGCCTGCAGGCCAGCGCGCGGACGGATGTCGCGGCGGCCATGGAGCGGGTGCTGGCGGCCGGCGCCGTCGGCCTGAAGATTCACGAGGACTGGGGCGCCTATCCGGAGATCATCGACGCGGTCCTGCGGCTCGCCGATCAGCACGACGTTGCCGTGGCGCTGCACACCGACGGGCTCAATGAGTCGTGCGAGCTGGAGGACACCGTCGCCGCGATTGGCGGCCGCGCGGTGCACGCCTATCACGTCGAGGGATCGGGCGGCGGCCACATCCCCGACCTGATCGGCCTGGTCCGTGAGCCGAGCGTGATCTGCTCCTCCACCACTCCGACGATTCCCTACGGGACGGGCGCCGCGGCCGAGCACCCCGAGATGATCATGGCGGTCCATGGCGGCTCCGGCACCGACCCGGCTGACCGCCTGCTCGCCGGGGAGCGGGTGCACCCGGCCAGCATGGCCGCCGAAGGGCCGCTGCACGATCTCGGCGCGATCAGCATTATCAACAGCGATTCGCAGGGAATGGGCCGGATCGGCGAGACCGTCCGCCGGACCTGGCAGCTCGCGCACGCGATGAAGGCATGGCGGTCGACCCTCGACGGCCAGGGCTGGCCCGCTGCGCCGGCCGTCCGCCGCATGGTGCCGCGCGCCGAAGCCTCGCTGACGGCGGACGGTCTCGGCGCCGACGACAACGAGCGGGTGCTGAGCTACCTCGCCCAGTACACCATCGATCCGGCCATGACCCATGGCATCGCCGGTGAGGTCGGCACGCTGGCTCCCGGCCGCCTGGCCGATGTCGTGCTCTGGCGCCCGGCCTATTTCGGTGTCCGGCCGGAGCTGATCCTGAAGGCGGGTCATGTCGCGTGGGGAGCGCTCGGCGAGGGGAATGCGAGCGTGGAGGAGTCGCAGCCGCGCCGGTACGGCGCGCACTGGGGCGGCCTCGGCGCCGCTCCTGCCTCGCTGTCGGTGACCTTCGTGTCGCAGGCCGCCCTGGACGCCGGAATACAGCGGGAACTGGGCAGCCGGCGGCGCTTCACCGCCGTCCGCGGCACGCGCTCGGTGCGCCGGGCAAGCCTGATCGCCGGCCGGGCCTGCCCGCCAGTCGAGGTCGACCACGCGGACGGGACGGTTCGGCTGGACGGCCGGGTGCTCGCCGCGGCGCCCGTCGATGAGGTGCCGCTGTCCCGCCGGTACCTGATCAGCTGAGTCGTTCCGGGATGCCCATCTCCCGTCGCCATGCCACTTTCAGCGACCCGCCGCTGCGCCCACGGCCCCGCAGCCACCTGCCACCTGAGCCACCTGCCACCTGAGCCGTGGGCCGCGGCGGCCGCCGGGCATGGCAGCCGCACGGCCAGGCCAGCTCGGCGTCATTGCGTTATCATCATGATGATGACTCAGCGTCCTTGCATGTCCTGGTGGCGGTCGCGCTAAGGCGGCCGTCTCCTGAGCATGCAGCGGGCCGCCTTCGGGCGGCCCTTTTGCGCAGCTAGGACGCTAACCGCCTGGAGGTCGCACGATCCCGGCTGCCAGGAGGTTACTCATGTCACTCATCGCGATACCACCGTCCATCGACGCAAGCCAGCGCCGGAGCCGCCAGCTGGAGGCGGAGATCGCCGTTGCCCCGGGCCGTTTCCGGGTGCTCACCGGTGACCGCCCGACAGGACCGCTGCACGTCGGGCACCTGTTCGGCACGCTGCTCAACCGGGTCCGCCTGCAGAACGCCGGCGCGGATGTCATGGTGCTGATAGCCGACTACCAGGCCATCACCGATCGTGACGCGCCTGATTCCCTGCCCGCGCTCGTACTCGGCCAGGTGGCCGATTACCTCGCCGTCGGCATCGATCCTGAGCGCGCCACGATCTTCGCGCACAGTCAGGTCAGGGCGCTCAACCAGCTGCTCATCCCGTTCCTCAGCCTGGTCAGCGTCGCCGAGGTGGCACGCAATCCGACCGTCAAGGACGAGATCGCGGCATCCGGACGCGGCTCGACCAGCGCGCTCATGTTCAGCTATCCGGTGCACCAGGCTGCCGACATCCTGTCCTGCCGGGCCAACCTGGTTCCTGTCGGCAGGGACCAGCTCCCGCACCTGGAGATGACGCGCACGATCGCCAGGCGCTTCAACGAGCGCTACTCCCCGCAGGCACCGTATTTCCCCGAACCCGACGGCCTGCTCAGCGACGCGCCGCTGCTGCTCGGGCTGGACGGGGCAAAGATGGGCAAGAGCCGGGGCAACGCCATCGCGCTGGCGGCGACCGCGGATGAGACCGCCCGGCTCGTCCGCAGCGCGAGGACCGATGCGGAGCGTCACATCAGCTACGACCCGGCCGCGCGGCCGGAGGTGTCGAACCTCGTCCTGCTCACCGCGCTGTGCCTGGATGCCAGTCCCGAGGGCGTCGCGGCATCCGTGGGCGGCAAGGGAGCGGCCGCGCTCAAGGACCAGCTGGCGGACGCGCTGATCGAGCGCCTCAGGCCGATCCGCGCCCGGCGCAGCGAACTGGCCGGGCAGCCCGGCTACCTGCGGCAGGTGCTGGCCGACGGCGCCGAGCGCGCCCAGACGGTCGCGGACGCCACGCTGGCCCGCGTGCAGGCGCTGATGCACTACGTCTACTGACTGGTCATGGCTGGCGGCTGGGGACCGGGTCCGCTGTGCCCCTGCGGATCGGGCCATGGCCCGGGGCGTGCGGTAGCGGGGGGCGGCCCGGCGGCTAGCCGCCCTGGTAGGCGCGGGCCAGCTCGCGCAGTTGCTGGTGCATGCCGCGCATGACCGGGCGGGGCGGCAGCCAGTCCTTGCGGAGCTTGGCGACGGAGGTGTAGTTCGTGTCGCAGACATTGGCGAGCGGGGCCTCGACCGCCTGGGTGATGAACTGGTAGGCGTCCATCAGGGACAGTCCCCAGTCCTGCGCGACCCACTGCACCAGGTCGGCCTGGGCGATCCGGAACGCGTCCTCCAGCGGCCTGGCCGAGCCGGCCGACATGATGTGGGTGTCGGACTCGATCCTGGGCCAGGGCGTGGCCACGCCCTTGAGCAGCTCCACGATCAGGACCGTGTCCATGGCGCACTCCACCGCGACGCCGCACGTCTCGCCCTCGCCCTGGCGGGCATGCCCGTCGCCGACCGACAGCAGCGCTCCCGGTACGTTCACGCCCAGGTAGCAGGTCACCCCGGCCCGCATCTCCGGAGTGTCCATGTTCCCGCCGAAGGCGTCCGGCACCAGGGCCGACCGCACCTCCAGGTTGGCTGGCGCCACGCCGACGGTTCCGTGCATCAGGCTCATCGGCAGCTCGGCAGTGAAGTCACTGTCGCGCGCCGCGAACTGGCAGGTGCCCCGGTCGCGGTCCAGCTCCCAGATCCACACCACCTCGGGCAGCGGCTCCTGCAGCGTCGCGGTCAGGTGCGTCGACGTCAGCGCCCCGAACAGCGGTACCGTCGACGAGGCCGCCCAGTCCCTGCTCGGCCGGAGCGAGACGAAGTGCACGGCCAGGGTGTCGCCGGGCTCGGCGCCTGCTACCCGGAACGGGCCGGTCTGCGGATTCAGGAACGGGAATTCGCAGACCTGCGAGACCAGGTCAGCAGGACCGCGCACGCGCCCGGCAAAGCAGTCCTCTGTCCACAGCTCCAGCACGGTGCCGGCGCGGATGCTCGCCACCGGCGGGACGCCGCCGAACGTCCAGGCAAACTGCCCGGCCTCCGGCCGGAACGACAGCACCTGCGGGTCGCTCATTCGCTGCCTCCGGTCAGCTGCTGAAGGACAGATCGTGCCCGGATATGGTCCCGTTGACCCCTTCCGGGGTGATGCGCACGCTCTGGATCGTCATGCCGAGCGGGAGCTTAGGGATCTGCACGTTGATATTGCTGATGGAGCTGAGCAGGGACGAGGGAACGTTGCTGCTGGAGATGAGCCGGATGTTGAGCTCGTTGCCGCTCAGCTGAGTCACCCGCCAGGTGGCTGACCCGGTCGTGACCAGCAGGTCCAGGCTGGCTTTCGCCTCGTCGGGGCCGGCGTCCGAGAGCGTGAGCCCAGCGCCGCCGAGCAGCGAGCCGAGCGGCCCGACCTGCTGGGTCAGCGTGCGGGCCAGGTCGGGAAAGCTGATCAGCACCGTTCCGGTGAGCTGATCGACCGTCGCGCCGTTGAGGCTGGAGTCGATGTGGACCCCGTTCAGCACGGCGTTCACGTTAGTGATCGTCAGCGGGCCCTCCGGCACGTCCGCGGAGCTGATCCGCACCTGGGTCAGATCCCGGCGGGCGGCCTGGGTCAGGAAGGGGAAGCCCTCGATGGTCACATCCGGCTTCTTCGGGAACCCGTGACTCTGGATCTCCGCGGCGAGCTTGGCCTCCGCAATCGATCTGGCCAGGAAGTCCGCGCCGACCAGGAGCCCGACCAGCACGAGCAGGGCCACCACGATCCTGGTCAGCCGCCGGCCGCCGCGGCGCCGGGTATTTCCGGCGTACCCGCTCACAACGCGTATCCCATCATCCGATGCTAGGGCATATCACCAGGGACACTACTGGCCTCAGCCCGCAGCGCACTCATGGCAGGTCGGCCAGCGTGACCGCCTGCAGGGTACGGGAGTTGTAGTTCGTCACCAGCAGGGTCTTGCCGTCCTCCACCGTCAGCACGCGCGGCAGCAGCCCGGAGGAGATGTAGCCGAGCAGGGCCGGCTTGCCCGCTAGCGCGGCCGTCGTGCTGACCACCGCCAGGCTGGCCGACTCCCCGCGCACATTGCTGTCGTCGGAGTCGGCCACCACCATCCGCGCGCCGCCGTCAGCCAGGGTCAGGCCGATCGGATCCTCCCCCACCCTGACCATCGCCAGCAGGGCGCCCGACGGGTCCGTGCGCAGCCTTGCCGCCGAGAACGCCAGCAGCGCGTTGCTGAACCGGGCCGTGACCCAGACGACCGTGCCGTCCGCTGATATCGTCACCCGGTCTGCGCCGCACCCGGCAGCGACGGTAGCCGCGACCGCCTTGGCGGGGTCCGTCTCGGCGCCGGCCAGGCTGACCACGCTGAGCGTGCCGTGCTGATCCGAGGAACTGCGCTGGAGGCCGGCCACGTAGAGCCACCGGCCGTCCGGCGAGCCGACGATGCCGGTCGGCTCATCCGGCACCGGGATGTAGCCGACAAAATCGGCCGGCCCGAAGCCGCTGTCGAGCGCCTCCTGCAGGTTGAACACGGCGACCTTGCCGGCTGCCTGCAGGGTGACGAAAACGTAGTGGTCATCGGGCGAGATATCGACGCCGATAGCGCCCGCCTTGGCCCCTGCCGAGCTGGTCAGGACGCCCGTCACCGGGCTGGTGGCCCCGTGCTCGGCGTCAGCCACGTTGAGCACCACGGCGCCGTCCCCGGCTGCGGCGACCAGATACTGGCCATCGTGCGTGGTCGTCACGTCCTTGACACCGCCGGGCACCAGCCCGGCCACCGATATGGTCGAGACCGG
>Ga0187879_10002144_pt1 | contig 13462 bp, 8 predicted proteins | sample June2016WEW_19_1_FD_132423 | JGI IMG/M metagenome (GOLD analysis project Ga0187879, IMG submission 132423) | Peatland microbial communities from SPRUCE experiment site at the Marcell Experimental Forest, Minnesota, USA - June2016WEW_19_10 | ecosystem: Environmental > Terrestrial > Soil >... | reverse complement strand
TACTTCGGCTCCATCCCGTCCCACGACGGCAAGCTGCCGCCCCGCGCCGGTGAGCTCCCCGGCATCATCGGCGCGGAGCTCCGGGTGGAGATCCGGGAGGAGGTCCCGGCGCGCGCGCTGATGGCCGCCTACCGGATGCCGCGCGACGGCACGCGTGAGTGCGACGCGGCCGAGCTGGCGCTCACCGTCCTCGGCGAAGGCATGTCGTCCCGGCTGTACAACCGGCTGGTACGCCGCGACCGCACCGCCGTCACGGCCGGCGTCGGGCTGGTGCGGCTCGCTGGCGCCCCCTCGCTGGGCTGGCTGGACGTGAAAGCCTCCGGCGGCGCCGGGATCCCGCAGATCGAGGCCGCCGTCGACGAGGAACTGGCGCGGCTGCGCGCGGACGCGCCGGCCGCCCGGGAGATGGAGCGGGCGCAGGCCCTGGCGGAACGCGAATGGCTGGACCGGCTCGGTACGGTGGCCGGCCGGGCCGACGAGCTGTGCCGGTATGCGGTGCTGTTCGGTGACCCGCAGCTCGCGTTCACCGCTGTCAACCGGATCCTCGATGTCACCGCCGAAGAGGTCCGGGCGGTCGCGGCGGCGCGGTTGCGCCCCGACAACCGCGCGGTACTGGTATACGAGCCGGTGACCTCGAAGGACTCGGCCGGCCCGGCCGGCGGCCCGGCCAGCGCAGCCGATGAGAACGACAAGCGGGACGGAGCCGGGCGGTGACCGACGCAGCCGTGACCATGGACTTCCACCCCCAGCCGGCGCCCGGGCAGGCGAAGCCCTGGGCATTCCCGGTGCCCGGGCACGGCGCCCTCGCCAACGGGCTGGCCGTGCTGCGCTGCCACCGGCCGGGGCAGCAGGTCGTGGCCGTGCAGATCTGCCTGGACCTGCCGCTCGACGCGGAGCCCGACGGGCTCGACGGTATCGCCGCGATCATGATGAGTGCGCTGTCTGAGGGCACCAGCACGCACACCGCAGAGGAGTTCGCCGCCGAGATGGAGCGCTGCGGCGCGACACTCGACGCTAGCGCCGGCTACCAGGGCGCGCGCGTCTCGCTGCAGGTTCCCGTCTCCCGCTTGCCCAAGGCGCTTGGGCTGCTCGCCGAGGCGCTGCGCACGCCCGCGTTCTCCAGCAGCGAGATCGAGCGGCTGGTGCGCAACCGTCTTGACGAGATTCCGCTGGAGATGGCCAGCCCTGGCCGGCGTGCGGCCAAGCAGTTGGCGCAGGAGCTGTTCCCGGCGTCGGCGCGGCTGTCCCGGCCGCATGCGGGCACCGAGGACACCGTCGCACGGATCGACGCAGCGGGCGTGCGCGCGTTCTACCAGGCGCACGTGCGGCCCGCGACGGCGGCCGCGGTCGTCGTGGGCGACCTGACGGGTGTCGACCTGGACGCGGTGCTGGCCGGCGCGCTGGGCGGATGGACCGGCGATGCCGCCGAGCCGGTGCCCATGCCGCCGGTTATCGCCCGCGACACCGGCCGGGTGGTGATCGTGGACCGGCCCGGCGCCGTCCAGACGCAGCTGCTCATCGGGCGGACCGGCCCGGACCGGCACGACCGGGTATGGCCGGCCCTGGTGCTCGGCACGTACTGCCTGGGCGGCACGCTCACGTCCCGGCTGGACCGGGTTCTGCGTGAGGAGAAGGGCTACACCTACGGGGTACGGGCCTTCCAGCGGGTGCTGCGGTCGCCGGGGCGGCACGCCGCGGAGCGCGCTACGGGCGTGTCGATGCTCGCTATCAGCGGTTCCGTGGACACGGCGTCGACGGGTCCCGCGCTGGATGACGTGTGGAACGTGCTGCGCACGCTGGCCGCGGAAGGGCTGACCGAGACGGAGCGCGATACGGCGGTGCAGAACCTGGTGGGAGTCGCGCCGCTCAAGTACGAGCGGGCAGCGTCGGTCGCGGGCACGCTGGCGGATCAGGTGGAACAGGACCTGCCGGACGACTACCAGGCTCAGCTGTACGCGTGCCTGGCCGAGACGGGCACCGCCGAGGCAACGGCAGCGGTTATCGCCGCGTTCCCGGCGAGCCGCCTGGTCACGATCCTGGTCGGCGACGCAGCTCAGATCAAGGCCCCGGCGGAGGCCCTTGGAATCGGCGACGTCGAGGTAGTAACAGGCTGAGGAGCGCGGGTCCCGGCCGTCAGCGCCGCCGGCCACCTGGCGCACCGGGCCGCTGGCGGCGGCCTGAAAGACAGAACCGGGACGCCGCCCGGCCGAAGGTCCCGCGCGCAGGGACGTTGGTCCGTTGCGCGTGCTCCCGTGACGCGGTGAACTGACTGTGACAGAGGACCCCAGGCATACGCGGAGGAACGGATCACATCCGCGCACCGCGCAATCGAGATCCGCGAGAAGCGGAGGAGGGTCCTCTTGTCACGTCTGCCCGGTACCGGGAACGACGTCTGCTGCCGCCGGGCGATGCGCGCACTGCCCGTCATCGCCGAGCGGGTGTCAGCCCGGAGCCAGGGTCTGCTGCGCGGCTGAGAGGGGAACCATGCCTGCGATAGTGTGGGCTGGTGCGCAGGCTCGGCCTGGGTCTACGTTCCTACTGGAGTGATCTCCGGGCCTTTCGGAGCCCGCTGTCGGGAGGGGCCGGCGGGCGTTCGGCGGGGCTCGTGAAGAATCGAGGGCGATTCCCCGATGGCGCTGTACATGTATCAGGCCGCCTACACCGCAGAGTCGATGGCGGCTCTGATCAAGGAGCCGCAGGACCGGATCGAGGTAGTCAGGCCGGCGCTGGAGGCCCTGGGAGCCAAGGTCCTGGCGGGCGGCTATCCGTTCGGCGAGTATGACCTGCTGGTCGTTTATGAGGCACCTGATGACACGACCGCTGCCAGCATCGCGATGGCAATTGGCGCGGGCGGCGCGGTCAGTTCGTCCAAGACCACCCGGCTTCTCAGCGGCCAGGAATGGACTGAAGCTCTGCGCAAAGCGCAAGGTTCTCAGTACCGGCCCCGGTGGACGCGCCGCCTGCCGCCCATCTCGCCAGCGCCGAACCCGCCGCGGACAGCGGCGTCACCGTCGATAACATCCATGGAGTCATGATCGGGGTTGCCGCCGCACGGCTAGCTGCCGACCGGGTGCCAGACCGTCTTGGTCTCAAGGAACGCCAGCAGCCGCCGCAGCCCCGGCGGCGCGGCCCAGTCCTCGTCGGCCGCGAACACCCGCTTCACGTTGCCCGCCGCGAGCCGCTCGAGGCCGGCCCGCGCGGACCCGGCCACGCCCGATAGGTCGATCGCGTTGACATCCAGGTGCGCGGCGAGCACCGGCGCCAGTTCCGCGGTCCGGCCGGTCAGCATGTTGACCACCCCGGGCGGCACATCGGAGGTGGCAAGTACCTCAGTGAGCGTGACCGCGGGAAGCGGCCGGTCCTCGCTGGCCACGACCACTGCGGTATTGCCGGTCGCGATGACCGGCGCGACCGCGCTGACCAGGCCGAGCAGGCTGGAATCGGCGGGCGCGACAACTGCGACGACGCCCGTCGGCTCGGGCATGCTGACGTTGAAATAAGGACCGGCCACCGGGTTGACGGCGCCGGCCACCTGCGCGACCTTGTCCGGCCAGCCGGCGTACCAGACCCACCGGTCGATCGCCCGCGCCACCTGGTCGTCCGCGGCCTGAAGGTCAAGATCTTCGCTCTTAACGATTTCCGCGGCGAACTGCAACCTGCGACCTTCGAGCAACTCCGCCACCCGGTAGAGGACCTGGCCCCGGTTGTATGCGGTCGCCCCCGACCAGCCGCCGACCGCGCCCCGGGCCGCGACCACGGCGTCCCGCGCGTCCTTGCGCGACGCCTGGGCGGCATGGGCGAGCAGGTTACCGCTGGGATCGGTCACCGGGTAGGAACGGCCTGATTCGGACCGGGGGAACGCCCCGCCGATGAACAGCTTGTAGGTCTTTCGGACGCCGAGCCGGCGCCCGTTGCCGTCGGCCCCCGGCGCCGTGGCTGATTTCGCAGCCGACTCCCCCGCGGACCGCTTCGCCCCGTCGCGGTCAGGCATCGAGGTACGCGGCCAGCCCGTGCCGGCCGCCCTCCCGCCCGAAGCCGGACTCGCGGTACCCGCCGAACGGGCTGGCCGGGTCAAACCGGTTGTAGGTGTTAGCCCAGACGACACCGGCCCGGAGCCGCTGCGCCATCCACAGGATCCGGCTGCCCTTGTCGGTCCAGATCCCGGCCGAGAGCCCGTACGGGGTATTGTTGGCCTTGATGACGGCCTCCTGCGGGGTGCGGAAGGTGAGCACCGACAGCACCGGCCCGAAGATCTCTTCCCTGGCGATCCGGTGCGACTGGCTGACCCCGGTGAATACCGTCGGCGGGAACCAGAAGCCCCGCTCCGGCAGCTCGCACGGCGGTGACCAGCGCTGCGCGCCTTCGGCGTCCCCGGCGGCCGACAGTTCCGTGATCTTGTCCAGCTGCCGCCTGGAGTTGATCGCGCCGATGTCAGTGTTCTTGTCCAGCGGATCACCGAGCCGGAGCGTGCCGAGCCTGGCGCGCAGTCGCTCGATCAGCGCGTCCGCCACCGACTCCTGGACCAGCAGCCGGGAGCCCGCGCAGCAGACATGACCCTGGTTGAAGAAGATGCCGTTCACGATTCCCTCGACCGCCGCCTCCACCGGCGCGTCGTCGAAGACGACGTTCGCGGCCTTGCCGCCGAGTTCCAGGGTCAGCCGCTTGCCGGTGCCCGCCAGCGCGCGGCTGATCTCCTTGCCGACCTCGGTTGAGCCGGTGAACGCGACCTTGTCGATTCCCGGGTGGGCGACCAGCGCGGCGCCGGTCTCTCCCGCACCGGTGACCACATTGACCACGCCGGGCGGCAACTCAGCTTGCTGGCAGACCTCGGCGAGCAGCAGCGCGGTCAGCGGGGTCGTCTCGGCCGGCTTGAGCACGCAGGTATTGCCGGCGGCGAGCGCGGGCGCGATCTTCCAGGCGGCCATCAGCAGCGGGAAGTTCCACGGGATGACCTGGCCGGCCACGCCGAGCGGCCGGGGCGCCTGGCCCAGCCCGGCGTACTCGAGCTTGTCCGCCCAGCCCGCGTGGTAGAAGAAATGCGCCGCGGCCAGCGGGATATCGACGTCGCGTGACTCCCTGATCGGCTTGCCGTTGTCCAGGCTCTCCAGCACCGCGAACTCACGGGACCGCTCCTGCAGGATCCGGGCGATCCGGTACAGGTACTTGGCCCGCTCGGCGCCCGGCATCGGGCCCCACGCCTGGTCGTAGGCCGCGCGGGCCGCGGCGACGGCGCGATCGATGTCGGCCTGGCCAGCGGCCGCCACCTTGGCCAGCGGTTCCTCGGTCGCCGGATTCTGCGTCCCGAATTGCTGACCGTCGGCAGCTGGCGCGAACTCACCGTTGACGAACAGCCCGTACTCCGCCGCGATCGTGACGATCTCCCGCGACTCGGATGCTGGCGCGTAGTCCCACGCCGCGCCAGCCGAGCGCGGCCTCACCCGTGTCGAGGGCGCATCCGGCGCGGTGACACCGCCGCCCCGGGGCGTTGCGCCCTTCCCGGCCTGCATCAGCAGTGTTCCCGTCGTCCGCCGTACGTTGCTGCGCCACATTCTCGCACCCGCCTGCTGGGCTCCGGTCGTGGCATATGCGAGATGCCCTCTCCATCCCCAGCGGTCAGGCCCCGATTACGCCAGCATGGGTCGTGCGACAGCTCTCAGTACCGGCATGAGCAGCAACAGCCCCGCCGGACGGGCTTGTAACATCTCCCAACATCTACCGTTTCGCGCACTGAGGACCTCTGGCCCTTGCCTGTCGCGGCGGGGAACCCGGATGCTGTTGAGGGTGCGCGGGATGAGCATGGCATCCAATGACAGAACTGATCCGATGTCAGCCCCGGCCGACGGAGCCGCGGGTCCGGCGCTGCCGAAGGCCCCGACGGGAGTCCGCGGCCTCGACGAGATCACCCGGGGCGGCCTGCCCCGGGGCAGGTCGACCCTGGTAACGGGCGGCACGGGATCCGGCAAGACGCTGCTGGGGCTGCAGTTCCTCGTTGCGGGCGCGCGCGACTACGGCGAGCCCGGCGTGCTGATCACCTTTGAGGAGTCGGCCGAGAAGGTGAGCGCCAACGTTGCATCACTGGGGTTCGAAATCGACGCGCTCCAACGGGACCGGCAGCTCGTCGTCCATTCCTTCCGCGTCGACCCGGCCGAGCGCATCGAGACGGGCGAGTTCGACCTCGAGCCGTTGTTCCTCCTGCTCGGCGACGCCATCGAGCGCATCGGGGCCGAGCGCGTCGTCCTCGACACCATCGAACTGCTGTTCGGCGCGTTCCAGGATCAGGTGACCGTCCGAGCCGAACTCGGCCGGCTGTTCCGCTGGCTCGAGGACCGGGCGGTGACCGCCATCGTGACCGGCGAGCAGGGCGACAACGTGCTCACCCGCCACGGGATCGAGGAGTACGTGTCCGACTGCGTGATCGTCCTGGATCACCGCATTCAGGAGGGCATCTCCACCCGCCGCCTCAGGGTGGTGAAATACCGGGGGTCGGAGCACGAAACAAATGAGTACCCATTCCTGATCTCAGCCAGCGGTTTCGTCGTGCAGCCGATCACGTCGATCGTGCTGGACTACGGCGCGCCCGAGGATCGCATCTCGACCGGCGTGGAGCGCCTTGACCACATGCTGGCCGGCGGCCTTTTCCGTGGATCGATCGTCCTGGTCAGCGGGACGGCAGGTACCGGCAAGACCTCACTCGCAGCGCACCTCGCCGACGCGGCGTGCGCGCGGGGCGAGCGGACGCTGATGGTGCTGTTCGAGGAGTCACCCGACCAGGTCAGCAGGAACATGCGATCGGTGGGCCTCGATCTTGGGCACTGGGTTGATGCGGGCCTGCTGCGCATGTGGGCGGCCCGGCCGACCGCGTTCGGGCTCGAGACACACCTGGCGATCCTGGCACGGCTGATCGAGGACTTCGCCCCGTCCGTCGCCGTCCTGGACGGGATCGCCAGTCACACCCGTGGGTCCTCCGGTCCGGAGGTGACCTCGATGGTGGCCCGGCAGGTCGACCTGCTCAAGGCCGGCGGGATCACCGCGATGGCGACGACCCTGGCTCACGAGGACGAAACGAGCACGGTGGGCATCTCCTCGCTGGTCGATACCTGGCTGCTGCTGCGCAACGTGGAGTCCGACGGTGAGCGCAACCGGCTGCTGGTCGTGCTGAAGTCGCGGGGCAGCGCCCATTCGAACCAGGTGCGGGAGTTCGTGATCACCGGCCACGGCGTCGAGCTCGTCGAAGTGTATGTGGGCGCGGCGGGCGTCGTGACCGGCTCCGCGCGGCTAGCGCAGGAAGGCAGGGACCGCAGCGCGGCAGTCCATCAGGCTGAGGACCTCATGCGACGCCGGCGCGAGCTGCGGCGCGGCATCGCGGCGACCGAGGCCAGGCTCGCCTTGCTGCAGGAAGAGATCGCCTCGGACCGGGCCGAGATCGAGCGGATCGACGGGCGTCAGCAGCGTCAGGAGGCCGACGATGACGCGGCCCGGTCGGCGATGGCCTCGCAGCGGTGGGCCGATTCGGGCGTCCGGGGCGACGGAGGGCAACGGTGACCTCCCCTGGCGCCGCCGATAGCGGCGACGGGTCGCCGGCAGTCTCCGGTGAGACCTGGGAGCTGCGACTCTACGTGACCGGGCGCTCGCCCAAGTCCGTCCGGGCGATCGAGAATCTGGAGCGTGCCTGTGAGCAGCACCTGGAGGGGCACTATCACATCGAGGTCGTAGACCTGCTGGAGAACCCGCAGCTGGCGGCCGACGACCAGATCCTGGCCGTGCCCACACTGGTCAGGAAGGTCCCGCCGCCCATCAGGAAGATCGTCGGCGACCTCTCCGACACTGACCGTCTCCTTACCGGGTTGCAGCTCCGACCGCGAAAGGCCGGGACGACATGACTGACATCGCTGCCTCGGTCCGTACCGGGTGCGTGCCTGCCGGGAGCGGCGGCGAGCGGCTGCCACCGCCGTTTAGGGCCTCGCGTGACGACGGCTGAGTCAGGGGCCGCGACTGCCGGGGAACAGCTGGAGGAATTGCGCCGCGAGCTCGACGAGGCACGAGCCACGCTACGCACCATCCGTGCGGGCGGATTCGATGCGCTCGTCATAGACACCGGCAGCGGCGAAGAGATGTTTGCGCTCACCGGCGCCGGGCAGCCGTACCGGCTGCTGGTCGAGGGCATGGCTGAGGGAACACGCAACTACTTCCGCGCGGTGGCGGCCGACTACGACGGCACCCTGGCTGAGGGCCCGGTCGCCCCGGACACGCTGGCCGCGCTCACCGAGGCACGCGCCAGGGGAATCCGAGTGATCTTGGTCACCGGGCGGATCATGAGCGAACTAAGTGCCGTGTTCCCAGAGGTCGAGGAGCATTTCGACGCGATCGTCGCCGAGAACGGCGGGCTAGTAGTCACCCCGGTCGGCGTCCGCTTGCTGGCCGCCCCCGTAGGCCAGCCCGTCAGCGCGGCGCTGACCGCCCGTGGTGTTGCCCACCGCAAGGGGCAGGTGATGGTCGGCTGCGCCGCGGCCGACGAGCGGACCGCGCTGGAGGTAATCCGCGAACTGGGCCTGGACTACGGGCTCGTCCGTAACCGCGGCGAGCTGATGATCCTCCCGGCGGGGGTGACCAAAGGCGGCGGACTGATTGAGGCCCTAGGCGATCTGGGCCTTTCGCCCCACAACACCGTCGGCGTCGGCGACGCCGAGAACGACCACAGCCTGCTGGATGCCTGCGAGATCGGCGTGGCAGTCGCCAACGCGGTCGGCGCCCTGCGCGATCACGCCGATGTGGTGCTGACTCTGCCGGACGGCCAGGGGGTGGCCGACCTGCTCAGGGGACCACTGCTCGCCGGGCATGCCCACCTCCATCCCCGCCGTTGGCAGATAACGCTGGGCACCGACGACGGCGGCCGGGCAGTAACCCTGCCCGCGTCGCAGCTCAATGTCGCGATCTGCGGGGGGACCGGGGACGGCAAGTCGTACCTGGCCGGCCTGGTCTGCGAACAGCTAGTCCGCCTCGGCTACTCCATGATCGTCTTCGACCCCGAAGGTGACCATCTCGGGCTCGGCGAGCTGCGCGGCGTGTTCGTCACCGGTGGCCAGGAAGGCCGCCTCGCCGACCCTGCCGAGGTGGTGCGCCTCGTGCGCCACGGCCACCCGGCCGTGGTCATCGACCTGTCCCACCTCGACGCCGCAGGCCGCACCGCCTACGGGGCGGCCCTGGCCGGCGAGATCGAAGCCCACCGGGCCGCGACCGGTCTGCCGCAGTGGGTGGTCATCGACGAGGCCCACGGGCCCATCGGACGGGCCTCGGCCACGCGCCGCATGATGGACCCAGGCGCTAAGGGCTATCTGCTCGTCACCTGGCAGCCCGAGGAACTGTCGGCCGAGGCCCTCGTCGCGCTCGACGTTGTGATCGCCCTGGGCTCACCGCACCCCGCCAGTCAATTCGTCGACCTGACCGCGGCAGTGGCCGATATGCCCCGCACCGAGATCGCCCGGCTTCTCGCCGGCCCGACCGGTCGCGCGGTGCTGGCCTGGCGGCAGCGCCCGGGCCAGGCCGTGCGGTTCACCCTCGGTGCCCGGATCACGCCCCATCTGCGCCACGAGCATAAGTACGAGCAGTCCGGCGTGGAGCCCGCTCACCGGTTCTACTTCAGGACCGAGCCCGACAACCCCACCGGGGCGGTCGCCGCCAACCTCGCCGAGCTTGAGGCCGAGCTTGGCCGCTGCGACCAGGGCGTACTGCGTCACCACTGCACCGGCCATGACTTCTCCCGCTGGACTGCCAGCGTCTTCCACGACAAAATGCTCGCCGCCCACCTCAGTGCCGCCGAGGCCGCCCTCCCCGCCGAAAGCCACGAGGCGGCAGTGGAGCAGGTGCGGCTGGCGCTCATCGCGACACTCCAGGCCCGCCGCCCCCGCTGACGGTAGCGGCCCGCATTGTTTAGCGCCGAGGTGGATAGGATCAGGCAAGCGTCGTGGCGGGGCTGGGGTGGCAATGATTGAGCTAGCTGAGGTGATCCGCCAGCTGCGCGGCGAGCTTGACCTGGCTCGGCGCGCGGCTGACGGCGAAGAGCTGCAGTTCGAGCTGGGCCCGGTGGAGCTTGAGGTGACAGTGGGCCTGCAGCTTGAGGCCGGCGCCGGAGCCAAGGTCCGGTTCTGGGTCGTCGAGCTTGGCGGAGATGCCAGGACGGGGTCCGCCTCGACACAGCGGATCAAGCTGACGCTCCAGCCGACGCTGGTCGGCGCGGCCGGCCGGGTGTACGTTTCCGGCGAGGAGGTAGCCGGGGAGCGGTGATAGCCAGCGGGGACCCTCGTCGGGATTACTGGGGCGGCATCGAGCGGGACCGGGTTGCCGAGCTGATCGTCGAGGCGGGCAAGGCCCGCCTGCGCGGCACCGGATACCGGGTGACTGCTTCGGCGGTCCTCACTGCCGCGCACGTGATCGCGGGCGCCACCGCCGTACAGGTCAGGTTCAACGCCGACCTGCCCGACGAGTGGGAGTCCGTCGGGACAGTTCTCTTCGAGGACCGGGACGCCGACGTGGCCGTGCTGGGTATCGTCCCGCGCTGGCCGGACGAGCAGGTCGCGCCCGCGCGGTTTGGCCGGCTAGGCCACCGGCCGGCTAGCGTCCCCTGCACCATCGTGGGCTTTCCGTTGTTCAAAACCCGCGACGATCTGCAGGCCCCTGCTCAGACCGGGCTACCGGCCAGATACCGGGACAGTGCTCAGGTCGACGGCGTGATCCCGGCCTTGTCGAACTGGCGGGAGGGCACCCTCGAAATAAAGGTCACCCCGGCCGGCGTTTCGGCGCCGCGTTCGCCGTGGGAGGGCATGTCAGGCGCGGCGGTCTGGTGCGACCGGTGGATAGTCGGGCTGATCAGCCGGCATCACCACCGCGACGGTCCATACCGTCTCGCTGCGGTGCGGGTCGACCGGTGGTACCAGCAGCTCTCCGTTGCGAGGCTGGCCGAGCTGCGCAAGCTGATCAGCCTGCCCGAGTCATCGGGTCAGCTGCGCGACGTGATCCCGGTCAGCGCAGCGGATGCGATCATCGCCAACTACGCCATGCAGGCGGACAGCCTGGCGCCCGACGTACTCCGCGATCGTGACGGTGAGCTAGCCGATGTGGCCGCCTTCTGCGCCGGCGATGAGCCCTACCAGTGGTGGCAGGCCGGGCCGTGGTCAGGCAAGACAGCCCTGGCTGCCTGGCTGGTCGCACGCGAACCGCCAGCCGGCGCGTCGGTCGTGTCATTTTTCGTCCGGCGGCGGTCCGGGCAGCAGGACAGCCGCGCTTTCCAGGAGGCGCTGATACAGCAACTCGCCGTGATCGCCGGGCAGCCGCCCGAGCTGGCCGCGCCGGCCGTGCGGGACGGGCAGTACCGGCGGCTGCTTGAAATGGCGGCCTCGGCAGCGCACGAATTGGGCAACCGGCTGCTGCTGCTCGTCGACGGCCTCGACGAGGATGAGGGAGCGCTGCCAGCCGGACCGCCAAGCATCGCGTCGCTGCTGCCCCGTCGGCCGCCAGCGGGCATGCGCATCCTCGTGACCAGCCGACGGCAGCCCGGTGTGCCGGGCGATGTTCCCGATGACCATCCGCTGCGCACCTGCACGGTGCGGGAACTTTCCCCCTCGCCGCACGCCGAGCACATCGCCGCCGAGGCGAAGCTGGAGCTGGCGAGCCTGCTCCAGGACGGTGACCAGCTCAAGACCGACATTATTGGCTACATCGCGGCTGCCGGGGACGGGCTGACCCTGCGCGAGCTCCTCGAGCTGACCGAGGCCCGCCAGCCACGGACGGCTGGCCTGCTCGGCAGCGCATTCGGCCGGAGCCTGGATGCCGTTCCCGCCGAAGATCATTCCCAGCGCACCGAGCAGCTGTACTGGTTCGCCCACGACACCCTGCGGGAACTGGCCGAGCAGCAGCTGAGCTACCAGCTCGCCGACTTCAGCGACCGCATCCACCGGTGGGCCGACCGGTACCAGGAGCAGGGCTGGCCGGGCAACACGCCGCGCTACCTGCTACGGCCCTACACGCAAATGCTGGCGAGAACCAGATCTCTGGTCCGCCTGGCGGCTTGTTCGGTCGACCGCACGCGGCACGACCGGATGCTGGCGCACACCCTCAGTGACACCGCCAGCCTGGCCGAAGTGGCAGACGCAGGGCGGCTGCTGCCAGTCCGCGAGCCGCCCGAGCTGATCAGCCTGACGCTACTCGCCATCGAACGGGACCGGCTGACGCGCAGCACCCGGTTGCTGCCCCCCGGCCTGCCTGCGGTCTGGGTGCGCGCTGGCGACCCCTACCGTGGCCAGCAGCTCGCTGACAGCATCGGCGACGATGGCCAGCGCGCGGCGGCGCTCACCGAACTGGTCACCGCCTTCGCCAGCGCCGGCCAGCCAGACCGCGCCAGGCAGGCCGCCAGGGACGCCGAGGATGCCGCCTACCGCATCAAGATGCCCTGGAACGGGCAGGCAGCGGCGCTAGCGCGGCTGGCGAGCGCTGCGGCGGTCGCGGGCCTGCTGGACGCCGCGGAGCAGCTGATCGCCGACCGCGGAACGTCAGTCGGAGATGCTCAGTGGGCATTCGCGCTCGTGGCAGCTGGCCGTACCCAGGACGCCGTGCGGTTCACTGGCGACCTGTGCGAGTGGGCCGATGGCCCGACGCGGCCCGGTAGCGGCCGGGGTCAGCCGCGCACAGCCGGCGATGAGCGCTCCGATCCCGCCTCGCTCGAGCAAGCTGAGCAGGATTCGGCTGAGCAGGAGTCGGCTGAGCAGGAGTCGGCTGAGCAGGAGTCGGCAGCTGCGCAGGCTGAGCGGGCAGCGCGGTTCGCGCGGCGGCTGCGGCGCCGGGTAGTCACGGTGGGACAACCAGATCCTGAGCAGCTGCCTGATCCCGGCACCGAGATGCTGGGCGGGCTCAAGCGCACCGTCTTTGCCTATGGGCCGGTCATAGGCAAGGCCTATATGCCGCCCATAGGCAAGGACGGCCGCCCCATCGAACCACCGGCTGGGCTTCTGCCGCGGAGGAAAATGGAGGACCCGACGGGTACTCTAGGCCGGCTGGCGGGCGCGCTGGCGACCGCTGGCCAGCCCGCCGCGGCGAGGCGGCTCGCCGACCACATAGCCAAGCCGGCCCGCTCGCCAGCCAGGTGCCAGGTGGCCATCGGACTCTCCACGGCTAGTCTGTTTGACCAGGCTGAGGAGGTGGCCAGAGGCATCGCCGATGGCGGGCTCCGGGCGGCAGCACTGGCCCAGCTAGCCGCGAGCCTCGGCGGTTCAGGTAAATCGGAGTCTGCCGCACGCCTCGCCGCGGATGCCGAGCAGGCAGCCCGGGCCGTCACCGACTCCCGGCTACGGGCGGCGGCGCTGGCCAACGCCGCGGCCGGCCTCGCGGCGATAGGACAGCCAGCGCGGGCTGCGCGGGCAGCACTAGATTCCGAGCGAGCGGCCCGGGCCGTCGCTGACGGCAAGCTGCAAGC
>Ga0187879_10002142_pt1 | contig 13468 bp, 14 predicted proteins | sample June2016WEW_19_1_FD_132423 | JGI IMG/M metagenome (GOLD analysis project Ga0187879, IMG submission 132423) | Peatland microbial communities from SPRUCE experiment site at the Marcell Experimental Forest, Minnesota, USA - June2016WEW_19_10 | ecosystem: Environmental > Terrestrial > Soil >... | reverse complement strand
GGGGTGGGCGTGTAATCGTTGGCCAGCTTCGCTGGGACGCCCGCGGCGGCGATCACTTCGGCGGCTACCTGCGCAGCACGTTGAGAAGCAAAACGTGTGTCATAGCCGATAAAAACCCCGCCCTGGGCGTTTTCATACTTCAACACGTAGGAAGCAATCGCGCCCGCGACCCTGCGCACGTTGTCGAAGGTAAAATCGTCGGCGATGATGCCGCGCCAACCGTCGGTTCCGAATTTTATTTCTTGAGCCATTGAAGTTCAGTGTCCAGTGAGCAGTGGTCGGTGGTCAGTGATGCCCGGTGTAGCTGACCACCAAGCACTCACCTCGGGGGCCACCTTTTCATACGAGCTTGTGCAACTTCTTTTCATCCAAGTACTTCACCACCTTACCTACGTCCTGCGCGTGCTGCCGGGTCGTGATCAGCAGTGCGTCCGCGGTTTCCACTACCACAAGATCATTCACACCCACAGCCGCGACAAATTTTCCCGGAGCATGCACATAGTTGCCGCAGGCGTTCAGAGTAAATACTCCCGCGCTGGTTACGACGTTACCGTCTAGCGGATGGTCTTTCGCAACGTGATGCTCGTGCAGAGCGGTCCAGGAGCCCAGGTCGTTCCAGCCGAAATCCGCAGGAAGACAAAAGACGTTGCTGGCCTGCTCGCCCTTCGCCGAACGCGGCTCCAGCACGGCGTAATCGACGCTGATGTTTTCGCATTTGGGATACAGCTTGCGCAAGGTCGGCATAAAGTTGCGGGTGCCGAATGCGGCGGCGATTCGTTCCAGCAGGGAAGCGGTCTGGGGGAGATGCTCGCGCAGGGCATTGGTCAGCGTGCGAGCGCTCCACAAAAACATCCCGCTATTCCAGAAATAATTTCCCGCAGCCACAAATGCGGCCGCCTTCTCCGCGTCGGGCTTCTCAGTGAAGCGGCGCACGCGAAGAGCCTTGCCGCTAAAGGCGCTGCCCGCCTCAATGTAGCCGTAGCCGGTTTCTGCGCGGTTGGGGCGAATGCCCAGGACCACGATGTTTTCGCCCGCAGCGGCGATCTCAGCACCGCGCTCGATGGTCGTGCGATAGCTCTTTTCATCGGCGATTACATGGTCGGAAGGAAACATGCCAATCACCGCATCGGGATGTTCGCGCAAGAGAAGAAACGCGGCGAGTCCGATCGCCGGCGCGGTATTGCGCCCCAGCGGCTCGGCCAGCACCTGCAGCTTCGGCAACTTCGGAAGCTGTTTCAAGATCGCGGGACGAAGATCGTGGTTGGTAATAATCCAGAATTGTTTCGGGGGAGCCAGCGGCAGCAACCGCGCCACGGTCTGCTGGATCATGGATTGCTTGCCGTCGAGTGCCAGCAACTGCTTGGCACGTTTCTTCCGGCTCAAAGGCCAGAAACGCGTGCCGCGGCCGCCGGCGAGGATTACAGGATAGAAGTTTGAGTGTTTGGCCACGTTTGTCGAATTACACTTGCTAAATTCGCGTTTCCGGTTGGGGCAGCGCCGCACCTGGCACATGCGCCTTCAGAAATTCCAGCGTCCACTGCGGGCGGACTGTGAACCGTTCCACCGACGCCGGAATTACCACCGCATCGCCCTTCGCCATAGTCACCGGTTCCGCTCCCGCCGCTTCCACTACGCCGCATCCCTCCACCGCTACCAGGATCTGCGCCGAACTCTTGCCCGACTCGTCGCGCGTGCTCAGTTCCTGCGCATCTTTCATCTCAAACATATCGACAACAAAGTAAGGAGCGGCTACCAGCACAGCCTGCCGATTGTTGCTGCCGCGAATTTCCTGGGGAGCCGGCCTCAGCACTTTGCCGGACGCAACCTTCAACTTCACCGCGGCCAAACCTTCTTTCAGGTGCAGATCGCGCGGCCGTCCATAATCATACAAGCGGTAGGTTGTGTCCGATTGTTGCTGAGTCTCGACGATTACCGAACCTGGTCCCAGCGTGTGCACGGTGCCGCCAGAAACGTAAATCATATCGCCGGTGTAAACGTTGAGCCAGTTCAGCACCTCTTCGGCGCGTTTCTCGTTGATGGCTTCTCCGAATTGCGCCACGGTTACGCCCGGTTTCAATCCCAAAGCGATTTGCGCTCCTGGCTTCGCGTGCACCACATACCAGCACTCAGTCTTGCCCCACGGCTGACCGACACGGCGCGCTTGCTCATCGTCGGGATGCACCTGCACGGAAAGTTTCTCATGCGGGAAAAGAAATTTGAGCAGCAAAGGAAAGCGTTGGGGATCGCGGGCAGCGTCGCCCACGAGTTCCCGCTGAAACTTTTTGCTGACTTGTGCCAGCGTCTGCCCAGCGCACGGCCCGTTGGCCACTTTGCAATCGTCGCCAGTGAGCCAGGCCTCGCCAATCTTCTCCTCGAAATGGTGATTGGGATAAATCGGCGACAGATCGTGCGTGCCCCACGGACGCGGATCGAACGCCGGAAGCATTAAGAATGGATACAGATCGCCCATGAAATGATCTCGACAAAAAAGGCCGTTCGCGAACGGACGGCCTCCGCCGAACCTAAACATCAACAGCGCCTTATGCGCGTGAATCCCGCGCCTACAGCCCTGCGAAGAACTTCCGCATGCGTTCCAGCCCGCGATCCAACTCTGCCTTCGAGGTCGCGTAGGAGACGCGGATGTGGTCGCTGGTGCCGAATCCTTCTCCCGGTACCGTGGCCACGTGCGCTTCCCGAAGCAACTTTCCCGCCACGTCTGACGCCGACTTCACACCGTCGCGTCCCAGAAAGGCGGAGATGTTCGGGTAGGCATAGAACGCGCCTTCCGGCAGCGTGCAGGCGATGCCGGGAATCGAGCGCAAGCCTTTCACCACATGGTCGCGAAGTTCGATATACTCGCGCCGCATTTTTTCGACGCACTCCTGCGGTCCCTTCAGCGCCGCCACGGCCGCTTTCTGCACGATCGACGTGGGATTCGAAGTGGACTGGCTCTGCAACTTCGACATAGCACTCACCACCGCTGCCGGACCGAGCGCGTAGCCCAGGCGCCAGCCCGTCATCGCGTAAGTCTTCGAGAGCGAACCCAGCACCACGACGCGTTCTCGAAACTGGCGCAGCGATCCCACCGAAAAATTCCTGCCGGTGTAATTCAGATAGACGTAACACTCGTCGGAGAGCACCCAGATTCCGCGCTCGTGCGCCAGGCGGACCACTTCGGTAAGATCTTCCGCGCTCATCACCGCGCCGGAAGGATTCGAAGGCGAATTCAGAATGATCACCTTGGTGCGCGGCGTGATCAGCCGGGCGACCATTTCAGCCGTCACCCGGAAGCCTTGCGACTCGTCCGAGTGCAGCAACACGCACTCGCCGCCGGCATAGCGCACGATGTCTTTGAACGAAACCCAGTACGGCACCGGCAAAATCACTTCATCGCCGTGATCCACCAGCACCTGAACGGCGTTGAACAGCGCATGCTTGCCGCCGGTCGAGGCGATGGCCTCTTCGCGACGGTAATCGGAATCGAAGTCCACGGCATGACGGTGCACGATCGCGTCGCGCAACTCGGGCGTGCCCGGCACCGCCGTGTACTTCGTAAAGTTGCCCTGGATGGCGGCGATGGCCGCGTCCTTGATGTGCTGCGGCGTGGCGAAATGCGGCTCGCCCGCGCCGAAATCCACCACGTCAATGCCCTGCACGCGCAACTTGTCAGCCTCGGCCACCACCGCCATCGTGGCTGAGGGCTCAATGCGGTTGATTCGGTCGGTAAGTTTGAGCGCTTCTATGGTTGCCGTGGTCATGATTTCTTTTTCCTCTTCTTTTCTTTTCCACCAGGGACTGGCGTGACTTGGTGCATCTCATCATGAAACTTGTAAGCGAGTTCAAGTTTTTCGCGCAGCTTCTGCTCTACCACTTCCGGGACCAGTCCCTTCACCGGGCCTCCCGCCTGCGCCACTTCGCGCACCAAACGCGAGCTTACGTAGGAGTACTTGTCGGCCGGCATCATAAAGACGGTTTCCAGCGTGGGTTCGAGCTTCCGGTTCATCAACGCCATCTGCAATTCGTATTCGTAGTCGCTGATGGCCCGGATGCCGCGCAGGATGCAGGTCGCCTCCAGCGATTTCGCATACTCCACCATCAGCCCGTCGAAAGTGTCGATGCGCACGTTCTTCAGATGCCCGGTGAGCGCCCGCAGCATCTCCAGCCGTTCGGCCACGCTGAACATCGGAGTTTTCTCCGAGTTGCGCAGGATCGCGACCACCAATTCCTCAAAAATCTTGGCGCCCCGCTCGATCAAATCGAGGTGCCCGTTCGTGGTCGGATCAAACGAGCCGGGATAGATGGCAATGCCTTTGTGCATCGTCCTCTCAGGAACAGGCGTGGCTGGGTAATAGAGGATTCTATTCGGGTAGGAGCAGGGATGGCAATTGCGGGTTCACTCTGGCAACTGCTCCAGGATAATGTCCGCCTGCTGCCCGATTCCTTGAGCTGGGTACAGCACACCAATCGCGGACGCATTCGTCCGCCCCGCGAGCAAAGCGAGCGCACATGACAGACCGGGAAGGGCACGAGTTCCACTCGTGCCGTAAACCAGCCGAAACAGATGCGGCTTTCAGCCGCTGAGGTGGCACGTCTCCCATTCGCGACGCGCCCTCAAATGGCAGGGTGCCCCATTTCTCGCGTTCTTTGCGAGAAGTGGGGCTTTTCGCCGACACGACCTCCCGACCCTCAGCACTTCGGCGGGGATTTCCAGTTGGCTGTGCAGCTTGCGAATCATGTTGATGGACAGGGGGCGGGCGCGGCGCATCACTTCGTAGACGCGGGTGCGTTGGCCGATGACTCTGATTAAGGCACGGTAATCCTTGGCTTCCTGTTCCAGCCGAAACTTGATGGCTTCGACCGGGTCAGGGAGGTCGATTGGATAGTGCTGGCGCTCGTAGGCTTCTGCCAGCGTCACCAGGACCTCTAGTTCGTCGCCTTCGGGTGTTCCCAAAGCGGCGCCCAGACTGCTTCGATGCGGCGCATGGTGGCGGCGTAGTCGGACTCGGTCTTGATCGGGCTAATCTCCATACTTCACCTTCTGTACTCAAGCTCTCACAAATGTTCCTTGAAGGGAAGTAAATGTCCCCCAGGGGCTGAAGCCCTCGGTCGTGCAAGAGAGTTATCGCAGCGCTGAAAGCGCTGCGCCACCCAAAATCAACATTTATCCCAAATCAGAATTTGCTGCCACAAGTTCCCGGTTTGGGAGGGAAAGCAGTCCTGGGTTGATATTTTGCTAGAGAGATCACATTCCCCCAGAGGCTCGGGCGGGTAAGGTTGGGTTGGAGGTCTTTTTGTGCCTTTTGGACGGGCTTTCTCTGGGCAGCCAACGCGGGCAGTCCTTGGGGTTCTGGACTGGCTGGCGGAGCACACCTTGCCGGCGCAGAAGATTGCTGCCCATCACCTCACCGGTCGGCGCGGCGAAGAGGCGGCTTACTTCCATCTCAGGAAGCTCGGCTACACCATGGTAGCGCGAAACTTCCGGTCGCCGCGCTGCCGGGGAGAAATTGATCTGATCGGTTGGGAGAAAGACATCCTTTGCTTTATCGAGGTTAAGACGCGAAGCACGCGCGATGTGAAGCCCGGAGAAGCCGCCGTGGACCGGCATAAGCGGCAGGAGGTAGCAGCTGTGGTCAGAGAATACCTGCGGCGCTTCCCACCTTCGTGCCAGTGGCGTTTCGATGTGGTCAGCGTATACTACAAGCATTCGAAAGCTCGCCAGCCGCAGATCGAAGTGTTTCGTAATTCCTCCCTGACGGTTTAGAATGAAAGTTTCGTCCATCCTATGTACAGAGGTTGAGTAAGTGCCTGACCTGAGAAAAGACCCTATTGTTGGCCGCTGGGTGATTATTTCCACGGACCGAGCGAAGCGTCCTACTGATTTTGCCCGGGAGAATGTGAAGTTGAAGGGCGGCTTCTGCCCTTTCTGCTATGGAAACGAGGGCAAGACGCCGCCGGAGATTCAGGCCTATCGTCCCGGATCGAATGGCGGCCCGGCATCGCAGCGGGATACCCCGGGTTGGACGGTGCGGGTGGTGCCCAACAAGTTTCCGGCATTGGGCATTGAAGGTACGCTCAATCGTCAGGCCGAGGGTATGTTCGACCGGATGAACGGCATCGGGGCGCACGAAGTGATTATCGAAACCCCGGACCACAATGCGAGCCTGGCAACACTGCCTCCAAAGCGGATTGAAGATGTGCTCTGGACCTTTCGCGACCGCATCCTCGATCTGAAGAAGGACCGGCGCTTCAAGTACATTCTGCTCTTCAAGAACCACGGCGAGGCCGCCGGAGCGTCGCTGGAACACGCCCACTCGCAACTGATCGCCCTGCCCATTCTTCCCATCAACGTGGTCCAGGAACTGGAAGGCGCCAAGCAGTATTACCTGTACAAAGAGCGCTGCGTCTTTTGCGATATTATTCGTCAAGAAGTTGAGAATGGGAGCCGGGTGGTGGCGGAGAATGAAGATTTCCTGACGATTGCGCCTTATGCGCCGCGATTTCCATTCGAGACATGGATTCTGCCGAAGCAGCATGAGTCGGCGTTCGAGAACTCGTCGTCGCACATGTTTGAGAACCTGGCCAAGGCACTGAAGACGCTGCTGATCAAAGCCGATCGAGTGCTGGATAATCCGCCCTACAATTTGGTGATTCACACTTCGCCGGCACAGGATCCGACCAACGATCACTATCACTGGCACCTGGAGTTTATGCCGAAGTTGACCAAGACTGCGGGATTTGAGTGGGGCACGGGTTTCTACATCAATCCCACGCCGCCGGAGGAAGCGGCCAAGTTCCTGCGCGAAGCCAGCGTGGAAGAGCCGGTTCCGGCGAGTATCGGGTAGAAAAGCGGTTAGGGTTCAGGCAAGAAATAAGGTTCGGGCAAGAAAAATAGGGCACAGCCAGAGCGCTGTGCCCTTTGCAGTTGGATGGAGAGAGATGCTGATGGCCGCGGTCGAAAAGGGCTCCGGACGAATGCGTCCGGGGCCACGTGCGGGTCCCGCTGAAACAACAGCCTGCCAAGATTAAGCTTGGTCGGGCCGCGATTTGTCACAAGGATGTAAAAAGATGGCAGCGAAGAGGAATCTGGGCGCGCGCGGTCGGAGGCGGTTGGCGAACGGCTTTTGGGTCAGGGTGCAGTTTGGCTCACGCGCTGGGCCAGTTGAGCGGGAGATCCCTTCGGCTTCGCTCAGGGCAGGCTCTTCGCTACGCCTGAAAAACGGCTGCGCTCAGGATGACAGACATCGAGTAATGGTCAAACTGCACCACTGCCGACTTTTGCCTGTCTTCTCTCGCCTAACCCTGGGTACGGTCCTGGAATTCCTCGTGCCACGCCATTTGGATGGCTTCGAGCTTGCCTTCGTTGGAAGCTGCGGGATCGCCCTTGAAATCCGGCAGTTCAGTCACGTAGCGGTGCAGGTCGGTGAAGCGGACGGTGAGCGGATCGAGCTCGGGATGGATTTCAGAGAGGAGGATGCCGATGTCTTCGGCGTCGTCCCAGGTTAAGGATTTAGGCATGGAGGAGTTCCTTAGTACAGGGCTTCGGGCTTCGGCTATCGGGCTTCGGCAATTCGGTTTAGGCCGAAGCCCGAAAGCTGAAGCCCGAAGCCCGGTCTTAGTGGTGTTCTTCCGAAATGTAATTACGGTTCCAGGCAGGGATCTCGACGACCACTTTACCCGGCTTGGTGATCTGCACCTGGCACCCGAGACGAGAGTTTAACTGTAAGTCGGCCGCCATGTCGAGGCGGTCGGCTTCGTCGTCATCCATCGGCGAAAGATTCTCGGCACCCTCTTTGATCCAGACGTGACACGTGGTGCAGGCGCAATTGCCGCCGCAGGCGTGGTCGAGTGTGATGTGATCGTTCAGCGCGACGTCGAGGATTGACTCTTCTTTGCCGTGGTCTTGATAAGGCAGCTTGCCGTGCTCGAACTGAACGGTCTTGCCTTCGGGCAGGAACGTGATCTGCACCGTGTTTTGCTGAAGCGGGTTTTCGCCGGGAGCTTCTTCGGTGGCCGTGCCAGTGGATTGTGATTTTTCTTCTGACATTTGTCTACCTCAATCTCTTTTCTTGTCGTCCTGGGCGCCGCCGAAGGATCTCTACGCTCGCCAACTACCTTCCCTGCGAGATCTTATGCGACTGCAGGGATCCTTCGACTCCGTAAGACTTCGCCTTCGGCGAACCTTACTCCGCTCAGGATGAGAATCACTTGGCATCGCAATTACTCGAACTCGGCTTTGGCCATGGGGTGCGGCGCTGTGGGGCCTTCGCCCATGTCGGCTTCGTCCATGGTTTTGCCTTTTAATACGGTGGAGACGGCGCTATCCATCATTAGTTCTGCCAACCGCGTCGTGCCCTGATTAAGCGCGTCGATGGCTTTGCGAATCGCCTGGTAATCGTCTTCGGCTCTCACCGCGATCAAGGCTTTCTCCATCTTCGCAATTTTCTTCTTCTCGTCGGTGGTGAGGTGTCCCCAGGCCGGACTCTTCTTGCCCTTGTCGAGCGCGGCGAGGATGGTGGCGGCTTCGTTGCGCGCTTCGATGACCTGGCGTTGCCGAAAATCTTCTTCCGCGCTGTCGAAAGAATCTAGGATCATGCCCTCGACCTGCTCGTCGGTGAGGCCGTAGCTGGGCTGGACCTGAATCTCCGCCTCTTTGCCGCTGCGCTGCTCGCGTGCCGAGACGTGCAGGATGCCGTTGGCGTCGATAAGGAACTTGACCTCGATGCGCGCCATTCCTGCAGCCATTGGCGGGATGCCTTTGAGATCGAAACGAGCCAGGGAGCGGCAGTCTTTCGCGAGTTCGCGCTCGCCTTGCAGAACATGAATGGCAACGTTGGCCTGGCCGTCGACCTGCGTCGTATAGAACTGCGTGGACGAAGCGGGGATGGTCGAGTTGCGCAGAATGATTTTGTCAGTCACGCCGCCCGCGACTTCGATGCCGAGCGACAGCGGCGTGACATCGAGCAGCAGCATGTTCTCGGTGGCTTCAGAACCGCCGCCGAGAATGTTGGCTTGCACCGCCGCGCCGAGGGCGACAACTTCATCGGGATTCAACCCGGTGTGCGGCTCGCGGTGAAAAAGTTCTTTGACCAAAGCTCGAACTTTGGGGATGCGCGTGGACCCGCCCACCAGGACGACTTCGTCAATCTGTTCGGGCTTGAGCCCAGCGTCTTTCAAAGCCTGCTTGCAGGGACCGATGGTGCGGTCGATGACGGGCTGAATGAGCTGTTCGAACTGCTCGCGCGTGATCTCGCGCAGATAGCGCTGGCCGCCCGGCAATTCAACATCGAGCTTCACCGAAGTTTGCGATGAGAGCGCAATCTTGGCTTCGATCACGGCATTGCGAATGGCTTGTACGGCTTCGGCATTGCGGCGCAGGTCGAGTCCGAGATCACCGAGCGTGTCATCGAGCGCGATGGTGATCAGTAGATTGTCGATGTCGTCGCCGCCGAGGTGCGTGTCGCCGTTAGTGGCAATAACTTCGAAGATGCCGTCGTGCAGCTTAAGAATGGAAATGTCGAAGGTGCCGCCGCCGAGATCGTAGACGGCGACGATGCCGTTCTGCTTCTTATCGAGGCCGTAGGCGAGTGACGCGGCGGTAGGCTCGTTGACCAGGCGCAAGACTTCGAGGCCGGCGATGCGGCCCGCGTCTTTTGTGGCTTGACGCTGCGCGTCGTTGAAATACGCGGGCACGGTGATGACCGCCTTGCTGACCGGAGCTCCGAAAAAGCGCTCGGCATTGCGTTTGAGCTGGCGGAGGATGAGTGCGGAAATTTCCGGCGGAGTAAAAGTTTTCTCGCCAAGTTTGATGCGGAGAACTTCGCCGGCTTGCAGGTCTTCGGCCAGACGGAACGGGAAGAACTTCAATTCTTCCTGGATATCGTCAACCCCGCGTCCCATGAGGCGTTTGATCGAGTAAACCGCGCGTTCCGGCGTCTCGGTGAGGTGTTTGCGGGCGGCATTGCCGATGATGGGCTGATTGTTCTCATCGAGCGCGACAACCGAAGGCACGAGGTTCGATCCATCGTCGCCGGGAATGACGACAGGGCTCTCCCCTTGCATGAAGGCCACGAGAGAATTCGTGGTACCCAGGTCGATGCCGACGATGCGATCAGAGGACATTTATAATTTTGTAATCGGGTAATTTGGTAAATTAAGGGCCTTCGGGTTTTAAATTACAAATTACCCGATTACCAAATTACTCAATTTTCTAGCGCTTCGTTCACATCCCGCACCAGATTGCGGATGTAGTTTCGGCGGTTCAGCAAGTCCACCATTTTGTCGCGCTCCTGCTTGCGCTCTTCTTCGGAGACGGGCTGGCCGTTATATGCACGCTGAATCATTCCATCCCACATTTCCCAACGATACTTTAACTCGCGCAGGAGCTCTTCCAGTTTCTGTTCGAGTTCAAGTTTCTGCCGGCCGATTTCTTCGGTCAGGGCGGGATCATCCTCACCCATCTTTTTTTGTGTGCGCAATTCTTCGAGCTGCAGGTTCAACTCAAACACTTCTTCCAGCAAATCGGGTGGCACGATCTGCTTCTTGAGTTCGCCGGTGGAGCGCGCCTGCTCCGTCGCCGATTTCGATTGCTCTTCCAGTTCCACGCCTTCCAGCTTCAGAAGATACTGCGTGCGCTTGATCGGGTCTTTCAAGGTGCGGTAGGCGTCGTTGAGCAGGGAACTTTGCTGCAGGCTCCATTCCTGCTCCTGGCTGCCTGCCCGGGCGCTGAGATCAGGATGCAGCTTGCGGCTCAATTCGTAGAAGTCCTTCTCCAGAGCGGCGACATCGAGATTCAACTTCCGGGGCAGCGCGAAGAAGGTGAAATAGTCCACCGGGGCCGGAGGCTGAACCTTGCCGCAGGATTCGCAAAAGTGTACGGCGCGCATGGTCCCGCACGACCAGCAGGATTGTGTTTCCTCAGGCGCGGGCTTGGCGGTGATGGTGGTTAAATTCGTCATGTCTTCTGTAAAACAACTGCGCGCGCGACCGCGTTGGCGTGAACATTCGCTTCGTGGTTAGATTTCGCGGGCAGGAGTGCCCGCGCCACACAAGCCACACCAGCCGACGCGATCATGCGGAGAACGAAGTGCCGCAGCCGCAACTCTTCGTGGCCTGGGGATTCACGAAGACGAATCCCTGCTGCATCAGTGTTTCCTGGTAATCGAGGATCATGCCGTGTAGGTAGATAAACGACTTCGGATCGACGAAGACGCGCACGTCGCCGAACTGGAAGATGCGGTCGCGCTCGCGGGGCTGCGTGTCGAACCGGATGTTGTAGCTTAGACCGGAACAGCCGCCGCCCTGCACGCCCAGGCGCAGTCCGCCCTGCTCGGGCGAAATGCCTTCCTTAGCCATCGCGCTGCGCACTTTGACCAGAGCTTTCTCGGTGACCTGAATGCCCTTGGCTGGCGCGGCTTGTGGTGCGGTTTCGGTTAGCGTTGTCATTCTCTCCAACCACAGTACGTCAGCGGGCATGGACGGAAAAATTCACGTCCGCGTCCCGGCTGCAGTTCTTCCGCCCCGTTGGGGCTTGGTCTCATTCAGCCTTCGAACCCACGGCTTACGCCGTGGGCTGCATTCTTGCGCCGCTTCGCGGCTACTACTGCGCTACAGTCGAGGCAACCGGCTTTGCGCTCTCCTGCTTTTTCTTCCAGTCGCCGATGGCGGCGCGGATGGCGTCCTCGGCCAACACGGAGCAATGGATCTTCACGGGAGGAAGCGACAGCTCCTTCACGATGTCCATGTTCTTGATGGCGAGAGCTTCATCCACCGTTTTGCCTTTGACCCACTCGGTGGCCAAGGAGGACGAGGCGATCGCGGAGCCGCAGCCAAAGGTCTTGAACTTGGCTTCTTCGATGACGTTGGTTTCGCGGTTCACCTTGATCTGCAACTTCATGACGTCGCCGCACTCGGGTGCGCCGACCAGGCCGGTGCCCACGTCCGCGCTGCTTTTGTCCATCGAGCCGACGTTGCGTGGATTGTTGTAATGATCGATTACCTTATCGCTATATGACATTCGCTTCTCCTCTGGAATCTTGTGCCGTCCCTACGGGACTCGTTCTGTTCCATCTGACCTACCCGGCACTTCCGTGCCGGGCTTTCACATTCCGCCGCTACGCGGCTTCCTCGGTACTCGATACCAGGTACTCGGTACCAGCTATTCTTGCTTCTAGTGCGCTTCTCCGGCCCACTTCACATCTTTCAGATTGATGCCTTCCTTCGCCATTTCGTAGAGCGGAGAAAGTTCGCGCAGGCGCTCGACGGTTTCGATCACGCGGTCGGCCACGTAATCGACTTCAGCTGCGGTGTTGAAGCGGCCAATGCCGAAGCGGATCGAACTGTGCGCCAGGTCGTCGCCCGTGCCCAGAGCCTTCAATACATAAGATGGCTCAAGCGTCGCGGAGGTGCAGGCCGAGCCGCTCGAAACCGCGATATCGTTGATGCCCATCAGCAGCGACTCGCCTTCGACGTAGGCAAAGCTGATGTTCAGGTTGCCGGGCAAGCGGTGCTCCATGGAGCCGTTGATGTAAGTTTCATCCAGACGGTTCATGATGCGATCGCGCAAGCGATCGCGCAAGCTGGCCAACTGAACGGCCTCGCGAGACATTTCCTCGGAAGCGATGGCACATGCTTTGCCGAGGCCAACGATGCCGGGGACGTTGAGCGTGCCGGAACGCATGCCGCGCTCGTGGCCGCCGCCGTCGATGATGGCGGAAATCTGCACCCGCGGATTTTTGCGGCGGACATACAATGCGCCTACGCCTTTGGGACCGTACATTTTGTGTCCAGAGATCGACATCAAGTCGATGTTCTGCTTGTTGACATCGATAGGAATTTTGCCGATCGCTTGCGTGGCGTCGGTGTGGAAAATGATGCCGCGTTCATGGCAGAGCTTGCCGATTTCGGCGATGGGCTGCACTACGCCGATTTCGTTATTGGCGGCCATGATGCTCACCAGGATGGTTTTGTCGTCCATGGCGCGCTTCAGGTCCTCGAGATCGATGAGGCCATCTTTCTGCACGGGCATGTAGGTGACGCGATAGCCGTTCTTCTCCAGGCGCTTGCAGGTATCCAGCACAGCCTTGTGCTCGGTGGCCTGGGTGACGACGTGGGCGTGGCCTGCGTGCGCCTGGACCGCACCGGTGATGGCGAGGTTGTCGCTCTCGGTGGCGCCGGAGGTGAAAATGATTTCTTTGGTGGTGGCGCCGATCAGCTTGGCGATGCGTTCGCGAGCCGTTTCCACGCCCTCTTCTCCCGCCCAGCCGAACGAGTGATTGCGGCTGGCAGCGTTGCCGAACTTTTCCATGAAATAGGGCAGCATCTCCTCCAGCACCCGCGGGTCCATGGGCGTGGTGGCATGGTTGTCCATATAGATGGGCAGTTTCACTCCCTGGGGAGTGGCGTGCTGCGTGACTGGAAGTTGTTGGGGAACTCTCACATCCGTGCTCATAATTGCTTCTCCTACCTTGTT
>Ga0187879_10002131_pt1 | contig 13511 bp, 12 predicted proteins | sample June2016WEW_19_1_FD_132423 | JGI IMG/M metagenome (GOLD analysis project Ga0187879, IMG submission 132423) | Peatland microbial communities from SPRUCE experiment site at the Marcell Experimental Forest, Minnesota, USA - June2016WEW_19_10 | ecosystem: Environmental > Terrestrial > Soil >... | reverse complement strand
GTGGACAAGAAGTCGCGGGCGGCGCGGCTGCGGCTGGTCGTGCTGGACGGCCTGGCCCGCCCGGGCATCCTCGATGACCCGCCGGAGGAGCTGCTCGAACGGGCATTCGCGGAGGTGACCGGGTAGATGCGGCAGGTGCTTGTGCTCAACGGGCCGAACCTGGCCAGGCTCGGGTCCCGCGAGCCGGACATCTACGGCACAGTGTCCTTCGCCGACCTGTCCAGCGCCTGCCAGCAGGCCGGAGCGCGGCTTGGCCTCGCGGTGGAGATCAGGCAGACCGATGACGAGGCCGAGCTGGTCGGCTGGGTCCACGAGGCAGCCGACCAGCGGATTCCGATCGTGCTCAACCCGGCCGCGTTTACGCATTATTCCTACTCACTGCGCGACGCACTGGCCATGCGGACGGCACCGCTGGTCGAAGTGCACCTGTCCAACCCGGCGGCCAGGGAGACATTCCGGCACACCTCCGTCGTCTCCGCGGTGGCCGACGGGACCATAGCCGGGTTCGGCGCCGTATCCTACGAGCTCGCGCTGCGCGCGATCGCGGCGCTGATCGGCGGTAACGAGACCGCCGCCGGGCCCGGCTGAGCAGGCCAGGGCCGGCGGACGCCTTGACAACGAGCCATTTAACGGGTTCGGATGGCGACTGCCGCGACACAACGCTGGTCGCGCTCCCCTCGCGGAAGGCCACCCAGATATGCGCATCGGGATGTCACTGAACTACGCGGGCGGCTTCGCCGAGACCGTCACCGAGCTGGCCGACTACGAGAAGGCCGGGCTCGACATCGTCTTCGTGGCGGAGGCCTATAGCTTCGACGCCGTCAGCCAGCTCGGCTATATCGCGGCGAAGACCGAGCGGCTGCAGATCGCCTCCGGCATCCTGCAGCTCTACTCGAGGACGCCGACCCTCACCGCGATGACCGCGGCGGGCCTTGACTACGTCTCCGGCGGCAGGTTCGTCCTCGGCATCGGCGCGTCAGGCCCCCAGGTGATCGAGGGCTGGCACGGCGTGCCCTATGCCGCCCCGGTCGGCCGCACCAGGGAGATCATCGAGATCTGCCGCAGCGTCTGGCGGCGTGAGCGGGTGGAGTACCACGGCCGCTACTACACGATCCCGCTGCCCCCTGACCAGGGCACCGGCCTTGGCAAGCCGCTCAAGCTGATCAACCATCCGGTCCGCGAGCGCATCCCGATCGTGGTAGCAGCGCTCGGCCCGAAGAACGTGGAACTCGCCGCCGAGCTGGCCGAAGGCTGGGAACCGATCTTCTACTTCCCGGAGAAGGCCGCGTCCGCCTGGGGCGCGCCGCTGGCTGCAGGCGCCGCCAAGCGGGATCCTTCGCTGCCCCCGCTCGATGTGTTCGCCCAGGCGCCGCTGGCGATCGGGGATGAGACCACTGGCCTGCTCGACCTCGGCCGCCCGTTCTTCGCGCTCTACATCGGCGGGATGGGCGCCAGGGGCCGGAACTTCTACAACGACCTCGCGGTGCGTTTCGGGTACGAGGCGGAAGCCGCCGCCATCCAGGACGCCTACCTGGATGGCCGGAAGGATGAGGCGGCGGCCCTGGTGCCCGCCTCGCTGCTGGAAGGCACCTCCCTGGTCGGACCCGCCTCGCTGGTCGCCGAGCGGGTCGCTGCGATGAGGGAGTCCGGCGTCACGACGCTCAACGTCACGCCATTGGCGGGCACGCACGCCGAGCGGGTGGCGCTGATCGAGCAGATCCGCGATCTCGCTGCCTGATCCTGTCGAACCGGCCGCTGCCAAGCGCTAGCCGGGTTCCGCATGGCCATGATCACCTCCGCCCGGCCGGGCGAGGCCGGAGCGTGGCGTTCTGCCCTGCTGACGCGGAACAAACATGCGCAAGGCCATACAGTCGTGGCTATGCCGGAGATTCACGCCGCCCGCCGCGCTGGTGCCCGCGAGAAGGTTGCCGCCCATGGTGCCGACGCGGCCCTCATCACCAGCCCGGCGAACGTCAGGTACCTCACCGGCCTGGTCAGCTCGAACGCTGCGCTGCTGCTGCCGGCTGATGGGCCTGAGGTCCTGGCCACCGACAGCCGCTACGCGGCGGCGGCGGAGCGTGACTGCCCGGATGTCGAGCTAGTTGTCGAGCGCTTCATCGAGCTCGCGCTGGCCACCCTGGCCGCCGCCCGCGGCCTGCGGACGGTCGCGTTCGAGGCGCAGGAGATGACCGTGGAGCGGCACCAGGCACTCGCGGACACCGGCGGCCCGGACCTGATCCCGCTGGGCCGGGCCATCGAGGAACTGCGGATGGTGAAGGATGAAGCCGAGATCTCGCTGCTCGCCTTGGCCTGCGCGATTACCAGCGAGGCCTGCTCGGACGCCCTCGCCAGCGTCAGGCCGGGAATCACCGAGCGCGAGTTCGCTGTCCTGCTCGAGCGGTCCATGATCGATCGCGGCGCGGAAGCGCTGGCCTTCGACACCATCGTCGCCAGCGGGCCAAACGGTGCCATCCCGCATCATTCTCCGGGAAGCCGGCCCTTTGCGACCGGGGACCTGATCACCATCGACTGCGGCGCCCGCTACGGCGGCTACCACGCCGACATGACCCGCACGGTTGCGCTCGGCGCGCCCGCGGGGTGGCAGCGGGACATCTATGCCCTGGTGGCTGCCGCGCAGCAGGCCGGAATCAAGGCTGCAAGGCCAGGGGCGGACGTGGGCATCGTGGACGCGGCGGCCCGGGACTTGATCGCCGACGCCGGCCACGACGAGCATTTCCAGCATGCCCTCGGCCATGGAGTCGGCCTGGAGGTCCACGAGGCTCCGATCATCGGGTACGGGCGGGCAGGTACACTCGGGGACCGGATTCCCGTTACCGTCGAGCCCGGGATCTACCTGCCAGGCGAGGGCGGCGTCAGGATCGAGGACACCCTGGTGGTGCGCGCTGGCGCCAGGGCAGCGGGATCGGCCGACTTGCTCACCACGACCACGAGGGAACTGCTCGTCCTTTAGCTGGGCGAGCTGCAACCGCACGCACGCAGGAGAGACGACAGCCGTGGCCACCACGAACGATCTCAAGAACGGCATGACCCTCAACCTCGACGGCCAGCTCTGGAGCGTCATTGACTTTCAGCATGTCAAGCCCGGTAAGGGCGGCGCCTTCGTGCGCACGAAGCTGAAGAACGTGATGTCAGGGAAGGTCGTCGACCGGACCTTCAACGCCGGCGTCCGGGTGGAGCAGGCCAGCGTGGACAAGCGGGAGATGCAGTATCTCTACCGCGAGGGCGATGACTTCGTCTTCATGGACAACCAGGATTACGACCAGCCGCACATCCCGGCGACGGTTGTCGGTGACGTTGCCGACTACCTGCTCGAGGAACAGAATGCGGTCGTCGCGTTCAACGAGGGCGTCCCGCTCTACGTGGAGCTGCCGGCGGCTGTCGAGCTGACGGTCAGCCAGACCGACCCCGGCTTGCAGGGAGATAGGTCGACCGGCGGGACCAAGCCGGCCACGCTCGAGACCGGCGCTCAGATCCAGGTCCCGTTGTTCATCACGACCGGTGAGAAGATCAGGGTCGACACCCGCACCGGCCAGTATCTCGGCCGCGCGTGAGGCCCCGGCCGCGCCTGATGCCCCGGCCTGGCGCTTGGAACGCCCCGAGCGGCCATGCCAGCGCGTACTAAGGCCCGCAAGCGGGCCCTCGATCTCCTCTACGAGGCAGAGATCAGGGGCGTTGCCGTCCTTGACCTGCTGGACCAGCGGACCGCGGAGGCTAGCCCGCCAGTCTCCGGCTACGGCGCTGAGCTGGTCAGGGGAGTGCAGGCGCACCGGGCCAGGATCGATGAGCTGCTGTCCGCGTACTCCCAGGGCTGGACGCTGGAGCGGATGCCGGCCGTGGACAGGAACATCCTGAGGATCGCCGTCTACGAGCTGTTCTGGGCTCCCGACGTGCCGGACGCAGTGGCGATCAGCGAGGCGGTGGTGGCGGCCCGCGACCTGTCGACCGACGGGTCACCGTCATTCGTCAACGGCCTGCTCGCGCGGCTGCTGGAACTCAAGCCCGAGCTCGAGCAGGCCACGGGCGAGTAAGACTCTCAAGATCACCCAGTGTCATCAAAGGTGGCTGGATCGCGCCGGTAGCCGGCCTCCGCCACGGTGCTCGGAGAACTGTCTGGTGGCGGCGCTACATTGGATCCGAGAACGGCATGGAGGAGGCGCCGGTGGCGCGCGGACATGCACCTTGCTGGGGACATTCACGGTGCTGGGGACATGCACGGTGCTGGTGAGCCATGCGCAGCATTGAGCCTCCGAGCGCTCTGATCCCAGGCGATACGGACTGTCACATCCTGCATGTCGACATGGATGCGTTCTACGCAAGCGTCGAGATAAGAGATCGCCCGGAGCTGGCAACCGCGCCGGTGATCGTGGCGGGCGCAGGCCCGCGGAGCGTGGTGCTGTCGGCGTCCTACCCGGCCCGCACGTTCGGCGTCCGGTCGGCCATGCCGGTGGCCCAGGCCAGGCGGCTCTGCCCGCGCGCAGTATTCATTCCGCCTCGGCATGGTCACTACTCCGCCGTGTCGAAAGAGGTCATGGCGGTCTTCCGGGCTGTCACCCCCGAGGTGGAGCCGCTCGCGCTCGACGAGGCGTTCCTCGATGTGTCCGGCGCCCGGCGCCGGCTCGGTAGCCCTGCCCAGATCGGCCAGCTGATCCGCGCCCAGGTCAGCGAGCAGCAGGGGATCACCTGCTCGGTCGGGGTCGCGACGACCAAGTTCGTCGCGAAGCTAGCCTCGGTGCAGTGCAAACCGGATGGTCTGCTGGTCATCCCGGCCGACCAGGTCCTAGATTTCCTGCACCCGCTGCCGGTAGCAGCGCTCTGGGGGGTCGGCGAGCAGACCGGCAAAGTCCTGGCCCGGCTGGGGCTGCGCACGGTCGCCGACATCGCTCATGCGCCGCCGGCGGCCCTTGAACGGGAACTGGGCCGGGCTGCCGCCGCGCATCTGGGTGCACTCGCGCGCGGACAGGACGATCGAAGGGTGCTGCCGGGCGCCCAGGAGAAGAGCATCGGCGCTGAGGAGACCTTCCCGCGCGATGTGATCGACCCGGACGTGATCCGCCGTGAGCTGCTGCGACTGTCCGGGCGGACTGCCCGTGGCCTGCGCGCCTCCGGCTGCGCCGCGAGGACGGTCGTGGTCAAGCTTCGCCTGGCCAGCTTCAGGACCATCACCCGCTCGCGGACGCTGGCCGAGCCGACCGACGTGGCGCAGCAGATCTACCTCACCGGGTGCGCCCTATACGCGGCGGCCGGGCTTGATCCGCAGGCGCGGCTGCGGCTGGTCGGGGTGCGGGCAACCGGCCTGGTCCCGGCCGCTGGCACCGCCACGCAGCTGGCACTGGGCAACGAGCCGGCTCCCTGGCGGGAAGCCGAGCGCGCGGTTGACCGGATCGCGGGACGGTTCGGTGCCGATAGTGTGCGGCCTGCTGCCCTGGTCGATGCCGACCGGCAGGAGGGGTGAACATGGACGGCAGGCCGCGATTGCGGCGGTGCGCGGCGATCTGTGGCCATCTGACCGGTGAAGCGGTAACTGACGGCAGCGATGCACCCTTCCGCAGGACGCACTACCGCTCGTATTCTTGGTGGTGAAGCAGTCCGCGAGGCGAAGGCCGCTGAGCCATCGCCGCGCGCGAGTTTTGATGGGAGGCACTGTGCCGCTCTCTGAGCACGAGCAGCGCCAGCTCGAGCAGATCGAGCAGGCGCTTTATGCCGATTATCCACGGTTCGCGAACGCGGTTCGCGCTAGCGACCCGCGGGTGCACTACAAGCGCCGGGTCATCCAGGCCGCGTTCGGGTTTCTCCTGGGCGTCGGGCTGCTACTGGCCGGGGTTATCACGACGTACGTGCTGATCGGCGTCGCCGGTTTCGTTGTCATGCTCGGGGCTAGCATGTGGGCGCTAACCAGCTACCGGCACATGACCGGCGTCGCGACCGGGCGCGGGCCTGCCAAGGAGCGCCGCAGCAAGGCCGCGGGTACCGGGCTGATGGAGCGGCTGGAAGAACGGTGGCGCCGCCGCCAGGAGAGGGACCGCTAGCCCGCGCTAACCCGGTCCTGGGGCCGCTAGCCAGCGCGGGGGACAGTTAGCCAACCACGGGGACCGCCGCCAGGAGAGCGATCACTAGCAGGCGCGACGATCCGCTGGCACCTTTACGTGCTGGACCGCATGCCCGGGGGCTATCCGGCCTTATCGGCCAGGCCGGCTCGCCCGGCAGCGCTCCTGCGGCGCAGCCACTGTCCGGCGGCATCCATCCAGCCGAACACGTCGAGTGCGTAATGCAGCGCCGACCGGGCTGGCGCGAGCGCAGAGGACGGCAGCAGGCGCGCACGCCACCGCGTGCCGCCATCGGCTTCAAGCGAGATGGCCTGCCGGACCGTCCCGACGTCCCGGCGCAGGGTTCCCGATGGCTGTGGTGCGGTGGCGTACCGCGCCCGTTCCTCCGCGCTGGCGATGCGCTCCAGCGCCTGGCGAGATTCCTCGTCCAGCCCGAGCACTGAGGTGATCCTGCGGGCGACCGCCCGCGGAGATTCGCTGGCCCGGCAGGCCATCCCATGATCGGCCAGATCATCTAGCAGTTCTCGCCACGCGGCAGCAGCGAGGCTGTCGTCATCCGCCGCCCGGCGCCACCGCCTGCGGCGGACCAGAATCCTGGCTGTCGCTGGTGCGATGAGCGCCAGCCCCAGCAGGACGAGGGCAATCAGCCCGAACGGGGCACCGCCGCCGTGACGGGACGTCGGCGATGCCGCAGAGCCTCCTAGCGCGGGCCCGAATTTGTGCCGGCCGGCGGCTGAGCCGCCGCCTGCGGGGCTGGCCTTGATGCTGCCGGGCCCGGTCGTACCCGGCAGCTGGCCGGCCGGTCCCCGGCTGGCCGGCGTGGTCGTCGCATAGGCCGGCTGGACCGCAGTGGCCTGACCGCCGGCGCCGCCGGGGGTTGGCTCGAAGCGAAGCCAGCCATAACCGGCGAAATAGAGCTCGGGCCAGGCATGCGCGTCGGCGGTGGTGACCTTCCAGGTGCCGTGCCCCTGGTTGACCCCCCCTGTGTAGCCCACCGCGATCCTCGACGGGATCCCGAGCACCCGGGCCAGCACCGCCATCGCGAAGGCGAACTGCTGGCAGTAGCCCTGCCTCGTCTTGGTCAGGAACTCGATCAGCCCGGCCGTGGTGTCGGGCAAGTGCACCGAGGTGGTGTAGCTGAACCGGTTGTCCGTCGTGAACCAGTTCTGCAAAAGCAGCGCTTTGTCGAAGGGGGACGTCGCGCCGCTGGTTATCTGCGCGGCGATCGCCGCCAGCTTCCGCTCCTGGCTCACGGGCCGGCTGAGGTAGTCCGCGGCGGAGCCGGCCGCCCCAATCTGCCGCGACGACTGTTCCAGCTGCTGTGTCGGCGCGTCGGACTCCTTGCTTGTCACGGTATACGTCAGGCCCGACAGCGGGGTATCGGCCGAGTACACCATGAGCGTCGCCTTGTCCTCGCGCCAGTCACCGGCAACGCCCACGTCCGCTGGCGCGTAGGGGAGCGGCAGGAAGCTCCACTTGGACCCGTAGCCCGCGACGCCGCGGGAGAGGCTGACCTGGGTACGGTAGGTGGCCTCCGGCGCGCCCGACGAGACCCCTGGCGCGGGCGCCAGCGACCCCGAGCCAACGGAAAGCGAGCTCGCTGACCCGGAGGCGGGCGGCACCAGAAACCACTGCCCGCTGCCGGTGTCGTAGTTCAGCACATATAGCTGCAGGTATTGCTCCGCCGGGTCCGGCGTATCGGTGGAGTAGGTCAGGACACTCTGCGGATTGGTATTCAGCAGCTGCTGCTGCATCTGGACCAGCGGATCAGGCAGCTCGACCGCTGGGCCGCCCGGGGATCCGGCCGTGCCGTGGCCGTTGAAGAGCCCGTGCACCCTGATTCCCGGGAGCAGCAGCGGGAGGACTATCGCGATGCTGATCGCGGCCAGCCCGATCCGCCGGCCTGACGCGGCCAGCGTGCGGGTGTCCGGCCGCTGGATCGCCGCCCGATCCCGGTGCTGCCAGACGGTCACCAGACGGCCCCAGCCGCGCAGCCGGTCCCGCCCGTCCGCGGCCAGCAGCGCGAGATAGCCGATGATGCCGAGGCAGAACACCACCGTGGCGCCCAGGCCGCCCTGCTTGGCATTGGTCGTGATGGGCACGCTGTACAGGGCTAGCAGCGGCAGGCCGGCGATCGCCGGACTGCGCAGCCGGACGGCGAGCAGGTCAGTCGCCGCCGCCATCAGCCCGATGCCTGCGGCCGTCAGGAGCGTGATACCTGGGGTCCCCGGAACTGGCGGAATATAAGCGCGCTCAGCGAACCCGCGGCCGGCCAGCGCCCACAAGTAGTGCACCGATGCCGTGGTGGGCACGAACCCGGCGATGGATCTTCCGGCCGCGAGCAGCGCGTTCAGGTAGATCATCAATGCCGCCAGGTACGTCAGCAGGCAGCCGAGCGCGGGCAGGATGCGAAGCCGGGTGAGGCCCGCCGCGGCCAGCGCGACGATGAGTACCCCGGTTGCCTTGCCGTACCAGGCCGGGCCGGCTAGCAGCGGCCAGCAGGCGATGAGCACGAGCACGCAGCCAGCGACCGCGGCCCGGCTTGCAGGCAGCCTCGTCAGGGTGCCAGCTGCGGCGACGACAAGCACCGCGCCCACCCCGGCCCAGAACCAGCTTGCGCCCACGATCAGCGGGTACACCGACACCGACGCGAGAATCACGGCGGCGGCGGCGGTCAGGGTCAGCCGGGGATTCATCACCCGGCGCCCCCGGCGTTGCTGGTGCTGTGCAGGTGCTCGGGCGCAACGGGGAACGCGGCAAGCTGCTGCCAGGCGGCGGCCAGCTGGGTGCTGGAATCGACTGAGATGACGCGCCACCCCGCGGCCCGCAGGATTCCCGCTGCCGCGGCTGTCTCGGCCGCCCGGCCGGCCGGGCGGCCCGCCAGGCCGGCCTGCTGCTGGCTCACCGGGTCAGGCGGCCGCTCGCCATTGCTCGCCCCGGTTGCTGCGCTGCGCCCGTTCCTGCTGACCGCCTCCGATGGGCCCGGCGCCTGCGGGCTACTCCAGGTGGAGACGGCGAGCAGCAAGGCGATCGCGGGACCGGCATCGCGGCGGCTGGCGGCGAGCTGTCGCGCGACACCAGCAGACAACTGCCCGGCTATCGCGACGATGATGCCGCTGTTGCCGCCGCGCAGCGCCGCGGTGCCGGCCCCGAGATCCCGGCAGCGCGAGGGCTTGATGACGGAAAGCGAGTCCAGCAGCACGTCCTCGAAGAGGCCGGCGGCGGCCACCGGTCCGGCGTCCGTGATCAGCTGCCCGTCGAGCCCCTCGTGCGCGAAGTGCACGCCTATCGAGGCGGCGGCGCTGACCGCGAATTCAAACGATGACGTCGGGCCGGTGCCGGAGTGCGCGCTGCTCCTGGTGTCCAGGAGCAGCAATACCCGGTTCCGCCAGCGCTGCTCCTCGCGCCGCACCATGAGCTCGCCGTATCGGGCCGTGGAGCGCCAGTGCACCCTGCGCAGCTCGTCGCCGTCCCGGTAGGCGCGCGGTATCACGTCGTCTTCCCCAGCTGCCGCGGCCGCGCGTGTCGTGCCGTCGCCGTGGCCCATCCAGCTCCCCGCGACCACTGACCTGGGCAGCGCCACGACTTTCGGGGTGACCACGAAAGTCGTCCGGGATGAGAATGATCGTCCGACTTCTACCAGGCCGAACGCATCGGCGATGCGGATCTCCAGCGGGCCGACCGCGAATTTCCCCCGCAGGTCGGACCGCAGCGGATAGCTGAGCTCCCTCACGCCGTCCCGCTCGATCCCGTTCAGGACGTACCTGGGGCGGGTGCCCAGCGCGTAAGGCACCGTGTCCTCGGCGAGCAGCAATCCGGTGGGCAGCCGTGAGATGTTCTCCAGGCGCAGGCTGGCCCGGGCTGGCTGCCCGGCCGGGACTCTGGGCGGCGTGATGCTGCGCACGCAACTCAGCCGGTAGCGCGCCCGGCTGGCGGCGAGAGCAGCGAGCAGCGGCAGTGCCATCAGGAGCGCCCCGACGCTGATGAGGTCACGTTCACCGAGCATCACCCCGGCGAGCACGGCCACGGTGCCCGCCGCGAGAAATGAGGTACCCCGGATGGTGAACCCCGCGAGCAATGACCGCATTCTCCGGCTCTTCCTTCCGCCCAGCCGTTCCAATCTATGGCCTACCCAGGGCCTGGGCCAGCGCACGGATCCCGAGGTCGGCCTGCCTGGCCGGCTGGTTTGCCTGGTCCGGCTACCTGATCGGGAGCGGCAGTTGCTCCACCAGTCTGGCCAGTACGTGCTCCGGGAGTTCGCGGCCGACGAGCGCCTCCGGGGTCGGTAGCAGCCGGTGGGCGAGCACCGGCCCGGAAAGAAACTGAATGTCATCAGGGATCACGAAGTCCCGGCCGTCGAGTGCCGCGTAGGCGCGGCTGGCCCGGAGCAGGTGCAGCGTCGCCCGCGGCGAGGCGCCGAGCCTGAGCTGCGGGGCGGACCGGGTCGCGTTGACCAGGGTGATGACGTACTGCTTGATCGAGTGCGCGACGTGCACGCCGCGGACCGCTGCCACCAGGGCGCGCACGTCACTGGCGTGGGCCGCTGGCCGGAGCGCGTCGAGCGGCGACGATGACCCGTGGGAGTCAAGCATCGCAAGTTCGGCGTTCTTATCCGGGTACCCGATCGAGATACGCGCCATGAAACGGTCGCGCTGCGCTTCGGGCAGCGGATAGGTGCCTTCCATCTCGACCGGGTTCTGGGTCGCGATCACCATGAAGGGGAGCTCAAGCTGATAAGTGGCGCCGTCCACCGTGATCTGGCGCTCTTCCATGCATTCGAGCAGCGCGGACTGAGTCTTGGGAGATGCCCGGTTGATCTCGTCGCCGAGGACGATGTTGGCGAAGATCGGTCCCGGCTTGAACTCGAATTCCCTGAGTTCCTGGTTGTAGGCGCTGACCCCGGTAATGTCGCTCGGCAGCAGGTCGGGCGTGAACTGCACGCGCCGGACTGAGCAGTCAATCGACCGGGCGAGCGCCTTGGCCAGCAAGGTCTTTCCGACTCCGGGCACGTCCTCGATGAGCGCGTGCCCCTCCGCGAGCAGAACGGTGAGCGCAAGCCTGATGGCTGCTGGCTTACCCTCGATCACGCTCTCAACGGCCGCGCTGACCCGGTGGGCTATCTGTACGAGTTCATCCAGCTTCCGTTCCGCCTGGTTTCCCGTATCAATAACCACATGTCCTCCTCGCGTCACATGCGGCGTGAACCCGGGTCCGCAGGATAGCCGGACTGCACTGGCCGGCCGCCATGACCGTGCGTTCAGACAGTACGTCGTTCGACGGCATGGACGCGATGTCAGAACGGTCTCGGCGGCGTAACCGGCGGCCGGGAGAAAGGCCTGCCCGCCGCGTCGGCCCGCACGGCCGTCCGCCCGGTGCGCTAAGCGCCCGGTGCGCCACCGCCGGTCGTCAGCCCGCATGGCCGCTCCACTTCGCTCCACCCCTTCTGACCTTGGAACGCCGCAGGCTGCTGACCGGTTCACGGGCTTCCTGTCGTTGACGGTGGGGGAATGTGGAGTACAGTGGTGCACCGTGGGGCGGAGCCTGGCCCGACGGCAGCACTGGTGGGGGACCGGGGAGGTGAGCGCTGGTGTTTCTCGGCACTCACGCGCCCCGCCTGGACGAAAAGGGGCGTCTGTTCCTGCCCGCGAAATACCGGGAGGAACTCGCGTCCGGCCTGGTCCTGACAAAGGGCCAGGAGCGCTGCCTTTATGTGTTCCCTGAATCGGAATTCGGCCGGATTACCGAGGCCCTGCGCACGGCGCCGGTGACCGCCAAGGCGGTCCGCGACTACAGCCGGGTCTTCTTCGCCAGCGCCTCCGATGAGGTTCCCGATAAGCAGGGCCGGATCACCATCCCCCCGGGCCTGCGCGACTACGCGGCGCTGCAGCGTGACTGCGTCGTGATCGGCGCCAACACCCGGCTGGAGATCTGGGACGCGGATGCCTGGAATAGCTACCTCACCCAGCAGGAGGACGCTTTCTCGGATGCGTCGGAGGAGGTGCTGCCCGGCATTTTGTGAGCGGGGTGCCGCATGAGCGGCGCCAGGTGCCCGGCGAGGTCTCCACCCGCGCTGGGTGGCCAGGCCGGCTGACGCCACTTCCCCGGCGCCAGGCGGGACTAGGGCCATCAGCGCATGCGCGGATGGGGACCTGGCCGGGCACCGCGTCGGCACGTATCCGGACGGCCGCCTTCTTCCGCGGCACGGGGTTCAGGTCAGGAACGAAAGGAGGGCGAGATGGGCACGGCGGAGGGGCACCGCCCGGTCATGACCGAGCGGGTGCTGGCCTTGCTGGGTCCGGCGCTCGAGCCACCGGGATCGATCCTGGTGGACGCCACACTAGGCCGGGCCGGCCATGCCAGCGCCCTGCTTGAGCGGCATCCGGGCCTGGAAGTGGTTGGCGTGGACGCCGATGACGCCGCAATCGAGGAATCCCGCCGACTGCTCACCGCGTATCAGGACCGGGTCAGGCTGGTCCACGCGGCCTTCGACCAGATTCCCGAGATCCTGGCCCGTCTCGATCAGATCAGCGTGCAGGGCGTCCTGTTCGACCTCGGGGTCTCCTCACCGCAGCTCGACGACCCGGCCAGGGGCTTCGCGTACTCCTACGACGCCCCGCTGGATATGCGGATGGACCGGACGCAGGTGCTCACGGCGGCCGACGTCGTCAACACCTATCCGGCCGCCCGGCTGGCTCAGGTGCTGCGCGACTACGGCGAGGAGCGGTTCGCCAGGCGGATCGCCGATGCGGTGGTGCGGGCACGGTCCGAGGCCCCGTTCACCTCGACGATGCGGCTGAGCGACATCGTCCGTGATTCTATTCCCGCCGCCGCGCGGCGCAGCGGCGGTAATCCGGCCAAACGCACGTTCCAGGCACTGCGGATCGAGGTCAACGGCGAGCTCGACACGCTGCGCCGGGCGCTGCCGATGGCGCTCGACGCGCTGGCGGTGGGCGGCCGGATCGTCGTGCTCGCTTATCACTCGCTAGAAGACCGCGCGGTGAAAAGGGCGCTGGCGGATCGCGTGGTCGACACCACGCCACCGGGCCTTCCGGTGCCGTTGCCCGGCCACCGACCGCAGTTCCGGCTCCTGACCAAGGGGGCTGAGCGGCCGTCCGCCGAGGAACTGGCGGCCAACCCGCGGTCGGCCTCCGCTCGGCTGCGGGCAGCCGAGCGGATAAGGGAGGCGGCATGAGGACCGAGCCCGTGCGGCATTCGACAGGGAGGACGGGCGCAGCAGGATGAACGCCACGACGGCTGCCCGCGCGCAAGGCGCGGGCTCAGCACGATGAACGTCACGACGGGTACCCGGGCGCGCGGCCCGGCTCCGGCGGAGGGCGATCGCGGGTCGGGCCGGCAGCGCCAGCGGCAGCCGGGCCAGCGGCAGCCGGGCCAGCGGCAGCCGGGCCAGCGGCAGCCGGGCCAGCGGCAGCCGGGCCAGCGGCAGCC
>Ga0187879_10002124_pt1 | contig 13543 bp, 3 predicted proteins | sample June2016WEW_19_1_FD_132423 | JGI IMG/M metagenome (GOLD analysis project Ga0187879, IMG submission 132423) | Peatland microbial communities from SPRUCE experiment site at the Marcell Experimental Forest, Minnesota, USA - June2016WEW_19_10 | ecosystem: Environmental > Terrestrial > Soil >... | reverse complement strand
GGTACAGCACTCACGGTACGTTTATGGCTGCTTATACACGCTCAAGTGGCTGGTTTGACGGGGATTATTATCCCAATCAGAACGTCATTAGTTCCTACTGGCAGCCGTTCCCGTTCGACGCTCCAAACCGCTTTTCTCTCAGCGGGACTTACACCCCAGGGGATCTGAAGACCGGTCCGCAGGCTTTACGCTACGTACTGAGCGGTTGGGAACTCTCCACGAACACCATTTTGCAGGACGGATATCCGTTCGTGGTTTCAACCAACGCGCCGTTCGAGCCGGTCCAAGACGCCAACGGCAACGTGATCGGCATGCAGCCGGGTAGTGGCGACTACCAGGCCGACGGCTACAATTACGCTTTCCCCGACGTGCCCACCTTCGGCTACAACATGCCCGCCAGAAGCCGGCAAGCTTACTTGAAGGGCCTCTTCCCCGCCTCGGCTTTTCCCGTGCCCGCTATGGGAACCTATGGCGACTTGAAGCCGGGCCGCTATCGGGGACCTGGCTTCGCTGACGTCGATTTTGGGCTGGTCAAGGACAACCGCATCACCGAACGGGTTGCCCTGCAATTGCGCTTTGAGTTCTTCAATCTGTTCAACCGTCCCAATCTGAACGGTGTCGACGGCAACCTGCCCGACGCAACGTTCGGCCAGTCGGTGTCAGCTTTCAATCCGCGTTGGGTGCAGTTTGGGATGAAGCTGAGCTTCTAATCTCCCGTCCCTTTGCATCAGAGTGAGCATGGAGCGGCCTTTGCAAGAACTCGCCTGGTATTGGCTGATCACCGTGCTGACCTGCCTTCCCGCAGCCGCTTTTGCCCGAGCCCAGGCACCTGCTCCTACGGTCCAGTCAACCATCGAAGCGCTTCACGCCCACGATTACGCTCGGGCCCTGGAAATGGCGCAGACACTCGAGCGCGAGCATCCTGACGACGCGCGGGTCTGGACGTTGCAAGGATCGGCGCTTTCCGCTCTCGGTCGCGGCGAGGACAGTCTGCGCTCCTACCAGCAGGCTCTCAAGATACGGCCGGACTACCTCCCGGCGCTGGAGGGCGCCGCAGAGTGCGAGTACGCGGCCGGGAATCCCGCGGCGCGGGATCTTCTGAACCATATCATCCGCATCGACCCGGCAAACGAAACCGCCCACGCGATGATCGCTTCCCTCGCGTTCAAGGAAAGCCAGTGCGACCAGGCTGTCACGCATTTCGCCATGGCGCGGACGGGCATTTCCAATAATCCGCCGGCGCTCGAGGAATACGGAATTTGCCTGGTCCATGGCCACCAATTGGACGCTGCGGAGCCGGTTTTCCGGCGCTTGTTTGATCTTCAGCCGTCCGACTGGCATAACCGCTACAACTTAGGGCTTATTCAATATATGACGGACCGGAGCGGCGCGGCTATCGAGACCCTGAGGCCGATAGTGGAAAGCCCAGCCCCGGAGGTCGATGCCTTGAATCTCATCGCCGCTGTGTATGAGGCCAGCCATGAAACGCCGGCAGCCACGGCAGCGCTGCGCCAGGCGATCGAACTCGCGCCGCGCGACGTTCGCAATTACCTCGACCTGGCAACCCTCTGCATGGACCACGCTGCGTTCCAGGTGGGTGTTGACATTGCCACCGCCGGTCTGAAACAACTGCCGGACTCCGCCGCACTTTACGCTGAGCGAGCTGTTTTGAACGCTCAGCTCATGAAATACGAGGAAGCCGACGCCGATTTTGCGAAGGCGAACCAGTTGCAGCCGCGGCAGGAGTTCGCGACCGTGGGCCTGGGCATTTCGCTGCTCGAAAGGAACGACTCCGAAAGCTCATTGAAGGTCCTTCGTTCTCGTTTGAAAGAGTCCCCGGACGAGCCAACGTTGAATTATCTGGTCGCTGAGGTGCTCACCCGGCGCGGCGCCGCTCCAGAAAAGCCCGAGTTCAAGGAAGCGGAGGCGGCCGCGCTGCGGGCGGTCAAAGCCAGACCCGACTTTGCCCCGGCGCATGACGTGCTGAGCCGCCTCTATCTGCGCGCCGGAGATGCGTCGAAGGCGGTCAAGGAATCCCGTTTGGCGCTGGAGTTCGATCCCACGGACCGCACTGCGCTCTTTCACCTGATCAGCGCACTGCGTGCCAGCGGAGATAAACTAGAGATCGCGACTTTGACAGCCCGGCTCCGCGACTTGGCCGCAGCGGAAACCAGAAACGACGCCGAGAGAAGCCGGTTCCGCATTGTGGAAGCAGAGCCGACCAACTCGCGTCCCTGAATTCGTCGTGGACACGATTGGGCCGGGTTTGGCGCCCAATAGAAATCCGCGGCTGCGAGATGCTGATGACGAGGAAACATACGAGGTGTTCTGTCGCCTTGCTGCTCACCGTGCTGGTCTGTGTTGCTGGTTTATCCACGCACCCGCTCCGCGCGTTCTCGCCCTACTCTTGGGCGACCTATTACGCGCCCAAGCGCGTTCAAAATATTACGATCGACGGCGACCTGTCCGATTGGTCCGGCGTGAAGGGCTTCACCATGGACCAGGAGAAGTTCTTCTTCGTTGGCCAGGGGATGTCCTCTGCAAAGTGGAAGGGGCCCGCGGATCTTGCCGCCACCTTCAAGGTTCAGTGGGATGAACAGTACCTCTACATTGCGGTTGAAGTGACGGATGATCATGTGGTGGAGCCCCACGGATCACTGGTTCCGACCAATGAAACCGGGTCCTGGGACGACGACAGCGTGGAGATCATGCTCGACAACGATGGGTGCGGGATGCCCAGATACTACATCGGCGACCCAATGCACCATGAGTTCCACTTCGTCTACAGCGCAACCCACCCCTTTGTTTTCGACAACTTCTGGAAGCCGCAACCCGGCGCTCCCCAGCCCATGTTCACTCTACCCGATGGGACGCAGGAACCACTTGCCTACCCGGGCGAGGTCATGGTGAAAAACGATGTGACCAGGGTTTTTTCAAAGCCTCCTTACAACGGGCAGTTCGCATTCAAGCGGACCGGCAAAGGTTATAACCTGGAAGTCAGGATGTCTTTGCCGGGAGCGCGAATGCGCCCTGTCAACGACGGTGGCCATCTCATCGGATTTGACGTCGCGGTCAATGATAATGACGAGGGCACCGGCCCTTCAAAGCAGCAACTCCATTGGTCAGGAATGAATGAGATGTTCTGGCGCAATTGCCAATTTTTTGGGACCCTCATGCTCTTGGCCCATAACTAGGCCTGCTGCTCCAGGACGTGACCAGGAGCGCCGACCACACCCGGTAGCTGGTGTGCACATCAATAGGGCCTGGTCCACCGCACTTCGGACAGAGTCCCCGGTGAATTTCCCAGATCTTATGTTGAACGAGGCTCTCGGGCAGTTGCCGGGAAATGCTGATGAGCGCGCCCCCATTCTGACATCGGTCATTGCAGAACCGCAGGTCGCCCTGACGCCGCCCGCCGAAAAGTATGGTTGTTCCGCAGTAGTCGCATTTGGCCATGTTGGTATTCACCGTTGAGTGACGACTCGGAACTGGCTTGTTCTACCCTGTTTTTCGTGCCCCTGGCAATTCTCCAATCCGGCTTCGTATCCTGGCACTGACTGGGCGTGAGGGCTAGGTCACATTCGAATCTGGTCCGGCATCTGTTAGCAATTCCGAACCGAAAAAGATTTGGAACCACTCGTAAGGTCAGAGTGTCTACACCGGCAGTAAGATATCTTTTGCAATGTGTTGGCGCATCGTAGAGGGTGACGTTCGAAAAGTAGTGTGCAAGAAGCAAGGTTGTGCACGTTCATTCCTTGAAGCGAGATCACGAAGCGGCAGTGGCAAAACGGTGGCAAGACATATCTACGGAGACGCCATGAACAAAACTCACCCGTTCACTCACCCAGCGAGATTTGGTCTTTGCATTCTTGTTTGTTATCTTGGAGTCGTCCTGTTTGGCCTGAAGCCCTTCCAAGCGGCCGGCGCCCCACCAGTCGCGATGGCCACGTATTCGCACGGTCTTCTGCGCCTGAGCATCCCCTATCATGCCTCCCACGCGGGGCCCGGTCAGTGGACCGTGGAAGTCCTGGACCCCGACGACAGGCTCTTGGGCCAAGCAGTTCGGCCCACGATGGTGGCTGAGGGGCCAAATTGGTTGCGGGGGGAGATCAAGATCGAGAGGCCGCTGCCTTTAGAAGACCTGGTATGGCATCGCGTGCATTATCGATTCCAATATGACGATCCAAAGAGCGCCGGGTGGGAGGGCACGGATTCTATCTCGCAGATTCTTCGCACACCGGTCATCCACCTTCTGGGACAACATTCGTACCTCGCAGGGAGCGAGGCGGCGGTACGCGTGATCGTCACCGACTCGAAGAACGAAGTCGTCAGCGAGCGCGCCACGGTGCGCATTGAACTGGTCGGCGAGGGCGGGAAGACCTCCCGTCTCTATGCGGGCGTGACGAATCGCCGGGGCACCACCGAGGCGCATTTCCGCTTCCCCGCCAGCTTAGCGGGAGCCTGCCAGTTACGCTACGCCGCCGACACTCCCATCGGATCTACGCAGTTTACCGAGGCCATACGCATCGAAGACAAGGTCTCGATTCTTCTTACGACGGAAAAGCCAATCTACCAACCAGGCCAGACGATTCACGTGCGCGCGCTGGCGCTCGACCGCGCCGACCACGACGCAGCCGCGCACCGCAAGTTGACTTTCGAGGTCGAGGATTCACGCGGCAACAAGGTTTTCAAGAAGGCAACGGAGACCGACGCTTTCGGGGTTGCTTCCGCCGAGTTTGGGCTGGCCGATGAAGTGAACCTCGGAACTTACCACTTGCGCGCTCTGATGGGCAACGCGGATGAGCCGACTAATACCGCCGAACTCGCGGTTAATGTGGAACGCTACGTCCTTCCCAAGTTCAAGGTGGCAATCGAGTTTAGCGCTGGGGGCAAAAAGCAGAAGCACGGTTACCGGCCCGGTGATCATGTCGTCGGGACAGTTCGGGCCAACTACTTCTTCGGAAAGCCGGTGGACGGCGGCGACTTAACCATCAAAGCCTCGACGATGGATGTCACCGTGGTCGAGGTAGCGTCCACGCGGGGCAAGACCGATTCTCAGGGTTCATATCATTTTGACCTCGTGCTCCCCAAGTACTTTGCCGGACGGCCCCTCAGCCACACAGCCGCGCGCGTGCTGGTTGAGGCTGCCGTAAAGGACTCTGCGAGCCACACCGAAACCCGAGGTGAACCCATCATGGTCAGTGACTCGCCGCTTTTGATCACGGCGATTCCGGAGGGTGGCACGCTGGCCCCGAAGCTTGAGAACCAGGTGTTCATCCTGACTGCTTATCCCGACGGCACGCCGGCGAAAACCCGCCTGACTGTCTACGGCGATGTGGAGGGACGTCAGCAAGTGACCACCGACGATGCGGGTATTGCGATTGCTCGCCTCCACCCGGCAGCGGGCACCGAAACCCTCAAAGTTGAGGCTACTGACGAAGACGGAAACACCGTGTCAAACCAACTTAGCCTCGCCTCGCGGCCCGGCGAGGACCAGATTCTGCTGCGCGCGGACCGCGCCGTGTACCGAGCCGGCGAGCGCATGGAGCTGAGCGTTTTCTCCACCAAGTCACACGGGGCCGCGTACGTGGATGTCGTAAGGGAGGGCCAGACGATCTTGACGCGCGACTTGGACCTTGTAAACGGCCAGGCGCGACTTTCTCTGACCGCGAGCCCGGAAATGGCGGGTACTCTCGACATCAACGCCTACCTCTTCGGCAGGGATGCGCAGACGATCGGCGACCATCGCCTGGTCTTCATCCAGCCCGCGGATGAGTTGAAGATCGAGACCGTTGCGGATGCGCCCGCCTACAAACCGGGCGGCGAGGCGCGAATCCGTTTCCGCGTCAGCAACTCTCAGGGCGTGGGTGTTCAGGCCGCGCTTGGATTGCAAGTGGTCGACGAAGCCGTGTTCGCGCTGGCCGAGAAACAGCCGGGCTTTGCCAAGGTCTTCTTCTACCTTGAACAGGAAGTCATGAAACCGCGCTACGAGATTCACTCGCTTGGCTTGCCGGAAATCGTCGAGCCGGGGGAGAGTTCTCAAAGCAAGCAGCGAGACCGTGCGGCACGAGCCTTATTTTCGGCCACCGAGGTCGTGAACCCCAACCGCCTTGAAACGCAGTCCGGCGGAGACATTCCGATTTCAAAACAGCCGGAGTACTTGCGTCGATACCAGGAGAAGTTTCGCAAGCAAGTCACGCGCCTGGCGCAAAGATTGACTCAGTCTTACGATGCGAAAACCTATCAGGGTAACCTGTTGCCGGTTTTCGACCAGTTGAAGAAGGCTGGCGGAAGGGACACGCGCGACGCCTGGGGTGCTGAGTTGCGTTTGGAAGCAACCTCATGGTACCGGGCCCAGAATAAATCGTTCTATCTGGTGCGCAGCGCTGGACCAGACGGGCAATTCAATACCTTCGACGACATGACGGTGCTACTCCAAGTGCCCACCCGCACCTTTCAAAAGCTTCCTGAATTGAGTGACGTCACGGTCAAGATCGAACACGATCGTGGGCCGTTCAACGGGCGGGCGGACATTGTTGGCGCCGTGACCGACGTCTCGGGTGCCGTGGCTCCTGGCGCAACAATTGAACTGTTTGACCTTTCATCGAATAAGGTCCAAGTCGCCCCGGTCCGAACCGCCAAAACCAACGCCTCAGGGGAATTCAGCTTCTCGGGCCTGCCGACCGGCGCCTACAGAGTTCAAATGTCGATGCCAGGATTCAAGGCGTTGGCGCGGGGGATCGTTGTTCAGGCACGCGATCGCGCAGTGATTTCGGCCACCTTGGATGTTGGCGCGGTCACCCAGGCCGTTGAAGTCGCTCAGGCTGCCGAAGTGCCGGCCGTGCCCATGACGGCAATGGCGCGACAGGTCAGGGAAATGAAGGACATGGCCGCGGGCGATGCAGGGGGTATAGTCGGAGGCGTTCCGGGGGGTGTCCCCGGCGGGCAGATGGGCGGCGTTATCAGCGGAATACTCAGCGCTGCGAAAGCTGCCCCGGGAGTTGGGGGCGACAGAGCGGTTGGGGGTGCAACGGGCGCCGCGCCCACGGCGCGAGTGCGGTCCTATTTCCCCGAGGCGCTTTATATCAACCCCGAGGTCATTACCGACAAGGACGGTCGCGCCAGCATTGTTATTCCCATCGCCGATTCCATCACGACCTGGCGCATGGCGATGATCGCTTCCACGCCGCACGGAGCACTGGGTACATCCTCATCAAGCCTGAAGGTCTTTCAGGATTTCTTCGTTGACCTCGATATGCCCGTCACGCTCACGCAGGGCGACCGTGTCTCGATTCCAGTCGGCATTTACAACTACTCAGGCGCGCGCGGAGAGGCCTGCTTGAAGTTGCACCCGGAGAACTGGTTCTCGCTCGTCGATGACGTGGCGGAAAAGTCGCTGAAGGTCGAATCGGGACAGGTAGGCGGCTCGCAATTCACACTCGAAGCCAAGCGCATCGGGAGATTCAAGCTGACACTTGCGGCGAGCCTGGAAGGCCGAACGAAGCGCGCTGACATCGTAGTCCGAGAGATCGAAGTCATACCCAACGGCCGCGAGCAAAGCGTCGTCTTCAATGGCCGCCTGGAAAGCAGCGTGCAGCACGAAATAGGTTTCCCGGCAAACGCCATTGCCGAGGCGAGCAAGATCTTCATCCGCCTCTATCCCGGCCCGCTGAGCCAGGTGATCGAAGGTATGGACAGCCTTCTGCGCATGCCGTTCGGCTGTTTCGAGCAGACTTCCTCCAGCACCTATCCCAACGTCTTGGCGCTCGATTACATGAAGCGCACAAAGAAGCTGACGCCCGAAGTACACGCCAAAGCGGAGGGCTACATCGCCAACGGCTACCAGCGCCTGCTGACGTTCGAGGTCCCCGGCGGCGGATTTTCCTGGTTCGGCAACGCCCCGGCGAACAAGATACTCACTGCCTACGGCCTGATGGAGTTCTACGACATGTCGAAGGTTTATGACGTAGACCCGAAACTGATCGAGCGCACGCAGGCGTGGCTGGCCGGCCAGCAGCAGGCGGATGGAAGCTGGAAGCCGGACACGCAGTTCATCAACGAGGGCGCCACGAATCGCTACAACTCCGACGTACTGCGGATCACCGCCTATCTCGCCTGGTCACTTGAGCACACCGGATATCATGGAACTGCCGTTGAACGCGCCAAGCAATTTGTCGAGAAGCACCTGAGCGCAAAGATGGACGCTTACACGCTTGCGGTGCTGGCCAATTTTGCCACGGACTACGGAACCGGCAGCCACAAGGAGGACCCCGAGTTCACTCGTCAGGCAATCGAGCTTCTGCTCGACGCGCGCGCTGAAAAAGACGATCAGGCCTGGTGGACTGCGGAGGAAACCGGCGTTTACGGCGAAGGCGCGAGCGCCAGCATTGAGACGACCGGCCTTGCAGCTCAAGCGCTGCTCAAGTGGGGCCAGGCGTCCGGCACGGCGCGCAAAGCCCTTGCTTACATCGCTGCCAAAAAAGATGCTGCCGGAACCTGGGGCACCACACAGGCCACGATCATGGCCCTCGGAGCATTACTGCTCGCCACGGAAAAAGGCTCAGCCGACGTCGAAGGCACGGTCGCGATTCTGCTGAACGGCCGGACGGTTGAAAAACTTACGCTTACACCGGAGAACAACGACCTGCTTCATCAGTTCGTGTTCAAGGGCGTCACCATTGCCGGGCCTGGAGGTGCGGTACTTACGCCGAACGCCAAGCGGATCAGTACTTCAAGCGAAATGGATGCAGCCAAGCTGGCCAACACGGTGGAGATTCGGTTCGAAGGCAAGGGCGGGCTGGCCTATCAGGTTGTGGGAAGCTATTTTCTGCCCTGGACCGAGAAACCGGAGCGCGAACCGCTCTCGATCGACGTCACCTACGACCGCACGCATCTTGCTCAAAATGACACCGCCACGGCGACCGCCACGGTCAAGAACAACATGGACAAGGCCGCCAGGATGGTGATGGTGGACCTCGGAATTCCGCCGGGATTCGATTTGCTCAGTGAAGACTTGCAGGATTATCAGGCAAAGAGCGCGAATTTTGCGAGCGGCTGCCTGTCGAAGTTCAGCCTCACCGCGACGCAGGCCATTCTTTACTTCGATTCCCTCGCGCCGGGCGCCGCCGTCAGGCTGAAGTTCCGCCTGCACGCCAAGTACCCGATTCGCGCCCGCACGTTCAAGTCGCGCGTCTACGAGTACTATGATCCCGAGGTAAACTCTGTAGCGCTGCCGGTTCAACTCGAGGTGACGCAGCGGTAGCCCTGCTCACGGGCAGCGCCGGGTGCGATTTTGATCTGGAAGTGGGCGGCCGTACATGAATCTGCCCGAGGCGATCGTTCTGCCTGTCCAACAGGCTTACCTTGGACGGGGCTGAAAGACCGTTACCTGGCGAGCCGGATCGCCCTACTTAACTTGTAGCACACCCGTCACCCCTATCGGAGAACGGAATACGATGCCCGTGCCGCTCAGGCTGACCAGATGCGGGCTTGCGGTGCCGCCCGGATCGCTCGTAGCGTTGTCGGTAATGGTCAGAGTGCCGGTGACCGCTCCGGCGGCAGGGGGAGTAAACGTGACGCTGATGGTGCAACTGGCGCCGGGTTGAAGCACCCCGACCCTGCCAAATATAACGGGAATGGTTGACCGGGCGCCGGCCAGGCCGATTCTTCCCGCCACAGTGGCCACCGTGATCGCAAGGAGGGGCCGGAAGATCGAGGGGATGCAGGTGTTGGTCTCCGCGAAGTCAGTAGTAATACTTATATTTGAAATATTCACTGGGATATTGCCAACGTTTGTCAAGGTGACGGTTTGGGCGGCGCTGGTGACGCCCACCGCCTGCGTGCCGAAGTTCAGCGTGGCGGGCGAGATTTGAAGCAGAGGCGCAGGGGTGAGCCAGAACCACATCTGGAAGTCGCCGCCTTGCCTTCCGTCGCCGCTGGGCAGGCTGATGCCGAGGTCCTGGCGGCCGGAAGCGTCGGTTTGCGCAACGCCGAAAGAATCACCGTCCAGGTACAACTGGGGATCGGACTGCGACCAGATGAAGTTACCCTTCAGCGTCAGGCGCGCGAGGATTCCTTTGTCGCCGAGTGGGATGGAGTCCGGCAAGGTGTCGAGCCAATCGGCGCGCACTCGAGGCTGAAACGTCCCATCGCCGTTGCCGAGCAGGATCGATACGGCCGTATCGCCCTGGTTGACGACGGCAAGGTCCTTGCTTCCGTCGCCGCTGAAGTCCGCCGCCGCCACGGCGACGGGGGTTGTTCCCACCGCGAAGTCGACATGGGGCTGAAACGTGCCATCGCCGTTGCCCAGCAGGATGGAGACACTACCGGAGGAGGCTGTCGTGCCGGCAGCGGTCGCAGGGCTGTTGACGACGGCCAGGTCCGGCTTGCCGTCGCCGTTGAAATCCGCCACGGCCAGCGCGGCCGGCGAATTGCCGGTGGCGTATCCGACCTGGGCGGCAAACGTGCCGTCGCCATTGCCGAGCAAAATCGACACCAAGCCGGGGCTGGTGTTATCGACCACCGCCAAGTCCGCCTTGCCGTCGCCATTAAAGTCCGCAACCGCCAGCGCAACGGGAGAACCACCGGTCGCAGGTGGACCCGCCGGGGCGGCGGTGGCAGTGCTGATGGCGGCGCCCTGCGTGAAGTTCGTGCCGATCGCGAGTGGTGCGGCGTTCTGCTTCGTGAAGGTAGCGCCGCCCGCCGTGGTGAAGTAGGCGTTCCAGCCGGTGGCGTTGCCGGAGGCTGCCGGTGAAGAAACCTGAATGGCCATGTCATTTCCGGCGGCGGTCGAGATGGAACTGGGCACGGAGAGCACAGATTCGCCTCGCGCGGTGAGGTAGGTCACGGCCACTTTGTAAGCGCCCGCCGGCGGAGCGCCGCCCGCCACAGCGGTAAGTGCCGGTGGCGCGGGCGCGGCCGCAAACGTTCCGTTGCCGTTCCCGAGCAGAATCGACACGGTATTGTCCGTGTGGTTCGCAACCGCGAGGTCCGGAATACCGTCGCGGTTGAAATCGCCAACCGCCAGGGCGACAGGGGAATTCCCTGTGGCGTAACTGACGGGAGCAGGAAAGGTCCCATCGCCTTTACCCAGCAAAACGGAAACGGCGCCGGGGCTGGCGTTGTTGACCACCGCCAGGTCCGGCTTGCCGTCACCATTAAGATCCGTAGCCGCGAGGGCAACCGGTGTGCTTCCAGAGGGGTAATCGACGTGGGCCTTGAACGTGCCATCTCCATTGCCAATCAAAATCGAGACCGAGTTGCCCGATTTGTTGGCAACGGCCAGGTCTAACTTCCCGTCGCCGTTGAAATCCGCCGCTGCTACGGCGACGGGCGTGTTGCCGGTGGCGTAATCGACGTGAGCCGCAAACGTGCCGTCCCCATTGCCCAACAGAATCGAAACGGTGTTCTGAGCCTGGTTGACGATGGCGAGATCCGGGATGCCGTCGCCGTTGAAGTCCGCAACCGCTTCCGCGGCGGGTGTGTTGCCTGTCGCGTAGTCGCTTTGAGGGCGCCAGAAAATGACGTTGCCCTGCGCGCCAACGTCTGCCGGCACAGCCATCGGCAGGTAAAACTGGCGCAGATTCTGAGTGCCGACGGCATTAGGCCATTCCACGGTAACCCAGCATGTGGGGCGGCGGATGGAAACGGGCGACACATTCTGGTCGCACACGAGCTTGATGCCACCCAGCAGCGACGTCACCGGCAGCGTCGCGTCATTCGATAACGGCGTGGGGCTGCCGTTGCCGTCGAGGGCCAGTACCTGGGTAATGTGAATGCCGGGCCGCTGTGCGGCGGGCGGGAAAATGGCGCGGCAATCCTCGAACGTCCACGGCGTAGCGCTGAAGTTGATGATTCCCAGACGAGAGAAGTGGTGCTGGACTCCGCGCGGAAAGGCCTGATTGAGAGACTCGACGGAGCCGTTGGCCGTGCGCGCGGCAAAGTTCCAGTAGTCGCCCGTGTAGATGGGGCCGTTCGCGGGACTCGAGCTGAAGGCGACCGTGACGCCGTTTTCGAGCAGCAGCGTCGTGCCCGCGGGCGGCACTGGAATATCGCCGGTCGAGCCGGCTGCGCCAAGGTCGACCCAAACCGTCGCGCCATCGCTTTCGTAAACTTTGCCGGACTGGTCCCAGCGCGTGAGCCGCGTGTGGCGGTTGGGATCGGTCTGCCCGCTGGTGGTGGGAAAACTGGCAGAGGCGACGGTGGAATTGAGAGTGATGGTTTGAGCCGTTCGGTCGATGCTGTCAATTTGGTGCAATTCGCCGGGCTGGCGATTCAGATCCTGCCAGTCGTCCGTGATTTCGACCCAGTTGCCGGGAGCGAACCCGAGCACTTGGTCGCGCCCCAAGCTTGTTACGGAGAGCTGGCTGGCGGAATTTCCGGCGGTGTTCGTGACCGGTGTAATTCCGGTGACGGCCGTCGCGACGGAACCATTATCGCGGGACCACTTGAAGGTGGTCGAGGCGAACTGCCACATCAAGCTGCCGGTTCCATCGCCAATTGCGGCGCCGGGTTTGGTGGGCCAGGCGGGATGCGTGCTGCCGGAGGTGCCCGCGGCGATGGCGGTCTCGAGGTTCCCGTTCGAATCAACAACCTGTGCGCCCACGGCGTAGGCCCTATTGGCGGCCCAGAGCGGCCTGTAGCCTTTCGACACAAGCTGCCAGGTGACGGTTCCGTCCGTTACCTTGCCGCCGGCGGCAGCCGGCCAAGCCGGCGCGGTTGCGGCGGTCGAGCCGGCAGCAATGACGCGCTCGAGACTGCCATTGGAATCGACCGCTTCTGCGCCGAGAACGTACGGCGTGCTTGCCTTCCATCCGTAAACACCACTCGCATGAATCTCAACGCGGTAGAGCTGATTCTCCATTCCGGTGTAGCCGGTGTTCGAACTGAGGCAGCAGGGGCCGGAAGCGGCGGACTGCACAACTCCGTTGGTGAGCTGTGCTGCCGAGGGCTCGACCACCTGCTGCCAAGGCGGGATGGCTGAGGCGGCGGTGGAACAGGCCACTCCGCCCGTGACGCTGCTCACATCCACCAGTTTGATTTGCGCCACCGTTTTCGTCCGGGTGGCCGTGTCGGGGCCGCCCAGAGCAACCTCGAGGATTTGCGGGTCTTCGAGCGCAGTTATTTCGCGCTCCCACACGTCCAGATAAACGATGCTCGTGCCGGTGGCAGGCAATGCCGGCGGGGCGGGGTAGTCGGGCTGGGTCAGGTAGGTGGTTGGTTGTGCCAGTTCGCACAGGATTCCGTCCACATAAATCCGACCCGCGGAAACGGCGAGGTCGTTCGCGGCAAGCTGCCAGATGAGCCCTGAGGTCCCATCCGTGACGGTGGCCCCTACGGTGGTCGGCCATGCCGGGGCGGTGGCGCCGGACGTACCGGCGGCAGTCGCGATCTCGAGGTGTCCGTTCGAGTCAAGAATCCGAGCGCCGAGCGCAAAACTTGTCGAGGGGGCCCAGGCTCCGGGAGTCTGGATCGCGAAGCCGGCGTTACCCTGCGGCGCGCCGGAAGGGCCGATGACATCGCAAGCTTCCGTCTCGACGCGGTG
>Ga0187879_10002121_pt1 | contig 13553 bp, 15 predicted proteins | sample June2016WEW_19_1_FD_132423 | JGI IMG/M metagenome (GOLD analysis project Ga0187879, IMG submission 132423) | Peatland microbial communities from SPRUCE experiment site at the Marcell Experimental Forest, Minnesota, USA - June2016WEW_19_10 | ecosystem: Environmental > Terrestrial > Soil >... | reverse complement strand
GGAGCGGGTCGCAAGGCCCGCTCTTTTTTTATCAGATAACGGTTAAAATATCGCAAATTTTCCGTCAATTAGACGAATTTGTTGCCTGTCCGAGCAGATCTGATTCGCATTTGGTTTGCCCGGGCCGCTGATCGGAAGGGTTTCGCACGGGGTGGGACGCGCTTGTCAAACGTCACGCAGGTATCGTTGACACAACCGTCGCTTTCTGCGCCAACTAAGAGTTGCAATCGTACTTTGGCTTGCCTTGCCGCGCTTCCCGCCTCTCGCAATCCGTCTGTCGGGCGCCATCAAGATGTCCAAATGGCCCGGTTGTTCAAAGACCGCGCATGGCGCGCGGTTGCGCAACGGAGAGAGAGTTATGGCTAGCGGCACGGTCAAGTGGTTCAACGCCACAAAAGGATTCGGATTCATCATGCCTTCTGACGGAGGCAGGGATGTATTCGTGCACATCACGGCGGTGCAGGCCGCCGGATTGAGAGGCCTGAACGAAGGTCAGGCGCTTTCATATGAGGTAACGACGGAGCGCGGCAAAACCGCGGCCACGAACCTCAAGCTCTCGTAACGAACGATGAGGGGAGAGACCACCCATGGCCCAGGGAACCGTGAAGTGGTTTAATGCTACGAAGGGGTACGGCTTCATCATGCCCCAGGATGGCGGTAAGGACGTGTTCGTGCATATCACTGCCGTTCAGGCTGCCGGCCTGAAGGGACTGAATGACGGGCAGAAGGTTAGTTTTGACATCGCGATGGAACGCGGCAAGGCCGCGGCCACCAATCTGAAACTCGCCTGAACCTGGCCCGGGTAAAGGCGACCCGACCGGGAGTTCCCTCTCCCGGGAGGGGTTGGTTGGGCATTTTCCGGAGCGACAGGTCTGATGTTTTCGCTGCCCGAACTTGAGGCCGCGTTGCGAATTGTGCATGAGAGTTTCCCCGGCACGCCGCAATACGCATGGCCTTTGCTGGCGGAACGATGCGGTGCCGAGGTCTGGGTAAAGCACGAAAATCACACTCCGACCGGTGCGTTCAAACTGCGCGGCGGGCTGATTTATGCCGAGCGGTTGAGACGGGAGCGTCCTGAGGTTGCCGGCATCATCTCCGCCACCCGCGGCAATCACGGACAATCGCTCGCCTGGGCCGGACGGCGGTACGGCATCGCCGTAACGATCGTGGTGCCGCATGGTAACAGTGTCGAAAAGAACGCGGCGATGCGGGCGTTTGGTGCTGAACTGATCGAACATGGCGTGGATTTCGAGGCGGCACGCGAGGCGGCGGGGCGGCTGGCTGTTGACCGAGGGCTGGAGTTCGCACCGTCGTTTGCGCCTGATCTGGTCAAGGGCGTTGCGACATACTCGCTGGAATTGTTGCGCGGGGCTTCGGAACTGGATGCGTTGTACGTGCCGATTGGACTGGGATCGGGAATTTGCGGCGCGATTTTTGTCAGGGACCTGTTGAGGTTGCGCACCGAGATCATCGGCGTGCAAAGCACCGGTGCCGATTGTTACGCGCAATCGTTGGCGGCGGGCCATGTCGTGGTACTGAACCGATCCGATACGCTGGCGGATGGGATGGCGGTACGCCAACCCGACCCGGCGGCGTTCGAAATCATCCGCCGTGGGGTATCGCGGATTGTGTGCGTTTCGGACGAGGAGGTTGGCGGGGCAATTCGGGCGTACTGGACCGATACGCATAACCTGGTTGAGGGTGCGGGCGCGGCGCCGCTCGCCGCGTTGTTGCAGGAACGCGAGCGGATGGCGGGGAAGCGGGTGGGGCTGGTAGTCAGCGGCGGGAACATCGATCTGGAGTTGTTCCGACGGTGGGTGGCGGATTAGGGTCGGCGTGATGCGTCATGGCTGTCCCCCGACTTGTTAAGGGAACCAACAGCGCGCGATCTGGCGTGGCGAAGTGCCGGACAGGCTCGCCCGGAGGCCCCCTGGACAGGCCCTACTACCCACTATTAATCGAGCATAAGTCGTGCGACGCCCCGGTCATTGCGAACACAGCAAAGCAATCTCGTCGTCAGCGCGCACCTCTACCAAGATCGCTTTGCTGCGCTGGCGAGAACGCAAGGGGTGGGTCGTGCTCCAATGGTTTTGGAACTACGGGAGGGCCAAGATGAAAAGCCGCAACGAGGGACCCCGGCCATGAAGGTCGCAATCCTGGACGATTACTTTGACACGGTTCGCACGCTGCCATGCTTCAGCAAGCTGGCGGAGCATGATGTTACGATCTGGAATGATCATGTTCAGGACGATGCGGTGCTCGCGGAACGGCTGCAGGATGCGGAAGTGTTGGTGCTGATCCGAGAGCGCACCAGGATTTCCGGTTCGTTGCTTGAACGGCTGCCGACCTTGCGGCTGATCAGCCAGCGGAGTGTGTATCCGCATATTGATATTGCGGCGTGCACACGGCTTGGGGTGGTTGTTTCTTCCAACCAACATGTCGGCACACCCTCCTTCGCTGCGGCCGAGCTGACCTGGGCTTTGACCCTGGCTTCGGCAAGGCAACTGCCACAGCAGGTGGCGGCTTTGAAGTCCGGGCGTTGGCAGATCGGCGTAGGCGCGACGTTACGCGGCAAAACACTGGGGATTTTCGGTTATGGAAGGATCGGGGCGACGGTCGCCGGATACGGTCGCGCGTTCGGCATGAAAGTGTTGGTGTGGTCCGGACCGGAATCGCTTGAACGAGCCCACGTGGACGGATTTGTCGCAGCCAGGAGCAAGGCAGCGTTCTTCAGCGAATGCGATGTGGTATCGTTACATCTCCGACTGTATCCCGCGACGCGAGGCATTGTCGGCGCAGAGGATCTCGGGCGCATGAAGCCCGATGCGCTTCTGGTCAATACCAGCCGAGCGGGCCTGATAGCGCCGGGCGCATTGGTGGCGGCGCTGCAAGCCGGTCGGCCCGGCATGGCGGCCGTCGATGTGTTCGAGGAAGAACCGGTAACCGATCCGTCGCATCCTCTGCTGACCATGGACAATGTGATTTGCACACCGCATATCGGCTACGTTTCGCGCGACGAATACCAAATGCAATTCACCGATATTTTCGATCAGATCATTGCATATGAGGCCGGCAGGCCGATCAACGTGGTCAACCCAGACGTGCTTGGAAGCGCGGCCCAACGTAAGCCTTGACGCTGATCAACGGAATGGCGAGGCCACGTGGCCTGGCTTGAGGCAAAGCGAACCACTTGATCTCGGCGCACAATCGTGGTAGGATTGCAACGAAATTCTTGCTTCGCCAAATTTTACAGGTCGCAGGGCGCTTTATTTCGATTGCGGTTACGTTGCCTTTCCGCTGAAATCAGAAGGTTATTACCATGAAGAACCGGAAATCCGAATTTGCGGCCGGTCTCTGCCTTTCGCTCATGGTGCTCCTGATCGCTGGATGTAGCTACCAACCTCCGAAAGACGCCGTTCGGTATGGCCAGCCACCGGGCCGGCTATCTCGTTCAGCACGTGACGCGCCGGATGGCCGGATCAAGGGCCAGCCAAGACGGGAGGATAGGTACGCATGTCACTCTCCAGGCCGGCGGGCATAAGGGACAATGTTGCGCGATGAAACGCGCAACGGATACACGTCGTGCGGCTGGCCTTATCGCCAGTCATAACCCGCCACGACGGTCGAACGAACTAACCCTCGCCATCCTTCCGAAACGGCGAATCCTCCGCCAGCCGTCTCATATCGTGTTCAATCCCCGCCCTCTCCTCCTCAACAAAGTTCGCCACCGCGCGGCGTAGGCCTGGATGTGCAATCCAGTGTGCGGAATACGTCGGTTTCGGCAAATACCCGCGTTGAATTTTGTGGCGTCCTTGGGCCCCCGCCTCGACTCGTTTCAGCCCGTGCGCAATGGCCCAATCGATAGCCTGATAATAGCAAAGTTCGAAGTGCAGGAACGGCCAGTCGCCAATGCAGCCCCAGTTGCGTCCGAACAACGCCTCAGACCCAGCCAAATTCAGCGCACCGGCTACCGGCTTACCATTATTCTCGGCAATCATCAGCACGACGCGATCACCCAGTCGTTCGCCAAGCAACGAAAAGAACTTCCGGGTCAGATAGGCCGAGCCCCATTTGCGATCCACCGTCGAGTGATAGAATCGGTAAAACGCGTCCCAATGCCGTTCGGTGATATCGGCCCCGGACAACGCCTGGAACGTCAGGCCGGCGCCCTGCGCGTCACGCCGTTCCCGTCGCAGCACCTTCCGCTTGCGCGACGACAATGCGCCGAGGAAATCTTCGAAATCCTTGTAACCGTCATTCTCCCAATGGAATTGCATGCCCATGCGGCGCAGCCAGCCGGCCTCGCCCAGACCATGCCATTCGTCTTCCTGGCAGAACGTTACGTGGACCGAAGACAGATCATGAGCCTGGCACGCCTGCTCCAACGCATCGGCCAGAACGCCAATCGAAACCCCGGTCCCCGGCCGACGCAACAACCGAGGCCCCGGAACCGGACTGAACGGCACCGCCACCTGCAATTTCGGGTAATAGCGCACGCCCACCCGCTCCAGCGCGTTGGCCCAACCATGGTCGAACACGTATTCGCCGTAGCTATGGGATTTGGCATAAATCGGCGCGACCGCCACCACCGTTCCGCTATCGTTGCGTAATACCGCATGTTGCGGCACCCAGCCGGTGCGCGCATTGGCCGAACCGCTGTCCTCGACCACGCTCAGAAACGCATGACTGACGAACGGATTGTCAGTCCCCGCGCAGGCATCCCAGTCGGCCGGATCGATGTCCTTGATCGCGGAGTGCAGGCTCATGGTCAGCGTGGTGGTCACGTCATCAGCCATGGCGTCTTCCTATTCGATTTCGAATAACCCTTCGACTTCGACCGCGGCATCGGCAGGCAGTGAAGGCACGCCGATCGTGGTCCTCGCGTGACGGCCAGCCTCGCCAAACACCGCTACCGCGAGGTCGGACGCCCCGTTCATCACCAACGCATGCTGATTGAAGTCCGACGGCGCGGCAACGAAACCGCCCAGACGAACAACGCGCCGCACGCGGTCGAGATCGCCGCCGCATGCCATCTTCAGATGGCCCAACACGTTGATGAAACAAAGCCGGGCGGCGTCCTTCGCCTGCTCAACCGATACGCCCCAACTGACTTTTCCGGTGATGGCGATTTTGCCATCGATGGCGGGCACCTGGCCTGACACCGCTACAAGATTGCCGGTCACCACGTAAGGCACGTAATTCGCAATCGGCGGCATCGGCGTTGGCAGGCTAATGCCAAGTTCCGCGAGTTTCAGTTCAACACGACCGGGCATCTCAACCGCTCCCAATTATAACGTTGACGCGCCACCCAGAATAACCGTTGCCTGAGCTGACAGAACCCCACCATTGCCGTGCACGATCGCTGTGTTGGCCCGCGGAACCTGCCGTGCGCCGCATTCGCCACGCAATTGCCGCACTGCCTCGATCAGCAGGAACAAGCCGTACATGCCGGGATGACAATACGACAGCCCTCCGCCATTGGTGTTCACCGGCAACCCGCCTTTGGGTCCGATATGGCCGCCGGACACGAACCGTCCGCCTTCGCCTTTCGGGCAAAAGCCAAGATCTTCCAGAAACAGGATCGTATTGATGGTGAACGCGTCATACAGCGCCAGCACATCGATATCGGACGCCTGCATCCCGCCATTCGATACGCCTGGGCACCGGACTGGATCGCACCGGTATGGGTCAGATGCGGCATCGAGCTAATCGTTGCATGGGTGATCGACTGCCCGCACCCCAGAACGTAAACCGCCTTCGCACCCATCGCGCGGGCTCGTTCCGCAGTGGTCATGACGATGGCACCACCGCCGTCGGTGATCAGGCAGCAATCACGCACTGTCAGCGGATCGCTGATCGGCCGCGCATTCAGCACATCCGCGATGGAAAGCGGTTTCTTCTCCCAGGCCACGGGGTTCAACAGCGCCCATTCGCGCGCCGCCACCGCGACCTCGGCGAGTTGTTCCCGCGTCGTGCCGAATTCGAACATGTGCCGGTTCGCCGCCATGGCGTAAGCGGTCGCGGGCAGGAACGGCCGAAACGGTGTTTCATAAGGGTTGTATTCACGTGGGCTCGCGCCGCGCCGGCCGACCGTGCGCTGCGTGCTGCCGTAAGCGATCACGGCAACGGAACATAATCCGGCTTCCAGTGCTGCCTGCGCGTGCGCCACATGAATTTCGAACGAAGACCCGCCGACGATGGTGGAATCGGTATACGCATTGGGCAAACCAAGATATTCCACCAGCGACATGACCGAGGTGCGCGCCTGCGAGGTCGCGGAAAACACCCCGTCAACATCCGCCAGACTTAATCCGGCATCGTGCAGCGCCCGCTGGATCCCTTGCGCCATCAGATCGATCGGCGACATCAAGGCGGCGACGGCGCCGATGTCGGATTCGGCGGCACCGATAATGGCAACGGAACCTCTGACCATCACGCGCCCTCCACCGGAATGAAGACCGGATAGGGCGGTTCGTCACCCTCCGCCTTGTGGGTGCGGAACTTCACGCGCATGCCGATACGGACCTGGGTTGGGGCGATATCCTCCACCCGGCTCATCATGCGGAACCCTTCGTCGACGTCGATCAGCGCAACATTGTATGGCTGGCCCTGCTGCGGGTGCACGACGGTCGTCGCGTGCACCAAGCCGAGACCCTTGCTGACCCGCCACTCCAGATCCGCCTTGCCGGTCCCGGGAGCGATCATGCGGGGATAGAACACCGCACCGCCCGTCGAGGGGCTGAACTGATAGGCCAGCTCGCCGCGTTCCAAATGCGCGATGTAAGTCGTCAATGGCGAGTCGGCTGGCATGGCGCGGGCGCCTCCTGGGTCTGCCGGTTCAGGCTACCGCGTGACGGTTCAAAGACAAAATGCCAATGTTGCACCGCACGCTGCGGCGGGCACGATCACCAGACCATTCTCCCGGCGCACGCCGGCGATGCCCCCTGCCTCCATCGCGTGCGCTGCGGCGTCCAGCGAGCGTGTGCGAAACACCAGTGCTGCCATGAAGCTTTCCCGGCCGTCGGGGTCTGGCGCCAGTTCGCCGTACTCGAGCTGCAAGGCATCGGGCGTAACGATGTCGAAGCGGGATACGCCGACGGTCAGAGCGAGACCGCCGGCGATCGGGCGGACCGCGTCCGGGCCGAACATCCTGCGGAACAATGCGCCGAGCTCGGATGGATCGGCGGCGGCGATCACGGCGCGGACAACGCCGGTTGCGCCATTGGCGTGATGCCGCCACTCATCCCGCCAAACCAGGTCACGGGTGAAATGATGACAGAAATATAACCTTCCCGCCGCCACAGTACCGGGCACCAGGCGGACCGTCCGGAACACGGCATCGCGCGTGGTGCCGTCGGGCAAGGTGACCGGCCGGGAAAACTCGCCCGGCGGCAAGACAGGCACGCCGGCCTGTTGCATTGCGGCATAGGTCGCAGCGGAATCCTCAGTGCCGAACACGAGGCCATTCAGACCTTCGGCCGCCTCCATGATCTCTGGCCGCTGCGTATCGCCGGGCGGTGCCGCGATTAATTCGAGGTAATCCGTGCCGAACATTGCAAGATGGTTCATCGAACCCAGCGTGTGATAGCCCCTGGGGGTCAATGTGAAGCCCAGCCGGCGGAAGGTGTCGGCGCCCTCGTCGATGCGGTCGCGGACATTGATAACGACGTGGTCGAGCGTCGGAACGGGGAAAATCATGGCGGCCTCCGCCCGGGATCGTAGCCATGAAGCGGCCAAACGGAAACAAAAAGGGTGAAAACAATAAGCGCGCAAACAAAAAGGCGGTGCCCGGAAGGCACCGCCAAGTTTGGGGGGGAAACGTCACACAGCGCGGAGCTAAGCTCTCGCACGCTGTCAGGCGGATATAGGCGTGGTTTGTTCCCGTTCAAGACCCCGATCGTTCGGGTCGCCGGAACTGATTACGCGGTCGCTGCGACGATCGAATCGCCGACGATCTGCACGATGCGGTCCAATGTCGCCTCGGGCGTCATCAGCGGCGGCGCAAATACCAGCGTGTCGCCGCTCGCCGGCGGACCATCGGCACCTCCGCGCTGCCGAGTCAGCAGGCCACGCTTCATGAATTCGCCGACAACTTTGGCTCCCAGACCGAGGGCGGGCTGCTTACTGCCCTTGTCCTCGACCAGTTCGATGGCGGCCAGCATGCCGATGCCGCGGACCTCGCCCACGTTGGGCAACGACGCCAACCCCGACAGCCCAGCCCGGAACCGATCGCCCTGTATCTGGGCGCGTTCGACAAGGCCCTCGCGTTCGATAATGTCGATATTGGCGAGGCCCACGGCGCAACAGGCCGGATGCCCGGAGTAAGTCGCCGCGTGCATGTAGCGTTCATCCATCGGCGCGTTCTCCATCGCGTCGTGGATGCGCTTCGAGACGATGATGCCGCCCAACGGCAGATACCCGCTGGTGACACCCTTGGCGAACGACATCAGGTCTGGCTGGACGCCCCAATGATCGAGGGCGAACCACTTGCCGGTGCGGCCAAACCCCGTGATCACCTCGTCAGCGATCAGCAGCACGTTGTGGCGGTCGCAAATCTCCCGCAGCCGAGGGAAATAGGTAGGGGGTGGAACGATGACGCCACCCGCACCGATTACCGGCTCGGCGATGATCGCCGCGATGGTGTCGGCGCCATGGGCGTTGATCGCTTCCTCGACGGCGTCGGCGGCCCCGATGCCGGCGTCACCGTTGCCGGGCCAGCGATAAGGATAGGGCGGGGTCACCTGGAAGAACTCCGGCACCAGCGGGCCGAACATCTTCTGGTAGCCGGGCAGGCTGGTGGCGCTCATCGCCGCCATGGTGACGCCGTGGTACCCATAGCGCCGGGAAATGATTTTCACCTTCTCCGGCTTGCCCATCCGCTTCCAGTAATAGCGCGCGGTCTTGAACGCGCTCTCATTGGACTCCGCACCGCCAGTGGTGAAATAGACTGCAGCCATATTGCTGTAAGCGAGCCCAACGAGCCGCTCGGCCAACCGGATCGCAGGTTCGTTGGAAAACCCGGCGTAGGCGGAGGCGTAGGCGAGCTTCTCCATCTGCGCGGCGGCCGCGGCGGCGAGTTCCTTCCGGCCATGCCCGACGTTGACGTTCCACAGCGCCGAGAGGCCGTCGATGTACTCCTTGCCATCGGAGGAGTACAGCATCGCGCCCTCGCCACGGGTGAAAATCCTGGCATTGGCATGGTCTTTCGGATGGTGCAGCGGGTGAATCAGATGCCGCTTGTCGGTGTCCAGCAGAACATCCGAAATCGGGGAAACATCATCCATCAGGGCCACCTCATTAATGCAAAATTAATATACCAGCGGTCGTGCCGATTTAGAAGAAAATACCTGGAGGACCACCCGGTGAATGGTGTCCCGGCGACGACAACGTTTGGTTCACCATCGGGGGCGCAAGCACCGGATCGAGGACTTTCGAACCTCGGCTGGCAAGCAAGGTATTATCACCGGGGACACGGAGGAAGCAGAGGATACCGAGGGATTCCACAACCGTCCCGGCCTCGACACAAGGCCCGCCAGGTGCGTTGCATCGACTTGCTGCTCAGCGTCCTCCGCTTCCTCCGTGTCCTCGGTGGATCATGCCTGCCTTGCATCAGCGCCAACCGGCGCGTTCCCGAATCGGGGCGTGACGGTGACGCGGCCTCGGTAGTCCAGCGTGCGAACTCAACGCTCGGTCAATCTTTCGCAGCCCATCATTGGACGTTCCAAGGAGCGTTACCCATGGCAGCATCACACGCATTCTCGTCAGGCGAATACTGGGAGAGCCGTTATCGCGTCGGTGGCACGTCCGGCGCCGGCTCGGTTGGCCGACTGGCGCGGTTCAAGGCAGCGACGATCAACCGGTTCATCGCCGCAAATGGGGTTACCAGTGTGATCGACATTGGCTGTGGCGATACCGCGCAACTCGCGCTGCTGGAGCTTCCGGCCGACTATGTCGGGGTCGATGTGTCGCCAGCCGCGCTGGCACGCTGCACCGCGCGGTTTGCGGAGCGCCGGTTCATCTTGCCGGATGAACTGCGGACCACCTCACCTGCCGAACTAACGTTGGCGTTGGACGTGATCTACCACCTGATCGAAGACCACGTCTTCGCCACCACCATGCGCACCCTGTTCGCATGGGCAACGCGCTTCGTGGTGATCTATGCGAGCAACCTGGATGCGGCTTCGCCATCCCTGCATGTGCGCCACCGCAGGTTCACTGATCATGTCGCCGCCACCGAGCCCGACTGGCGTCTGCTGGCGCATCTGCCGAACCCCTACCCCTACGACTCAGCGAGCCCCGACGAGACATCTTTCGCGGACTTTTTCGTTTACGGCCGGAGGGACGCCCCTTGTTCGATTGTGGTGCCAGCCCCGACCTGATCGCGCGCCAACCCGAGCCCAGGGAACTTTGCGCCGGGTCCGTGCTTGCGCTATCGGTCTCCGTCCAATCAATGGGTGCCCGATGCGCGTTCCGATTTTGCTTTCGACCTTCGTCCTCTGCGCCTTGGCCGCTGCTGTGGTGCCGGTTGACGCTGCCCCAGCCTGCACATCCCTGGCCGACCAGTCGGCTTATGAGGTCCTGGCGCTGCGCCAGGAAATGACCCTGCTGGGGACGAAGTGCGGCCGCGAACAGGAATACAACAAGAATTTCGTCGCTCGTTTCCAGCCGGCACTGCAATCAAACGACCGGGAAGTGCTGGCGTATTTCCGCCGGATTTACGGTCGGGCCGGCCAGAGCAGGATGGACACCTTCACCACTGACCTGGTGACTGAGATGTCGCACGAGGCCAATGAGCAGGGCGCGGAGTTCTGCCCTCGCGCAGAATGGGTCGTTAGTGAAATGAACGCACTCACGTCGTTGGACCAACTCGCGCAATATGCGGCGGTGAAGGACTTTTCCCCCGTCGGCATGAGCATGTGTCCGCCAGGCGCTGCCCGTTCACCCGAGCGTCGCGCGCCTCGCCGCCATCGCTAACCCCGGCGAACAGCTAACTGAGCGTCTCCGGTGGCACGAAATTGCGCCATCGACCGGGTGCCGGATCCTGCGCTCTATAGCCCATGAGCCGGTCGGCCGTCTGACCGACCAGCGCAGTGAACGGCAGGTCGCGGACTGAGAGAAACGCATCCAGTTCGGCAATGATGCGACTGATGGCACCAAATCCGTCGTGCATCACGATCGACAGCACTTCGACCGCCGAGGCGCCTGCCAGAGCCATCCGTGCCACATCATCGCCGTTGCGCACGCCATTGGTGCCCAGAAGCGGAAATCCAGGCCCCACAACCCGCCGGCTCAGGGCGAGAAACCGGCAGACGATCGGCAACGCCCAGGCGCCACCATAGGCAGCGGAGGTGCCGAGAACTGGGGCGAAACTGCCCAGATCGGGAACCATCGCCATGAACCGGCAATTCATGCAAACGGCATCAGCCCCGCCATCCCGTGCAGCCACTGCCAGTGCCGGCAGGTTCGACGACAGGCCGGTCAGCTTGACCCATAACGCCAAGCCAGATGTTTCCCGCCGCACCAAGGCGACCAGATCCCGCAGCCGCTCCGGATCGGTTTCCTGGGCGATTGCGCCCGGCGAGGCCTCGGACGCGTGTGGCGCGCCGACGTTCAGTTCGAACACACGCAGCCCCGCCTTGCGCGCCATGGCGGCGATCGCGACGGCACCCGCGGTTTCGGCCTACACGATACTGGCGGCGACGAAGCGTCCGATGCGTGCGGCTTCCTGGTCGATCGAGGCAATGGACCGGAACCAGTCGCCGGTGTCCCGGAACGTCAGACCAGACCGGTTGAACAGCGACCGGCCGCCGCCAATGTCCAGCATGATGTAATCGGCCAGATCGAGTTGGCGTGCCGCTTCCGGCCGTTCGTTCACCGACTTGGCGATGACTCCGGCAGCACCGGCGGCCAATGCGGCGCGGATGCCGGCCTCGGTCATGACCGGCTCGCCGGAGCCGCAGATCACCGGGTTCGGCAACGTAAGGCCACCGATCTGCGTCGCCAGACGGCGGGTCATTGCATCAGCCGTTGCACGTCAGACGGGCTCTGAGTAGGTTCGGGCACGGCGCGGGTGTAGCTCAATGGTAGAGTTCCAGCCTTCCAAGCTGGCCACGAGGGTTCGATTCCCTCCACCCGCTCCAACCGCACCGTATCCCAACGTTACTCAGCCGCGGCGCGCGTTTCGGTCTCGGCCGCCGGGAAGTTGCATTCCACCGCGATCCCATCCGGATCCAGGTAGAACAGCTGCGTCATGTTCAGTCTGGGCAGCACCCGCTCATCGTACTTGATGTTGTGCGCCTGCAAGGTTGCCTTCATGTCCTTCAGGCCGGTGCAGGAGAATGCGATGTGATCGAGCCGGCCGGTTTCCGCCGGGTAAGACGGGCCATCGGGAATCACCTTGGCGTGCGCCTGGTAGCCGAGAAGGTGCACCGTCGGCGTGTCGCCGCAATACAGCCAATAGCCCGGGAAGTTCAGCGGCGGCCGGTCGCCGACCTTCAGACCCACGATTTGCTCGTAGAAGTCCTTGGTCTTTTCGACGTCGCGCGCCTGGATCGTGTAGTGGTTCAGAGACTCTGCTGGCATGTTGGTCCTCCTTCAGGAGATTGGGGCGTCAGAAGGTTTGAGGTATCAGAAAATGTTTTCAGCCGGCATTCCGAGCATAAGCTGGCCCACCGTCTCATAGTGAAGTTGCCTCCCCTGGCCCTGTTGCGCAACCGTGTGGATGTCGCGCAGCCGGCGTTCGAACGCATTTTCTTCGAACACGGCGTAGGAGCCGACCATGTGGTAGATCGTGTTGCACACCTCGCGGGCCGACTGGATCGCCCAGGTAGAGGCGAGGCGGATCCGGGCGCGCTGCTCGAGGGTCATTTCGCCGTGTTGTTCGATATGGTCCCAGGCGGTATCAGCGGCGTGGTGGAGCAACAGGCGGGCGGAGTGCCAGCGCGCCTCGCACTGGCCGAACTGGGATTGGACGACATTATTCTCACGCATCGGTTTGCTGGCGCCACGGGATTGTTTGGTCGCCGGCAGGGTCAGAAAGGCGTCGATCATGCCGCGGGCAATGCCGAGGCCGACCCCGCCAAAGCCGATCGAATACAGTTGATTGCTGGTGTAACGATACACCAGGCCGTCGGATTGCCGATAGCGTGGATCGTCGCGATGCATCGCGCGCTCCTCCGGCACGAACAGGTCCTTGACGGAGTATTCGTTGCTGGCGGTACCGCGCAGGCCGATGGTGTGCCAGATGTCTTTCATTTGTGCACTGGACTTCGGGAACAGGAAGCTGCGCAGCTCGCCGGAGCCTTTGATGCGCATATGGGCACCCAGATATGTCGCATTCTGACTGCCGCTGGCGAACCGCCAGGTACCGGATATTTTGTAGCCTCTTTCGACCGGGATCGCCTCGTACGGGCCGGGCGGCCCCCAGGCGAGAATACCGTTCGGCGGCCCGAATATTTCCTGCGCCACGTGCGGCTCGAGATAGGCGCTGGAGGTCGAGCAACCGTTACTCTGACACACCACCCACCCCGTCGACCCATCCACGGCCGCGATCG
>Ga0187879_10002120_pt1 | contig 13553 bp, 17 predicted proteins | sample June2016WEW_19_1_FD_132423 | JGI IMG/M metagenome (GOLD analysis project Ga0187879, IMG submission 132423) | Peatland microbial communities from SPRUCE experiment site at the Marcell Experimental Forest, Minnesota, USA - June2016WEW_19_10 | ecosystem: Environmental > Terrestrial > Soil >... | reverse complement strand
CGGGTGTGGGACTCGAGCGCGGAGATTCGATACCTCGTCATCCCCGAGCGCCCGAAGGGAACCGAGCGGATGAGCGAAGACGCGCTCGCCGCGATCGTGACGCGAGACTCGATGGTCGGAGTGGCGAAGATTGCGGCGCCGACGAGCCGGCGCGGCGACTCCGGGCGGGCGCGCGCATGAGCACGGCGCGAAGGGAACAGAGAGTGCGTCTAGCGACTATAGCCGTCGGTCTGGCGACAGTCGTGATTTTGGCGGCTGCAAGACTTGCGGAATCGCAGGAGACGAAACTACCTGCATGGCCGATGCTCGGTCATGACCATGCACATAGTGGCAGGAGTGAGTATAGTGCCGGCGCGAACTCCGGCACAGTCAAATGGAAGTTCCGGCCGCATAGTGACGAGCATCGATTTTCGATTCCGGCGATCGGAGCAAACGGGGTGATCTATATTGCAGGCCAAGAATATGATGAGAACACACATACTCTCTCGAGCCATCTCTACGCCTTAAATGCTGGAGGTACGCAGCTATGGGCATTACGAACCGCCGGTCGACTTAGTGCGGAAAATGAAGCGTCTCCGGCGGTGGGGAACGACGGGACCATTTACGCTACGGGAATCGAAAATATCAACTACGGCTTGCCCAAGAAGGTCTACGTCTACGCCGTGAGCGCAAGCGGCGTTCTTCTCTGGGAGTCGGAAATAAAAGGGAACAGTGTGTCATCACCCACGCTTGGAAACAACGGCCTCATTTATGTGGGTACGGCGGATACCTACGGTAACGGACACCTCTACGCAATCGAACCTAATGGCGCCATAAGGTGGACGGTCGAGACCGGCGATATTGCCATGTCCAGCCCGGCCATTGACAATGACGGCACAATTTACGTGGGCTCCTATGGTCATATTGATTTTCCAAAAGGTGCAAACCCTTCCGAGGAAATGCTCAGCAGAGCTTTTCACGAGGGCTGGAAGATGGAATGTGATGTTTACGCGATCGATAGCGGCGGAAAAATGAAATGGAAGTTCAAGACCGAAGGTCCTGTGCCGTCGTCTCCAGCGATCGGTGTAGACGGGACGATCTACGTGGCCGACATGGGTGACACCGAACACCCTCCTGCACCAGAAAACTTTTACGCGATTGATCGCAATGGGAAGTTGAAGTGGGAGCTGACCAAAGACTGGGGATTTTACTCACCCGCGATCGGCTCTAATGGCTCTATTTATTTGGGATTCAGGGACGATTCCCTGACAGCGCACCTTTACGCAATGACCCCTAACGGCAAGATCGAATGGAAATTCTCAGATACGGGATTGGGAAGGGTTTCCTGGCGGCCAGCCATTGGCGCCGACGGCACAGTTTTCCTCGGCGGCGATGGCTTGTGGGCGGTAACTCCGAACGGTACCCTCAAGTGGAAATATGATCACTTTGCCAGAAGTCCCGTAATCGGTGCTGACGGCACCGTCTACGCGACGTGTGGCCCGAACGTTGAATTGTGCGCCTTTGGAGGTCCCGGCCACTAAGTCGATAGTGTGTGGCGGCGGGGACCACGAATTGTGAATACGGCGCTGAACAACTTGATCGAGGCGGCGCGCCTTGACGCCGATCACGTCTTCAGCGCGCCGTGGGAAGCGCGCGCATTTGCGATCGCGCTGAAACTTTCCGAGGCCGGGCATTTCAGCTGGGATGAATTTCGCGATCGCCTGATTGCCGAAGTTGGCGCGTCGGACCGAATCCGCGCCCGCGACGGCACTTCAGACTGCGGCGAGTACTACGAGCATTTCCTGCGCGCGCTGGAGCGTCTGCTGGCTGAAAAGGGAATCGCGCCCGTGCCCTAGCAGGGTGTTGAAAAATTGGGATCGATCGTTGGTTTCGATTCAAGTCCTTCAACACCCTGCGTGAAAACTGTCTTCTTACCTACAACTTCTCCCCCTTTGGGGGAGACAAGAGAGAGGGAGCCGGCGTTGAAAATTACTTTTTCAACAGCCTGCTAGGCGTTCTTGCCCTGCTTGCCCTCGATCCACTGGAACATCAGCGATTGGTAGTACTCGATGTTCTCGCCGAGCAGAAACACTTTCGGAATTCCCTCGACCTGCGCGTAGATTGCGGTATGCGTGGGGTTTTCATTGCCGAACGCGAGCTTAATCGGCTGCGGCTGGCCGGGCGCCTCGACAGTTATCACGGACTTCGGATGGTCGAGTCCGAACTGCGCGAGGTCGCTTGAATCCTCCGCGACCACTTCGACTGACTTCGCATTCATCAGCAGCGACACCATCGCGTCCATCAGGTCATGCGGGATGAATTTTCCCGGCGGCGCGACGAGTTGGTAGAGCTTGCCGTCTTTGGTCTTCTGAAAACGCAGCGATTCCGATCCGCTCGCAACGGTGATCGCGTCGATACCGCCGCCAAGCTTCAAGAGGCTCTCTTCTTTCTGCTCCAAAGCCGTCGGCGGCTCGACGCTCGGCTGAATCCAGAAATACATCGGCAACAGGATGAAGAAAACGATCGTGTAGAAAATTGCGGGACGCGCGCTCACGCAAAAAACCTCCTGCGCACCATGACCGTGATTGCGATCAGGAACAGGATGCCCGGTTCGACGACCGACCCGAAAATCAGCATGTGACGCGCCTCTTGATCGCTGATATAGAAGGCGGCGGTTTCGCTTTTGTTGAGCCGTTCGCGGCTCGCGATCAGCATCTCATCGCCCGCCAACTCATTGATCAGGCTCACCGCGAGGTCGCGATTCCCCAGCATCTCGATAAACTGGTTCGACGCGAAGGCCGAGCTGCCGATCCCCACCAGCCGCGTCATCTGCGTTATCGGGATGTGCGGATTCGACGCCGGAGCGAAGTCAATTTCGGAGGCCACCGGAATCGGCCCCTTGATATCGCGACCCGCCTGGTACTCGGTGATTCCGGTCGTCAATGCATTGGGATCGTTCGAAGCCCAGCTCTCATGCGACGACGAGAGGAACTTGTCCGCTTGCGCGATCCTCAAGTCATCGGGCGCGCCGGCGCCAACCGCACCGGTTATCATCACGCCGCGCCCCAAAGAGAAGACCGCCGGCGCGGCCATCGAGCGGCTCATCGGATTTTCTTCCGAGCGCAGCGGAATCTGCGTGGTGAGGATTTCGCCGGCGGTCAGGCGATACGCGGGATCGACGACGACCTGCGGAATAAAATCGAGGTAGTACTTTTTCAGGAACTCGACCAGCGTCGGCGATCCGAAAGGATCGATGATCGCGATGTAGTGTCCGCCGTGACCCAGATACCTGGCCAGCGCCGCCAATTCTTCGGGCAGGAAATCCTTGCGCGGCCCAAGCGACACGACCACCCTGGCGTCCTCGGGCCCGCCGCTGGCGAACAGCGACACGTTATCGATCTGATAGTTGTTCTGTTCGAGCAGCCCGCGCCATTGCGAGTAGCCCAGGCTGCGATCGGAATCGAACAGGTCGCGCTCGCCGTGCCCAATCGTGAAATAGATGTGCTTGTTGGCGTCCGACGAGACTTGCAGGATCGCCGGGATTAGCTCGTCGGAGCGCGCGTTGTCGAAGTCGCGGCGCCGCCCCTGCGATTCCACGATCACCTCGCCGTAACTTGACACGCCGTACTCGCGCGCCAGCCCGGGCGCCTTGTTGACGTCGATCACCTGGTAGGTCAGGCGCGGCGTGAACGCGGCCGCCTGGAACAACAAATCCGCGAGTTCGAGGTAGGCGGGGTCCTCGGTGCGCACAAACGCCATCACCTTGACGCCGTGCGTCAGTCCGCCAAGCACGCGCTTGTCGAAATCCGAGAGCGAAAATCGTTTCGACGGGGTCAGGTCCCATCGGATGTTGCGAGTGGAAATTATCGCATTGGCGACGAACAGCACGGCGCCGAATGCGATCACGGTGTAAAACAGCACCGCGTAGTTAATCCAGATCGATCGGCGCTCGGCCGAGGGCGAATTCTTTAGCGCCGGCCGGTCCACTTGCGTGCCTCCATCGAGCGCTGCGTGAGAAACAGAAAAAAGACGATGAAAAAGACGAAGTAAGTAACGTGATCGAGATCGATCACGCCCTTGGCGAAGCTGCCGAACTGATCGAACAACGAGAACGCGCGCAGCAGTTCGAGCCACCAGTTGGTGAACGCCGCCTCGTTCCAGTTGAGAATCCAGAAGAACAGCAGCAGCGTGATGGTGCCCATTCCCGCCATCACCTGGCTCTCGCACAGCGACGAAATGAACACGCCGCACGCGATAAACGCGCATCCGATCAGCAGCAGGCCCAGGTAGCCCGCGATAAGCGGAAACAGCGGAAACCAGTGGATGCTGTAAATGTAGACCGGGTAGAGCATCGTCAGCACGAGCATCATGATGAAGATCGCGACCGACGCGAGATACTTGCCGCCAAGTATTTCACCGTCGCGCAGCGGATAGGTGTAAAGCAATTCGATCGTGCCGAGCTTCCGCTCTTCGGCGAACAGCCGCATCGTAATGAACGGCAGCGTCAGCAGCAGGCACAGCCGGATATCCGAGAACAGCAGCTGCCAGTAGTTCTGGATTATATCGCGGGCGAACGCGATTGTGACGAAGAAAACCAGGTCGGTGTACGCGTAGTATCCCGCCAAAACCAGGAACACGCCCGACAGCACATAGACCAGGGGAAAGGCGAAGTACGAGCGCAATTCCTTGCGCGTCACCGCGAGCATCCTGCCCGCTGAAAAGCCCGTCCCCGCGGCGCGGATTGCGGCGCGTCGCGACTCGGCGGCAGCTCCCGCGACTTCCAGCGTGCCTGCACCGTTAGACATCGACTACCTCAGCGCACATTGAACTTTCGAGCGCGGCGCACCTAAACCCGCTCCTCCTTGGTGACCAGCCGCATGAACAGATCCTCGAGACTGAGCGCCATCGGTTTGACTTCGAGCAGATTCCATCCGTGCTGCACGACGCATGCGGCGAGCGCCGAGCGGACTTCTTCGCCGTGGCCGCTCGAGTACGCAACGAATGAGCACACGCCGGTCGCGCCGGCTTCGACCGGACGATCCTCGAGCCGTTGCACGAACTTGACGGCCGTCAATGCCTCGCGCACCGCCGGCGACGGACCGCCGACTGTGATCATCGTCTGGTCGGTTCCCTGCAGCTTCGCCGTCAGGTGCTCGGGCGTGTCCTGCGCGATGATTCTTCCGCGGTCGATAATCACGACGCGGCGGCACGTCATGTTGACCTCGGGCAGTATGTGCGTCGACAGCAGCACCGTCGAGTGCCCGGCCAGCGACCGTATCAGGTCGCGGATTTCGACCACCTGCCGCGGATCGAGTCCGACCGTCGGCTCGTCGAGAATCAGCACCTCGGGATCGCTGAGGATTGCCTGCGCGATTCCCACGCGCTGCCGATAGCCCTTCGAGAGCTTGCCGATAAGCTTGCGCCGCACGTCCTTGAGCCCGCACGTATCGAGCGAATATTCAATTCGATCGCGCGTCGTCCTGGGATCGATCTCGCGCACGCGCGCGCCGAACTCGAGCAGCGCATCGACGCTGAGATCCGGATACAGCACCATGTTTTCCGGCAGATAGCCGACGCGGCGGCGCGTTTCGAGCGAATGCTCCGCGACGTCGAGGCCGCCGATTAGCGCGCGTCCCGAGGTGGCCGGGAAGAATCCCGTCAAAACCCGCATGATCGTCGTCTTGCCCGAGCCGTTGGGGCCCAGCAATCCGATGATCTCGCCCTTCTCGACCTTGAACGAAACGTCGTCAACGGCAAGCGTGGCGCCGAAATACTTGGTTAGCTCCTGGACCTCTATCATGCAAAAAAGCCTGCTTTAGCCGGTGTGCGAAATTCAGCGATCCCCACGTTCATCGGCGCCGGGGTGTCGTGCATAGTTCTCAATGTAGTGCAAATGGCGCCCCGACCAGAAGTGCGAACCACGGCATTTTAGGGACGGCTGACCAGGGAAGTCAATTCAGTTTTTTTCGCGCGCCGATCGGCTAATCTGTCCGATGCGCGCACTTGCAAAATCAGCTCGCGACTCCGGGGGAAGGGGTGCATAGATGGCACGATTGCTCATAGGCGGATTGATCGTCGCGATAGTCGCCGCTCTTCTGTTCTTTCTCTATTCGAGCAGTTATCGCACGCGCATCGAGGAGCAGACCCAGCAGACCTCGCAACTCAATGCCGAGCTGCTCAAGCTTCAAAACGAAAACGAGCAGCTAAAAGCCGAGCTCGCGAAAGTCCAGGGCGAGCAAAACATTCTCGCCGCACAGAACGAAGAGATGCGCAAGGCGATCGCGTCGTTCAAGGCCACCGGCAAGATGCCAGAGATTCCTCCGCCCCCCAAGTAGGCACGCGCCGCGCCCTCTCACTCCTCCTGCTTCTCCGGCTTCAGCATGAAGCGCTGCCATTCCTGGAGAAACCCCAGCGCCCGCATATCTGGCATCCTGTCCAGGTAAACTTCGCCCTTCAGATGGTCGGTCTCATGCTGTATCACCCGCGCGTGGAAATCCGACGCGACAATTTCTGCCATCTCCGCATCGCGCCCGAGCGCCGTCACCCGGAGATGCTTGAATCGCGGCACCCGCCCCCGCAGATCGGGCACGCTCAGGCATCCCTCCCACTCTTCGACCAATGTCCGGTCGAGAATCGTTACCACGGGGTTGATCAGCACCGTAAGCGGCACCTCCGGCATGTCGGGATAGCGCGGATGGTCGTGGACTTCGAGCACCGCCAGTTGAATCGGAAGATGTACCTGCGGGGCGGCCAGCCCGACGCCGTTGTACTCGTACATCGTCTCGATCATGTCATCGATCAGCCGCTGAAACTCTTTGCTTTTGATCCGATCGGCCGGCACCGGACTGGCTTCGGTCCTCAGCGACGGGAATCCGAGACGGGCAACTTTCAAAATCATCGCGTAACCTCACTTCGCCGCGCCGCCTAGCAAAAAACACGATTGTAGCAACGCCGTGCTGTCGCATAGATTATACCGGCGCCGGCAGCCGATGAATGACCTGCGGCCACCGCACTTCGGACAGCCATGCGAGCTCAAGCGCGACAGATCGGCGGGAGTGAGACCGGGGCGGATGCGCCTGCGGGATTGCGCGCAGTGACTGTGATGCTTTGGATAAGTGCCGCCGCCACTGTGCTGTACTGGGCGACCTTCTTCACCTCGGGCGCGGTGCAGACCAGCAGCGAGGCCGCCTACATTGCTTTCGAGCGCGCGTTTCCGGCCGCAGATGCGTGGCTTGCGATCGCGGCGGCGGCCTGCGCGTTGATGCTTGCACGGCGGGACCCACGAGCGCTGCTATGGGGACTGATCGCGGGCAGCTCTTTCGTTTACCTCGGGCTGCTCGACGTGCTCTACGACCTCGAAAACGGCAAGTATGCGTCGATTGACGGTGCGATGGCGGTGGAAGTGATGATCAATCTATTCTCGCTGACCTTCGGGCCGTTCCTGATCATTTATGTGTGGTGCCATCGGCGGTGGCTCCTGCGGGGGGCGGGTTAGGGGGTGGCGGCTGTGGGCCAGCCTGGCGTGATGTCGGTCCAGGTGGCACCGCCGTCGTTGGTCGACAGCAATTTGCCGTATAAAGTCACGACCCAGCCCTGGCTCGCTGTGACGAAATCGATCTCATCCGCCGGTCGATCCTCCGGGCTTGATGGTGCGCCCGTTTCAGTGGTAGTCGCGGGAGCGACGTTCGCGAGCCGAGGCATGCCGTCTTTTGCAACTCTGACTGTGATCCATTTAGAGTCCACCACCGCGGACGGTCCGGGCGGCCGCCCTTGCACCACTTCTTGTGGCTTCCAACTAATGCCGCCGTCGTCGGTGGCGAACAATACAACCACTCCCGGATAGGCGACGCGGATATGGCCGTGTTTCGGATCGCTGAAATCGGGTAGGTCGTACGCAGCGTATGATTCGTGTTGAGGTGGCTTCGCCGCGAGCTTTGCTGCGGCGGGTGGAATTGCCTGCTCGAACGAATTCCAAAAGGTCGCCGAGCGTTTGTCGTATTCCCGCATTTGGTCGGTTTTCACCGGCGATTCGAGCTCGACCCCATGCCAGGTTCTCCCGCCATCGCGCGTTACGAGGAGCGGTGCGCTGGCTCCGGCGCCTACCAGCCAGCCAAATTGCGGCGTCACCATCAGCATCGGGCCAACGATGTCGTATTTGTCCCATCCGGTGGCAGTGGCCAGCTTCCAGTTTGCGCCCCCGTCTGAAGTCACCAGCAGGGTGCCAGTGCCTTGAAAGGCTGAACTCAGTCCTGCCCTGAGGGCCATCCAGCCGTGAGACGAGTCTGCGAAGGCAAGGGCCGTAATACCGAAAACTCCCGGATATTTCTGCTCCGGAAGTGTCACGTGCCTCATCGACCACGTTGCTCCGGCGTTGTCCGTGGAGGCCAGGTCGAACTGCAACCCGCCGGGGATATCCGGTTCTCCGTGCGCCAGCAATGCCCAGCCGCTTCGAGTATCGAGAAAGAAAACCGTGCCGATTCTCCCATTCTTTGGAACGGGCGGAGTGATGTCTTCCCACGAGGCGCCTCCGCTATCCGTCCATAGAAGCCGCGGCGTGCTCAATGCCCAGCCCACATTCGGCGCGAGCAGCTTCATAGATGAGACCGATCCTGTCCGCGACGGTCTGGATCCCTCGCCGCCTTGCGGAAACCAAGGTAGCGGGCTGGATTTGACGGGCCAGCTTTTGGGGCCAACAGCTTGAGCCCACGCCATCGCGGTATATCCAAAAATCAACCCTGCTACACACAGCGCCCGCCAAATTCGAATTCGCATAGATACTCCCCATGTCGCCGGTGAATTCAACAACGCCGCAAACGCAAAATGTGTCTCCTGTCGCTAAACACCATCTAGTTCTGTGGGACAAGCACGAAACCGGCGGTGGTACGGAGCGAATCCAAGGACGGCGCTACCATCCACGCAGATCGATCGGCCAGGTTTCGAGAATCTGTTCGCCGCGGACCAGATGCATCCGCTCGTGATAGGCGATGGTCGGATCGATGTGGGCCGGCATGACGCGAATCCGGTCGCCCGGCTTGACCGGTGAGGAAGGCACGAAAGTGACGTGCTCGTCGGATACGAACAACACTTGATGACCGCCGTCGATCGACGGGTTGCCATGATCCATTCCAAGCGCCTTCAACCCGCAATCCCCTACCGCGTATGAGGATGAGACGGAGATGACCGTGGCCAGCACGGTAAGCCCCTGACGAAAGGGAAGACCCAGTTTGGCGTAAGCAGTGTCCATCAGAACGTAGGAGCCGGCCTGGATTTCATTTGCCCAGACGTTGATGTCGTAGGTCCCGGTGCCGCCGGCCGATATTATGTCGCCGCCAGCGGCCCGGTGGCTCTGAAGCAGCAACTCCATCGCATCCGCAGTCAGCTTCTCACGAGTCGTTCGATCGTCGAGGCCCACAACGTGTCCTTCGTAGCCCATCACACCGCGGACTTTGAGACCTTTGCCGCGCGCCAAGTCCGCGAGCCGCCCCGCATCGCCGGGAGCGCAACCGCATCGCGGCAAGCCGACATTCACGTCGATGAGAACTTCCCTTATCCCGGCCTGCGCGGCGGCGAGAATAGTGGGCGCGGAATCGACGGCCACCGTGACGCGTGCCTTGACGGCCGCCAGGCGGCGCGCATCGAGCACTTCGTTGGCGAGCAGGAGATCGTCGCCGAGTCCGGCCGCCGCCATCCCTTCGATCTCGCGGATCGTGGCGCAGGTGAAGCTCTTATGGCCGGCGCGTGCCTGCATTTTGGCAAGAGCGGTACATTTGTGGGCCTTGACGTGCGGGCGCAGCCGCGGCCCCGGTACGGCAGCCGCCATGGTCTTGAGATTATGTTCGAGGGCGTCGGCATCTGCGAGCAGCGCCGGGGTCTGAATGTCGTGGATGTTCATCGGGTTCAACTCGAGGAGTTCGGCAAATTGAAAGGACAGGCCCCTTTATAGCGCCGTCGGCGGCGACTTTCGACCCGGCGCCGGCGCTCTCAGACGCGGGCTTATGAAGTGATTCTGTGTGCTCGCTTCAGTCGGAGCGCCCAATGAAGGCGGGACTCATCTACGAAATCGAGTCGGTAAGGCCGCACGCCGCCGATCACGGGCGCGGGCTGAGCTGAATCAGCAGAGATGCTTTCGGAGCGTCTGCAAACGTGACTGGTGGTTACTGTGCCTCCTGCTCAGCCAAAAAGTCTTCGGGACTCGCGTAGTTGCGGATTCCTCTCGCGCGGTTGCTCTTACCGAGAATCGTTCCGTCAATGTGCCGTTGCAAATGTTTCACAAGCTCGCCGAATCGTGTTTGGGGAACAAAGTAGGTGGGCGCCCCGAACTTGCGCTCGATGTTTTTGAAGATAACTGCGTAGCTGAAACGAGCCGGGCCGTTTCTATCAAAGCTAGAGTCGGCCTCGCGGAAACGATGATAACGCTGGACCAGATATCTGACGTAGTTCCGCTGTTCCAGATCGCTTCCGATCGAACCGGCCGGATATTCTGTTGGCCGGCTGGGCCGTCCGCCGCGATAATTTTGAGTGATGGTCGTCGGACCCGTGTGCACGTCACCGCGAATGTTACTGTGCTGGATCGATGTAACGTTCGCGCCGTTTGTGGTCGTGCTTTTCTCCACGCGTCGTGAACTGGTGCGTTTCATCGCTTCTTCCTCGCGGTCTCGACCACTTCGCGCATGACCAGCGCCAGATCCTTCCTCACCGCGGTCTGAAATTCCTGCACGCTGCCATAAGTGCCATATAGTGCGTTCCGTCCAAATGTCCGTTTGAACCGCTCCATCCTGGCTTGTTCGCGCGAATCAGGCGGTTCTTTTTCGATGCCCGGGCGCTGGGAGAAGTATACCATCACTTTCTTGCCTCGTCTTCGGGCGCGCTCGATTTCCTCCACGGTCCCCGAGGAGGCCTTCCCAGTCGGACTTCCCAGCCGCCGCCAAAAGATCGCAAGCACAATGTCCGCGCGATCGGCAAATTGCCGGTTGATCAACGCCTGCGCCCGTTTGCCGGATTCCGGGTGTGAGTGTGTACGCCAGTTCATTAGTTCTACCCTGGCTTCAGTGCTATCGCCGTGTTGCACATTCCATTCGCTTATCAGATCCGCGACTAACGCCTGTTCTTCCGTCACATCTGAAGGGGCGGCCAACAGGATTCGGAAGAGCTGAACGGTCTCGGGCATCGCTCGGGAACCTACCAATGATCGCCGCGACCTGACAACCAGTCACCACGCCAAGAAAGAACGGCATAGTGTACGAACCGGAGGGCGGCGCAACGGAGGCGCGTCACTTCGCCATGTCGGTGCTAAGGCCCTGGGTTTTATCGCGGATGATGCTGACGAGTTTGTCGTAGCCGTCGCTGTTCAGCACGCGATTGAACTGGTTGCGGTAGTTGGCAATTACGCTGATCGCGTCAATCGTGATGTCGTAAATCTTCCACTCATTTGCGTCGCGGCGCATCAGGTAGTTGACGGGAATCGGCTCATTTTGATCCTTCAACACGACGATGCTGAAGACCTTGGCGTAGCCGGGGCTGTCGTTGTCGTTCGTCTGCTTGGTGAATTGAATCATCGAGGATCTGATCTGCTCGTTAACCTTCTCGACCGAATACGATTCGATCCGCGACAAATACGCGTCCTCGATGAACGCGGTGAACAAGGGCACGAACTCGCTCTTCTGCGCGGGCGTGAAAGCGCGCCAATGATAGCCGATCGCCGATTGCGCCATCTCCTGGAAATCGAAGTGGCGCTCGGCAATCGCGCGAAGTTTCAGCTCCCGCTCGGCCGGCGCAATATTATTGTCCTTGAAAACGACGATCGTCTGATCGACGACGGACTTCACCGACCCCATGGCATCGGGCGCAACCGACGCATCCGCCGCGGCTTGCGCGGCGGCGGAAGCAGCGATCGCGCATGAAATCAGCGCTCCAAGCGCGACTGCCCGGATTGTCAATTTCAATCGCGGCATCGTTTGGGAAAATATTCTAAGTTTGCAGCGCCGGGCCGTTCTTGAATTGCTTGCGGTCGTTCTCGTCGCCCTCTGCCGGGCAACGCGGGCAGGTTTCCGTGAGCCATCGCGTCGTAACCGTATCGGACAGCGCAACCCCGCTCGCATCAACCGCCCAGGTCCGGCTATTGATCGTCGTTTGATTGAACACCCTGCCGCAACTCCTACAGGTAAAGGCGAGCCGTGAACCGCCTCCCGGAGCAATCGATTCGATCGTACGGACCTTCCAGTCGTGGGATCTCCACGGCGTCAACCCTTCATCGCGCATATCGTCTCCCGATTGAATCTTTCACTTTTCCACTTTTCGCTTTTTCACTGTTCCGCTCGCCCCGCCGGTCCTAGCTACGCAGTACCATTGCCGGCGCTACGTTTGACGGGAGCGCGCCGCTTGCGTTCGCCGCGATATTTTTGAGCGCCGGGTTCGTGGGGACGGTATGGATCGACGTGAATTTTGCGGCCGTCGAGTTCGGCGCCGCTGAAGAAGACCGCGGCGTTAATCGCGTCGTCAACTTCGAGCATTTCCACGAAGCCAAATCCCCGCGATTTGCCGGTGAGCTTGTCGGTGATCACCAACGCGCCGCCTACCGGGCCGATCTTGGAGAACAGCGCGCACAGAGCATCGCGCGTGACCGACTCGGCGAGATTTCCTACATATATTCTGGGCACCGGGCCTCCTCGTGTGACGTGCGAGGGTCTTTGGTCTCCCAGGACGGGAGCTCTAAGACAGTTGAAGATTGCCAGAGGCGGCGGGACTCGGAGTTTCCGCGACCCCTGAAAACGACTGAGCGGGCATCGCGTGCCCGCCCAGTCTCAGACTAATTTACCAGCGGCCGCCGCCTCCGCCGCCGCGATTCTCGCCACCGCCGCGCCGGTTGCCACCACCACCGCCGCCGCCGAAGCTGGATTCGCGGGGCTTGGCCTCGCTAACCTTGATGTTCCTGCCCTTCAGATCCGTATCATTCAGGGTCTGTATTGCCTTGGAAGCATCTTCCGCATTCGCCATCTCGACAAAGCCGAAGCCCTTCGATTGGCCGGAAAACTTATCCGTGATCACCGCCACGCTCTGAACCTGGCCTGCTTGTGAAAACAGTTCTTCCAGGTCGCTGTTGGACACCGAGTAGGCCAGATTGCCTACGTACAATTTGCTGGGCATTTTTGCCCCTCCGTAAGTATTTGCCGGGAAGCTCTCGTACAGAAAACCCGGGCTAATTCCCGGGCTTAGAGAAAGGAACAATCCGAGCGTTGGAGAATGATAGTACGCTATTGTCATGGGCAAAGATAGGGGGGGTCCAAACGCGGTGCCAGTCCAATGTTAACGCCGGCGGCAGGAGATCGATCCGGGTCCAACTATCCAGGCTTATTACTTGATTGATCCCAGCGGGAGTCGAACCCGCGTTCCCGACGTGAGAGGCCGGTGTCCTAACCACTAGACGATGGGACCGTCGCCGCGTGCGCCGACGACGCGCGCTTTGCAAAAATCGTTGGCTGAGGAGGCAGGACTCGAACCTGCAATCGCCTGATCCAGAGTCAGGTGCCTTACCAATTTGGCCACTCCTCAGCGCAGCCCTGAAATATAACCAACGG